>Ga0209640_10002574_pt1 | contig 15838 bp, 17 predicted proteins | sample RifCSP10_1_FD_184018 | JGI IMG/M metagenome (GOLD analysis project Ga0209640, IMG submission 184018) | Soil microbial communities from Rifle, Colorado - Rifle CSP2_sed 10_1 (SPAdes) (version 2) | ecosystem: Environmental > Terrestrial > Deep subsurface > Rock core/Sediment | place: Rifle...
TCTGGGATTTCGTGATCCAGGCATTGCTGCCGGCGCTCGCCGTGATCCTCTTCTGGCGCTACCAGGGCGCGACGCCGGGCAAGATGGCGGTCGGGGCGAAGATCGTCGATGCCGGCAGCGGCGCCCGGCCGACGACCGCGCGCCTCGTGGTGCGCCTCGTCGCCTACCTCGTCTCGGCGCTGCCGCTGTTCCTCGGTTTTTGCTGGATCGCGTTCGACCGTCGCAAGCAGGGCTGGCACGACAAGATCGCCGCCACGGTGGTCATTCGGCCCAACTGACAGCCCCTCCCTCTCGCTTCGTCGCCAAATCGCAAACTGGTTGGCCCTAGCCAGGTTCCGCGGCGCCGGGAATGGGGCGCGTGCCCGAAGCTGAGCGTGGGCGGATCTGCTGCGGGCGCTCCGCCCGGGCGACATCGCGCCTAAGACCAACGTGGTTGCGATCTGGCGACACTCTGCTGCCCGCCGCGTCGTAGGAGCAATTCCATTGCGATCTGGCGACGGCCCCGCGCCGAGGGCCTGGGCTGGCACTCTGGACCGCCGAGTGCCAATCGCTATAATCCCGCGGCGATGGCGATCAAGCGCGACTACTACGAGGTGCTGGGCGTACCGCGCGATGCCTCCGACGAGGAGATCAAGCGCTCGTTCCGGCGCGCCGCGCAGCGCCATCACCCCGATATCGACGCGTCCGAGGGAGCCGAGGAGCGCTTCAAGGAGCTGAACGAGGCGTACCGCGTCCTCTCCGACCGGCAGCGGCGGACCGCGTACGACATGTTCGGCCACGCCGGGGTGGACGGGGCGAGTGCGGGGACCGGAGGCGCCTATGGAGGAGGCTTCGGCCCGTTCGGCGACATCTTCGACGCCTTCTTCGGCGGCTCGCCGGCTGGCACGCGGGGGCGACGGCGCGTGGTGGCGGGCGCGGATCTGCGCTACGACCTGACCATCGAGTTCGCCGAGGCCGTGTGGGGCGTCACCCGCGAGATCACCTTCCCGACGCTGGTTCAGTGCACGGTCTGCGACGGGTCCGGAGCGGAGCCCGGCAGCGAGCCGGAGACGTGCCCCGAGTGCAACGGCACCGGCGAGAAGCGGCGGGTGGCCCAGACGATCCTGGGTCAGATGGTCAACATCACCGCCTGCCCGCGCTGCGGCGGCGAGGGCAAGGTCGTCTCGAAGCCCTGCACCGCCTGCCGAGGCGATGGTCGCGTCCGCGAGCAGCGCACCCTCAAGGTCGAGGTGCCGGCGGGGATCGACTCCGGCCAGCGGATCGCGATCGAGGGCCAGGGCGAGGCCGGTCCACGCGGCGGCCCTCCCGGGGACCTGTACGTGGCGGTCACCGTCCGGGATCATGCGCAGCTCCTGCGCCGCGGCACGGAGCTGTACCACGAGCTGCCGGTCACCTTCCCGCAGGCGGCCCTCGGCGCCACGCTCGAGATCCCGACCGTGGAAGGCTCTGAGCCGATGGAGGTGCCCGCCGGCACCCAGAGCGGCACCGAGCTGCGACTGCGCGGTCGCGGCGTGCCCCGGCTGCGCGGCGCCGGCCGCGGCGACCTGCACGTGATCGTGACGGTGGTGGTGCCGCCCAAGCCGTCGAAGCGGGAGCGCGAGCTGCTGCAGGAGCTGCGCGACGTCGGCGGGCCGGCGGTGCTGCCCAAGGGGAGCCCCAGCCTGGTCGATCGGTTGCGCGACCTGTTCGGCTAGGTCGGCCGTGCGCTGGCTGGAGCTGACCGTCACCTGCGACAACGAGGCGATCGAGGCGGTCAGCGAGATCTTCGGTCGCGTCGGTCAGGGGTCGGCGGTGCGCCCCACCCAGCTCATCCGCGACCCCAACGACGAGCTGTCCGTGCGCGAGGACCCAACCGCGCCGTACGAGATCACGGTCCACCTCCCCGAGGACGAGGCTGCTCCCGCGGCGGTCGAGGCCACCGAGCGCGCGCTGTGGCACCTCCAGGCCTTCGGGCTTCGCCCGGTCGGCGAGCTGCGGGTCCGTTCGGTCGACGACGCGGACTGGACCGATGCCTGGAAGGCCGGCTACGTCCCCCAGCGCGTCGGTCGGGTGGTGATCGTGCCGTCCTGGCTTGATGAGCCGATCGAGCCCGACGAGGTCTCCCTGCGCCTGGACCCCGGCATGGCGTTCGGCACCGGCCTGCACCCGACGACGCGCGGCTGCCTCATGCTCCTCCAGGAGATCTCGCCGATGCCGCCGGTCGTGCTCGACGTCGGCTCCGGCTCCGGCATCCTGGCCTTGGCCGCCCTGCGTCTCGGTGCCGAGCGGGCGGTCTGCTACGACACCGACCCTCTGGCCGTTGAGGCGACCCTTGCCAACGCCGCCGCCAACGGCCTGGCAGATCGCGTCACCGCGCCCCTTGGTTCGCTGCCGCCCAAGCCGCTCGGCGAGCCGTACCCGCTCGTCCTCGCCAACGTCGTCGCGGCCGTCCTGATCGACCTGGCCGCGCCGCTCGCCGCGCATACCGCCCCGGGCGGGACGCTCCTGGCTGGCGGCATCATCGACACCCGAGCCGATGGGGTCGTGGCTGCACTCACCGCCGCCGGATTCGTCCTCGACACCCGCCTTGACGACGGTGACTGGACCTCACTCCAGCTGTTTCATGGGTAGGGGGCGGCCCGGATCGCGGGTTGACCCGTAGCGGACCTGCGGCCCGGTTGGGTGCGGTTGTGCGAGCCACATCCGAGCTGTGACCGCGCGTTGCGGCGCCGGTGACGCCGAAATCAGCCAGATGGATCCAGCAGAACATCCCTCCAGGAGCCGCCGTAAGGGGTAGTTCCGACCCCGGGGCAGGTAGGCTGGGCCCCTCATGCATCGTTTCTTCGTTCCGCAGGAGGCCACCTCCGGCGAGCGGTTTCCACTACCGACGGAGATCGCCCACCAGGTGAAGCGCGTTCTGCGGCTCCGTGATGGCGACGAGATCATGCTGCTGGACGGTATGGGCGGCGAGGTGCGATGCCGCCTCGAGGACCGCGACTGTGTCGTGCTTGAACGGGGCATTGCGGGCGGGGAGCCAAGTCACCGACTCGCCGTATGGCAGGCACTGCTGAGGGGCGACCACCTCGAGCCGGTGATTCGGCACGGGACAGAGTTGGGAATCGCGCGGTTCGGATTGTTCGTTGGCGAGCGATGTGTGGCGCGCGACCTGAGCCCTCGAAGGCTGGAGCGACTGCGGGCCGTTGCCCGCGAGGCAGCCGAGCAGTCGGAGCGAGGGATCGTGCCGCCGGTCGACGTACTCATGACGTTTGCGGAAGCGCTGAAGGCGGCAGCGCCGGGATCGGTCCTGTTGTTCGAGCGCCACCAGGGGACGCGCCTGACCGAGAGGAAGCCGCCGTCGAGCGTCTTCATCGGTCCGGAAGGAGGCTTCAGCCCGGCGGAAGTTGAAGCCGCGGAACGGGCGGGACTGGCGATCGTCGGACTGGGGCCGCGCATCCTGCGCTCCGAGACGGTCGCGGTTGCGGTTGCGGCAGCAATCTTGTCGCGCACCGGCGACTTCGCCTAGGCTCCGCACATGGCCGATCGGGATCCCACCTACCAGGCCGACTGCCTCTTCTGCAAGATCGCGGCGGGCGAGATCCCGTCCGACCGCGTCTTGGAGGACGAGGCGGTGATCGTGTTCCGCGACATCAACCCCAAGGCCCCCACCCACGTGCTGGCCATCCCGCGCCGGCACCTCGCATCAGCCGCAGACCTGACCGATGCCGACGGCGACCTGCTGGCCGCCCTCTTCAACGCGCTGCGGCGGGTGGCGCATGAGGCGGGACTGAGCGGCTACCGGATCATCAGCAACGTCGGGGCGGAGTCCGGCCAGAGCGTCTTCCATCTCCACTTCCACCTGCTCGGCGGCCGCTCCATGTCCTGGCCGCCCGGCTGATGGATCGGGCATCGGCCTTCGCCTCCGTCGCATCACGCCCTCGGCTCCGGCTGGTCCTGCTCAGCTTCCTGATGCTCTTCGTCGAGCTGGCCCTGATCCGCTGGTCCGGCTCGCGCGTGATCTACCTGTCGTACTTCAGCAACTTCGTGCTGCTCGGCAGCTTCCTGGGGATCGGGATCGGCTTCCTGCGCGGCAAGTCGCGCGTCGACCTGTCTCCCTACGCCCCGTTGGCCCTGGCCTTCATCATCGGCGTCGTCCTGCTGCTCCGCATCGAGATCGATCGCGGCGGCGGGCGGGCCATCTACTTCGGCGGCTTCGAGGCCCATGGCCTGCCGCTGCCGGTGGTCCTGCCGATCATCTTCGTCGCCGTCGCGGTGGTGATGGCCCTCATCGGCGAGGCGGTGGCGCGCACCTTCGCTCGATTCCAGCCCCTGGAGGCCTACGGCCTGGACATCGGGGGCAGCCTGCTCGGGATCATCGGCTTCACCCTGCTGTCGTTCACCGGCGCACCACCGCTGGCCTGGGGCCTGGTGGTGGCCGTGCTGATGGTGCTGGCGCTGCCCGCCGGGAGGCGCTGGATGACGGTCGCGGGCACGCTGCTGCTGGTTGGCCTCCTGGCGCGCGATTCGCTCACCCAGAACACGTCGTGGTCGCCGTACTACCGGGTCGTGACGGTCCCGCTGACCGAGCCGGGCGAGTTCGCGGTGAGCGTCAACGGCATCCCGCACCAGACCATCTCGTCGGTCGAGCAGCGCCGCGCCGAGGAGCCGATCTACTTCGTCCCGTTCGAACGCCTGGCACGGACCGATCCGGGCCGGGTCCTGGTCGTGGGTGCCGGTACCGGAAGCGACGTGGCGGTTGCCCTCTCGCTGGGGGCAACCAGCGTCGACGCCGTCGAGATCGATCCTCGCCTGGCCCAGATCGGGGTCGAGCGCCATCCGGATCATCCATACGACGACCCGCGCGTGAACGTGGTGATCGACGACGGGCGCGCCTTCCTCGAGCGCAGCGATGCGGAGTACGACCTGATCCTGTTCGCCCTGCCCGACTCGCTGACCCTCGTCTCCGGCCAGTCCTCGCTGCGCCTGGAGAGCTACCTGTTCACCCGCGAGGCGCTGGCCGAAGCCCGTGCCCACCTTGCGCCGGGCGGTGTCTTCGCCATGTACAACTACTACCGCGAGGCGTGGCTGATCGACCGCCTGGCCGGGACGCTGCGGGACGTCTACGGGCACGCCCCCTGCCTCGACAACGTCGGGACGCTGGGGCGCCTGGCGGCGCTGACGGTTGGCCTGGCGGAGGCATCGGTCGAGTGCGAGGCAAGCTGGTCGCCGACCACCGAGGTCGTGGCGCCGGCCACCGACGACTACCCGTTCCTCTACCTCCAGCACCGCGAGATCCCGCTCTTCTACCTGGTCAGCATCGGTCTCATCCTGGTGGTGTCGGCCGCAGGGGTGCGGATTGCGGGTGGACCGATGCGGGCGATGGCTCCGCACCTCGACCTGTTCTTCATGGGGGCCGCGTTCCTGCTCCTGGAGACCAAGAGCGTGGTCCAGTTCGCGCTCCTGTTCGGCACCACGTGGGCGGTGAACGCGCTCGTCTTCGGAGGCATCCTGCTCAGCGTGCTGGCCGCAGTGACCTACGCGCGACGGTTCCCGTTGCCGCGGCCGGCCATCCTCTTCCCGCTCCTGTTTGCGGCGGTTGCCCTCAGCTGGTTCGTTGAGCCCGGCGCGCTCCTGGGGCTCGACCCGGTCTCGCGCTTCTTCGCCAGCATCGGCGTCTATTTCAGCCCGATCTTCCTCGCCAACCTCGTCTTCGCGCAGCGCTTCGCCGCCACCGATGACTCCACCGCCGCCTTCGGTGCCAACCTGCTGGGTGCCATGGTCGGCGGGGTGGTCGAGTACGCGGCGCTGGTGACCGGCTACCAGGCACTGGCGGTGCTCGTTGCGGTGCTCTACGCCGCCGCCTGGCTCACCGGCCGTCGTTCCGTGACGGGTCGGGTTGTGCAGCCGCTCGGCTGATCCAGATGGACCTCAGAGGCTTCTTCGGGCATCACGGCCGTCTCCGACAGCGCCCGTGCGCTACTTCTCACGCACCGGAAATTCGGTTGGTTCCAGGTGCCGAAAGGGCATCCGGTGCGCGGTACCTCTCCCCCCAAGAGAAGCAGCCCGCTTCAACGACCTGCCGCGCCAAACTGTTCTCCGCCTCAGAGAGATAGGCGCCTTCGTCGTCGACGCGGTCGGCAGGTCGCTCAGCTGGTCGCCCGCGACGACGATGGTGGGCGACACGCGATGTGCTGCTTGCGGCATCGTATCCGCCAATGCTGAACGTCCTCCGCCAGCGGAACTACGCCTTGCTATGGTTCGGCGGCCTGGTCTCGATGCTTGGCGACTTCGTGCTGTTCGTCGGCCTGCCGTTCGAGATCTACCGCCTGACCGGCTCGACCGTGGCCATGGCCGGCATGCTCCTCTCGTTCCTGGTTCCGAGCATCCTCCTCGGGTCGGTGGCCGGGGTCTACGTGGACCGATGGGACCGCCGTCGCCTGATGATCGCCGTCAACCTGGTCCAGGCCGCGGTCCTCCTGCCGCTGATGCTGGTCGACCAGCTCGGCCTGTGGGTCATCTACGCCGTGCTGGTGGCCGAGAGCAGCGTCTCGCAGCTCTTCCAGCCCGCCCAGGTGGCGCTCATGCCGTCGCTGCTGGCCGGCGGGAAGGAAGAGCTGTTGACCGCCAATGCGCTGTCCGGAGTGGGGCGCCACCTGGCACGGCTGATCGGGCCGGCGATCGGTGGCGTGATCGTGGCGGCCGGCGGCCTGTCGGCGGTAACGATCATCGACTCGGCGTCGTTCGTCGCCTCGGCCGGCATGCTGGCGCTCATCGCATCGGCCCCCACCGTGCACCGCGTGACCGAGTCGCTGGAGCACGCCGCGCTCTCCGCATGGCGGCGCCTGGTGCACGAGTGGCGGGAAGGGCTGCGCGTCGTCTGGCATGAGCCGGTGCTGCGCGCGCTGCTCGTCTTCGCGACGATCACGGCGGTTGGCGAGGGGCTGACCGGGACGCTCTTCTTCCCGTGGGTCAGCGACGCGCTGCATTCCGACGCGACTGGCTTCGGCTGGGTCCTCTCGACGCAGGCCATCGGTGGCCTGGCCGGGGCGCTGGTCATCGCGCGGCTCGGCGCGCGGCTCGAGCCCCTCCGCCTGCTGATCGGCGGGGCGCTGGCGTTCGGCGCCATCGACCTGGTGCTCTTCACGTATCCGGTGCTGTTCCCGTACATCGGCCCCGCGCTGGTGATGCTGGTGATCGTGGGCGTGCCAGGGGCGGCGATGGGTGCCGCGCAGACCACGCTCCAGCAGTCGCAGTCGGAGGACAGCCACCGCGGGCGGGTGGTCGGGGCCATCGGGGCGGTGGCGGGGGTGGGGGCGCTGATCGGGGCCGTCGCGGCCGGGATCCTGGGCGAGTTCCTGCCGGTGGTGTTGCTCCTGGTGGTGCAGGGCAGCGGCTACCTGATCGGCGGCACCGCGGTGGCGCTCATGGTGCGCGGCCACCGTTCCGGGGCGACTGAACTCGAACCGATGGGTGTAGGCTCCGCGATCGATCAGGTGCTGGGCAACGCGCCCGAGCTGGTGGTGCCGACGCAGATGAGGGATGAGGATTGATTGGCAGGATCTTTCTGTTCGGGACCGGCGTCGTCATCCTCCTGCTGTTGACGCTCATCTACGCCATGGTCAGCGGGCAGTACCAGGAGCGGCAGCCGACCCCGGAGCCGACGCCGAGCGTCTCCGAGCCGCTGCCTTCCGCCGAGGCGAGCGCGGGCAGCGCCGAGCCGAGCCCATCGGTCCAGGCCGAGCCCAGCCCGTCGACGACCGCCGCGGTGGTGATGATCGAGACCACCTCATTCGGCTCGCTTCATCCGAGCATGAGCGTGGCGATCGCGGTGGAGTAGATGCACCAGACGAACCTCGACATCTACGGCCATGACCCGATTCCATGGTCGCGCGCCCTCGACCAGCTGGGTGCGACGGCGACGAGCGATACCGCGGATACCCCGCAGACCTGGTGGCTCAGCACGACCGACCCCGATGGGCAGCCGCACACCACCGGTGTCGGCGCCTGGTGGGCCGACGACCGGTTCTACTTCACGAGCGGCGCGCGGACGCGGAAGAGCCAGAACCTGGCCCGCTGAGCCCTACCTTCGGACCGAAGCCACGGCCTCTCGGATCGAGATCATCGCCTCAGTCACGAGGCCGCCCGGGCCGCCGTAGACCCGGTAGACATCGATCAGCAGCAGGATGAGGATGCCCACCTCGATGCCCTTCGTCATGTAGGCGAGGTCGAAGCGCGGGCCCATCATCACCCAGCCCAGGATGGTGACGAGGGTGAACCCGAAGAGGCCGATGCGCGGCAGCCAGCTGAAGCGCACCACGATCGACATCGTCGCTGCCGCCCCGACCAAGATCGCGATCGCCAGGGCGGCGTAGCCGAGCGCGTTCAAGGTGAAGAGGAGGCCGCCGAGGGTGGAGTGGATGTAGGCCGTGGCCAACGTGAGGGCGACGATCGCCGTGGTCAGCAGGGCGCCGGTGACGCTTCGCTGCTCGGGCGCGGAGCGGGCGGTCATGTGGGTGTCTCCATGGTGTTGTCGGTGGGGGACGACGTGCACGCGATGGTGCGGTTGCCCAGTGGTGACGTTGGCTGATACCTACACGGTTGGCTCCATCCTGAAGGTTGGGTGGTCGCCGGCCGCGGGGCGCCGCTCGAAGTCCCGGCGGAACGGCTTCGGGGTCTTGGCGTTGAACACCGAGATGACACGGTCGCGCTCGCTGCCGACGACCTCGATCGCGGCGAATGGCTCGGTTCGACCCTTGTGGCGCAGCTCACCGCGACCTGCCGCTCGAAGGTTGCGAACCCAGTCGGTGGCCCCGTATAGCGACATGAGATACCGCTCCCCGTCGACCTCCCACGGGATGAGCGTGACGTGCCGTGGCGTGCCAGTGCGGCGACCAGCGACCTCGAGGACGGCAGCGATCCCGACCCGCCGCCAGATGGGGCTTGCCACTCGACGGATGAGCGCGAGCGTCCGGCTCGGCGAGAGTGTCCCGCCCGCGTCCTGAGTTCGCTGGTCCATGTTCCGGTGCTCCTTCACGACTGTTGTCCACCACGCAGGGAAACCCCTATTCCGGCTCCACGTTTCCCGTGCTGCCGTCGACGGTGACGCGCATTCCCGTCCGGAGGCGGGCCGTCGCATCACCACAGCCAACGACCGCCGGGATTCCGTACTCACGGGCGATGATCGAGGCGTGCGCGGCGGCGCTCCCCACGTCGGTCACGACCGCAGCCGCGCGCGTGAAGAGCGGCGTCCATGCCGGAGCGGTCAGCGGCGCGACCAGGATCTCGCCGGGCAGCAGCCGGTCGAACTCGTCCGGCCCCCGAATGACGCGGACGGCTCCGGTGGCTCGACCCGGTGAGGCGGGCACGCCGGAGACCAGGGCGCGATCCGATGGACGGGCGCCGATCAGGCCGGGGAAGCTGTCCCACACGCGCTGGATCATCGGGTTCACGCGGCCTACGAGAGGCGGCGGCACCAGCCGCGCTTGCTCCATACGCAGTGAGCGCCGGCCGGCCACGTCGACGGTCGCCGGCAGGGGGGCCCCGGCGAGCGCCGCGAGCACCTCGGCACGCGTCAGGAAGAAGACGTCGTCGGGATCGTCGATGAGACCGCGGTCCGCCAGCGCCTCGCCGATGCGGAGCACTGCCTGTCGCATGACCGGCCACGCAATCGTCAGCTCTTCCGTCTGCTCCTCCCGAATCGGGACGACGTGCTGCGCGTCTGCGAGCAGGCGCCGGAAGGCGTTGAGTCGCCGGGGCGACGACGCGAGTGCCTCGAACGCGGCCCTCTCGGCCGCCCGTCTTGCCTCGACCACACGGCCGTGGATCTGGGCTGGGGTGGTCGCGGTCGCCTGGTCGGGCATCGGAGCGTGCCACCAATCGAGCGACGCGATGCCCTGGCGCCTGCGATCGGCTGGCTGTTCGAAGCCCGCCAGGAGCGGCAGATGGCTGCCGCCAATCGCTGCAGCCAGGTGGATCCGATAGAACCGGGCGAGGTTCATCTCCAGCTTGTAGGCCGCGCCGGTCAGCGCGGCGATCCCGCCGAAGTACTCGCCGGCGAGCCCGACAAGCTCGTCGATCAGTGACGGCAGGTCGGTGACGGGCAGGGTCTCGACGCGGCGTTCGGCATCGGCGATTGCCCGTCGGTAGTGGGGCTGCAGCTCCGCGCGCCACTTCCGCTCGAAGACCGGATAGCTGTGGCGGACGGTCGGCGGCATGACCCCGGCAATGTGGCGTGGATGGCGAACCGCCTTCACCAGCATCGTGGGCAGGCTGCGGAGCAGGGCGCGTCCGGAGATGAAGTTGATGGAGTAGAAGTACCAGCCGTTGACGACGACGTGATACGGCCTCGGCGCGATCTGGCCGATCTCCTGGCGGAAGAAGGCGTGCATGCGGTCCTCCATCCCCGTCAGCAGCCATGACTCGAAGAGCGGCGTGACCGGCTCGCCGATCCACTCGCCGAATCGAAGCATCCGCGTGTAGGCGCCGCGCGCCGGCGACTCCCAGGACACGTCGGGCGGCAGCGCGGTCATCGGCCTGGCCTGGAGGATCCAGACGCTCCCGTCTGCATCGATCGCCCACTCGATGTCCTGCGGGGTGCCACGGGCGGCCTCGATTCGCCGCGCCTCGCTCGCCACCTGCCTCGTCTGGCCCCGATCGATGGCCTTCTCCGGTTGGCGGCGCGGAGTGGCAACATCGCCGGTGACAACCCACTCGTCTCCGAAGGCCTCGCCCGAGACGAGCCGATCCCCGACGCCCCGAACGGCCGTGACGACGCAGCTCGCGCGGTCACCGTTGATCGGGTCGGCGGTCAGAGCGACCCCGGCTGCGGCCGGCCGCACCATCCGCTGCACGATCACCGCCATCCGGTGGCCGCCGGCCTCGTACTCGGCCACGCGGGATGCTCGAGCGCTCTCCAGGACCCGATCAGCTGCCGCCGAAAGGTCGTCCGGCTCCACGTCGAGGACGGTCTCGTAGATGCCGGCGAACGAGTGCTCCGCACCGTCTTCGGAGATCCCGCTGGATCGGACCGCGAACGGACCGTCCCCCAGTTCCTTCACACCGGCGCGCAGGAGTGCGCCGCGATCCCTCCGCCGACAGCGTGGCGGCACCGGCCGTCATCACCACGCCGTCGGGGACGCGGACACCCAGCGCCAGCAGCTCTCCCAGGCTCGCGGCCTTCCCGCCGACCTCGGCGGCATCGGTCAGGCGGACGTCGCCCAGGCGGCGGATGGCCTGCGGGATCGCGGTGGCGGCGATCATCGGTTCGTTCCTCTCTCGGTTGCGGACAGCACCGTGCGAATCAGCCAGTGGATGTCATCGGCCGCGGTGTCGACCGAGACGCCCTGCTGATCTCGCCACATGCGCATCCCCGAGGAGCTGGTCAGGACCAGAAGCACGCGGGAGAGTCGCTCCCGGTCGGTCGCGGAGGCGTGCGGCATGACGGCGGCGACGAATTGGCGGCTCATCGCCTGCCGCGCGGGCATCTGGCTCCGGCGCGCCTCGTCCGACGCCGGGCTCGACATGGCGACCCGGGCAAGCTCGCCGAGCGATTCGAGCCGGCCGAACACGTTGCGCACCATCGCGCGGAACGCGTCGACCGTCTTGGGGACGTCGATCGGCCCAATCCCGGCCCGGCTGGCGAGGTAGGGGTAGATCGCATCCAGGAGCTCGCGCTTCGTGCCGAAATGGCGATAGATCGTCGGGACCGATACGCCCGCCTCGCGCGCCACGTCGGGGATCGACAGGGTGGCGATGCCGCCGGCCATGACCCGCATCGCCGCCTCGATGATTCGCGCCCGCGTCGCTTCGGCCTGCTCCGCGCGCAGCTCGCTCCGGTACGGGCGGCTTCTTGATTTGGCGATAGGAGTCATTTGGTGAATATAGGACCCGTGTCAAGTGGGTCTTGGAGCCGCGCCGTGCGGCGCGCTGCCGTCTGACTAGCGCGGGGCTGGAGGCAGCATCTCCAGTCACTAGGAAATCCCGGCGGCTAACTGCCGCAGCTGAGCGTCAACGTAGCCAGCGGACAGGTCAACCTGGCGGTTGGGCACGTCGCCACCGCCGACCTCAAGGCAACGCGCAGCGTAAGCTTCCCCAGCGACTCATTGACCGAAACGGCGCGGCTGGCCGGCCACCGTCATCGACGGCGCCCTCACCGCGGCCTACAGCGCACCCAGCGCCGGACCGCCGCCATATGACCTGTACGTCAGACGCCCCACACGGGGTCAACAGCAGGGGGTTACCGTGATCGGGATGTAGTAGTTGCCGAAGTAGGCGTAGTTGAAGTAGGTCAAACCTTCAGCACCCAGATTGAACCACTCGGTATAGGTCCCCGTCTGTGACGCGTAAAGATTGAACGTGAAATACGCCCATTGGCCTGGCGAGACATTGTTTGTGTCTGCCACACCGGTATTGGTGGGGCTTATCCAATTTCCTGATACGTAGAAGGTGCTGGCTCTAGAGGTACCCCCAGTGTTCGTCACGGACCCGAGCCAGACGCGACCCCTTCCATAAGCGTCATTCGTCTGCGACCACGTCCGTCCTCCGTCGTTGCGCACGTATACCCATGTTGTCCAGGTCGAATACTTCATCTTGGTGTAACCGGAAGGGCTGTGCTCGCTCACATAAGCAGCCCGCCATGGAACCTTCCCAGTCGTCGTCGTCCAGTTCCCCTCCGGGTTATGGGAGTAGTCAGTGTTCAAGAAGTGACATTCGTGAAGTAGCCGTAATGCAGGTGGGCGCCCGTCACACAGCCCGTGGAGCCGGAGGTCGCAATTCGCTGCCCAGCACTTACATAGTTGTTGACGTTGACGACCACAGAATTCAACTTCACATGCAAATAGACGGTCCAGTGACCATCGAGGTGATCAATGAGGACGTAATTGGCTCCAAGACCACAGCTCTGGCCGTCGATACTGTCTTCCTTGACGGCGACCACCCGGCCAGACCTTGACGATACGACGTAGGCCGTGCTGCCGGTGGCGTAGTCGATCCCGTTGTGGAAATGCGCGCAGTACGTTGGCCACGCAGGCCCGGGTCCGTATGGCAGCTCGGCGGTCACCCCGGTACAGCCGTATGGCTGGTTGATACCCACCGGATTGAAGAACGGCAGAGTGTACGGCCCAGTCGTTCCGAAGACGCGAGGAGGTGCGACGCTTGTCGCCGCCACTGCCAGCGCGATAGCGAGGAACGCCACCATAAGGCGCCGCGACGAGTGCGTGATTCCCCTCCTCCCGCCTGTCAGCCCGCCTGCGAGGTGCTGGTCGCATTGTGCGCTCAGTGTCAAGGTGCCGAAACAGATTGGCGATGTAGCGCATCTAGTATTCGAACATGAGTGAACTGGAGCAGACCTGGCCCGACGTACTGCGCCGCGCGGCGCAGGGAGATGCGGCCGCGTTCGGCGAATTGGTGCGGCAGTACGACGCCGACCTAAAGCGCGTGTGCTACGTCGTTACGGGAGACGCAGATTCGGCACAGGACGCTGTCCAGGCCACGTGGGAGATCGCATGGCGAAAGCTCCGCCAGATTCGGGATTACGGAAAGATCCGCCGTTGGCTTATCACTGTCGCGGTGAATGAGGGTCGGCGGATAGCACGCAGCCCTAGGGCCTTGCCATTCTCGGAGGACGGTGTTTCGAGTGTCATGGAGCGTGACATTGATCTTGGGAATTCACTCCGCCGGCTGCATGTATCCGACCGCCAGCTACTGTCGCTCACTTTCGTTGCCGGCCTTACCTCGGCGGAGGCCGCTCCGATTCTTGGCCTAACGCCAGCGGGTGTCCGGACGCGCAAGGCGCGGATCGTAATGCGTCTTAGAAACGAACTGGAGACCAACAATGACTCCGTCGGACGACTTTGAGCGACGACTCGGCAGTCGAATAAGCGCGCTTGCGGAAAGGCAAGTCGCAAGCTTGCCGCCCTCCCAGCTCGAGTTGTCCAACCGCAACCGAGCTCCAGGAGGATTGGCGCGATTCAGCATCGGCAGATGGGGCGCAATCGTGGCGACTGTGATCCTTGGGGCGGCATTGACCGCCTGGGGCATTTCTGCGTTGAAGCCTGGGGGCCCGACTGGCGCGGTGCAGTCGTCAACCGCGAATCCGACCAGTCCGGAAGCGTCGCCTTCGGTGGCTCCGACCTTCCCCGAGATGTCCGCTAAGCCTATCGCCGGGCAGATGCCGGCTGAGGACGCGACTGCTCCAAAGGGAGCGATCTTCATACCGGATCTGACCATTGAGACGCTTAACGCCACGCTCGGGAAAGCGACCCTATCGTGCGAGTCGAGCCCCAGTGGCCAGGAGGGCGAGGCCGGTGTCTTCTATCTATTCTGCACAGGCGAAGATTCGGCCGCGGGGTACGAGTACACCACGATCGTGCGGTATTGGACGCTCGATCGGATTACTAGCTACCAGCTAACCGCGCTTCCTTTGGGCAAGACCGCGGACCCCGAAGACGCTCGCGGGTCGGTCGACGACATCCTAGGCGTGTCTTATACGGCCGCGGTAGCTGGGGATGTTGAGGAGTGGTTTGCAACGAAGTACGGCAAGGCCGAATGCGCCTCCGAACCATGCTCAAAGACATTCGCCGGCGCGTCGGTGGCGGTGCAGACGGGGGAAGCAGGGGCCTTCACCGTGGCGGTCACAGGAACTGCCGTGGAGGGCGGGTAGCGAGGACCGCGCCTCGATTGCGAGGATTGGAAGGGCGATTTGGGAGAGCGGTCTAGCAGCGCTGGAGGCAGGCGGACCTAATCCGCTTACCTTCGCCGCCATGCCTGTCTGACCGGCAACTTCGGCGCCCTCTATCTAATACCCCGTTGATTGACCCTCCCCACGCTCGCTGATAGACTCCGCAGGCTTCCGCGCGGGTGGCACGCAGGCGTCGCATGACGCCCATCGGTCCATCAGGCGCGAGTTCAGAGCAGAGAGGAGGCGAGACGTTTGGCAGAGGTCCGCGTGGGCGAGAACGAGTCGTTCGAAAGCGCGCTGCGCCGCTTCAACAAGAAGATCCAGCAGTCGGGGATCCTGGCCGAGGCGCGACGCCGCGAGCACTACGAGAAGCCCAGCGTGAAGCGGAAGCGCAAGGAAGCCAAGAAGCGCAAGGTAACCCGCGAATAACCGCCAGACGCTCCCGTCAGTCTCCAGCGGGCCCGATGAGGCTCGCCAGCATGCACCGATGACCCTGCAGGAACGGATCGAATCCGCCATGCGTGACGGCATGCGCGCTCGCGACGAGCGACGCACGCAGACGCTGCGCATGGCCATGTCCGCCGCCCACAACCGGCAGATCGAGCTGGGCCGCGCCCTGACCGATGAGGACTACGTCGACATCCTCGGCAGGCAGCTCAAGCAGCGCCGCGAGAGCGCCGAGGCGTTCCGCGCCGGCGGCCGCGACGCGATGGCCGATGCGGAGGACGCGGAGGCCGCGATCCTCACCGAGTTCATGCCGGAGCGGCTGGGCGAGGCGGAGCTCGAGGCGATCGCGCGCGCGGCGATCACCGAGACCGGCGCGGCCTCCCCGGCCGACCTGGGCAAGGTGATGGGCCGCGTGGTGCCGCAGACCAGGGGCCGCGCCGACGGCAAGGCCGTCTCCGACCTCGTGCGACGGCTGCTGGGCGGCTGAGCCGATGTTCATTCCCCGCACCCTGGCGCGCACCGAGGGGCCGGGCCGAGGGGCCTGGGCCCGGGCCGCGATCGTCGGCGGCTTCCTGGCGGTCGCCATCTTCGCGGTGCTGAGCGTCAACATCGGCGCCGGCCAGGTCAGCCTGGCGGTGGGCGACGTCGTCACCGCCGACATCAGCGCCCCGAGCACCCGCTCGTTCGTCAGCGATTCGCAGACCGAGGCGGCGCGGCAGGCGGCGGCCGACGCCGTCG
>Ga0209640_10002575_pt1 | contig 15827 bp, 11 predicted proteins | sample RifCSP10_1_FD_184018 | JGI IMG/M metagenome (GOLD analysis project Ga0209640, IMG submission 184018) | Soil microbial communities from Rifle, Colorado - Rifle CSP2_sed 10_1 (SPAdes) (version 2) | ecosystem: Environmental > Terrestrial > Deep subsurface > Rock core/Sediment | place: Rifle...
CGGCAGTACGCGGGTTACGGCTCGGCTGCGGAAACGAACGCCCGCTTTCGCTACCTGCTCGATGAAGGGCAGACCGGTTTGTCTGTCGCGTTCGATTTGCCGACGCAGATGGGATACGACTCGGACCACGCGATGTCGCGAGGCGAGGTGGGCAAAGTCGGCGTGGCCATCGATACGCTCGATGACATGGAGCGGCTGTTGGATGGGATACCCCTCGGCCGCGTCTCCACGTCGATGACGATAAACGCGACCGCGGCGATACTGCTGGCAATGTACCTGGCGGTGGCTAGAAGACAAGGCGTTCCAACCGACCGAGTGTCCGGCACGATCCAAAACGACATCCTCAAGGAGTACATCGCGCGCGGCACGCACATATATCCGCCGCGGCCGAGCTTGCGAATCGTCACCGACATCTTTGCCTACTGTGCGCGCGAGGCGCCGCGATGGAACACGATCTCGATCTCGGGCTATCACATCCGCGAGGCCGGCTCGACTGCGGCACAGGAAGTGGCCTTCACGCTCGCGGACGCCGTCGCATACGTGCAAGCCGCTATCGACCGCGGTCTCGAAGTAGACGAGTTCGCGCCTCGGCTGGCTTTCTTTTTCAACTCGCACAACGGGTTTCTGGAGGAGGTCGCGAAGTTCCGCGCAGCGCGGCGGGTGTGGGCCCGGATAATGCGCGACAGGTTCAAGGCCCGCGATCCACGCTCTCAGATGCTGCGGTTCCATGCCCAGACGGGCGGATCGACGCTGACTGCGCAGCAGCCGGAAGTCAACATCGTTCGCACGACAATCCAGGCGCTGGCTGCCGTACTCGGAGGGGCGCAGTCACTCCACACGAACTCGATGGACGAGGCGCTCGGACTTCCGACGGAGAATGCCGTGCGGATCGCTCTGCGAACGCAGCAAGTGATCGCCTACGAATCAGGCGCTGCCGACAGCGCCGACCCGCTTGGCGGCTCGTATGCGATCGAGTACCTGACCAACGAGATCGAGCGCTTGGCGGCTGACTACGTCCGCAAAATCGACGAGATGGGCGGAATGCTGAGGGCGATTGAGACCGGCTACGTTCAACGGGAGATAGAACACGCGGCGTATGAGTACCAGCAGGCCGTCGAGGCAGGCGAGCAGACCGTTGTCGGAGTGAACCGCTTCACGATCGATGACCAGCCGCCGGTTCCGGTGATGCGAGTCGATGACTCGCTGGAGAAGGAACAGATCGAGAGGCTGAAGGGCGTTCGCGCGCGCCGCAACGGTCGTCGAGCGGAGGATGCACTAGCGTCGATCCAGCGGGCCGCTCGCGGCGACGACAACCTGATGCCGCACATCATTCGCGCCGTTGAATGCTACGCGACGCTCGGCGAAATATCGGACCGCCTGCGGTCGGTATTCGGAGAATATCAGGCCGGGCGCTCGGATTGAACCCTGCTGGTGTCATCTCAACCGAATGGCTGACAACGTTCTCGAAGTCAAAAGCCTAACCACCCATTTCCTCACCCGGGCCGGAACCGTCAGGGCGGTCGAAGACGTGACCTTCTCGATACCGCGCGGCTCAACACTTGCCCTCGTCGGGGAGTCCGGCAGCGGCAAATCCGTCACAAGCCTCTCGATCATGCGACTGGTCCCGCCGCCGGGCCGAATAGTCTCCGGCGAAGCCGTCTTCAACGGGCGGGATTTGATGAAGCTGTCGGATGAGGAGATGCGCCGGCTTCGCGGCCGGGAGATCGCGATGATCTTCCAGGACCCGATGACGTCGTTGAATCCAGTGTTCACGGTTGGCGATCAGGTTGCCGAAGCCGCTGCTATCCACGAAGGCCTGTCGAGACGCGACGCCTCCGCGAAAGCCGTCGAGTTGATGACGCGGGTCCTGATCCCCGACGCCGGCCGCCGCGCGAAGGACTATCCTCATCAGTTGTCAGGCGGGATGCGGCAGCGGGTGATGATCGCGATGGCGCTGTCGTGCAATCCTAAGCTGCTGATCGCCGACGAGCCCACGACCGCTCTCGACGTGACGATCCAGGCGGAGATACTCGATTTGCTGCGCGCGCTGAAAGACGACTTTGACCTCTCTCTCCTGTTGATCACGCACGATCTCGGCGTCGTAGCGGAAGCAGCCGATCGCGTCGCGGTGATGTACGCCGGCCGGATCGTCGAGGATGCCCCGGTGCGCGAGGTCTTCAGCGAGCCAAGGCATCCGTACACTGAAGGCTTGTTGCGATCAGTTCCGCGATTGGCGGATCAAGGCGTGAAGCGGCGACGGCTCGATACGATTGAGGGAAGCGTGCCGAACTCCTTGGAGCTTCCGGCCGGTTGCACATTCGCGCCGCGCTGCGCCTACGAGATCGACGTCTGTACCGGCAAAGACATTCCGATGGTCTCTGTCGGCGACGCGAGGAAGTCGCGATGCGTGCGCCATGACGTTGTCGGCCGCGAAGCCTCGATCACTCATTCGGAGCGACTGGGACGCTCGGTCTCGGCAAACTAATGCCGGTGCATTGTCGATTGGGTGTGAGATGAACAAGACCACTACCGAAAACCTGCTCGAAGTGAACGGCCTCAAGAAGTACTTTCCTGCGGGCGGCGGGTTGCTAGGGGGCGGGCACGGGGTGGTTCGCGCCGTCGACGACGTGAGTTTTGCGATACGGCGCCGCGAGACCTTTGGACTCGTCGGCGAGTCGGGCTGCGGCAAGTCCACAACCGGCCGCGCGATTCTGAGATTGACCGAGCCCACGAGCGGCGAAGTGTGGTTCGACGGCTCCAACGTGGCGGCATTGACGCCGGTTGAGCTGCGAAGTCTGCGCCGCGATATGCAGATCATCTTTCAAGACCCGTACTCTTCGCTCAACCCGCGGATGAGTGTCGGAGCGATAATTGAAGAGCCGCTGATCATCCACGAGGCGGGCAATCGCAGCCGGCGGCGCAATCGAGTGTCGGAGTTACTTGATCTGGTTGGGCTCGAGGCATCGCACGCCGGCCGGTATCCGCATGAGTTCTCCGGCGGCCAACGCCAACGAATCGGGATTGCTCGGGCGCTCGCGCTCAACCCGCGGTTTATCGTGTGCGACGAACCGGTCTCGGCTCTCGACGTGTCGGTGCAAGCCCAGATCGTCAACTTGCTCCAGGACCTTCAAGAGCGGCTGGGCCTGACTTACCTGTTCATATCGCACGGGCTGTCGGTGGTCGAGCACATATCGACTCGCGTCGGCATCATGTATCTCGGAAAGCTGGTCGAGGTCGCTTCCAGCGGCGAGATATTTCACAACGCGCTTCATCCGTACACGCGGGCGCTGCTATCGGCCATTCCGATTCCGGATCCCGCCGCCGAGCGTCGGAGGTTGCCGCTGAAGGGCGAAATGCCGGCGGCGACAAACGTTCCGTCGGGCTGCAGATTCCGCACACGGTGTCCGCTGGCTGAGCCGCGATGCGCCGCGTCGGAGCCGGAGCTGGATGAAGTGAACCCCGGTCACTCGGTTGCCTGCCTGATTGTTGCACCTAAACCGAAAGAATAGTAGTCTGCCGAGGAACGGGCTCTCTCGATCCTATGTTGGACTCTCTTGTGTTCAAATCTAGAAGCAAAGGAATGGCGACCCATGCTTGAGAGCATTCTGCTGCTAGTCGGCGTCACTTACCTCATCCGGCATCTGAAGGACAGGAAACTCAACGCCGCCGCTTATTCGGGAGTCGACCCGGAGAAGTTCGCCGTTTGGCACAAAGCGCACCTTACAACGACTTTCACGGTCTTATTGGGCACGTGGGGAGTATTCCTCGTAAAGCTGGGCACGCGCGTGGCGTTCTGGCGTGCCGATCTATCTCCGAACGTGGGACTGGCAATTGTCGGGGCATGCCTTGCCGTTTGGGCCGCGGTTTTCGTCTTTGCCGACATTCGACGCAGGAAGGCTAAGCATCTGGCCGATGAGGCTCGAATTGGCGGGCAGGCGTGGATCGGCCCCGCGAACCGAGTCACGAGCACGCTGCTCTCCCCTAGCGCGACATTCGAGGACATCAATCGCAGAGCGACTTGGCTCGCTCCTTTCATCGTAGCGATACTGACGACATGGGCCTTCGCCGAAGTCTATGAATGGCGGATTAAACCTGACCACGCGCAGATCCTGTTGAATCAGTCCAAGAAGAACGCGGAGAGGACAGGGACGCCGGTGCCGGCTGAGCAGGAGGAGATGATCCGGAAGAGTGCTCCATATGTCGCGAAGGGATACGTTGTGATCTTCGCTCTTGGCATGCCTGTTGGCTTCCTAATCATGTCGGGGATCTTCGCTTTGGGAATGCTCCTGATGCAGGCGCAGTCGAGTTTCTTGAGGATACTGTCGGTTGTATCGTGGAGTTTCGCATCGACCGGTGTTGTGGCCGCGGTAGTCGTCGCCGCCTCGGTGTTGACTCAGGATCCCGGGCCATTCAAGACGGTCCCTTGGTATCTGGCGAACACTTATAGCGCAACGAATCTGGCGGCGGCATTGCCGGCGGACGCATCCGCAGTGGTACGAGCGCTGGCCAGCTCCGTTGATGTCTTTTCGATATGGCGCTTGATCCTCCTGACGATCGGCCTTACAGCCGTTGCCGGCTCTCGGAGGACTAAGAAAGCAAGTGTTGCGATGCTGGTTTGGGGATTCTGGGGATTCCTGGTCCTGGTTTCCGTCCTGGCGGCGGCTGCGGGCTTCAGCCCAACGTGAGACGGAACTCTTACCATTTTGCCAGCCACCATTCTGCGTTTGGGCAACGCAACCCCGCCGGGTCTACGCGGGCAACGAATGGTCTCATCGTATCAAGCGGCACGGGGGTTGCTCCGACACGGGGTGATGGACTTGGTCGGAGGCGATCACATGCTGCTGCTAAATAATCTGCCCGAAGTTGATCTGGTGGGAATTTGCGAAGAGATGCTGCTACAACGCGCCATCAAGGGGATTCGACCCGTCCTCTATCTTTCGTCGAACACTGATCTTGAGTGCAGCATGCTGATGCTGCTCGATGAAGGGACAGAGGACGGTCTCGACGGACTCGAACGCAATACGAGGCGGCGGCCGGGCTACTACGTGATGACAAACTAGACAGGCGGCGCGGCAATTCGCCCCACCTGAGACGGGGAACAAGTACACTCCACGAGACGATCAGTCATATTCCAGGGTTTCAATGGCGAGCAAGACGTGACTGAGAGTCAGCGACAACTCCGATAGAAACGTAGCCCGCAAGGAGACGATGAGCCCCGAGCAGCTAACTCGCGATCTCGTGACCCGAAGATGGATCGCATGATGTCTGACATTGGACGCGACTCGCGCTCGGGGGCGCCTGTCCTCAGGCTTGGTGATGAGCCTTTCACCGCCAGCGCCGCGCGCAGGTTTTATCTTTAACTCGGTCCGCTCGCGTGATATATATTTTTTGGTCGAGAAGTTTTCTACGGCTGCCACACTTGGGGGATCATGAATAATTCTCTTCCGATTCGTTTCTGCCGGGAGGCAGGGAGGCCGGTATGGACTGGATGTTACCTGATATCTCGATAATCCTCGCAACGATCACGATCATTTTCTTCATCTTCTTGCGGGTAGGCAGACAGCTACAAGTGAAAGAGACGTTCTTTCAGTTGTGGGTGCTCGCCTGGCTGCTCTCAATAGTGCACTATGGCGGACAGCTTGCCAGAGCCGGCGCGGGCGCGCGCTGGGGTCAGTTGGTGGACGCACTGTTCCTCGCGTATTCGGGAATCACGTTCGTCGCTGCCGCAGAATCGCTTCGGGGGCGCAACCTGAGAAAGATGTTGCCCTACTGCGTCGGGGTTGCGGCGTTGTTCACGCTTTGGGCGGTTGCTCTTGTCTATAAGTTCTTTCCGCAGGGGTTGGCCCCCGTGCGGTACGGTTACGGGCTGGGCGTGATCTTCGGGTTGGCCGGGGTATCTCACTGGTTGCAGCAGCGAAGACATCGGACGATCGGCGCGGCGATTCTCGCTTACTCGTTCTTCTTCTGGGCGGCGTGTTTCTTCGTGCTAACGGCTATGGCGCAGACTGCTTTTGTACAGAACTACATTCAGTACCTGTACCAGTTTTCGAATCTTCCGAAGCCGATTGCCGCGATCAGCATGCTGATATTCCTGCTCGAGGGCGAGAAGGTCAACGCGCAACGGCAACGAGACTTCTCTGAGAACCTGATCGAGAACGCGCCGGACGGGATATTCATAGTCGACCTAGACGCCAACGTCACCAGGGTGAATAAACAGTTCGAGGCGTTGTGCGGGTGCGACGCCGATCACCTCCTCGGCAAGCCGCTCAACAACATGAGTCCGGATTCAGAAGGCGCGGGCTGCGAACATATCTCTCGCGTCTTCGGCGGTGAAGCTGCATCCTACCAATCGAAGCTGGCGGCCGCGGACGGGACTGCGCGCGACGTCCTGGTTACGAACAATCCTATTTACGACGGGGGACGGATCGTCGGCGCGATGGGGATCGTCAAGGACGTGACCGAGCGCATCCGGCTCGAGCAGCAGCTTCGGCAGTCCGAGAAGATGGCTTCGATAGGGCTGCTGGTGTCCGGCGTCGCCCACGAGCTCAACAACCCGCTCACGTCCGTCATCGGATTCACTGAACTTGCGCTGGGCGGCCAGGCGCTTCCTGACGCTACGAAGGGCCGGCTGAACATCGTGTTGTCCGAGGCCCGCCGCACGCGCAGCATAGTCCAAAAGTTGCTGAGCGCCGTTCGTCAGCAAAAGAGCCAGCGGCTTCCCGTCTACATCAACAACGTCATCCGTGAGACGATTGCGCTCCGCGAGTTCGACTTCATGATGAACAACATCACGATCAAGACCGATCTCGCCTCCGATATCCCCCTCGTGGTCGGCGACCCCGCCGACATACAACAGGTGCTGATCAATCTCATGCAGAACGCCTTCGACGCGATCAGCGAGACCGGCAACAACGGCTTGCTGGCAATAAGAACACGGTGCGAGAGCGGGCAGGTGATCATCGAGATCATCAACGACGGCCCCCCGATCTCTGCGCCCGAAAGAGTGTTCGATCCGTTCTACACCACCAAGGAGGTCGGCAAAGGCACGGGCCTTGGGCTATCAATCTGCTATCAAGTCGTCAAGAGTCTGGGCGGCGAAATCGCCGTCGAGAACCTACCGCAGGGTGTGACGTTCACGATCAGGTTGTCGGCCAGCGGGATTCGACTCAGCTCCGCGCCGGACAACAAGCCTGACGGCGGAGAAACCGCGCACGGCCGCATTCTGGTCGTCGATGACGAGCCGGCGGTGCTGGCGCTGTGCAAAGACATCCTCTCGGCCGAGGGCTTCGCCGTTGAGACCGCCTCCAGTGGAGTCGAGGCCATTGAGAAACTACGGCGCTCGAACTTCGACGTCATCCTGACTGATTACAAGATGCCCGAACGCGTGAGCGGGGCCGACGTGTACAACTGGGTGCGGGAGAATCGCACCGGCCAGGAAGCACGCATCATCTTCATCACTGGTGACGCGGTGAATCCTGACACGTACCGGTTCCTCAACCTGAGTGGCAGCCCCGTGGTGTTCAAGCCATTCGACAGTGAAGAGCTGGTCGCCAAGATCAAGGGCACTCTCTCGGGCACAAGCTCGAGCGCAATCATCCGACCCTCGCAAGCCAGGTCCGGGTAAGCGGCGCCAATCGCACGCGTCTCGGTTCGGGAATATTTCAGGTTGGGGGCCGGGCGTGGCTGGCCCAGAGCGAGGTCGTGTCAGCGGCGCTCGTCGGAATAGATCTGCCCGTCGCGGATGTGGAGGACCCGATGGGCGTGCGCCGCGATGTCGTGCTCGTGGGTCACGAGGATGATCGTGTTGCCCTGCCGGTGAAGCTCGTCAAAGAACAGCATGATCTCGCGCGAGGTCTGCGAATCCAGATTGCCGGTGGGCTCGTCGGCGAGAAGGATTGACGGGTTGTTGACAAGGGCTCGTGCAATGGCTACGCGCTGCCGCTGGCCGCCCGAGAGTTCGTTCGGTTTGTGGTTCATTCTGTCCGTGAGGTCCACTCGCGAGAGCGCCACTTTGGCCATCTCGATCCGCTGGTTCTTCGGCGTCCCATTGTAAATCAGCGGAAGCTCTACGTTGTGCAAAGCAGTTGCGCGCGGGAGAAGATTGAACGTCTGGAAGACGAACCCGATCTCCTTGTTGCGTATGTAAGCGAGCTCGTCATCATCCATTTCCGACACAAGCTTCCCGTTCAAGTAGTAGCGGCCGGAGGTCGGCGTGTCGAGACACCCGATCAGATTCATCAGCGTTGACTTGCCCGATCCCGACGGCCCCATTATCGCCAGGTATTCGCCGCGCTCGACCTCAAAGCTAACGCCGCGCAGCGCGTGCAACTCCACGTCGCCCATCACGTAGGTTTTCCAGAGATCTTCAGTGCGGATCACGATGTCTGTTCCCGGCTCGAGATCCTCCAACGCCATTTCCCGTTCGAGCACAGCTTCTTCTATCATCTTTTCACCTTCGTTCGCCAACGTGTAAGCTCGGTGTGCTTCGGGTCTTGAAGTGCTACTTGGTCTCCGTTGAAGCCGGTTTGGGCTCCTTCTTGACCTCATCATTGTCTTTCAGGCTCCGGAGCGTTTTGTAGGGACCGATTATGATTTCGTCGCTCTCGGCGACTCCGCTCTTGACCTCGATGTCCTGGTCGCCCTTGATGCCGGTCACGATCGGCGTAAAGCGCGCCCGGCCTTCCTTGATGAGGAACACGCCTTCCACCTCTTTCTTGTTGACCGAAGAAGACGTGCCGGCCGGCTGTTCCTTCTGCTCTTGATCAGTCTTGGGCAGCTCGCGAGGCACTATCGCCTGCAGCGGGACGGTGAGCACGTTCTCGACGGTCGCCGTCGTGATGACCGACGTCGCCGACATCCCCGGCCGCAACTTAGCCCTCACTTCGGGGGTTGGGTTCAGTTTGATCTTCACCAGGAAATCGCGCGCCTCCTGCGAGCCGGTCGATTGCGAAATGGTCTGACCTGACCTGGTGATGGCCGACGCGCCCTTTTCGATCACGTCGCCGTCGATCTCCGTGTCTCCTAGCGCATCCACTTTCACTTTCGCCTTTTGCCCAACTTGAACGTCGGCAATGTCGGTTTCGTCGACTTTTATTTCGGCGTTGATTTGAGACATGTCCGCGACGGTCATCAGCGGCGTAGTTGAGAAGTTTGCAAGCGCGAACTGACCCACCTTCACCGGCAAGCTCGAGACGACGCCGTCGATCGGAGAGTAACGGGTCGTCTTCTTAAGCTGGTCGGCCTGGATGCTGAGCTGGGCCTGACTCTGCTTCTCGCGCTCCTCGGACGATTTGAGTCCGGTGCGCGCGCGTTCGACGGCGAGTTCGGAGTCGTGTACCTGAACCCTAAGCTGGGTGACCCTGGACCGTTGGGCTGCAACGACGGCCCTCGCCTGGTCGTAACGAGTCTTCGCCTGATCGAATTGAGACTTGGTGATGACCCCTGACTCTACAAGCTGTTGATAGCGGTTGAATTCGTTTTCAGCGTATTGAAGGTCCGACTTGCTGCGCTCGAGATCGGCTTCGGCAGCCGCCAGGTTCGCCCTCGTTTGATTGACGTTATTCTCCGCTTGTTGAACCGCGACGAGTTGATTCATCTTCTCGGCTTGGGTGACCCTCACGCCGGCTTCGCTGGCGGCGAACTGCGACGTGAACTGAGTAGGGTCGACTCGCACGAGCGCCTGGCCCTTTTTCACTTGGTCGCCCTCGCTGACGTAAATCTGCTCGACTCGCCCGGCGACCTCTGCCGTCAGGTCGTAGAACTTGACCGGGCGGATTTCCCCCGACGCCGTGACCTTCGATTCAAGGCGCGCTCGCTTCTCGACGACGCCGGGCTGCACGGGCTCCCCTTCCTTGCGCTGGATGAATCTGGAGAGGATGACAATCGCCGTCAACCCGACGACGACGACCAGGACGATGACCCCTGTGCTGATCGTGACGCCAAAAATCACGACCTTCTTCTTGGTGCTGAATGCCATGAAGGTATTAGTCCTCCGCTGAGTTTCTGAGATAACCCCGACCGAATGATATTACGGACTTACATTTACCCAAGTTTCAGGAAATGACGCCCTCCTCCGAGCACGAACCGAATATTCGGCCGCCCGCTGACGCTCAAGAGGATTTAATCATAGCGAGCGCCTGAAAAGGGTGTCAAAGGTAATCTCATGTCGAATGGCTGTCCTGATGGCGCGACCTTGCCCGTGACGACGCGAATCTCCGTCGATTCGCGTTAGAGACTGCGTGGAATGAACGTTCAGACTTGTGCTATCCTTCACTACCCGCGTATGAGCGAAGCGTTCAAAAGCGAAGCGGACATCTGCCCTAACTGTGGCGCCGGGGATAATCAGCGCGACGCGCGCTTCTGTCAGACGTGCGGGTGCAGACTGGGCTCAACCCTTTTGATGACGCCCGCCCCGCCGCCCCCGGCGGAGATCGGTAAGAGGATCGCGGGCCGCTTCGAGGTGGAATCGCTACTCTGGACTGCCCCGACTTATAACGCCTACTCGGCTTTTGCGAATGAATCCGGCCGCTCGACCTACCTCGTGCTGGAGCAGATGCTAGACGACGCGCTCGCGGGCTTGCCGCCGGCTACGCTTCCTTCAAATGGCGGCGATGTTCGAGGGCGCGGCAACGTCTCCGGAAGCCTCGAGGAGGCCGCTCCGGCGTTTGAGCGATTCGGTCTCTTGAAACCGGTCGAGCACGCTGTCGAACGCGACATCATGTACATCGTATTCGAGCAGCCGCAGGGTCAGGCGGTCGCGCACCTCGACCAGACCACCGAGAAGGAGGCGCGCGATATACTGCTCAATCTGTGTGCGCTCGCGGAGCTATTCCACCGGCACGGATGGGCCTACAACGGATTCGAGCCCTACAACATTCTCATCGACAAGGAGCGCCGCGTTCGTTTGATCGGCTTTGACCGCGCACGTCGGTCCGGAACGCCGGTCGACGACGCGCCTATCTATCCGAGCAGCGGATTCACCGCGCCGGAGTTGTTCGAGGAGGGCGCAGTATACGATCAGCGAGCCGACATTTATTCGATAGGGACTTTGCTTCAGTTCCTGCTGACGGGCGAGGGGCTCGGAGGAGCCGTCGGCGCCGGTATGTATCCAATCGCCACCGTCAGTCCGAACTTCGAGCGGCTCATTGCTCGCTCATTAGCCGAAGACCCGGCCGAGCGCTTCCAGACGGTTGCCGAGCTTCAGGGTGCGATAGAAGAGCTGAATCTGCCCGTCGTGCTTCAGGCCGGCCATTTCACCGACGTCGGGTTGGTCCGCGAGTTGAACGAAGACAGCATACTATCTCTCAACCTGACTCAGTACTACGAATCCGTCCAGACTCAGATCGGCCTCTACATCGTCTCGGACGGGATGGGTGGTGAGGCCGCCGGCGAAGTGGCGTCTCGCGTCACCGTTCGAGCAATCGCCGAGTGGATGACCGACAAGTTGATCTCGGCTTCTCTCAGGTCAACGCACGACGAGAAGATCGTCGAATCGACTCAAACCGGCGGCTTGCGATTGGCTGTGGCGAACGGCAATGACATGGCGACGACGGAGATGCTTCGATCGGCCGTTCTGCACGCCAATCGCGAAGTGATGGCATATGCCGCAGCGAATCCAAAGGACCGGGGACTTGGGGCAACGGTAACCGCGGCGATGCTTGTGGGCGACGTCCTGACGATCGCCCACGTCGGTGACAGCCGCTGCTACCTGCTTTCGGGCGATCAGCTAGTACAGGTGACCGAGGACCACTCGCTGGTCCAACGAATGATCAACACCGGCAGCCTTACACGCACCGAGGCCCGCGTGTATCCCTACAGAAACGTCATCTACCGTTCAATCGGGTCCGACGAAGAGGTCGAGATCGATGTCTTGCGGCGCCGTCTGACCAGCGGAGACGTCTTGATGTTGTGTAGCGACGGATTGAACGGGATGCTCAGCGACGATCAGATCCGTGACATCCTGATGGTGAACCCCGACCCCAGCGCCGCCGCCAAGGAACTCGTCGTGGCCGCTAACGCCGCCGGCGGCGAAGACAATACGTCGGTTATCGTCGTACGGATCCTGTAAGCACCGCAGAAGAGACACACTCACGGAGGTCGCTCCATGGCTAAAGTCGCGCTCGTCTTAAGCGGGGGAGGCGCCAAAGGCGCTTTCCAGTTCATGGCCGAAAAGTATGCCCGCGAGGTTAAGGGCTACAACTGGGAGGTCATCGCCGGTGTATCGGTCGGCGCGCTCAACGGCGTGATGCTCGCCCAGAAGAAGTATCAAAGGTTGGAGGAGATCTGGAAGACCATCTCGAATGATCAAGTCTACACCGGCGGCTTGAACGTCTGGTCTGCGATTCGAGTGGCGTTCGGAGCGAAGTCCTTCTACGGAAATCGTCCGCTGCGGGAGCTGATCAACCGCGACGTCGAGCCGAACAAGGTAACGGTGGACCTGAGAATCGGGGTTGTGTCTCTCCGCACGGGCGAGTACGCGACTTACAATGCGGCGCATCCCGATTTCAAACGGCTCGTTCTGGCTTCGACCGTCATGCCGATAGTCTGGACGCCTGAGGACATATCACCCGCTCTTCAGGACATGATTGACGGCGGCCTGAGGAACACAAGTCCGCTGGGCGACGTGCTCGATGCGGAACCGGACGAGGTCCTGGTCATTAACTGCAATCCGAGCAAAGCGCCTCGCATGCCCGAACCTCCGCGCAACATTCTTGATATCGGCAGAGGCTCGTTGGAGATCGCGCTGAACGAGATTCTGGTCAATGACATTCGCGAATTTGCGAGAATCAACGAGCTGGTACGACAGGCAGACGAGTTTAATAGGGCGAACAACCTCACGGACGACAAACGCTTCGTGCCGCGCAAGACGGACGGCACGCCCTTCAGGTTTTACAAGCTAACGTTGATCGAACCCGACGAGATGCTCGATGACACGCTGGACTTTTCACGATCCGCGATTCAGAGGTCAATGGAAAGAGGCTGGGAAAAGGCCAAGGCCGTGTTGGGATGATCTTCGACGTCGAGACTCACTGGTTCGACGACACTGAACTCAGGAACATCAGCCGCGAGTACCGCTCGAACTGGTCGCGGTTGTCGCTGATCACTGATGACCGCGCCACCGGGCGATACGCAAGCCCGGTCCGCTTCACGCCGCGGGCCTCCGTGCGTGTTCGTTCGGGCCACGCGCGTGCAAGCAGGCCTCGAATCCGCGCGAAGCTGTCATCGACCACCGCGCGCGGCGCCGCCCCGTGGAGCGCGCTGATCGCAGTTTGAAAGTTCAACTCCGCTCTAAACGACAGCGGCCATACCAAGCCCGAATAGTCGAACGCATCGGCCTTCATTCGAAAGCTGTGATTAAGGCTCGTTGAGTACACATCCAGCAGCGTCTCTTCGCCGCGAAACTCTGCGGAATCGAAGACCGTGCCGCCGGCGCTTCGCACGCCGGAAATGCCTTCTGTGTAGTCTACGCGCGTGTTCCTGAGCGCGCCGACAACCATCAACTTGACGTCGGAAAGCGGGGCGGTCATCACACCGCCCGAATGATGAACTTCCAGCTCGCCCTGACCCCGCACGATGCGGCGCGCCCTGACAATCTCGGTTTCCAACTGCAACTCCTCATCGCCGACGACGATCGCGCCGAGCCCGCAAGTGCGGACCAAAGCCGCGATCAACTCAGCCTCTTGCGGGCTTTGACTTCGCGCGACGGGCAACCACTGACCGGCGCCAACCAGCGCACGAGCCTCCGTCGCTTCGATGTTCAATGCCGCCGCAAGCGCCGCTTCCGTTTGCTCATCGGGCTGCCGCCTGGGTGGTTGCAGAATCGTATTGAACGCATGCTCGATGCTGTCGATCGCACGTTGAGGCGGCGCGACTTCGATCCTGGTGACGGGCAACGCCGCGCCACAGTAAAGGCATGAGGCGCGCGCCGAGGGCGTTCGCCGGCTGCACGCCGGACAGTTCATGACGTCCTGGCTCAAGGGTGATCTCGCTTTCGAGCGATAGTATCTCGGAGGCAGGGGAGATTATAACACGGGTCAGAATTCGATCGAGGAGGGAACTCGGCGGAGTCGGCCAGGAACGTCAGGCGATTCTTTCTGTCGTTGGATCGACTGCGGAAGCAAGGAACTCTCTCGGCAAATCCATCATGTTGCCGACGGAACCGGCTTCGGGAGCCAGCGCGACGCTATTTCCGCCTCGTCGCTTGGTGCGGTATAGCGCCGCGTCTGCGGCTCCGATTAACGCCTCGCCTCGCGCATCCGAACCGGCGTTCACGGCCGCCCCCACGCTGATCGTAACGCCAATCAGTCCTTCAGACGTGTTCATCGCGGTTTGCCCCACGGCCCTGCGGATTCGCTCGGCGACGATCAAGGCAGTGCTCTCGTCGCACCGAGGCAACACGACGAGAAACTCCTCACCCCCGTAGCGGCCAACCTCGTCGTATGATCGTACCTCGCCTTGCATTCTCTGGACGGTCTCGCTCAACACTGCGTCGCCCGCCAGGTGACCGTAGGTGTCGTTCACGCTCTTGAAGTGGTCGAGGTCGGCCATCAATACGCCAACGGACGATCCCTCGCGGCGAGCACGCGTGATCTCTTTGGCCAGGACGTCCAGGATCGATCCGCGATTCCATATCCCGGTCAGAAAATCGTGGGTGGCCTGGACTCGAAGGGTCTCCTGAACGGCAAGCAGGCGAGACTGCAAGTCCAGAATCCGTCGGCCGGCACGCAAGCGAACTTTGAGTTCCTGCGCATCGAAGGGCTTGGTTATGTAATCGTCGGCGCCGGCTTCGAGCCCCTCGATGAGTTCTTCCTTCCTCGTCTTCGCCGTCAGCAGGATGATGTAGGTGTAGGGCGCGCCTTCGCAGCGGCGCACCCGGCGACAAATCTCAGGCCCATCGGTCCGCGGCATCATCCAGTCGAGAATCACAAGCCGCGGCGCATCCGGCTGCTTGAGGATCTCCCACGCCTCCTCGCCCTCGGAGCACGCCACCACCTCGTAGCCCCATTGGTTCAGCGTTGCACTCAGCATGCAGCGCGATACCTGGTCGTCTTCCGCAATCAGTAATCTCATCGTTCTATCGAGGTCTTTTCGTGAGCCTCGTTTTCTCCTCAGCTTGCAGCGCGCGCGGCCGCGACTACAGGCGACGTTAAGCATCGAGCAATATGCGTTCCCGACCGGCGTCCCCGCGCGCAATGCTAAACCAAACCGCACCAATCACTTGCCGCGCGAACAAGATTCCCATGCGTGACTCGGCCTCATGAGCCTGGGGAGAATCGCTTCACCTGTCGCCTATTCCCTCACCCGCAAATTCCACAGCCGGCTTTGAGAACTGCACCGAGCTGTTGTTAGTATCAGTCGGTATGGGCAGATACTTGACGCGGCGGAATCTCATGCTTGCGATACTGACGATTCTGGCTTTGATCGCCGGCGCCGCCTACTTCGTCCTGCGCCGCCCCGCGCGAGTGCCGATGGAGCGCTTCGCACCGGCAACCTCGCTCGCGTTCATTGAGGTCGACAGCCTGCCCGATCTTGTCGACGGGATCACGAGCACCAAAGCCTGGCGCGAGGTCGCCCCCGTCCTTGGTCTCTCGAGCCAGATTCGGCAAATCGGACTCGCGGCCGACCTGATGAGCAGAGCGGGCATCGGAACCGATGAGACCGTCGTCGCGGGCCGCGCGCAGCTCGCAGTTGTGCTGACCAAGATCGAGAGTAAACCGCACGCCGCCGAGGGACTCCCCTCCGTCCCGTTCAAGATAGCCATCATCGTGGAAACGCATTCAAGCCCCGAGACTGCGGCCCGCCTCGTGCACGATCGCGCGCAGCTTCTG
>Ga0209640_10002576_pt1 | contig 15827 bp, 10 predicted proteins | sample RifCSP10_1_FD_184018 | JGI IMG/M metagenome (GOLD analysis project Ga0209640, IMG submission 184018) | Soil microbial communities from Rifle, Colorado - Rifle CSP2_sed 10_1 (SPAdes) (version 2) | ecosystem: Environmental > Terrestrial > Deep subsurface > Rock core/Sediment | place: Rifle...
CCCCTTCCCCCTTGCCCCCTTCTCCCTTTCTAGCCCCTTCCCCCTTCCTCGCGTAGTCCGTGATGTAAAAGCCGGAACCCTTGAACTGAATGGCTGGCGACGACTGCAGCCGGTTTACGGGGCCCTTCCCGCATAAGGTGCAGACTTCCACGGGCGGATCCGAGAACTTTCGAATCAGCTCGAAGCGCTGGCCGCACGCCTTGCACTCGTATTCATACAGCGGCATGTCTTACTCGAGCACCGCGTCCGGGCCGTCGTCCAGCATGAGGCGGCGATGCGCCCAGAATGGCGCGTTCCCCTGCGCGAGGACGGCATCGTGGAACGCGCGCAGCGAGAACTTCCCTTCCTGCCGATCCTTGTAGTCGCGCCGCAGCTTCAGCAGCATCAGCTTGCCGACTGAGTAGACCAGGTACGTCGGATCGAACGTGCCTCGCTCGGCTTCGCGCCGCGCGGTCGCTTCTTCGAGGAAGGCTTCGTCGCGAAAAACCCGCATCCCCTGCTCAACCGACAGGTCCTCGCAGTGCAGCCGGATGGCGACGACGAAGCGCGCGAGCCGCACGAGCGCCTCGGCCAGCTGGCCCAGCCTGAGCGTGGTGTCGCCGCGGCGGAACCCGGCCTCCATCATCATGTGTTCGCAGTAGTGCGCCCACCCTTCGACGAATGACGCCGGCGCCAGCAGCGTCGACTTGCGAACCTTCGACTCGACCTGCCGCAGGTGCTGGAAGTGCAGGAAGTGGCCCGGATACACCTCGTGGATGGAGATGTTCCAGAGCGTCGGCAGGTTGAAGTCGCGCATGTGCTCCTTCTGCCGCTCGGCGGGCCATGCGCGATCGACGTCGGTCAGGTAGTAATACGCGCGGCTTGGCTTGCTCTCGAAGGGGCCCGGTGTCCACATGCTGGCAAAGGCCCAGCGGTAGAACTCGGGCGACGGCGCGACGACGACGGGCTCCGCGTCGGGCAGCGAGACGATCGACTGTCGCTGAAGAAATTCCTCCAGCTCCTTGACCTGCTCCTGGGCCGCAGCCACCAGTGTGCCTGGCTCCGGGTGTTCTTCCTTGGCGGCACGCCAGGCCGCCATGGGATCTCCGCCGTTCAGGCGCCCGGCCACGGCGCGGAATTCCTCCTGGACCTCGTGGAGTTCCCGCATCGCAATCGTCAGCAGCCGATCGGCGCTCAGCGTGATGCCTTCTTCGAGCTTGAGCTTCCGCTCGAAGTTGTCGCGTCCCAGGCGGAACGACGCTTTCGCGCGCTGGGCCAGGTCGTTTTCGAGGTAGTCGACGTATCCGGCAATCGCGTGGGCAGCTTCCGTGGATGCATCCGCGAGCTCGCCAAGGATGTGCAAATCGTCGAGCGTGGAGAACGCGCGCGGAAGATCGGTTTCGATGAACTTCAGGGCACCGCGCCAGGTCTCGAGGCCGATCTTGACGAAGATCCCCGGACACTCGCGAACGTTGTCGCGCGCCGCCTGGACCAGGCGCGGCGTCTGCCGCAGCTTCGAGACGATGCGCCGTGCCCGCTCGGCTTCAGGCGCGTAGGCGAACAGCGCCTGGCTCGCGAGGCTGGTGCCCAGGGAATCCGCATAAATCTGCGGGTTGCGCTCCCACGTCCGGACGTTCTCGAGCTCGTGCATCCGGGCCTCGACGTTGGACGCCACGATCGCGTGCTCGACCTGTTCAGCGCGAGGGAGGAGCGCGGGGTCGATCTGCTGAAGCCGCCGGCCGAAGCCGGCAAGGGCGCGCGTATGCGTCTCTATCGCAGGGCGGCTGAAGTCCTCCAGCAGGTCGTCGTGGAGGTGGACGCCGTCGAGGCTCGCCTGGCTGGGAAGCACCTCATAGAGATAGGCGAGGTAATCGTCGACAAAGTGTGGAAAGGGCTCCGATGGGTGCATGCCTGATCATGGCCGGCGCTCTCTACCTTCGATACGTGAGCGCGCATCTGCCGATGGTACAATAACTTTTCGCCCGATGTCCGGCACGTTGTTTGTCGTCGCAACGCCCATCGGCAACCTCGAGGACATCACACTTCGGGCGCTTCGCGTGCTGCGGGAGGCCGACGTCATCGCGGCGGAAGACACGCGGCGGACGGCGAAGCTGCTCGCACACTATTCGATTACCACTTCGGCGCTGAGCTTCCACGCGCACAACACCCGCACCCGCATACCTCAGCTGCTGGCGCGGCTCGAGGCTGGAAAGGCGGTTGCGCTCGTGAGCGATGCCGGAACGCCGGGCATCTCCGACCCGGGAACCGAGCTGGTCCAGGCGTGCTGGGACAAGGGCATTCCGGTCGATCCGGTACCGGGCGCCAGCGCGCCGCTGGCGGCCGCCGTCGCCTCGGGGTTCCGCCTGGACCCGCTGACCATCTTCGGATTCGCGCCAGCTCGGGCAAAAGACAGAAACCGCTGGCTGTCGAGACTACAGGCCGTAAATGAGACCCTCACCTTCTTCGAAACACCGCATCGGATCCATCAAACGCTCGCCGAGATGCCCATTTATTTTGGTGGTCGCCCAATTATGATAGCGCGTGAGCTCACCAAACGTCACCAGCAGTTCATGCGGTTCGATAATGCTGCTGTAATTGGGCGAATGCCTGAACCTAAGGGGGAATTCACCCTGGTAGTCGGACCCCGAGTAACCACCGAATCAGTCCCTGAGATAGGCTCTGATCAGCTGATCTATAACGACTTCTGTCGTATGACCGCTGAAATGGAAATGGGGCGAAGAGCAACGGTGTCTGCGCTAGCTAAAAAATATGGGCGTTCGGCCAAAGACGTGTATGGAATCGTTGAGCGGCTTAAGAACTCGGGCGCCTGACCCTTCTCTGTAGAATGGCCGAAACCCACGTTGTGATCCTCGCCGCCGGCCAGGGAACCCGGATGAAGTCCTCCCTCCCGAAGGTGCTCCACCCAGTCGCGGGCCGCCCCATGGTCGAGCAGGTGGTCCAGACCGCCAGCTCGCTTTCCCCCGCCTCAATAACGGTGGTCGTCGGTCACCAGGCGGAGGCTATCCAAACGCTCCTGGGCGGCCGGCAGGGCGTTCATTTTGCGCTGCAAGCCCCCCAGCTTGGGACCGCCCACGCGCTGCAGCAGGCCGAGCCGCTCCTGGCCGGGCGAACCGGCACCCTGGTGCTGCTCTCAGGCGACGTGCCGCTCCTGAAGGCGGCGACCCTCGGCCGCCTCCTCGATGCCCACCGGGCTGCGAAAGCCGCCGCTACGGTCGTGACGGCGATCGTAGACCGCCCGTATGGCTACGGCCGTATCATCCGCGTGGGCGGCCGCATCGCCCGCATCGTCGAGGAACGGGACGCCTCGCCCGCGCAGCGGCGCGTCCGCGAAATCAACAGCGGCATCTATGCGTTCGACCTCGGCCCGCTCTTCGAGTCGCTGCGGACGATTGCGGCGCGGAACGCGCAGGGCGAGTACTACCTGACCGACCTGATTGGGGTCTACCGCCGGCGGAAGCTGCCGGTTGAAACCGTCGTCGTTGGCGATCCCGGGGAAATTCGCGGGGTGAATACCCGCAGCGAACTCGCGGAAGTGGGCGCAATCATGAGACAGAACAAGAATGAGGAACTGATGGCGGCCGGCGTTACGATCGTCGATCCCGCCACGACGTACATCGACCCGACGGTCGAGGTTGGTCCCGATACAGTCATTCATCCCGGTGTGGTGATCCAGGGACAGTCGAAGATCGGGTGCGCGTGCGAAATCCACGCGTACGTCCGCATTACCGACTCGGAATTGGCCGACAAAGTGACTATCAACAATTTCTGCCTCATCGTTGGTTCGCGCGTTGCAGTTGGGGCGGCGATTGGCCCGTTCGCTCACCTGCGGCCGGCCACCCAGGTCGGCCCGGGGGCGAAAGTCGGGAACTTCGTGGAGCTGAAAAAGACCACGATGGGGGCGGGATCGAAGGCCAACCACCTGTCATACCTGGGCGATGCGACGATCGGCGCCAACGTGAACGTCGGGGCCGGCACCATCACCTGCAACTATGATGGCCAGAAGAAACATGAAACGGTGATCGAAGACGGCGCCTTCATCGGCAGCGATACACAGCTCATCGCGCCCGTGCGGGTCGGGAAGGGCGCCTATGTCGGCGCCGGGTCGTCCATCACCGAAGACGTGCCGGCGGGCGCGCTCGGCATCGGCCGCGGACGCCAGTCCAACGTCGAAGGCTGGGTGGAACGCAGGAAGGCCGCGGCCTCTAAGCCGTAGACCGTAGGGCGGGTTCCGCGGAGCGGACCCGCCGTTGTGAGGGGAAGCATATGTGCGGGATCATCGGCTACATCGGCTCCAAACCGGTTGTCCCAGTTCTGCTGGACGGCCTGCGGCGGATGGAATACCGGGGCTACGACTCAGCGGGCGTCGCCGTCGTGGGCCCTGAGGGCATCGCGCTGCGCCGATCGGCGGGGAAGCTGGTCAACCTCGAGAACGCGATTCGCACCCAGCCGGTCGACGGCCTCTACGGCGTCGGCCACACGCGCTGGGCCACGCACGGGCGTCCCACCGAGGAAAACGCGCATCCGCACCGCGACTGCACGGGCCGAATCGTCGTCGTCCACAACGGCATCATCGAGAACTACCTCGAGTTGAAGCACGAGCTCCAGGCGCAGGGGCACGAGTTCAAGACCGAAACCGACACTGAGATCGTCGCGCACCTCGTCGAGCGCGAAATGCAGGGCGACGGACTCGAGAAGGCGGTCCGGCGCGCGCTCACGTTCATGCGCGGCATGTTCGCGCTCGTCCTGGTGTCGGTCGAGGATCCGGAAAAGATCGTGGCGGTTCGCAACGGCCCGCCGATCGTGATCGGCCTCGGCAAGGATGAATTTTTCGTCGCATCCGATATTCCCGCCATCCTGAGCCACACCCGCGACGTCGTGTTCCTTGGCGACGAGGAAATGGCCGTCATCACGCGGTCCGGCGTCCAGTTCACCGACTACAGTGGCCGCGCCGTCTCGAAGACGACGCAGCGGGTGCTGTGGGACCCGATCGCGGCGGAAAAGGGCGGCTACAAGCACTTCATGCTCAAGGAGATCTATGAGCAGCCGACCGCCGCGCGCGACACGATTCTCGGCCGCGTCTCGCTCGATCGAGGGCGCATCTTCCTCGAGGATCTGAACATTGCCGACGACACGTTCCGCTCGCTGGAGAAGGTCACGATCATCGCGTGCGGCACGTCGTGGCATGCCGGCCTCGTCGGCAAGTACCTGATCGAGGCGCTCGCAAAGCTGCCCGTCGAAGTGGACTACGGATCCGAGTACCGCTACCGCAACCCGATCGTGGCGGGGAAGGAGCTCGCCATCGTCATTACGCAGTCAGGCGAGACCGCGGACACGCTGGCGGCGCTTCGTGAGGCGCGCCGCAAGGGGGCGAGCAGCATTGCCGTTTGCAACGTGGTCGGCAGCATGGCGACGCGTGAGGCGAACGGCACGGTCTACACGCACGCCGGCCCCGAGATTGGCGTGGCCTCGACCAAGGCGTTCACATCGCAGCTGGTGGCGCTTCACCTGCTGGCGCTGTACCTCGCGCAGGTGCGGAACACCCTCACCGAGGCAGACATTCGCCGGCACATCGAGGAGCTGCTGCAGATGCCGCAGATCATCGAGCAGGCGCTGAAAGCCTCCGCGGCGACGGAGAAGGTGGCCGAGCGCTTCTACAACCGCACCGATTTTCTATTCCTCGGGCGCGGCATCAACTACCCGATCGCGCTCGAAGGCGCGCTGAAGCTGAAGGAAATCTCCTACATCCATGCCGAGGGCTACCCGGCCGGCGAAATGAAGCACGGGCCGATTGCCCTGATCGACGAACAGATGCCGGTCGTGGCCATCGCGCCGAACGATCACGTGTTCGAGAAGATGATCGGCAACGTGCAGGAGGCCAAGGCGCGCGGTGGCTCGGTGATCGCGATCACGACGGCAGGCGACGCGCGGATGGCGGCGGTGCTCGACGGCAACGACATGAACCTGCCGATGCCCGCCACGACGGCGCTGCTGACGCCGATCGTCATGACGATCCCGCTGCAGCTGCTCGCGTATCACATTGCGGTGCGGCGCGGCTGCGACGTGGACCAGCCGCGGAACCTGGCGAAGAGCGTCACGGTAGAATAGGGGGGAGTGGATCTCCTCTCCTCTCTCAATCCCGAACAACAGGAAGCTGTACTTCAGACTGACGGGGCGCTCCTGATCCTGGCCGGCGCGGGATCGGGCAAGACCCGGGTCATCGCTCATCGTATCGCTCACCTCGTCAGCAGCAATATTTGTCCGCCCGATCGCATCCTCGCTGTCACGTTCACCAACAAGGCCGCGGAGGAGATGCGCACGCGCGTCGAGACGCTGCTCGGCGCCGATTGCCGGCAGATGTGGCTCTCGACGTTCCACGCGCTGTGCGCGAGGCTGCTTCGCCGTGAGGCGCCGCACATCGGCCTGTCCCGGGATTTCGTCATCTACGACTCGAGCGACCAGCTCACCGTCGTCAAACAGGCCATGCGGCAGCTCGGGGTTGACGATGCCAGCGTGCAGCCGCGACTGGCGCTGTCGCGCATCAGCCACGCCAAGAACCGGATGGAAGGGCCGGAGGTCTTCACGGCGAACGCCGCGTGGAACCCGCGCGACCAGCAGATCGGTACGCTGTACGAGATGTACCTGAAGGCGCTGAAGGACGCGAATGCGCTCGACTTCGATGACCTGCTTCTGAAGACCGTCGAGCTGTTCGAGAAGTCCGAGCACGTCCGGGACAAGTACAGCGAGAAGTTCCGGTACCTGATGGTCGATGAATACCAGGATACGAACCGTCCGCAGTACTTGCTGATTCAGCGGCTGGCGTCGCGGCACAGGAACCTGTGCGTCGTCGGCGACCCTGACCAGTCGATTTACAAGTGGCGCGGCGCCGACCTGCGCAACATCCTCGACTTCGAGCACGATTTTCCCGAAGTCAAGATTGTTCGCCTGGAGCGCAATTACCGGTCGACCCAGGTGATTCTCGACGCGGCGTCGGCCGTCATCTCGCAGAACCGGAACCGGAAAGAAAAGCGGCTGTACACCGATCGGGCGGGCGGCGCGCGCGTGCTGTATTACCGCGCCGGCGACGACCTGGACGAGGCGGAGTTCATCGCGCGGACGTCCCGCGACGCGCTGCATGACGAGGTCGAGAACACGGTCGCGATCCTGTATCGAACCAACGCCCAGTCGCGCACCCTCGAGGACGCGCTCCGCCGGTCAGGGACGGACTACAAAATCATCGGCGGCGTGCGGTTCTACGAGCGCAAGGAGATCAAGGACATCCTGGCCTACCTGAAGCTGATCCTGAATCCGCACGACAATGTCAGCCTTCGCCGCATCATCAACGTGCCGGCGCGCGGGATCGGCAAGGGTGTCCTGGAATCGCTGGACGCCATCGACCTCGGCGAAGAGCCCGAAACGGATTCACCGTCACTGCTCGCCGGTCTGCGGTCCGTCGTGGCGGCCAACTCCCTGTGGGCGCGGCTTGTTCACGCGGTCGAGCACAAGCTCCTGGCGCCGCGCGCGGCCGCCTCCCTCACCGCATTTCGGGATCTCATCATCGGGATGGCCGCGATGGCGCCCAGGGAGACGGTGTCGATCGCCCTGGGAAAGGTCATCGACCAGAGCGGGTATCTCCAGGACCTGCGCGAAGAGCGGACGGAAGAAGCGCAAGGCCGCATCGAGAACCTCATGGAGCTGGTGTCGGCCGCACGCGAGTACGAGTCGAGGCATCCGGAGCCCTCGCTGGCGGGATTCGTCGATCAGTTGTCGCTGTTGTCCGACGCAGATGAGGAAGCCGGGTCGCGCACCGCGCGCGTCCTCATGATGACGATGCACAGCGCGAAGGGGCTGGAGTTCCCGATCGTCATCATGGCCGGCCTCGAGGACGGACTGTTTCCGCATTCGCGGTCGAGCGACGATGACGCCGAGCTCGAAGAGGAGCGGCGGCTCTGCTACGTCGGCATCACCCGGGCACAGCGGCGCCTGGTGTTGACATCGGCGGCGCGAAGGAGGGTCTTTGGCGAATACCAGGCGCGCCAACCCTCTCCGTTCATCGCCGAGATCCCGCGTGAGCTCATCGAGGAAATCCCCTCCACCTTTGTGTCGCCGTACCAATCGTCGTTCTCACAGTTCCGCGCCAATCCGTACGGCAGGGGAGGGCGGCGCGTGCGCGAGGAGCAGCCCGCCTACGCTTATGAGGACGAGAATCAGGCGCTGCCCGACGGCATCAGGCCCGGCGTCCGCGTTCGCCACCCGACATTTGGAGAGGGGACGGTCCTCAGCATCGAGCCGCTCGACGACGACACCAAGCTGGTGGTGCGGTTTACTTCGGTAGGGCAGAAGACGCTGCGGGCGAAGTTTGCGAAGCTCGAAGTCGCCTAGCGACCATGCAAACGGCCCGGCGCAGAATGGGTGCGTTCAGGGTCACTGCTTCGGCTCGCCAAGGCAGCGTGCAGCAGTCAGCGCTGAAACATCCCGGCGTTCTACGCAGCCGGCGTGGAACCATTACAATCCCCGCATGGCAACGCCAGCGCCTCCAACTAGACAAGAACCGGCTGACTGGCAGCACTATGAGCTCTGGAACAGGGTCCGCGATGCCATTCGCGCTCTCCCGGACTACTTCAAGACAAGCACAAACATTGAGGGCATTCTCGGGCCTGACATCTTCACGCTGAATAGCGTCCTCGGTGCAACGATCGAAGAACAGATCGTACGCACCCTGAATGACCTCCGTCCAGTCTGGGATCCGGACAAGCAGTACCAAACTTACGCCTTCGTTCGCCAGCCACAGTGTTTTCCGGACGTGGTTCTCCGACAAAAGACCAACGGTCAAAATATTCTGATGGGGATTGAACTCAAGGGTTGGTATCTACTCGCGAGCGAAGCGGAGCCGAGCCTCCGGTTCTATGCGACCCCAGCCGTATGTAACCCTTGGGACTTGTTAGTCGTTGTCCCGTGGGCTCTATCGAATGTTCTAGCGGGTTCGCCGATTGCCTACGCGCCATTCATCGAAACGGCTCGATTCTGTGCGCAGCGTCGTAATTACTATTGGGAGTACGAGCGGAAAGCCAAAGGAGACACGGGGGTCATTCTCAGTACTCACACCATGCCGTACCCGAAGAAAAGCGACCCAATTTCAGATCGTGCGGTAGCCGACGCCGGCGGCAATTTCGGCCGCATTGCCCGTTACGGCGTAATGGACGCCTACGTCGATGAAATGATGCAAACAGACTTGGCCGGAATCCCGGCAGCGGCGTGGCTCGAGTTCTTCAGGAAATTTGCGCGCGAGTAACCCGTGGCCGACAGCGAGCTAACATCGCGGGTCTGTCGGAACAGGGATCACATTGAATGGGACGGGCCACAAACAGGCCCTGCGGCGATGTCGCTTGAGGCATGCGATTTGAGCCTACGGACGGCGGCTGTATAAAACTCCGGGATGATTTCGGCGCTAAATGACTGCCTATTCAAATCAAGAGAGCACACCGCCACCGGGCACAGGCCCCCAAACGGCTCCCAAACCACGTCTCCTGCGTCAGTGCAAGTCGTGATCGTCAGCATGATCAGCTTCAAGGGCTTCTGGCTACCGTGGAGGCTTTTGTATTTCCATTTCATAGCTTGGCGGGTTCCGTTCACGCGCTCTTCGCCACTCACCTGAGGGTGATTCCAAACGTTGGTTACGCCGATAGGGCAGTTGAATTTTGCCCGTAGTCTCGCCCATTCTTCGGCCGTTATCACGCGGCCACCCACAGCAAAGTACGGCGCGCCTTCCCGTGTTCCGTGCTCGTTTACAAACTTTGCCATACGTTCAAAGGCTTCGGGGGGCGGGTAGTACCACAAATGATCGGCGGTTAAATATTTCCGTGTAGCAGCGTTGGTCACCCCGCAGGCTTCGTTTGCGCGGTACATTGGAAGCCCTGAGCGAATCCATTCATGGCGAAGCCAATCCTGCATCGTCATGACTTGGCCGTTCACCTCAAACTCGGCGCGACGGATGTACTGAACACATACCTCCGTCACCACAGGCAGTTTCCGAAGGGTCTCAGAATTAGAGTTTCCCGCGGCATGGCCGATGCCCTTGTCCCAAACATGGCAAGCCCGGTACTCCCAACCATGCTCGACCAATATCGGGTGCACAGTCGCCCAACCAAGCTCGCTATTCCAGAACCACAAGGTGGTCTGGGGCGTCGCCCGCTTTGACCAGGCCGCCACGTGCGGCCGATACCATTCACTGAGCTTCGTCGCCGTATGCAGGTCGCCGGGAAAACCACTCAGGCCATATGGCCCATCCGAGATAATGCAGGTCGGAGTTGGCCAGAGCGCATACAGAGCTTCTGCGCGATCGAAGTGGATTGTGCTGGTTGCGCGCGCGAAATGGCCTCCTGGCGGAATTTGTGTTTGGGCGTGATCGACTCCGGTGCCGGCGACCGTCTTATCGGTAGACGTTGATTCGATAAACGGAAGATCCGGGTTATTACTTCTGTCCACGGCTGGTCTTCTCCGCCTTATCCAAGTAGGTTTCAAGCGCCTCGGCGGCGAGCACTTCCATGTGGCGGCCTTCCTGAACCGCCCGCACTTTCAATCGTTTGTGCAGATCGATAGGGAGTCGTAATGTCGTCTTAGTCATCGCGGGCGGGCCCTTCTCGCGCTTAGGCATGCGGCGTGACTGGACAACCATCTGGCCATCCAGCCATTCTGCCCGTCATATGGATTGCCGTGCAGCCGTTCTGCCATACAGCCATTTGCGCGGCAGGATAGTACTTTTGTAGATCGATGTCAACAGGTCTTACAGAAAGAGCGTGGCCGGTCCCGCGATTAGAACCTTGCCGGCAAGTGTCGGGTGGCGACCCGTTCTGGATCAATCCTAGCCGAAGTCTTCGACGACGATGCCATCGTCGTTGCCGGAATGCAAGCAACGAGGATTTGCTGGACCTACGCGGGAATGTATCGTGCGGTCCGGCGCGTTGCCGGGCAGAACATGTGAACTGAAGCTACGGCGCGGCGGCTGTTATGTTCGCTACCATCCAGCGCCCCTGAACCTGTTCCAGCCTGATCGTCAACCGCCGCGGCGCGGCTGAGCCGCCAAGCGGCCGCACCCGGGCGTCAATCGACACAACCCTCGCGCCGCTGGCGACGGCGTCTACGCCCACCACGTCGAAATTCTGAACGACGCCGTCAGTTTGGGGGTTGCACGATGCCGTTGCCAGGCGCGCCAGCACCGTGGTGTCGTAGACCCGGCAGGCTTGAAAGAAATCCAGGAGAAGCTGGCGCTCGGGCGAGGGCCAGGCACAGGCAGCGCCGAAAAGCAGAAGGGCGTAGAGCGCAGGCTTAAGCCTGCGCGCGACGTCGAGGCTACGCCCCTTCGCCATTCCTGTCGGTGTCGTCGTCCTTTTCGGCCAGGCGCGCAATCGACACCGCGCGGTCGTCGCCTTCGATGTCGATCAGGCGCACGCCCTGGGTGGCGCGGCCGATCGTCCGGATGTCCTTCGATGCCATCCGCAGGATCTTGCCTTGCTGCGTGATGAGCATCAGCTCGTCATCATCCGTGACGTGGATGATGCCGACGACCTTGCCGTTCCGGTCGCTCGTCTGAATGTTGATGATCCCGATGCCGCCGCGCGACTGCACGCGGTACTCCTCGAGCTCGGTACGTTTGCCATAGCCCCGCTCGGTGACCGTCAGCATCGTCCCGCCAGGCCGCAGCACTTCCATCGCCACGGCCTCGTCGTCGTCGCGCAGCGAAATGCCGCGCACGCCGTACGCGTTGCGGCCCATCGGCCGCACGTCCGTTTCAGCGAAGCGGATCGACATTCCGTCGCGGGTGCCAATGAAGACCTCGCCCTTGCCGTCGGAGACCTGGGCGTCGATGACCGAGTCGCCCTCCTCGACGCCCATCGCGATGATGCCGCCGGCGCGCGGGTTGCTGAACGCGCTGAGCTCGGTCTTCTTGACGACGCCGCGGCGCGTCCCCATGACGATGAACTTGTCCTCTTCGAACTCCTTGACGGTCAGCAGGGCCGCGATGCGCTCGCCTTCTTCCATCGACACCAGGTTCGCGATCGCCTTGCCGCGCCCGTCGGGGCCGACGTCCGGAATTTCGTGGACCTTGAGCCAGTACGCGCGGCCGCGGTCGGAGAAGATCATGATGTAGGCGTGCGTTGACGCCACGAAGAGGTGGCTGACGAAGTCCTCCTCGCGCGTCCGCATCCCAATCCGTCCCTTGCCGCCGCGCCGCTGGTTCCGGTAGTTCGTGATCGCGGTCCGCTTGATGTAGCCGGTGTTGCTGACCGTGATCGCCATGTCTTCCTCGGCAATCAGGTCCTCGACCCGGAACTCGCCTTCCTCGGCCAGGATCTCGGTGCGGCGATCGTCGCCGTGCTTGTCGCGGACCGCGCGGAGCTCGTCGACGATGATCTGCATCACGAGCTTGTCGCTCGAGAGGATGGCCAGGAGGCGCTCGATCACCTTGAGCAACTCCGCCAGCTCGTCGAGGATCTTCTGCCGCTCGAGGCCTGTCAGCCGCTGGAGCTGCATGTCCAGGATGGCCTGCGCCTGGATCTGGCTCAGGCTGAACTGCGTCATCAGGCCGTCGCGCGCCTCGCCGGGGTTCTTCGCGGCGCGAATGAGCGAGATGACCGCATCGAGATGGTCGAGCGCGATCCTGAGACCTTCGAGGATGTGGCGCCGCGCTTCGGCCTTCCGCAGCTCGAACTCGGTGCGCCGGCGAACGACTTCGCGGCGGAACTCGACGAAGTTGTCGATCAGTTCGACCAGCGCCAGCACCTTCGGGCGGCCGCCGATGATCGCCAGCATGATGATGCCGAAGCTGCTCTGCAGCGCCGTGTGCTTGTACAGGTTGTTCAGCACGACGTCGCCCACTTCGCCGCGCTTCAAGTCGATGACGATCCGCATGCCGTCGCGATCGGATTCGTCGCGAATGTCGGAGATGCCTTCGATCGTCTTGTCGCGCACGAGCTCGGCGATGCGCTCGATCAGCCTGGCCTTGTTCACCTGGTACGGGATGGCGTCGATGACGATCGAGGAGCGGTCGCCCTTCTTGTTGACCTCGATTTCCGCCTTCGCGCGCATCATCACGGCGCCGCGGCCGGTCAGGTAGGCCTGCTGGATACCCTGTCGTCCGATGATGTAGCCGCCGGTGGGGAAGTCGGGGCCGGGCACGAGCTCCAGGAGCTTCCGCTGCTTCTCGGGCAGCGTCGGCGGCTCGTCCGACTGCGCACTCTCGATGGTCCAGATGGCCGCGTCGATCACCTCGCGCATGTTGTGCGGAGGGACGTTGGTCGCCATCCCGACGGCAATGCCCGCGGACCCATTCACCAGCAGGTTCGGGTACGGCGCCGGCAGGACGGTCGGTTCCTCGGTCGTCTCGTCGAAGTTGGGGACGAAGTCGACCGTCTCCTTGTCGAGGTCCGCCATCAACTGCTCGGCGAGCGCTTCCAGCCGCGCCTCGGTATACCGGTAGGCCGCGGGAGGGTCGCCGTCGATTGAGCCGAAGTTCCCCTGGCCGTCGACCAGGGGGTAGCGCATGTTGAAGTCCTGCGCGAGGCGCACCAGCGTGTCGTACGCGGGCGCGTCGCCGTGCGGATGGTAGTTGCCGATGACTTCGCCGACGATCTTCGCGCACTTGCGATAGGCGCGGTTCGAGGCCAGGCCCATCTGCCGCATCGCGTACAGGACGCGTCGGTGGGCCGGCTTCAGGCCATCGCGAATGTCAGGCAGCGCTCGCCCGATGATTACGCTCATGGCGTAATCCATGTACGAGCGCTTCATCTCGTCTTCGATGTTGACCGGTATTCGATTGTGCGCGGGGCTTGCGGGATTACTCATCAGACGTCGAGGTTCCTGACATCGAGGGCGTTATCCTCGATGAACTTCCTGCGCGGCTCGACCTGGTCGCCCATCAGCGTCGTGAACATCTGATCGGCTTCGGCGTGGTCCTCGGCGCGCACCTGCAGCAGCGTGCGATTCTCCGGATCCATCGTGGTGATCCAGAGCGTCTCGGGATTCATCTCACCAAGACCCTTGTAGCGGTTCACCGCGACGCCCTTCTTGCCGGCGGCGATGAAGAACTCGACGAACGCGTCGATGGTCTCGAGCGTGGAATCCGGCTCCTTCCGGCCGCGGGCGCCCGCCGGCGGCGCCTTCGGTTCGGCCGCGAGCTTCGCCGCGTCGTCCAGCGGCGCGCCGCCGGCGTTGCTGTCGTCGGCCGCCGCGATGCCGGCGTCGTCCGCAACCGCCTCTTCCACGGCCGCCGTCGCCTTCACGACCACCGGGAACTTGACGTCGCGGATTTCGCGGAACGCCGCGAGCAGCGTGCGGTATTCGCCTGACGTGATGAACTCGACGCCGATGTTGTAGTGGCGCGGGTAGCCCTGCGACCGATCCTCGACTGCCAGCACGAATGCGTTGTGCTCGTCGTCGCGGTTGACCGTCAACGTGCGCACCGGGGTCGTCATGCGCGCCGCGATCGTGTCGAGCTTGTCGCGCTGCTCGAAGAACGACTTGTCGCGCGCGTCCGCCTGGAGGAGCGCCGACACGATGTCGGGCGGATGGCCGCGGCGCGTGACCTGCTGCAGCAGTTTGCGGAACGCCATCATGCGCTGCAGCGACCGCTCGAGTGTCTCGCCGAAGACCTCGGTCCCGTCGGCCAGCTTCGCCACGCGCGACTCGACGGCACGCCGGATGAGAAACGTCTCGAGCTCCCGCTCGTCCTTGATGTAGGTCTCCGTGCGGCCGCGCTTCGCGCGGTAGAGCGGCGGCTGGGCGATGTAGATGTGCCCGCGGTCGACCAGCTGCGGCATCTGGCGATAGAAGAACGTCAGGAGCAGCGTGCGGATGTGCGACCCGTCGACGTCGGCGTCCGTCATGATGATGACGCGGTGGTACCGGAGCTTCTCGATGTCGAAGTCCTCGGTGCCGATGCCGCACCCGAGCGCCGCGATCATGGTCTTGATCTCGTCGCTGCCGAGCATCTTGTCGAACCGCGCCTTCTCGACGTTCAGGATCTTGCCCTTGATGGGCAGGATCGCCTGGAACCGCCGGTCGCGTCCCTGCTTGGCCGAGCCGCCGGCCGATTCGCCCTCGACGATGTAGATCTCGCTCTGGGCCGGATCGCGCTCCTGGCAGTCGGCGAGCTTGCCCGGCAGGCTGCTGCCGTCGAGTGCGCCCTTGCGGCGGACCAGATCGCGCGCCTTGCGCGCCGCCTCGCGGGCCCGCGCGGCGTCCACGGCCTTGCCGATGATCCGCTTGGCCACCACCGGGTTCTCTTCGAGGAACTGGCCGAGCTTGTCGTTGATGATGGCCTCGACGATGCCCTTGACCTCGGTGTTGCCGAGCTTTGTCTTGGTCTGCCCCTCGAACTGCGGCCGCGGAATCTTGACGCTGATCACGCCGGTGAGGCCTTCGCGGATGTCGTCGCCGCTGATGCTGGCGTCCTTCAGGTCCTTCGCGAGGTTGTTCTTCAGCGCGTACGAGTTGATCGTGCGCGTGAGCGCCGACCGGAACCCGGAGAGGTGCGTGCCGCCCTCGTGGGTGTTGATGTTGTTGGCGAAGGAGAACGTCAACTCCGAGTAGCCGTCGTTCCACTGAAGGGCGATCTCGGCGTCGATGCCGTCCTTGTCGCCCTTCATGAAAATCGGCTTGTCGTTGACGACCGCCTTGTTCTTGTTCAGGTGCTGGACGAACGACACGATGCCGCCGTCGTACTGGAACTTGTGGCTCTTGCCGTCCCGCTCGTCGTCGATGGTGATGAGGATGCCGCCGTTCAGGAACGCGAGCTCGCGCAGCCGCTGGGCCAGCGTGTCGAAGCTGTATTC
>Ga0209640_10002577_pt1 | contig 15825 bp, 11 predicted proteins | sample RifCSP10_1_FD_184018 | JGI IMG/M metagenome (GOLD analysis project Ga0209640, IMG submission 184018) | Soil microbial communities from Rifle, Colorado - Rifle CSP2_sed 10_1 (SPAdes) (version 2) | ecosystem: Environmental > Terrestrial > Deep subsurface > Rock core/Sediment | place: Rifle...
CCATCGCCAGTTCGATGCGGCGGTCGCGGTGCAGCCGCCGGTTGAACGACCGGATCGCCCGCGTGTCCTCGTCGTTGCGGCGCCGGTCGATGACCCGGCCATACCACAGCGTGTTGTCGATCGCGATCAGGCCGCCTTGCCGCACCAGCCGCAGGCAGCGCTCGAAGTAGCTGGCGTAATTTTTCTTGTCGGCGTCGATGAAGGCGAAGTCGTAGCGGCCGGCCTGGCCCTTGCCGAGCAGCGCATCGAGCGTCTGGAGCGCAGGCGCGATCCGCAGATCGATCCTGGCGGCGACCTTCGCCTTCTTCCAGTACCCGCGGGCGATCGACGTCCATTCCTCGCTCACGTCGCAGCAGGTGATGCGGCCTTCGCGCGGCAGCGCGAGGGCGACGCAGAGCGCCGAATAGCCGGTGAACGTGCCGATCTCGATGCAGCGCCGGGCACGCGAGGCGCGTACCAGCACCTGCAGCAGCGCGCCCTGCTCGGGCGCCGTCTGCATATTGGCTTCCGGCAGGCGCTGCGTGACCCGCCGCAGCGCACGCTGCTCGGCGGTCTCCCGCACCGTGTGCGCGACCAGGTAGGCCTGGAGCGCGTCGGTCAGGGGAAGCGTCCTTGCGGTCATCCGCCGAGAAACAACCGGTAGGCAGGGTTGCGCGTCTCGTCCGAGTGCGGGTAGCCCAGGCGCTGCAGGAACCGGCGGAACTGGCCCATCTCGTCCCGCGGCACCTGGATGCCGACCAGGATGCTGCCGTAATCGGCGCCGAGGTTGCGATAGTTGAAGAGGCTGATGTTCCAGCCGGGATTCATCGCCGAAAGGAATTTCATCAGCGCGCCAGGGCGCTCCGGGAACTCGAAGCGGTACAGAAGCTCGTTCTTCGCGAGCGCCGAATGTCCCCCGACCATGTGCCGCATGTGGCTCTTCGCGACCTCGTCGTCGGAAAGATCGAGGGTGCGAAACCCGCCGCGCCGGAGCCGGCGCACGATCCGCCCGGTTTCGTTGCGGTTGTGCACGCTCACCCCGGCGAAGATGTGCGCTTCGCTCGGATCGGACATGCGGTAGTTGAACTCGGTGATGTTGCGCCCGCCGAGCGCCCGGCAAAAGCGCCGGAAGCTGCCGCGGCGCTCGGGGATCGTCACCGCCAGGATCGCCTCGCGGTGCTCGCCCATCTCGGCGCGCTCGGCGACGAAGCGCAGCCGGTCGAAGTTGGTGTTGGCGCCCGAAGCGATCGCGACCAGCGTGCGGCCGCGCACCGCGTGCCGTTCGACCCAGGCCTTCGCACCCGCCACCGCGAGCGCACCTGCGGGCTCGAGCACGACGCGCGTGTCTTCGAACACGTCCTTGATCGCCGCGCAAAGCTCGTCGGTGTCGACGCGCACGATCTCGTCGACGAACCGGCGCGCCAGGCGAAACGTCTCCTTGCCGACCTGCTTCACCGCGACGCCGTCGGCAAACAGGCCCACGTGCTCGAGCACCACGCGCCTGCCGGCCTCTAGCGAGCGCGCCATGGCGTCGGCGTCCACGGGCTCGACACCGATCACGCGCACCGCGGGTCGCAGGCGCTTGACGTACGCGGCGATTCCGCCGATCAGGCCGCCGCCGCCAACCGGGACGAAGAGCGCCGCTACCGGGCGCGTGGTCTGGCGCAGGATCTCCATGCCGATCGTGCCCTGGCCTGCAATCACCTCCGGGTCATCGTACGGATGGATGAACGTCAGACGCTGCGCGCGGCGCACTTGCATTGCCCGCCGGTACGCCTCGGCATAGCTGTCGCCGTGCAGGATGACTTTGGCGCCGCGCTGCGCCACCGCTTCCACCTTGATCCGCGGCGTGGTGACCGGCATCACGATCACGGCGCGGCAGCCGAGTTTCTGCGCTGCCAGCGCGACCCCTTGCGCGTGATTGCCGGCGCTTGCAGTGATCACGCCGCGCGCGAGCCGCGCGGCTGCAAGCCCGGCCATCTTGTTGTAGGCGCCGCGCAACTTGAACGAAAACACCGGCTGCAGATCTTCGCGCTTCAGCAGCAGGCGGTTGCCGAGCCGGCGCGAAAGCCCCGGCGCGACTTCGAGCGGCGACTGGATCGCGACGTCGTACACGCGCGCTTTCAGAATTCGCTCGAGATAGTCGTCGCGCTTCATTCGCCCGAAGGTAGCACATCCTGTCTAACCGCTTGATCGGCCTGCGAAAGGAGAATTCTTACGAGGTTTTTACAGCCGCAGGTTTATGTTTGCAGATTACCGAAGCAGGAGATGTCAATGCAGGACGTCCTCTTTCTCGCGCTCACGGCAGCGTTCTTCGCCGCGAGCATCGGCCTCGTCCATCTCTTTGAGCGCCTGAGGGAGCGCAAATGAGCGGCCTTTACATCCTGGTGGGCCTGATCGCACTCGGCGTCGCGATCTACCTCGTCTGGGCGCTCTTCAAGCCGGAGGATTTCTCGTGACCATGAACGCCTTCACCCAGTGCGGGCTCTACCTCGTGGTATTGCTCGCACTCGTGAAGCCGCTCGGCGAGTTCTTCGCGCGAGTGCTCGCCGGCGAACGCCACTTGCTCATGCCCGCGCTCGGCTGGCTCGAGCGCCTGACCTACAAGGCGTCCGGCGTCGATCCGCGGCACGAAATGAAGTGGACCGAGTACGCGGTGACGGCGCTGGCGTTCAATCTCGCAGGCCTGCTCGCCGTCTATGCGCTGCAACGCTTGCAGCACCTGTTGCCGCTCAATCCGGCCGGATTGGGCGCGGTATCGCCGGATTCATCGTGGAACACCGCGGTGAGCTTCGCCACCAACACCAACTGGCAGGGCTACGGCGGCGAATCGACGATGAGCTACCTCTCGCAGATGCTCGGCCTGGCCGTGCAGAACTTCGTCTCGGCCGCAACCGGCATTGCGGTGCTCGCGGCGCTGATCCGCGGCTTTGCGCGCAAGCAGGCCGGCACGATCGGCAACTTCTGGGCCGATCTCACGCGCTCGACGCTCTACATCCTGCTGCCGCTTTCGTTTCTCCTTGCGATCGCGCTCGTCAGCCAGGGGGTGGTACAGACGTTCGATCCGTATGCCACCGCGCAGACGATCGGGAGCAGCGAGCCGCAGATGCTGCCGCTTGGCCCGGCCGCCTCGCAGATCGCGGTGAAGCAGCTTGGCACGAACGGCGGCGGGTTCTTCGGCGTCAACTCTGCCCATCCGTTCGAAAACCCGACGCCGCTCGCCAATTTTCTCCAGATGCTCGCGATCCTCGCGATCCCGGCGGCGCTTTGCATCACCTTCGGCCGCATGGTCGGCGACGTGCGCCAGGGCTGGGCGGTGCTCGCGGCGATGACGGTCGTATTCGTCGGCATGCTCGCAGTGGCGGTGGTTTCCGAGCAGCTCGGCAACCCGATTCTCGAACGCGCAGGCGCCGCCGCCGGCGAGGGCAACATGGAAGGCAAGGAAGTGCGCTTGGGCATCGTCAACTCGGCGCTGTGGGCCACGGCGACGACGGCGGCCTCGAACGGCTCGGTGAATTCGATGCACGATTCGTTCACGCCGCTCGGCGGCCTGGTGCCGATGTGGAACATGCAGCTCGGCGAAGTCATCTTCGGCGGGGTCGGCTCGGGCCTCTACGGCATGCTGGTGTTCGCGCTGATCGCCGTGTTCGCCGCCGGGCTGATGATTGGCCGCACGCCCGAGTATCTCGGCAAGAAGATCGAAGCGTTCGAAGTGAAGATGGCCTCGGTCGCGATCCTGCTGCCGCCGCTCGTCGTGCTCCTCGGCACAGCGATCGCAGTGCTCGCGGCGCCCGGCAGGGCCGGGGTCGCCAACCCCGGCGCGCACGGATTCTCGGAGATCCTCTATGCGTTCTCTTCGGCCGGAAACAACAACGGCAGCGCCTTCGCGGGACTGTCCGCGAACACGCCGTTCTACAACACGGCGCTCGGGTTGGCGATGCTGTTCGCGCGCTATTGGCTGCTGATCCCGGTGCTCGCGATCGCCGGCTCCATCGCGGCGAAGAGGACGGTCCCGACCGGTCCCGGCACCTTGCCGACGCATGGGCCTTTGTTCGTCGCCCTGCTGGTGGGCGTCGTGCTGGTTTTCGGCGCGCTCACCTTCGTGCCGGCGCTCGCGCTCGGCCCGATCGTCGAGCATCTGCAGATGCTGGCCGCGAATTGAGAACCGGCACGATGAGCCATCCGACCGCTTCGCTCCGCGCCGCACCGGTTGACCGCATGCGCTCGACGTTCGAGCCGGCGTTCATGAAGCCGGCGCTGTGGGAGGCGTTCAAGCGCCTCGCGCCGCAGGTGCAATGGAAGAACCCGGTGATGTTCGTCTGCTACGTCGGCGCGATCCTGACGACCGGGCTTGGCGTCCAGGCGATCGTCGGCCAGGGCGAGGCGTCCGCCAGCTACATCTTCACGGTGTCGCTGTGGCTGTGGTTCACGGTGCTCTTTGCCAACTTCGCCGAGGCGATTGCCGAAGGGCGCGGCAGGGCGCAGGCGGCGGCGCTGCGCGCGACGCGCCGCGACACGACGGCGAAGAAGCTTGCCGCGCCACGACGCGACGCAGCACGGCAACTGGTACGTGCAACGCAGCTTAAGAAGGGCGATGTCGTCCTCATCGAAGCGGGCGACACCGTGCCGCTCGACGGCGAGGTGCTCGAAGGCGTCGCCTCGGTCAACGAGTCCGCGGTCACGGGCGAATCGGCGCCGGTGATCCGCGAAGCCGGTGGCGATTTTTCCTCGGTAACCGGGGGCACGCTGGTGATTTCGGACTGGCTCGTCGTGCGGATCCGCTCGCTGCCGGGCGAGTCGTTCCTCGACCGGATGATCGCGATGGTCGAGGGCGCGAAGCGCCAGAAGACGCCGAACGAGATCGCGCTCACGGTGCTGCTCGTCGTCATGACGCTCATCTTCCTGCTCGCCTGCGCGACGCTGCTGCCCTACTCGATCTATGCCGTCGAGGGCGCAGGATCGGGCGCGCCGATCCCGATCACGACGCTCGTCGCGCTGCTCGTGTGCCTGATCCCGACCACGGTCGGCGGGCTGCTGTCCGCGATCGGCATCGCCGGCATGGGCCGCATGATCGCGAAGAACGTAATCGCGATGTCGGGCCGCGCGGTGGAAGCCGCGGGCGACGTCGACGTGCTGCTGCTCGACAAGACCGGGACGATCACGCTCGGCGACCGGCAGGCAGCCGCGTTCCTGCACGCTTCCGGCGTCAGCGAGCGCGAGCTCGCCGGGATCGCGCAGCTCGCATCCCTCGCCGATCAGACGCCCGAGGGGCGCTCGATCATGGTGCTCGCAAAGCAGAAGTTCAACCTGCGCGAGCGGGACCTTGCCTCGCTCAATGCGACGTTCGTGCCGTTTTCCGCGCATACGCGCATGAGTGGCGTCGACTTCGAGGGCCGGCAGCTGAGGAAAGGCGCCGACAGCGCCATGCGCAAGCACGTCGAGTCGTTCGGCGGCCGGTACCCGACGGAAATCGAGCAGATGGTCGACCTGGTGGCGCGCAGAGGCTCGACGCCGCTCGTCGTCGCCGACGGCATGCGAGTGCTCGGCGTGATCGAGTTGAAGGACGTCGTGAAAGGCGGCATCCAGTCGAGGTTCATGGAATTGCGCCGCATGGGCATCCGGACGGTGATGATCACGGGCGACAACCGCACCACCGCGGCCGCGATCGCGGCCGAATCGGGCGTCGACGATTTCCTTGCCGAAGCGACGCCCGAAGCAAAGCTCAAGCTGATCCGCGAGTACCAGGCGCAAGGCAAGCTGGTTGCGATGACCGGAGACGGCACCAACGATGCGCCGGCGCTCGCGCAGGCCGACGTCGCGGTGGCGATGAACACCGGCACGCAGGCCGCGAAAGAGGCCGGCAACATGGTCGACCTCGACTCCAACCCGACCAAGCTGATCGAAGTCGTCGAGACCGGCAAGCAGATGCTGATGACACGCGGCGCGCTGACGACGTTTTCGCTCGCGAACGACGTCGCCAAGTACTTCGCGATCATTCCGGCGGCGTTCGCCTCGACGTACCCGCAGCTCGACTCGCTCAATGTGATGGGGCTCGGCACGCCGCAATCGGCGATCCTGTCGGCGGTGATCTTCAACGCGCTCATCATCCTTGCGCTGATTCCGCTCGCGCTGAAAGGCGTGCGCTATCGCGCAGTCGGTGCCGCAGCGCTGCTGCAGCGCAACCTGTGGGTCTACGGCGCCGGCGGCATCGTCGTGCCGTTCGCAGGCATCAAGGTCATCGACCTCGTCCTCGCCGGCCTGAGGCTCGCATAGGAGAAACGCCATGCTGCAACTGTCGATCCAATCCAGCCGTGCGCTCGTCGTTTTCACCGTGATCACCGGCGTCGCTTATCCACTCGCGGTGACCGGCATCGCCCAGGTCGCGTTCCAGGACCAGGCAAACGGCAGCCTGATCGAGAAGGCCGGCAAAGTGCGCGGCTCGAGCCTCATCGGCCAGCCGTTCTCCGATCCGAAGTACTTTTGGGGCCGGCCGTCGGCGACCTCGCCGATGCCCTACAACGGCGCGGCCTCGTCGGGCTCGAATCAGGGGCCGACCAACCCGGCGCTGAAGGAGGCGGTCGAGGGCCGCATCAAGGCGTTGCGCAAGGCCGGCGGCGATCCGCAGAAGCCCGTCCCTGCAGACCTCGTGACCGCCTCGGGATCCGGGCTCGATCCGCACATTTCGCCCGCCGCCGCCGAGTATCAGCTCGAACGGGTCGCGAAGGCCCGCAATCTCGATGCGGCGAAGCTTCGCGCGCTCGTCGCCCGGCATGCCGAGGGCCGGCAGTTCGGCATTCTGGGCGAGCCGCGCGTCCACGTGCTCGCACTGAACCTCGCGCTCGATGCGGCGCGTTGAGCGGACCGCACTGCACAAAGTCGTCACGGCCGCGGTGCTAGAGTAGGTAGATGGCATCCGCAAGGCCGGACCCGGACACGCTCCTTGCGCTCGTGCAGCGTGAGGAAGCGAAGTCCAGGCGCGGCAAGCTGACCATCTTCTTTGGTGCGACCGCAGGCGTGGGCAAGACCTACGCGATGCTCGAAGCGGCACGCATGCGAAAAGCCGAGGGCGTGGACCTGGTCGTCGGCTATGTCGAGCCGCACGGGCGCCCCGAGACCGAGACGCTGCTCGAAGGGCTCGAACCTTTGCCGGTTCTCGAGATCGAGTACCGCGGCAGGAAACTGCGCGATTTCGATCTGGACGCCGCGCTTGCGCGAAAACCAGCGCTGCTGCTCGTCGACGAGCTGGCGCACACCAATCCGATCGAGGGCGAGCCGCGGCCGCGCCATGCGAAGCGCTGGGAGGACGTCGAGGAGCTTTGCGCCGCGGGCATCGACGTCTACACGACGGTCAACGTCCAGCACGTCGAGAGCCTGAACGACGTCGTTGCCGGGATCACCGGCGTGCGGATGCAGGAAACGGTGCCCGACGCCGTGTTCGAGAAAGCCGACGAGATCGTGCTGATCGACACGCCGCCCGACGAGCTGCTCGATCGGCTGCGCGCAGGCAAGGTCTATATCCCGGAGCAGGCCCGCAACGCGATCGAAAATTTCTTTCGCAAGGGCAACCTGATCGCGCTGCGCGAGCTTGCGCTGCGCACCGCGGCCGACCGGGTCGACCAGGCGATGGAGGAGTACCGGGCGGGCGAGGGCATCCGCGCCACCTGGGCCGCGGGCGAGCGGCTGCTGGTTGCGATCGGGCCGGACGAGCAGGGCGAGCGGCTGATCCGTGCGGGCAAGCGCATGGCGACCGCGCTGCACGGCGACTGGATCGTCGTGTACGTCGAGACGCCGGACCTGCTTCGGCTCTCGGAGGAAAAGCGCAACGAGCGGATCGAGCTGCTGCGGCTTGCCGAGTCGCTCGGCGCCGAGGCGGTGACGCTCTCGGGTCGCTCGGCCGGCGAAGCGCTCGCCGAATACGCGCAGGAGCGCAACGTGACGCGCGTGGTGATCGGGCGTCCGCGCCGCCCGCTGTGGCGACGGCTGCTGCGCGCCTCCACCTACGGCGAGCTGCTCTCCAACACCGAAGGCATCGACGTCTTCGTGGTCGGCGGCGCCGACGAGACCGCGCTCGCGCGGAGCTCGTTCTTCGCGCGCAGCCGCGCCTACCTCGCCGTGCAGACGAAGTCGCAGAAGCGCCGCTGGCACCGCTATGCGTGGGGCGTGATCGCGCCGGCGATCTGCACGCTCGCGGGCCTCGGCATGAGCCCGCTCTTCGAGCCGACCAATATCGCGATGGTGTATCTGCTCGCCGTCGCGCTGGTGGCGGCGCGCTACGGCCGCGGGCCGGCGATCGCGAGCTCGATCCTTGCGGTCGCGGCGTTCAAGTTCTTCTTCGTGCCGCCGCGCCTGACGTTCGCGGTGACCGACTTTCAGTACCTGATCACGTTCGCGATCCTGCTTTCGGTCGCGCTGCTGATCTCGAACCTCACCGCAAGCGTGCGGCTGCAGGCGAACGTCGCCGGGCATCGCGAGCGCCGCACGGCGCTGCTGTATGCGATGAGCCGCGAACTGGCCGCCACGCGCGGCCAGGAGGCGATGGCACGCGTGGCGGTGCGTCACGTGAGCGAGGTCTTCGAGAGCCAGGTCGTGGTACTGCTTCCAGGTCCGGACGGACGCATCCGCTACCCGCGCGGGGAGAGCATCCCCGGCTCGTTGCACGGCGCCGACCTCGCGATCGCGCAATGGGTCAAGGACCACGGCGAGCCGGCCGGACTGGGCACCCACACGCTGCCGGGCTCCCAAGTGCTCTACCTGCCGCTGCTCGGCGGGGAAGCCGCCGGCGAAGGCCAGCGCAAGGTGCTGGGCGCGCTCGGGGTGTTGCCGGCCAACCCGCGACGCGTGCTGCTGCCGGAGCAGTTCCACCTGCTCGAGACCTTCGCCGGGCAAGTCGCGCTTGCGCTCGAGCGCGCGCAGCTTGCCGAGCGGGCGCAGCGCGCGAGCATCGACGCCGAGGTCGAAGGATTGCGCAACGCGCTGCTCGCCTCGATCTCGCACGACCTGCGCACGCCGCTCGCGGTGATCTCCGGCGCCTCCTCGAGCCTCGTCGAGAAGGGCGCATCCCTTGCGCCGCAGGCGCGCGAAACGCTCGCGCGCAGCATCTTCCAGCAGTCGCAGGAGATGGGCGAGCTGGTTGCGAACGTGCTGCAGATGACACGCCTGGAAGGCGGCGCGATCGCCCTCGAGCGCGACTGGCACGCGCTCGGCGAGCTTGCGGGCTCGGTCCTCTCGCGCCTGCGCGAACGCCTTGCCGGGTACCCGGTCAAGGTCGAGCTGCGCGACAACGTTCCGCTGGTGCGGGTCGACGCCACGCTGATCGAGCAGGTGCTTGCGAACCTCCTGGAGAACGCAGCCAAGTACACGCCGGCCGGAACCGCGATCACGCTCACCGCCGAGGAGCGCGATCACGAAGTGCTGGTGTCGGTGCTCGACGAAGGTCCCGGCCTGCCGCCCGGAGATCCCGAGCAGTTGTTCGCCAAGTTCCAGCGCGGCGCCACCGAGACCGCGCAGGGCGGCGTGGGGCTCGGCCTTGCGATCTGCCGCGCAATCGTCCACCTGCACGGCGGCCGGATCTGGGCAGAGCGCCGGCCGGAGGGAACCGCGTTTCACTTCACGCTCCCGGTCGAAACGGTTCCCGCGGTCCCGGCGGAATGACCGGACCGAGCCCGACGGTCCTCGTCATCGAGGACGAGCCCGAAATCCGCGCGTTCCTGCGCACCGCGCTGCAAGCCGAAGGCTACCGGGTGGTCGAAGTCGAGAGCGGCGGCCGCGGAGCAATCGAGGCCGAGACGCACCAGCCCGACCTCGCGATCGTCGACCTGGGCCTGCCCGACATCGACGGCATCGAAGTGATCCGGCGCATTCGCCGCTGGTCGCCGATGCCGGTGATCGTGCTCTCGGCGCGCGCGCAGGAGCGCTCGAAGATCGCGGCGCTCGACGCCGGAGCCGACGACTACGTGACGAAACCGTTCGGCGTCGGCGAGCTGCTCGCGCGGGTGCGCGTCGCGCTGCGCCACGCCTCCCACCCGGCGAGCGGACAGGAAACGCTGAACCTCGGCGGCGTTTCGGTCGATCTGGGCGCGCGCCGGGTACACCGCAACGGCGCACAGGTGCACCTGACGCCGATCGAGTTCCGGCTGCTCGGCTGCCTCGCGAAGCACCTCGGCATGGTCGTCACCCACCGGCAGCTGCTGCGCGAAGTGTGGGGACCTTCGCACGTCGAGCATACCCACTACCTTCGCATCTACCTGAAGCAGTTGCGCGAAAAGCTCGAGCAGGATCCGGTGCGGCCCAGGCACCTGCTGACCGAGACGGGCGTCGGCTATCGCCTCGTCGAAAGCGAGGCCTAGATTTCGACCTTCGTGCCCAGTTCGATCACGCGGTTCGCGGGCAGCTTGAAGTAGTCGGCGGCGTTTCCCGCGTTGCGTGCCATCGCGGCGAAGAGGCGCTCGCGCCACGGCGCCATGCCCGCGCCCTGGCTTACCGGGACGACGATTTCCCGGCTGAGGAAAAACGACGTGGTCATCGTGTCGAGCTCGAGGCCGAGGCCGTCGGCGACCTCGAGCGCGCGCATGATGTCCGGCTCGTTCATGAACCCGTAGCGCACCGTCAGGCGCCAGCAGCCCTGGCCGAGCTTGGCGAGCGAGACCCGCCGGTCGAACGGCACCCAGGGCTCGTCGGTGATCTCGACCGTGAGGAACACCACGCGCTCGTGCAGGACCTTGTTGTGGCCGAGGTTGTGCAGCAGCGCGTGCGGCGTCGCTTCCGGCGTCGCGGTCAGGAAGATGGCGGTGCCGGGCACGCGATGCGGCGGCTCGCGAAAGAGCGAGTCGAGGAACCCCTTCAGCGGCACCGACTGGGTGCGCATCCTGCGCAGCATCATCTCGCGTCCCTGGCGCCAGGTCGTCATCACGATGAAGATCCACGCGCCGATCACGAGCGGAAACCAGCCGCCATCGGCGACCTTGAGAAGCGTCGCCGAAAGGAACGTCACGTCGACGAACGCAAAGGCGCCGGTCGCAGCAAGGCATAGCCAGAGCGGATAGCGCCAGGCATAACGGACGACGAAGAACGTCAGCAGCGTGTCGACGAGCATCGTCGCCGTCACTGCCACGCCGTACGCAGACGCGAGGTTCGAAGAGGACCCGAATCCCACCACGGCCGCAAGCACCGCCGCCAGCAGCACCCAGTTGATGCCCGGAATGTAAATCTGCCCCCGCTCGCGCGCCGAAGTCTGGATCACGGACAGGCGCGGCAGGAACCCGAGCTGGATCGCTTGCTTCGTCATCGAATAAGCGCCTGAGATCGTCGCTTGCGACGCGATCACCGTCGCCGCGGTGGCGAGCGCCACCATCGGGTAGAGCGCCCAGGGCGGCAGCAGCAGGTAGAACGGGTTCTTCACCGCCGCCGGCTCGGCGATGAGCAGCGCGCCCTGGCCGAAGTAATTGAGCACCAGCGCCGGCGCGACGAGCCCGAACCAGGCAATGCGCACCGGGCCCTTGCCGAAGTGGCCCATGTCGGCATACAGCGCCTCGGCCCCGGTCACAGCGAGCACGACTGCGCCGAGCACGATGAAGGAAGTCACGCCGTGGGTGCCGAGAAAGTAAAGCGCATGCAGCGGATCGAGCGCGGCGAGCACTCCGGGGTGCTTCGCGATGCCGTGGATCCCGGCTGCACCGAGCGCAAGGAACCAGACGAACGTGACGGGTCCGAACAGCGACCCTACGGCGGCCGTGCCGCGGCGCTGGAACGCAAACAGCGCCACGATCACGCCGACCGCGATCGGCACGACGTACGGCTTGAACGCCGAAGTGCCGATCTCCAGGCCCTCGACGGCCGAGAGCACCGAGATTGCGGGCGTCAGCACCGCGTCGCCATAAAAGAGCGAAGCGCCGAATACGCCGATCGCGTAGAGCGCCGGCCGCCATTGCGGCTGGTCCTTCACCGCAGCCGCGGCGAGCGCGATCAGCGCCATGATGCCGCCCTCGCCGCGATTGTCGGCGCGCATGATCAGCGTCACGTACTTGAGCGAGACCACCACCATCAGCGCCCAGAAGATGGTCGACAGGCCGCCCAGCACGTTTTCCACGTTGAGCGCAATGCCGTGCTCGGGCGCGAACGTTTCCTTGACCGCGTACAACGGGCTCGTGCCGATGTCGCCGAAGACGACACCGAGCGCGAGCAGCGTCAGCGTCGCGGTGCTTTGCTTCTCGGAGTGAGAGCCGTTCGGCAGGGGGAGGCGCCGGGGAGGGCGAGGGCGCGAAGTCTGCTACGGCACCGCACAAAAATCAAATCCACGGGCGCCCTTCAGGCCGCCTGCAGCTTGGCGACCGCCACGGCGAGCCACTTCACGCCCTGGCGGCCGAAATTGACCTGGACGCGCGCATCCTCGCCGTGCCCTTCGGCATCGACGATCACCCCGGCGCCGAACTTCGCGTGCACGACATTCTGGCCGATGCGAAAAGGCGGATTCTCGGCCGACGACGCAAAGAAACGCTCCTTCTTCGGCGGCGAGCGCCACGACGATGCCTGCAGCACCGCCGCCCGGCGCTCGGCGGCAAAGCTCGGGGTCAGCCACTTCTTCAGCGCTTCCGGGATCTCGGCGAGGAACCGCGACGGCAGGCTGTAGCGGATCTGGCCGTGCAGCATCCGCGTCTGCGCGTACGTGAGGTACAGGCGCATCCGCGCGCGCGTGATCGCCACGTAGGCGAGCCTGCGCTCTTCTTCGAGGCCGTCGCGCGCGGCGAAGCTCTGCTCGTGCGGAAAGAGCCCTTCTTCGAGGCCGGAGAGGAACACCGCGTTGAATTCGAGTCCTTTCGCCGAGTGCACCGTCATCAACTGCAGCGCGTCCTGGCCCTCCCCCGCCTGGTGCTCGCCCGCTTCGAGCGCCGCGTGCGCGAGAAACGCGGAGAGCGGATCGACTGCCTCCCCCGACTCCGCCGCGCGCTGCTCCTCGGTGAATGCGGCCGCGGCGTTCACCAGCTCGGCGAGATTCTCGACCCGCTCGGCGCCGTCGCGCTCGGCCTTGTAATGCTCGAGGAGGCCGCTCGCGGCGACGATGCGCTCGACGCATTCGGCGAGCGGGAGCCCGCTGCACTCGAGCTTCAGTTGCTCGATCCTCGCGCGGAAAGAAGCGAGCGCCGGCGCGGCGCGCCCGGTGAGCGCGCCGGCCGCCTGCCACAGGCTGGTGCGCGAGTTCTTCGCCGCGTCCTGCACCTGCTCGATCGAGCGCGCGCCGATGCCGCGCGGAGGAAAGTTGACGACCCGCAGGAATGCGTTGTCGTCGTCGGGCGAGGCGACCAGCCGCAGGTAGGCGAGCGCATGCTTCACCTCGGCACGCTCGAAGAAGCGCAAGCCGCCGTAGACCCGGTACGGGATCGAGGCGCCGAACAGCGCGTGCTCGAGCATCCGCGACTGGGCATTCGACCGGTACAGCACGCCGACCTCGGCGAGGCGATGCCCCTCGCGCGCGAGCGCCTGCACCTCTTCGGTGATGAAGCGCGCTTCATCGGCATCCGAGCCCGCTTCGAAGACGCGCAGCGGCTCGCCCTTGCTGCTTGCGGTCCACAGGTTCTTGCCCAGGCGCTTGCGGTTGTGCGCAATGAGCGCATTCGCCGCATCGAGGATGTTGCCGTGGGAGCGGTAATTCTGCTCCAGGCGAATCACCTTCTCGACGCGGAATTCGCGCTCGAATTCGGCCATGTTGGCCGAGTGCGCGCCGCGGAACGCGTAGATCGACTGGTCGTCGTCGCCCACCGCGAAGACCGAGGTGCGCGGGCCGGCGAGCAGCTTCAGCCAGCGGTACTGCAGCCGGTTCGTGTCCTGGAATTCGTCGACCAGGATGTGCCGGAAGCGCTCGCCGTAGTGCTCGCGCAGCGGCTCGTTGCGTTCGAGCAGCTCGTAGACGCGCAGCAGCAGCTCGGCGAAATCGACCACGCCTTCGGCCTGGCACTGCTCGTCATAGGCGGCGAAGTACTCGGCGAAATGGCGCGTGCGCTCGTCGGTCACCTGCACGTCGCGCGCACGCAAGCCCTCCTCCTTCTGGGCACTGATGAAGAACTGCACTTCGCGCGGCGGAAAGCGGTCTTCGTCGGCCTGCAGGCGCTTCAGCAGCCGCTTCACGAACGCGAGCTGATCCTGCGAATCGAGGATCTGGAACGTTTGCGCGAGCCCCGCATCGCGGGAATGCAGCCGCAGCATCCGGTTGGCGAGGCCGTGGAACGTGCCAATCCACATCGCGCGCGGATTGATCGGCAGCATCGCGGCGACGCGCGCCAGCATCTCGCGCGCCGCCTTGTTCGTGAACGTGACGGCGAGGATCCCGCCGGGCGTGACGTGCCCCTCGACGATGAGCCAGGCCATCCGCGTCGTCAGCACGCGGGTCTTGCCGCTCCCGGCGCCGGCGAGGATCAGCGCATGCCGGTCCGGAGCGGTGACCGCCGCCAGCTGTTCCGGATTGAGATGTTCGAGGTGAAGCGACAAAGCGCGCGAATTATAAAGGCGCGCGACTTTGCGAACGGGATCGAACGGCTTAGTATCCGACGCCTAAGGGACGCGGGGCCTGCACCCGCGGGGGGACGCCATCTCGATCGACGGCTTCGATCGGTTCGAATTCACGCACGCCGGGGAGACGCGCGACGTGTACCGGCGAGGCAGCGGCCCCGGCGTCATCGTGATTCATGAAGTGCCCGGCATCACGCCCGAAGTGGCGCGCTTCGCGCGCTGGGTCGCCGACGACGGCTTCACCGTCTTCATGCCGCATCTCTTCGGCACGCCCGGAAAACCCTTCTCGACGCCCTATGTGCTCGCGCAGTTGGCTCGTGCCTGTGTCAGCCGGGAGTTCGCGGTGCTGGCGCGTCGCGGCTCGAGCCCGGTCACGGACTGGCTGCGCGCGCTCTGTCGGCATGCGCATGGCGTCTGCGGCGGCCCGGGCGTCGGCGCGCTCGGAATGTGCATCACCGGCAATTTCGCGCTTGCGTTGATGGTCGACGAGTCGGTGATGGCGCCGGTGCTGTCGCAGCCCTCGCTGCCGCTACCTGTGAGCGCATCGCACCGCTCGGCGCTTCATTTATCCGATGCGGACCTTGCCGTCGTGAAGAGGCGGGCGCAGGCGGGGTGCGGCGTGCTCGGGCTTAGGTTCTCGCACGATTTCATGTGCCCGCGCGCTCGCTTCGTGCGGCTGCGGGAGGAATTGGGTTCAGGCTTCGAAGCAATCGAGATCGATTCGGGTCCCGGGAATCCTTCCGGAATTCCCAAGAAGGCGCACTCGGTGCTTACGCAGGATCTGGTCGATGAGGCGGGGCACCCGACGCGGGCGGCGCTCGAGCGGGTGCTGGGGATGTTCAGGGAGCGGCTGCATGGATGAGCGTCCAGGATAAGCCGGCGAACGCCGCGGCAAAGGCGGACTGGTCGAGCATCGCATCCGCCTTTCATGTGTTGTCCGCTCGCGATCTGCTCGCGGCGGACCGAATGGAGCGTCATCAGGAGATAAAGCACAGGATGCGCTGGCTTGCGCCCGACGAGGCGCCCCTGATCTTTCTCTTCATTTCGCACCGATGGGAAACGTTGGCTCATCCAGACCCATCGGGCAGGCAGCACAAGGCGATTCAAGACCTGCTGCGGGCCATCTGTATGTGCGCGGAGGCGGTGCTCGTGCCGGGTGATGAGAGGCTGCGGCTCGTTCCTTCTGTCGACCGGGAAGGCACGCTGCAAGCCGTGGAAATCGTGCGGCGAGCGCTTGGTTTCGGGCCGTTCAGCGATCACCCGCTGGGCGTCGCAGGGAAGGGGGCGAGAAAGCTTCTCGAGGACGCATTGGCCCTTCACAAAGGCAGGCGCGACTTGTTCCGCGAC
>Ga0209640_10002578_pt1 | contig 15824 bp, 13 predicted proteins | sample RifCSP10_1_FD_184018 | JGI IMG/M metagenome (GOLD analysis project Ga0209640, IMG submission 184018) | Soil microbial communities from Rifle, Colorado - Rifle CSP2_sed 10_1 (SPAdes) (version 2) | ecosystem: Environmental > Terrestrial > Deep subsurface > Rock core/Sediment | place: Rifle...
ACGGCCATTTCGAGCTCACGCCCATCATCCACCGCGCGATCACGCGGATCGTCTACAACGCCACGGAGACGGAGCGCACGGGGGTCCTGTCCTTCGACTTCCCGGAGATCGACCGGCCCGACCGGTTCGGTGTCCCCGCGGACCAGACCTTCGACATCGGGCCCGTGTGGACCTGGCACGGCACGGGTGCAGAGGGGGCGCCCCTGAACCTCTCGGTGGACTTGCGGGCCCTTGCGTCCTCGTTTTCCGGGAACACCTCGGGATTTGCGGTCGGCTTCATCACGAAGGGCGACCACAACCCCGGAGTCGACCAGGGGCGCCTCTCCGTATTCAACAACGGCCGGCCGCCCTACGTAGAGCCCGTGCGCGCGGAGTGGCTCGTGGGCAAGGCACAGGGCGAGCTCCCTTGGTTCGGTGCGATCAAGCTCTGGGCGGGGCGGGCGCCATGCGACCCGCCGCGCGTCACCCAGTCGTGCGTGGCATCGAACAGTTGGTGGAACCTCGGCATCGCGATCGCTGTGATCTCGGTGGGGCCCTTCGCCTTCGAGAAGACTTGGGAACGGTACGGCGACCGCGTGACCGACCGGATCCCCGCCACGTGGCGGGCCAAGTGGCACGGCGCCTGGGACAGGCTGCCAGGGGGGACCGGTCGCGCGGAGCGGCGCGAGGAGCGGCGCCTCGAGCTCGAGGGGATCCGCAAGAAGCACGGCGGGCGCAGGCACAGCGGGCGCGCGAGGTGAGGGGCGCCTTTCCCTCCTATGTTCTCGTTGTAGTTCGCCCGAGCCTCGGCTGTGGGCGGCTCACCCTCGATCCGCCTCGGGTTCGAGACCCACACGCCGACGTGATCACAAACACTAAGTGGGCCTTCGGCAAGGCTCCGCTGTGCGAATGTGGGCCGCTTCGCGGGACGCGAAGAAGGAGGGGGGATCACGCCATCCCTCGCACGACTCCAGCGAGCCGACCCCACGCGCGGGTGATTCGCCGGCTTCGGGGAACGCCGGGAAAGGGGCGGCCGACCGGGACCCCTGGGATTACCTGATCGGGGCGGTTGTTGCGGCCTGCATCTCGACCTTGGTCCTGGTGGGCTCTCTCGTGCTTTTCGTTGAGAGGATACCGATATGGTCCTACCAAAGCTACCTTGCTGGCCTGGCCGTCGCCCTTTTCGGGGCCGCGTGCGGCGCCCTCGCCGTCAGGTTCTACGCGAAATGGAGCCTGATGAGAGGGGCGGGAACGGGCGACGCGAATCGGTTGGACGTAATAGGAACTCTCGCCGCCGCCATCTTCCTTGCGACGCAGTCGTACTTGATGGCCCGGGCCCTTGGCCAGCCAGCAGCGGCGGGGACGGGTGGCATGGGTAACTCGCCTCTGGGAACTCTGCTGGTTCTCGGAATCTTCACAAACCCGCCGTATGCGTTTGCCCTGTGTTGGGATGCCGCCGGAACGCGGGTTCAAAGGGAATCTCGGGGACTGGGTTCCCTCATAAACCTCTATGCGGCGCTTTACGTGACGGTTTCTCTCCTTGCCGGCTTCTTGCTGATCGACAGCATAGCTGGGCCATGAGGCACGGAGGTCGGCCCTATGGACGCGAAGCCAAGCCCCTCGCGGGCGCGATATGCGCTTTGGTACGTGGCGATTCTTGTCGGTGGAACCGTGATACTCGCAGGGTTGCTTGAGGCGGGATGGGGCCCGCTCGGCGACCACCGCCCGCTGTGGGCGCGGGAGTTGACCTATTCGCTGTATGTCCAGGGCCCGCCTGGAACCAACTACACGATCATTGCACCCTTGCTCGTCGCACCCGATGGCGCACCCGCGCCCATGCTACAAGGTGGGAGGTTCTTTCTTGATGGGGTCGGCACGCCGTCGCTCATCGACTCCGATTACGGCCGCGCCCTGGCCTTTGTGGGGCGCGGGCGCGCCGAGTTTTGGGTTACGGTTCCGGCCGCGCCTGGCGCCGCGGAGCCCGAGACCTACGCTGCGCGATACCCCGGAGGCAACTATGGCCTCAACCTGTGGACGACGGCGAACACGACCGCGGAGTCTTCCTCGATAGGGTCGGTTTGGCTACGGGTTGAAGCACCCAGCTCAGCTGGAGAGTTCCGCGTGACGATGTCAATTGAATATCCTTTCCTTTGCGGCTCCCACTACCTTAACCACATAGGAACCGGAGCTTCCGAGTGGGTCGAAGTGCATGTGGAGGCGCGGCAGGGGTGTCCCGTAGCTTGAAGGAGATGAAAAGCACGCAGGCCATGACGAACGTGTGCGGTTCGCCAGCGTGGGTATCCACACATGTGGATGCGCGCGCTCACGGCAGCCGCTGCTGCGAGGGCACGTAGTCGAGGAGGTCGCGGATCATCTCGTCCTCCGAAAGGACCTTGCGCAGCTCCCCAGTCGAGACCCCGAGCGAGATCTCGCGCGTGCGCCCCCCGCGCCCGAACGACTTCAGGCGCGCTGTGATGATCCCCAGCATGTCGAGCTCCGAGATGAAGTCCGTAATGCGCCGCTGCGTGAGCGGCGAGAAGCCCGAGCGCCGGCACAAGTCCCTGTAGGTGTCGTAGACCTCGCCGGTCGTCGAAGCGCCCTCGCCGCGGTTCTCGTTCACGAAGATCGAGAGGAGCACGACCTTGGACTGGAGCGGGAGGGTGCGGACGACCTCCGTCACGCAGTCGAGCTCGATCTTGTTCTTCGCTTTCACAACATAGGGGTCGGAGAGCCGGTCGGCCCCGTCGCGCTCGGCAAGCTCGGCCGAGACTCGGAGGAGGTCGAGCGCGCGCCGCGCGTCGCCGTGCTCCTGGGCGGCAAGGGCGGCGCAAAGCGAGATGACCGACGAGTCGACCATCCCCTCCTCGAGGGCAAGGGCCGCGCGCTGCGTGAGGATGTCCTGGAGCTGCTTCGCGTTGTAGGGGGGGAAGACGAGCCGCTCCTCGCCGAGGCGCGAGCGCACGCGCGCGTCGAGGAACTCCGTGAACTTGAGGTCGTTCGAGATCGCGACGATCGAGAGCGCGCCGTTCTTGAGGTCGTCGTTGATCTGCGTCAGGTGGAAGAGGACGTCGTCGCCGGACTTGTAGACGAGCTTGTCGATCTCGTCGAGGACGATGACGGTGACGCCGCCCATCGCCTCGATCTGGTGCTTGAGCTGGTTGTAGACCTTCTCCGTCGGCCACCCCGTGAAGGGGATCCGCTCGTCCCAGTCCGAGATGAAGCGGTTGCCAATGTGGGCAAGCACGCCGTACTGCGTGTCGACGACTTCGCAGTTGATGTAGACGAAGTGGACCTTCGAGAGGTCTTCGGAGGGGACCGAGACGTGGGTGGCCTGGTGCTCGCCGGCGTGCTGGATCGCGTTGCCGAGGTACTTCACGACGGCGGTCTTGCCCGTGCCGGTCTTGCCGAAGATGAGCACGTTCGACGGCCGCCCGCCCTTGAGGGCGGTCGACAGGATCGACGCGAGCGTGTCGATCTGGCCGTCGCGGTGCGGCAGCTTGTCCGGGATGTAGGACGGGCGCAGGATGTCGCGGTCCTTCTTGAAGAGCGAGCGCGAGTGGAGGTAAGGCCGGAAGATGCTGTCGGCCGCTTGGCCTTCGTGTCCAAGCACTTGACGTACCCCTCAGTTTGTGATTTGGATGGTCGTGGAAGCGGTGCGTTTATCGCGGGGCTCAAGCGAAACTTTTCGGGTAAGTCCCGACCATGCCCCGAGGGTAGATAAGTGTTCCCGACGGGGGAAATCGAGTCGGTTCTAGGGGCCGCGGATCGTTGCAGTGGGCCACGAATCGCATCGGAGAAAACAAGACGCATGCAGGATTGCGGCTCGCGAAGCCCATGGCCTGTCGGGCGCACCCATGCCTTCCTTTTTGCTTCCGGCGCGACAAGATTTCGGGCGCCTCCTCCGGCAAATACAAAGTTTTCACCCGTCGGAAATGGAGAGGGACCCCTTTCCTTCTCCTGGAATTGCAGGGTCCGGAGGCGCCCGGCGACGGCAGGGCCTACGTTTAAGTGCGGATTGCGGTGTAGCGCGCCTTGCCCGCGACAAGCTGGGCTTCCGCTCGCTTTAAGACCGCTTCATCACACGTGATCTGGAAGGTGAACGGGCCCTGGACCTGAACTTTCACGCAGTTGTCAAAGAGCCAGCTTAATATGGACTCCTTGACCCCGGCTCCGGAACCGGGGTCGAGTTCGATGACTGCCGAAACGAGGCGCTCGATCCGGCGCGTGACGAGGGTGAGCAGCTCGGCGACGCCGTCACCTGTTTTCGCCGAGACCGCGACGTGCGAACCGTCGGCGATAAGGCCGTGGAGTTTGAGTTTTCGGACTTTCCAAGCGAGACCGTCAGCCGACACTTGGTCGCGCTTGTTGAGGACGACGAGGATGGGGGGTTGGCGGTCGCCGGCCTCGAGGATTTCCCGGCACACGCGCATCTTCCGATCGACCGCGTCGTCGTCTTCCGAGACGTCGACGACAAGGAGGATGAGGTCGCTGTAGTAGATCTCCGAGATTGTCGAGTTGAATGCGTCGATCATGAATGGAGGGAGAGATTCAATGAAGCCGACGGTGTCCGACATGAGGACGACCCCGTTGAGTTCCGCGACCTTTCGGGTCGTGGTCGAGAGCGTGGAAAACATCCGGTCCTCGATGAGCAGGTCGGCGCCGGTGATGGCATGGACGAGTGTGCTCTTGCCAGCGTTTGTGTAGCCTGCCACGGAGACGACGAAGTACCCCGAGCGCTTCCTCCTCTCTCTCCTTAAGCTTGAATCCTTCTTGATCTTCTCAAGTCGAGAATCGATTGAGACTGTTCGCTTCCGGATCTGGTTCAGGAACGTGGCTGTGCCAACCTCTCCGCCCGCCAGGAACCCGGGGTTTTCCCCCCTCTTCGAGAGGCTGATCGCCTCCCGGACGAGGGGGATTTGCCGTTGGAGCTCCGCGCGCTCGACTTGGAGCTTCGCTTCGGGGGAGCGTGCGCGGTCGGCGAAGATGCGGAGGATGAGCTGAACGCGGTCCCACACCTCGATGCCGAGGGTCTTCTGAATGTGCAGGAGCTGCGACGGTTTCAGCAGGTCGTTCACGATGGCAAGGTCGATGCGCAGCGGGCGCAACTCTCGGCGCACTTCTTCGAGTTTGCCCGAACCGAAATACCCCCGAGGGTCGGGTTTCTCCCGGTCTTGGATTTGGATCGAAGCGATTTCGATCGGGAGGCTCTTGGCAAGGTCAAGGATCTCCCCGAGCGTGCGCTGCGTCGAAAGCAGGACCGCACGGCGCTCGTTGAGGTCGGCGGGCACGACAATCGGCGCGGGCCGGGGCTCCTTGGCGCCCTCCTTCCGGTCCTTCCCTCTGCCCATGGCGCCGTCCGACTCCAAGTCCCTTTATCTGCCTTCTTATGCCCACGGGCAAGGGCCGCCGAGGACCCGTCTCATTGGCGTTCCATTCCATCGGAAATGAAGGGGTGCCCCAGGGGCCCTCGTGCGGCGGACGCTCAGTGCCGGATCCGGAATTCACGCTTCCGCTGGGCCACATACTCATTCGCGTGCGTGCCAAGCTCGAAGGCCAGCCGCTCGATCCGGTCGAGGCTGTGCACGAAGTCGCCTTTGGAATTCGTGGACGCCAAGCGCCGGAACTCCGCGAGCTTGGCAAGGAGCGCGAAGAAGAGGTAAGCCGCCGTCACGATGCACACGAGCCCGAAGAAGAAGAGGTAGCTGTTGTAGCTCCCCATGGAGCGGAACCAGCCCTCGAGCCCGGGACCTAGCATCCGCGGAGCCCAGATCGACAGGATGCCGAGGAGGAAGAGGAGGAAACTCGCCGCGAAGAACGCCACGTAGATGTACAGGCGGAAGTCGCGGAACCACGCCTTGAAGCGCTGCCAGGTGGAGCGGCCCGCAACGCGGGGGGCCTTGCCGCCTTTCCGAGGGGCCGGGCCCTCGTCCGGGTCCGTCGACCGTCCGTCGCCGTCGTCGGGCGGCCTCTCCTCGTCTTCCGAGTCTTTTATGGCTCGGCGGGAGGGCATGGGGTCGGTCGCGCGGATGGGGCCGAGGGTAGAAGAGGATTCCGGGATTGACGGGCGGAGGCTAAGGCTGCTGGCCCGCGCGCTTGGAAAGGTTGGGCCGACGGGGACGTGGTGGCCGTACACCGACCCCTTCGAGGTCGCGGTCTCCGCCGTTCTCACGCAGCGGGCGCGTTGGGAGGGGGCGGCCGGTGCGATGGCCGCGCTGCGCGATGCGGGGCTCCTCACCCCCACGGCCCTTGCCGCAGCGCCGTTGGAAGACCTCGAGCGCTGCCTTCGCCCCGCCGGCTTCTACCGACAGAAGGCGCGCACCTTGAAGGCGATCGCGTCGCGGCTCTGCGACGCGTACGGCGGGAGGTGGGGCACCCTGCTCGCGCTCGACACACCCACGCTGCGGCGCGAACTCCTCGGCTGGCGCGGTGTGGGCGACGAGACGGCCGACGCGATCCTGCTCTACGCGGCCGACCGCCCAGCATTCGTCATCGACGCCTACACGAAGCGCCTTATGGGACGGTTCGGCGCACTAGACCGCGGTGCGAAGCCAAGCTACCGGCGGCTCTCCGAGGTGTGGACTCGGGCCGGGTTTGCAGATCCGGCGAAAGCTCGGCGTATTCACGCAACGATCGTAGACTTCTCAAAGTCGACGTGCGCGGCGAGGCCGAAGTGCGGGGGTTGCCCGCTCGAGCGCGAGTGCCTGAAGGTGGGTCTCCCTGCACGGAGGCCCGCTCAAACGCGCTGAGGCAAGGGCCCCTCTTGCCCGCATCGGCGGCCTCAGCTCACGAGGAACGGGATCTCAAGCGTGGGGTTGACCGCGAACTCGAGGTCGACCTCGGCCGCGACCGTGTGGACGATCGTGCAGAGTTCACCCTCATAGTCGGGGATCGCGTCCTTGGGAACGCTAAACGTGAAGGGGACGGGCCGGTCGAACGGCACGTCGGGGAACTTCAACTGGTTGAGGAAGCGGGAACTCGAAGCCCCGTGCCCCTTCGCGTTGCCGTGCGCGCGCTCGTAGATCTTGACGGTTATCGCGCGCATCCTGCGCGTCCCCTTCGTCGTGACAGTGAATTCGCCCGAGAGTGATCCGCCCCTCGGGACTGCGGCCTCATGGAGGAGCGCGTCCACCGTCGTTGCGGCCGTCAAGAACGCGGGGGGCTTCGTCGCATAGAGGGGGCCGGGCGCGGCGGCCCTTGGCGGGACCACGACGTCGATGCCCGCCACGGCCTTGGGGTCGAACCGCCAGGGGACGCTGAGGCCGGCGCGGACCGCATAGGCGACCTCGACCTTGAGGTCCCCTCCGTCCCTGCGGAAGGAAGGCGGGACGTCCGGCGGCAGGTGCGCCGCGAACTGGTACGTGTGCTCGCCCGCGTCGAGCGCCCCGAAGTCGAGCGGCTCGCCGCCCACCAGGGCGAGCGACAGAGGCGCGTCGAGGAAGGGGACGGACTCGTTGTAGCGCACGCGCCGGCTGCGCTTGCCCGTGTCGTACTCCTCGATGACGGTCACGAGTTCGTGGCCGAAGAGCTGCGCCTCGACCGCGTCAAAGTAGACCGGCCTGCGCAAGGTGATCACAAGGCGCCCGGTGACCCATTCGCCGGGGAACCACTCGCGCCGGTCGAGCAAGAGTTGGATCACGGGCTCGCCGACGAGGACGCCCCCGCGGGCGAGTGCGCCTCGCATCCCAAAAGGCTATGCGGGAAACCGGGGGCTGGCTCAGGGTGCGCGCGCTCTGGGAAGCCAGACGTCTCGCCGGAACAAGGAATATTTATGCCGGTCAGCCCCATACTACTGGGGGCCAAGGATGGCGGGCCGGGCAGTCAAGAAGACGACGATCGACCTGGACATCGACCTCTTCAAGCGGCTCAAGCAGTACTCCCTCGACGCCGACCGCTCCGTGCGCACAATCGTCTCCGAGGCGATCGCCGAGAAGCTCACGAGGGACGCACGGCGCGAGGGCCCTTCGCCCGGCGCGACGAAGCTCATCAAGCGCAACCCGATCGCCGACGCGATCCTCGCGGAGCTGCTTTTCTTCTTCCCTGAGGAACTTGCCGTGCGCCTTTTTAGCCAGAAATGCTCGGAGCAGGGCGTGATGCCCGAGGCCCTGCGCCCCTCCGATCTCACGCCGCCCTTCATCGAGGCGCTAAGGAAGCCCGTCGACCTCATGAGCCCGGGCGCGCGCTCCGAGGAGTTTTCGCGCAAGCTCGACCAGCTCTCCAGGGGGGCGAAGTGATGTTCAAGGGGTCGCTTCCCGGGATGGACCTCGTGTTCCACACGGACCCGCCGCAGGGCTCCGTGATCACCCTGGTCGGGGGGGCGGGGACGCTGAAGAGCGCGCTTGCCTACGCGGTCGTCGCCGGCCGGCTGAACGCGCACCCTGACGAGCGCGCGATCTACTTCACGCTCGAGGAGACGAAGGACGGGCACCTCGCCAACCTCGGGAGCCTCGGGTTCAAGCCCCACCCGCGGATTGCGATCCTCGACATCGCCTCGCTGCGCGCGGAGATGCGCGGCGCGCTGGACGGGGGGCTCAAGGACGAGGACTACCTCGCGCTCATCCTCAAGCGCGCGCGGGGCGAGGACGGAGGCGAAGGCCCCTACACGTTCCTCGTGCTCGATTCCCTGAACGCGCTCGAGGCGGCGCTCCCGCAGGAGGGCCGCGCGGTCCGGCGCGCCCTGCAGGACTTCTTCTTCGAACTGCGCTCGCGGAAGGTGACGACGCTCGCGCTCATCGAGACGACGCAGGTCGACGACCGGCCGGAGTACTTCCTCGTCGACGGGATCATCGAGCTCGGCGTGATGCGCCACAACAACGACTTCAAGCGCTTCATCGCGGTGCGCAAGATGCGGGCGTGCCGCCATGAGATGCGGCCCTTCATCGTCGACGTGACGCCCGGCGGGATCCGCGTGATGGGTGAGGTGATTGACTGACTTTCGGCGGGGGACGGGCGGGCCCCCCCGGTCCCGGGGCCAAGGCGGCCAAAGCGCGCCCGAAAGGGCTGCCGCGGCTGCGCCGCGCGCGCTCGCCGATGGAGTCCGTCGTCGTGCTCGTCGACCTCGACGGGACGCTCGTGGACTCCGAGGACATCAACCACAAGGCCTTCGTGCAGATCTTCCGCGAGTTCCACCTCGAGGACAAGATCGCCACCGTGTTCGAGGGGCTCGCGGGCGGCCGCGACTTCGCTGGCATCATGGCCGACATCGGGCTCGACGCGGGCACGCGCCGGCTCATGGAGAAGCGGATGGAGGAGATCGTCTCGGCTTCGGACCTCCATGTGCTCAAGGGCGCGCCGGAAGCGATCCGCGCGCTTGAGGCCGAGGGCGCCAAGTTCTCGATCGCCACGCTGAACGTTTCGAAGAAGGCGCACGAGATCCTGAAGCGCAACAGGATGGACGACCTCTTCGACCGCGAGCTCGTCGTAGGCTCGGACAACCTCCCATGGGAGAAGCCGAACCCGCGCGTCGTGTTCGAGGTCCTGCGCCGCTCGGGCCGCTCGCGCGCGATCATCGTGGGCAACGCGCCCCGGGACGTGATGCTTGCGAAGAACTGCAACCTGCCGATCATCTACCTCAAACCCACGATGCCGCAGTCGAAGGCCGTGGGGTCGGGGGAGGAGGCCGTGCGCGTCTTTGAGGCGCGCGTGAGGGAGCTCGAGCAGCGCTACGAGTACGCGAAGATCTACTGGGGCCGGTCGTGGAGCGAGATCCCGACGCTCATCGAGGAGATCCTGGCGGCGGAATAGGCGCCGCTGCGCCCGCTACTCGGCGGTTTCGCCGGCCCTGCGGACCATGTAGGGCCCCTCGAGGCGGTAGCCAAGGGCCTTGTAGTACCCCCGGACGCCCACGCCCGCCGTGACGCGGAGGACCGGCGCCCCCCACTCGTCGAAGGCGAGGCGCTCGACTTCGTCCATGAGGGCCGCTCCAAGGCCCCGGTGCTGGAAGCGCGCGGCGTCCTCGGGCGCGTCGGGGCCCGCGAGCTCCGCGACGCGCCCCACGACCCGCAGCTCCCGCAGGAACGCGTCGCCCGCTTTCGACCCCGCGGCCCCGTCGGCGCCTGCAAGGCGCGCGCGGGCAAACGCGTGGAGCGCGCCCTCCCGGTCCACGAGCTCGAGGAACGCCTCGCGCCCGCCGCTTGCCTCGTAGTCGTGCCGCTTGAGCTCGACTTCGCCCTCGAGGTCGACCGCCTCGCCCTTGTTCGCGCGGTGGCCGGCCTCGCGGCAGCGGATGCAGCGGCAGGAAAGGCCGCGGGCCTTGAGCTTTGCGAGCGCAAGCTGGCGCAGGTTCGACGACTTCACGCCGGCGGCGATCATCGGCGAGGGGATGTCGCGGTCGACGCGCTGGATGCGCACGTAGGGCGGCACGATCTCCTTGAGAGTGGCAACGACGCTCGCAGCTCGCTCATCGTCGTAAGGCTCGAAGGCCCCGCGCTTCCATTCGCCGTAGAGCGCGGTGCCCGGCATCACGAGCGTCGGGTAGACCTTGAGCTGGTCGGGGGCAAAGGCCGGGTCGTCGAAGAGCCCGCGGAACTCCGCGGCGTCCTTCTCCGGCGTCATCCCGGGGAGCCCCGGCATGAGGTGGTAGCACACCTTGAGCCCGGCGTCCTTCGCCGCGTGCGTGGCCCGCCTCGTGTCCTTGACCGTGTGCCCCCGGTTCACGGCCGCAAGCACCTCATCGTCGAATGCCTGGGCGCCGATCTCGACGCGCGTCGTGCCGTAGTCGAGCATGAGGCGCACGTGCTCGTCGCGGCACCAGTCCGGCTTCGTCTCGACGGTGAGCCCGATGCAGCGGGAGGCGGCCGTCTCGTTCAGGCGCTTGGCCGTCTCGAGGTCCGCCGAGGCCGCGCCGTTCATCGCGTCGAGCGCGCCCTTCACGAAGTCCCGCTGGTACGAGACCTCGCGCGCGGTGAAGGTCCCGCCCATCACGATGAGGTCGACCTTGTCCGTGCGGTGGCCCGTCGCGGCAAACTGCGCGAGGCGCCCCTCGACCTGCCTTCGCGCGTCGAACCCGGCGCGGGCGCCGCGCTGGGCCGCGGGCTCGAACCCCGTGTACGCCTGCGGCGACCCCGACTCGACGCCGCCGGGGCAGAAGGAGCAGCGCCCGTGCGGGCAGTGCGCGGGGCTTGTCATGACTGCGACGACGGCGACGCCGGAGAGCGTGCGCATGGACTTCGTGCGGAGGACCGGGCGCAGCCTCGCGGCAAGCGCCGGGTCCTCGCGCTCGGCGGCCGCAAGGAGGTCGGCGTCGGAGGGCACGCCTTCCGTCCCGTGGGTCCGGCAGTACGCCGCCTTGAGGCGGTTGAGGTCGGCTTTCCCCCGGATCTGGCCGGCCCGCAGCGCTTCGTCGACCGAGCGCACAAGCTCGACGGGGACCGCCATGCGCTCCCCCCTTGCCGCGGCGCCTTGGGCGACGCCGGGCCACCCTCGCTGGCCTTACGCCGCGATGAGCCCTTGCAGGCGCCCGACAAGCGTCTTCTTCGGGACGGCGCCCACGATCTTGTCCTCGAGCTTGCCTTTCTTGAAAATCAGTGTCGTCGGGATGCTCATCACCTGGTAGCGCTGGGGGATCCCGCTCGACTCATCCGTGTTGAGCTTGCCGACCCCGATCTTCCCGTTCATCTCGCGGGCGATCTCCTCGATGATCGGCGAGAGCATCCGGCAGGGGCCGCACCAGGGGGCCCAGCAGTCGATGATGGCCACGTCGTACTTCGACACGAACTCGTCAAAGGTGGCGTCGGTGAGGCTGGTGGGCTTGCCTTCGGGGGTCGTCACGGGGGGGTTTCTCCTTGCGCCACCAGGATCCGGAGCGGGGGGGCTTGATGATTGGCTTGCACCGTCGGAGTTAGGGGTGGGTGTGCGTTTTGCCTCAAGCAAGGGTTCCGCATTTAAGCGTTTCTTAAGGCCCGCGAGACACCCTGGCCCCCGCCCTGCCGCGCGCCGTCGTGTCTGCGACCCGCGCGGAACTGTTAATACAGGCCAACCCGTCGAGCGGCCTCCTGATTGGCATGCGTGATTGTCGCGCCAGGCGAAGAACACGCACCCTCGCCGCACTCTTCCTCGGTTGGCTCTCCCTCTCTGCGGTCCTTGGCGCGGCTCTCCCTACCGGTGCGGCGGCGCTCCCGCAGGCCCTCGGGGAGAAGACGGCCTTCTTCGACGACTTCGAAGGGGGCGCCCTCGACGGGGAGAAGTGGCAGTTGCCCACGCCCTTCGTCGTGGAGCGCGCGCGGATGCGGCCTTGGGAAAGCCCGGGGCTCCCCGTGAACGACTCCGCGCTCTACCACCTTAGCGACAGCGCCTACCCCCTGCCCGGACGCTACGGGAACGCCTCTCGCGCGTCCATCGAGACCACCTGGATCGACCTCACGGAGGCGAATGCTGGCGCGCGGCTCCTCCTTAACCAGCGCTACGACATCGACGCCGCCGAGGACGCCGCAATCGTCTTCCTGCGCACGGAGAGCCGCGGCTGGGCGGTCCTTGCGCCCGACGGCGGGTACCCGACGGCCGACGGATTTGCGGGGTTCATCCGGGACTTCGAGGTCGCCACCTTCGACCTCGCCGCGTTTGCGGGCAGCCGCGTGAAGATCGCGCTCGAACTCGACGCCGGGGACGACGGGCAGGTCGGCGACGGCTGGCAGGTCGAGAGCGCCACCGTGACTTTTGCAACGACCGTGCCTGCACCGGACCTGCGGCTCGTCGACATCGAGCTTTACAACTCGACGGGGATCCGAAACACGACGGGAATTGCGGGCGACGTCCTCACGCTCATCGCAAATGTCTCGAACGTCGGCAACGCCGCGACCACGACGGCGGTGCCCGTGTTCTTCTTCGACGGGCCCGTGGGCTTTGGCCGGTTCCTCGGGCAGGCGTCGCTTGGCAGCGTGTCGCCAGGCGTCCTTGGGACCGCGGCGCTTTCCGCCGTGCTCGAGGCTGGCGCGCACTCGGTGTCCGCCGTGGTCGACCCGGGGGGTATCCTCAACGAGCTCTCCACGGTGAACAACCGGCAGTCCGCGAGCTTCACGCTTGTGCCCGCCCCCGGAGTCGACCTCGCGCTCCTCTCGGTCACCTACGAAGTGGGCGGCACGCGGACGGACGGCGCGAGGCCGGGCGACCAAGTGCTCGCGAACTTCACTGTTACGAACACGGGCTCACAGCCGCTTGTGGGAGCCTGGACCTTCGGCGTGTACCTCGACACCGGCGGCGCGCCGACGCTCCTTGCCGAGCAGGCGCGCTCCTCGCTCCAGCCCGGCGAAGTCCGCGCGCTCAACCTCACGTTCGGGGCCCTCGGGGGGAACCTGACGCTCGTCGCCTGGCTCGACGTCGGGGACGCGGTGAACGAGTCCAACGAGGCGAACAACAAGGTCGAGACGCCGTTCCAAGTGACCGCGGACCCGCCCGTGAACCTCAAGGTCGACAGCGTCGCGCTCACGCGAAACGCCCAACCGTCCTCCGACGCCTACGATGGCGACCTCATTTCCCTGCGGGCGGTCGTGCGCAATGTGGGGCAGGAAGCCGTGCCGTCGGCCTTCAGCGTGGGGCTCTTCCTCGGCGACCCCGACGCAGGCGGGCGCCTCCTCCTCGTGCGGACGGTCCCGGGCGGCCTCCCGCCAAACGGCACCGCGGAAGCGCGCGGCACCTGGGTCGCCGAGGCGGGGCAGCGCACCCTCTACGCCTATGCGGACCTTGGCCGCACGGCCTTCGAGGCGAGCGAGTCGGACAACAAGGGCTTCGCCACGATGCGCGTCGAGGGCGACCTGCGCGCGAACCTCGCGGTGGACTTGGTGACCTTCAAGGTGCGCGGGAACCCCGTGAATGCGACGCGCGCGGGCGCGACGGTGACCGCGGAGGTCGCGGTGCGCAACACGGGGCTCAACAGCACGGTCTCGGGCGTCGTCACGATGTCGGCGCACAACCCTTGGGTGAGCCCGCTTGCGCCGGGCGTGCAGAGCGCGCCGTTGCCCACGCAGCTTGCGAGGAACACCGTGGCGGTCGTCACGTTCGAGTGGAGCGCGCAGGCCGGCGTGGCGGTCTTCCGGTTCCTCCTCGACAGGACGTCGGCCACCGACGAGTCGAGCGAGTTCGACAACCTCGCTGTGCGGTCGCTGCCCGTGAGCGCGGACTCGCCCGACCTCTCGGTGACCGCCGTGAGCGTGAAGGCCGGGGGCATCGAGACCGACACGCTCTACCCGGCGCTCAACGTGACTGTGCAGGCCGAGGTCACGAACAGCGGGCTTGCGCCCGTGGACGCGCCCTTCCTCTTCGAGCTGTGGGCGGGCGAGCCCGGGACCTTCGGGGCCGTGCGCCTGGCAAACCGCACGGTCGCCGCCCCAATGGGGCCCGGCGAAACGGCGGCGCTTTCGCTGACGTGGCTTGCGGGGCTGCCCCACGGGGGCGCCGACGTGATCGTGGCGCTCGCCGACCCCGAGGGGGCCGTGATCGAAGCGGACCGCGCGAACAACCGGGGCGCGAAGGACGTGAATTTCATCGTGCGGCCTCCGCAGAACCTCGCGGTCTTGGGGTTCAAGGTCTTGCGGGGCCATGACGAGGTCGCGTCGGCCGCGGAAGGTGAGGCACTCTCTCTGGAGGCGACCGTGCGCAACGACTCGCCGGCGCCCTTCCTCGGCGGCGCGGTGTTCGAGATTCGAAACGGCGAGGCCGTCGTGTTCACGGCGCCCGTGGGCCGGCTCGAGCCCGGGGAATCACTCACGTTCCGTTCGAACTGGACGGCCCTCGCGGGCGCGTCCCTGCGGGCGGTGGTCGACAGCCTCAACGCGCTCGACGAGACGAACGAGGTCGACAACGTCAAGGCGGTCCCGCTTGCCGTCGCCGCCGTCGAGATGACCCCGTGGCCTCTCTACGCGGGCCTCGGCGTGGCCGCAGGCGCGGCTGGAATCGCGGGCGTTTTCCTCCTGCGCCGCCGGAAGAGGGAGGAGGGCGAGGCGCCCGCTTCGGGCTCCGCCGCAACTTCGGCGCCAGCGCAACGGCCGGCGCCTCCTCCGGGGGTGCCGATGGGGCCCCCCCGGCCGACTGGGTCCTCTCCAGGCCAGAGACCTCCGCAGCGGCCAGTTCGCCCGATGGGGCCACCGCGTCCGGGGCAAGGCCCACCCCCGAGGCCGGGCGCCCCGATGGGGCCGCCTCGACCGAGACAGGGCCCGCCGCCGAGGCCCGGCGCCCCGATAGGCCCGCCACGGCCTGGCCAAGGGCCGCCTCCGCGTCCGTTTGGGCCTATGGGCCCGCCACGGCCTGGCCAAGGCCAGCCGCCACGGCCCGGCGGCCCGCCGCGTCCCCTGCAGCAACATCCGCCCCGGCCAGGACAGGTGCCGCCACCCGCGACCCCCTCACAGATTCAGCCCGCACCCGAATCACCGCCGCCCGAACCTCCGGAAACACCCCCTCCTCCGCCCGCCGCGCCCCCGGCCTCCCCGCCCGCCGCGCCGCTCACGGCGCCGGGATCCGCGTGCCCCAAGTGCGGCTCGCAGGTCGAGGTCGGGTGGGTCCTCTGCGCAAGCTGCGGCGCGAGCCTTGCGCCCGACGCGCCGTCGCAAGCGCCGCCGCCGCCGGCGATTTGTCCGTCGTGCGGCGAGCCCACCGAGACGGGGTGGGCGGTGTGCCCCAATTGCGGCGCGGCGCTTGCGCCCTCGTGATTCGGCGCGCGGCTCTGGCCGATTCTGACGCAAACCCCCGCGAAGGTTTTTTCCCCCTCTCCTTTGATGCGCCCGCCTACTCAAGGAGCCCTCTCCCCTTGCCCTACGCCTCCAACGCCTCGCGCCACGCCGAGCTCCTTGCGGCCATCGGCGTGAAGTCGCTCGAGGACCTCTTCGTCGACATCCCGGCGCAGGTGCGCGCGCCCCTGA
>Ga0209640_10002580_pt1 | contig 15822 bp, 16 predicted proteins | sample RifCSP10_1_FD_184018 | JGI IMG/M metagenome (GOLD analysis project Ga0209640, IMG submission 184018) | Soil microbial communities from Rifle, Colorado - Rifle CSP2_sed 10_1 (SPAdes) (version 2) | ecosystem: Environmental > Terrestrial > Deep subsurface > Rock core/Sediment | place: Rifle...
CGAGCGCGCGCTCGACTCCCCTCTCGCCGTCCCCTGCCTCGTACACTTGGTGGCCGGCGCTTTCCAACACCATGCGCAGCGAGTCTCGCCGGTCGGTGCTCATGCTCGCGATCGTGGCGACGTGGTGCCGCAGCCCGCGGCAGCCGGACCACGAACGCGCTCCCTCGACCCGTACCCTCGCTGTATGCCTCGACGCGCCCGCCGTGTAGCTCCGCCAACATTCGCACGAGAGTGAGCCCGACGCCGAGCCCACCGTGTGGGCGATCCGGACCTTGCTCGCCTTGAGCGAAGAGATCGAATACCCGCGGCAGGAGCTCTGCGGTTATGCCGGCACCGGAGTCCTCGATGCGCAGCACGGCATCGCCGTCCTGTTCCAGCGTCTGGATGCGAATCGACCCTGCGGACGACGTGTATTTGATCGCGTTGTGGAGCAGATTGGCGAGGATCTGGTCCAGTCGATGCGGGTCTGCGTCCACCCACACACGGGCGAGCTGCAATTGCACGCTCGGAAGGTCGGGATCGTTGCGCGGCATCGCCGCTTGCACCGCGCCTTCCACGGCTTCTGCAAGGTCCAACGGCTGCTTGCGCAGCGTCATCTTGCGGACGCTGATACGCGCTACATCGAGCAGGTCATCGATGAGCCGCGCGAAGTGCGCGGTCTGGCGCTCGATGGTTCGGCCCGCCCGCACCGCCACGTCGGTCGGCACCCCACGTTCTTCGAGCACGGACGTGGCCGCCGCGATTGCGCTCAGCGGATTGCGCAGCTCGTGGCTCAGCATGGCCAGGAAGACATCGCCGGAGCGCAGCGCGGATTCCGCCGCGGCGAGTGCGGCTCGCTCGCGCTGCAACAACGCGACGCGCTCCTGCACGAGAGCGGCCATGACGAGGGCTGTCATCACGACCATGGCCGTGAACGCCTGCAACACGAGCAGCGACTCGTTCGGCGTCGTCATCACGAACGGACCGCTCCCCGTTGCAGTTGCCCAAATCGCGATCAAGGACATGAGCGCGACCGCAGTCACGACCTCACGCTGCCGAAAGCGGAATGCAGCCCAGACGAGCAGCGGCAGGCACAAGGATGCAAGCGGATAGGGCGCGAGCAGCGGATGAAAGAAGAGGACGGACGTGGTGGCGATCACCGCCATGAATAGCAACGAGGTTTCGAGAAGGCGCCTTGGCGGCGCACGCAGCTTGTGATCGAGATACCACAGGATCAGCAGCGGCGCTATGAGGATCGCGCCCGCGACATCTCCCAACCACCACGTAAGCCAGATCGCGCCGAATTGCGCGGACTCCGCATAGCCGCCGAGCGTGAGGCTGCCGAGACTGATGGTCGCGCTGATCGCGGTGCTCAGAAGAGCGGCGAGCGCGGCGAATTTGAAGATGTCGAGCGCGTTGCCGAAGACCTGCCGGCCGCCGGCAAAACGGTTGACCAGGTAAGCGGCGGCGACTCCCTCGAGCGTGTTGCCGGCCGCGACTCCGAGCGACGTCAGAACCGAACCGGCCGTCGTCACGTTGACGAGAAACGCACCGACGAAGATCGCGGGCCAAACGCGATACCCGAAGAGGATAAGTGCCGCGATCGCGACGCCCGTTGGCGGCCACACGGCCGAGGCGCTCGGGTGCAGAAGCCCGAAGAATTCGAGCCCGACCTTGCCGGCCAGAAAGTACAAGCCGACCAGACCGGAGAGGAGCAACGCAAACCCCAGCCCCGGCATCATTTCGAAACCTCGTGCGCGCGAGATTACTGCCAAGTGACTTCCATTGCGAAGAAGTGGTCGAATACTTCTCTATTCGGATGGTTGGCTTCGTTGCGCTCGGGGCTGCGGATATAGAAATCGAGCTGCTGGCTCGCCGGGTTGACGGCGCCGGCCTCACCCGAGCTCGGCTCGAGCATGACCTCGAGCGTCTCGCGATCGCGCATGCCCTGCGTCACCATGAAGTGAATTTCGTAATCGTCGTAGAGCGGCTCGCCGTTCAGCGTCGCGTGGCCGTAACCCCAGGCCGCTACGAACAGCAGGCTCTTCGGCCAATTCATGTCGCCGCAGCCGGAATTGCCGTGCTCGAAGAGATATGCGGCGATGCCGCCATCCTGGCACGGCGAAAACTCGTGGAAGCGATCGAGCTCGACGACATAGCGGCCCTCCGGCAGTTGCAGCTCGGCGCGAAACGTCCCAGTGTTGACGATCTCGTTGACGTCGAACGAAATCTCGCCGTGAACGGCTCGCAAATTGGTCGCGTCGTCACCCATGTGGTCCCATGGTGATTGGTCGTCGAGGGCGCCTGCCTGGTAAATTCGTGTCCCGCGTATGATGAAACGGCCGTCATAGAGCTCGTGCTGATTCGGCGCATACATTCCCATCGCGGTTTCCGGTTGCATGCGCGGTCCGCGCTCTGGCTGCGCGCTCGAGCTTGCGGCCAGTGAAACGAGAGAGCAGAGAATGGCGAGACAGAGCATGACGGCCTCCTTCTTGTCGTCGATGCAAGAGGCAGCCCAATCAACTGTAATGCCTGCCGATGGTCGAGTAAACTGGCGCGCGCCTTCGAGTATTGTGCCGGCCGGGCTGAGGCGACCGCCGCTTTGACTGCGTCTGACGGTTCGCCGATGGGCGCGGCGGATATCCGGGGAGTTGCTCGTGTTCGCGAAACGCGTTGAGCGTTGCTACAACATCGCCGAGCTTCGCAAGCTTGCGGCGAAGCGTCTGCCCGCGCCGATGTTTCACTACATCGACGGAGCGGCCGACGACGAGTGGACCTTGCGCCGAAACACGACTGCGTTCGACGGTTACGAGTTCAGGCCGCGCTCGCTTGTCGACGTCGCGAAGATCGATACGTCGACGACCGTGTTCGGCGAGCGTATCGCGTGGCCCTTCTTCTGCTCGCCGACTGCGCTCTCGCGGCTGTTTCACTACGAAGGCGAGCGCGCTGTCGTGCGCGCCGCGCACGCCGCCGGGACGTTCTACTCGCTGTCGAGCTTCTCGTCGATGAGCATCGAGGAGGTCGCCAAGGAGAGCGCCGGTCCGAAGGCGTTTCAGGTCTATGTGCTCAAGGATCGCGGCTTGTCGCGCGAGTTCATCCAACGCGCGCGCGACGCGGGCTTCAAGGCGCTGCAGCTCACCGTCGACGTCGCCGTCTCCGGCAATCGCGAGCGCGATATCGTGACGGGCATGACCGTACCGCCTAAGCTCTCCCTCATGAGTCTCATCGATATCGCGATGCATCCGGCCTGGGTCTATCGACACCTGACCTCGCCGAAGATCGAGATGGCCAACGTCGCCCATCGGCCGCCGCCCGGCAGCGAGAAGTTGGGCGGCATCATCCAGTACTTGAACAACCAGCTCGACCGCAGCGTGACTTGGGACGATGCCGCTTGGATGATCCGCGAGTGGGGCGGCCCATTCGCGATCAAAGGCGTCATGACGGCCGAGGACGCGAAGCGCGCCGCGGAAGTCGGTGCGAGCGCGGTCATGCTTTCGAATCACGGCGGCCGGCAGCTCGACTTCTCGCCGGCGCCGTTCGATACGCTCAAGGAAGTCGTCGACGCCGTCGGCGGCACGCTCGAGGTCATCGTCGACGGCGGCATCCGTCGCGGCGTGCACGTGCTCAAAGCGCTCGCGCTCGGCGCGACGGCTTGCTCGGGCGGCCGCCCTTATCTATTCGGGCTCGGCGCCGGCGGCGAGCGCGGCGTCGTGCAGGCTTTGAAGATTCTGCGTACCGAGATCGAGCGGGACATGGCGCTCTTGGGCTGCGCCAGTCTCGCGGATCTCGACGAGCGCATGGTGCGCAAGGTGGCGGGGGCGTGAGCGGCAGAAAACCGAGCGCACGACGGCAAAGCGTCCGGCAACTCGAGATCCGGCGCATCGGCGAGGAGTCTTGGGTCGACCAGGACGTGGTTGCGACCGAAGAGCCGCTCGAAATTCGATTGGCGTACACGGATGCCGGCGGCGCGCGCGCCGAGCGCAGCATCTCGATCACGATGCGCACGCCCGGCAACGACGAGGAGCTCGCGGCCGGTTTCTTATTCACCGAAGGCATCGTCAAGCAACGGGCCGATATTACGGCCGTGGAGCCTCACGGCCCGCCCGCACCGAGCGGCCTCGTCAACGTCGTGCGCGTCGAGCTCGCCGCGCACGTACGTGTCGAGCTCGACCGGCTCGAGCGGCACTTCTACACCTCGTCGAGCTGCGGCGTGTGCGGCAAAGCGTCACTCGCGGCCGTCGCCGTGCAGAGCCGTTTCGACGTGCGCGCCGCGCCGTTCACGATCGACCGCATCGTGCTCGGCGGCTTGCCTCAAAAGCTCATGGCGCAGCAGTCCGTATTCGAGCAGACGGGGGGGTTACACGCGTCGGGCTTGTTCGATCGCGCCGGTGCGATCGTCGCCATGCGCGAGGACGTTGGGCGTCACAATGCGCTCGATAAGCTCATCGGCAGAAGCCTCATGCAAGACGGTTTGCCGCTCACGGATTTCGGCATCATCGTCAGCGGGCGCGCAAGCTTCGAGCTCATGCAGAAGGCGGTCGTCGCCGGTTGCCCGTTCATCGCGGCAGTCGGCGCGCCCTCGTCGCTCGCGGTCGAGCTCGCGCGCGAGCTCGGCATGACGCTCGTCGGGTTCTTGAAGAGCGACCGATGCAACGTCTACACGCGCCCCGACCGCATCGCAACCTGATTGTGGATGGTGGGAGCGAGCTTCATTGTAGGAGCGAGCTTCATTGTGGGAGCGAGCTTCATTGTGGGAGCGAGCTTCGCTCGCGATTCTTGAATCTTCGCGAGCGAAGCTCGCTCCTACAATGGATTGTGTCGTCGGGATCCCGCGGGTCAATAGGTAGACTTTTCGGCCGACTGCGCAATACGTCACTGCCGGGAGCGGCTTTTGGGAGGCATACTATTTTGATGAATCGACGTATTGCGATCCTTTTCCAGGCGTGCGCTGTTGCGATGCTCGCGGCGACTCCATGTTTCGGCGACGGCATCTACGAGCCCGTCGAGCTCAGGGGCAAGGAGCCGCACGATCTCATCGAGACGGCGCACCAATACCACGACCAATTCACGCGCCGCTCCGTATTGCACGGCGACGAGGGGCTGCTCGAGCTTGTGCGGCGCATCGGTCATGACCTCGCTCCCGCACCCACGGACGACTACTTCGACTACGAGTTCTACGTGATTCGCGATCCGTCGCCGAACGCGTTCGCGATGCCGAACGGCAAAGTCTACGTGCACACAGGCATGATCGCCCGACTCGAAGATTCGTCGCAGCTCGCGGCGCTGCTCGGCCACGAGATCACCCACGTGGCCGGTCACCACAGCATCGTGCAGTTTCGCATCAAGGCCGGGCAAATTCTCGATTCCATTTTCACGGGCGGGCTCGTCACTTTGTTCACGCAGCTCAAGTACAGCCGCGACCTCGAGCAAGAAGCCGACGATCGGGCGCCTGTGCTCATGCTCGATTCACCGTACGATCCGCACGCAACGCCCGAGCTCATGGACCTGCTGGCGGAGGATTTCGAAGGGCTGCGACCGCGAATTGCCACGGTCTGGACGACGCATCCCGACCCCGAAGCACGTGCGGACACGAGCCGCACAATCGTTAAGGACATGCCGGCACGCGAGCGCGACACGGCCGCGTTCGATGCAATCGTCCATCCTTTGCGCGCGCTCACGATCCGCGATTACATCCGCGACGACTACCCCTATACGGCGATTGCGTTGGGGCAGACGATGCTCGAGAAGTATCCCGACGATCTCGAATTCCGTCTCTTGCTCGGCGACGCGTGGAAGGCGCTCGGACCCCGCTCGGAGTTCGCGCCCGACGATTTCAGCAACGCCGACAAGCGGCGCAACTTGAGGCTGCGGTATTTCCGAACACGGTCCGAGCGCACGGAACGGCTGCTCGAGACCGAAGAAGGCCGCGCCGCGTACGTCACTAACTTAGGTTACGCCCGCGGTATCTACGAGGAGATTCTGCGCCTCGATCCGACCTATGCCGCTGCGCATCGCGGCCTCGGCGAGATCTACGAGGCCTTGGATTCACCGCGGGACGCGGCGCGGGAATATCTCGAATATGTGCGGCAGTCCCCGGACGCCGCGGATCGGCCCGTTATCATCGCCCGGTTGACCGCGCTCAGAGACGCGCTTGCGCAATAGGAGACGACGCATGACACCGATCACGCTCAAAGCTGCCCTGACCGTGTTGCCGGCGGCATTCTTGTGGCTCGTAACTTTGCCCGCGGTGGCCGAGATGCATGCGACCGCCGAGTTCGAGGCCGGCTCGACGCGGCCGGTGACGGTCGCGTTGCTGCCCTCGCAAGTGAGCCTCCTCAAGCAAAGGATGATGCGCGTCGAGGCCGAGGTCGAAGAGTCGGGGCAGCTCGAAGGTCACCTGACGGCGGCGGTCGCGAGCCGTCTCGAAGGGAAAGGTTACACGGTGCGCGTCGTCACTGCCGAGGCGATCAACGCCGATCCGGAGCTCCAAACGCTGGTCGTCGAGGCGAATCGGCGCTTCGACGAGGTGCTCACGAACATCGCCGCGCGCCTGCGCAAACAGATCGAGTCGCGCCGCTATCAAACCGGTGATACGCTGACTGTGCTTGCCGAGAAGCTCGGCGTCGATGCGGTCGCATTCGTGAGAATGCAGGTCTATGCGCCCGCGAAAGGCGTGCAGATCATGAACATGGGAATGGCCGGCTCGCAAACGATGATGTCGCTGAGCTTGGTCGACGGGACGACGACGGATATCGAGGCGTACGTGACGCTACCGCTCATGCGCCGCGGCAAGGTTTTCGGCGGCTACGAGGACATCATGAAGGATCCCGACGTGGAAATGGCGCGATTCGCCGAAGCGACGTTGGACGACTTGCTCGCCGCCGATCCGTCGCTGCGTGTCGAGAGCGCTGAAGAGGACGTGCTCGGAGATATCGAATCTCTGCTCGACGAATGAGCAATTCCCGACTCGCCGAGCTCGACTATTTTCCCGACTCCGCGCTACGCTTCCGCGCACTGCTCGACAAGCCGTGGGCCGCGTTCCTCGACAGCGGTTGCGGCGGCAGTGTGGCGGGGCGCTACGACATCCTTACGGCCGACCCCTATCTGACGCTCACGACGCGCGGCGAAACGACCGAGATGCGCTCGCGCCATGCCGCCACGTTCTCGACACGCGATCCTCTCGAGCTTCTGGCGGAGGCCCTGGGCGAGCGCGCGCCGCCGGTCGAGAGCTTGCCGTTTGCGGGCGGCGCGATCGGGTATCTCGCCTACGATCTCGGGCGGCGGTTCGAAAAGCTGCCGGCGCGCGCCGAGCGCGATATCGACATGCCGGAGCTTGCCATCGGGCTCTACGACTGGGCCGTCGTCGTCGATCACGTCGAGCGGCGTGCCTGGCTCGTTGCGCGGGGCCGCGATGATGAGACGTTGGCGCGATGGCCCGAGCTGCTCGACAGCGTGCAGCGGTATACGGGCCGGCCGCGCGCGCCGTTTCGCGTGTTGTCCGCGATCGAGTCGAGCTTCGACCGCAACACTTACGCGAGCGCCTTTGCGTGCGTGCAAGACCATATTCGCGCCGGAGACTGCTACCAAATCAATTTGACGCAGCGCTTCAGGGCGCGTGCGCAAGGCGATCCTTGGGCTGCGTACCTCGATTTGCGGCGCACGAACCCGGCGCCCTATTCGGCGTATCTCGATTTTCCATTCGGGCAAGTGTTGAGCTCGTCACCGGAGTGCTTTCTGACGTTGCGCGGCGAGCATGTCGAGACGAGGCCGATCAAGGGCACGCGCCCCCGCTCGGCGGATCCCGTGCGTGACCTCGCGCTCGCACAAGCGCTGCGCGCGAGCGAGAAGGATCGCGCCGAGAACGTCATGATCGTCGACTTGTTGCGCAACGACTTGGGTAAGTGCTGCCTGCCGGGCTCTATTCGCGCGCACCCGCTGTTCGCGGTCGAGAGCTTCGCGAGCGTGCATCACTTGGTGAGCACGGTGAGCGGCCGCGTCGCGCCGGATCGTCACGGCGTCGACTTGATCAGAGCGGCCTTCCCGGGCGGCTCGATCACGGGCGCGCCGAAGCTGCGCGCGATGCAAATCATCGAAGAGCTCGAGCCGCACCGGCGCAGCGTCTATTGCGGCTGCATCGGCTATTTGGGCTTCGACCGCAACATGGATCTCAATATCGCAATTCGCACGTTGGTGCGTTGCGGCGAGTGGATCTACGCGTGGGCCGGCGGCGGCGTCGTCGCGGATTCGGAAGTCGATGCCGAGTATCAGGAGAGCCTCGATAAGGCCGCCGCGCTGCTCGCGATACTCAGGCCCGAGGATGCGGAGACTTGGCACGCACCGCCGCCAGACGCTCGAGACTCTCCGCGGGCCACTGCTTAGCCGGCTTGTAGAACTCGAGCGTGGCCGGCGTCCCGGCGGGAAGGGCGATCCACCGCTGTTTCGACTGCGTATAGATGTGGATATCGGGCGGGCAGCGATCGGGCTCGTCGAGCGTGCCGACGCGAATGAAGCGGACGGTGTCCCCGAGCCCCGCGTAGTTGCTCCACACGGCGACACGGCACTTGGGGCAGCGTGAGATCCTCTGCCCCCGGCCGCTTGCCGACGGCGTATCGATCACTTCGACGTGGCCTTTCAACACCTCTACACGATCGGCCTCGATGAGCGCATTGAGCGCGAACGAAGCGCCGGTCTCACGCTGGCACCAACGGCAGTGGCAGCAGTGCACGAAGAGAGGTTTCGCAATCATGCGATAGCGCACGAAGCGACACGTGCAACCGCCGTCGTAAGCCGTCGTCATGGCGCACCTCGATCGCCGGAAGGTAGCGTGTGCTCGCCGTCGAAAAGGCGCACGTTGACTGGGTCCATCTCTCCGCCCCCGCGTGACTGAAGTCATTCTAGCGCGGCATTGCTCTCCGAGCATTCGTGCAGTAGAGTGCGCCGTCGAACGTGCGGGCTTTGTTTGGGGGAGAACCACAATAATGGAAGTCATTCCTAGTTCCGCGCCGCACTGGCACGTGCTTTTGAACCATTTTCCGTCCGTCGGCACCGTTGTCGCGATGGTGCTCTTGCTCTGCTCGTTCTATTTGAAGAGCAAGGACTTGAATCGAGCGGGCCTGGTCACATTCGTCGTCATCGCGCTGCTCGCGATCCCGACTTACGTGACCGGCGGGGCCACGCGACGAGCGCTCGAGGGAACGGCTGGTATCTCGACCGACCTCATCGCCGCGCATCAAGACGCGGCGACGCTGGCATTCGGTGCGCTGCTCATCACCGGCTGGCTGTCTTGGTTCGCGCTCTGGCAATACCGCAGATTCTCAGAGACATATCGCTGGACGATACCGGCCGTCGTGGTTTTGGGCTTCGTGACCTTGGCGCTCATGGTCGGGGCCGGGAGCCTTGGCGGGACCATCAACCATCCGGAGATTCTCACCGGCGCAGAGTCGCTCGCTACGGCGCGGTCGCTCGCTACGGCGCGCGGAAGTTGGACGGCCGACGTGGCGGGCTGGATCATCGACAGCGCGGTCGTCTGGCCGACGTTGGAAGCCCTGCATTTCATGGGCATGGCGATACTATTCGGCGTCGTCCTGCTGGTCGCCATTCGCGTCCTTGGTCTCGTCAAGAACGTGCCGTTCACGGCGATGCATCGCCTGCTGCCGTTGGGCGTTTTCGGCTTCATGATCAACGTCGTGACGGGCATGCTGTTCTTCGTCGCGGACTACACGCGCTACGCGACGATGACCAACAGTTTCTTTCCGAAGATGGCGTTGATCGTGATCGGCGGCATCGCAGTGCTGTATTTCACGATCTTCGAGAAGCCGTGGGAATTGAAGCCCGGAGACAATGCTCCCTTGACGGCCAAGGTCATGGCGATTGCGACCGTCCTCATGTGGTCCGGCGTCATCATCTACGGCCGTCTGCTTCCCTACCTCGAAGGCGAGGGTGGCTGACATGGGGTTCTTCATCGGCTCGATCGTCTTCGTGATTCTCATCGTCGTCGTGGCGCTGACCTTTTTCGTCGATCGGCATGCGGGTCAGCATGACCGCTGACGTCGCTTAACCGGCTCAAGCTGGAGTAGTTATGGCTTTCCTACAGTGGATGGAAGACACGAGCTTCTCGGACTGGATACTGACATCCTCGGAGGGGTGGCCGCTCATGCTGACCATTCACGCGATCGGCTTGGCGATCGTCGTGGGCGTCGTCTTCTCGATGAATCTGCGGATACTCGGCTTTTACGGCACGATCCCGTATACCTCGCTCAACGATATCTTGAGAATCGCCTGGATCGGCATCCTCATGAACGTCATCACGGGGTTCTCGATATTCATGACGCAGGCGGTTTCTTACGTCACGAGCGTGCCGTTCCTCACGAAGATCACGTTCATCATTCTCGGCATCGCGAACCTCGTCTATACGCAGAAGGTGCTGAAACGCGAAGCGGCCGCTTGGCAAGCCGCGGGTGCAGTGCCGCGCATCGGTTACGTGCTTGCCGGGACGTCGCTCTTCTTCTGGATCGTCGCAGTCATCACGGGCCGGCTCATCGCCTATCTGTGACGGCGTTCCTGTCGCGGTAAGTCACTGCACGACCGCGATCGCGATCGCGAAGTAGATCAGAATCGACAGCAAGTCCTGAATCACGGTCGCGAGAGGCCCGCTGCCGAAAGCCGGATCGAGCGCGAAGCTATCGAGCAGCCACGGCAGCGCCATGGCCGTAACCGTGGCCGTCGAGCACGCCGCGAACACAGTCAATCCTACGGCAAGCGCGACGTCCGCCTCGCCCCAGCGCCACCACACGAGAGGGCCCGCGACGGTGCCCAACACGAGGCCGATCGCGAGCCCGGTCAGCAACTCGCGCACCACCATCCGCCGCATTCGGACTCCGATCGAAAGCCCGCGTACGACGATAGTTTCAGTCTGCGTGCCGACAGCGTCTGCCAGGTAGACGATCCCGGGAATAAAAAACGCAAGCATGACCTTGTACTCGAGCTCTGCCTCGAACCAGCCGACGAAATCCGCCGCGAGCAAAGCGCCCCCAAGTCCCACGAGCAGCCACGGGACACGATGCCGTAGCCGGCGTTCGACGGGCTCTTCGCTCGTGGTGCGTGCCGCCGTCGCGCTCTTCGTGAAGCCGCCCAAGCGCGACAGGTCTTCCTCGTGCTCCGACAGCAGGACCGCGATCAAGCGGTGAGGCGGAATGATCCCGACCCAGCGACCTTCATGGTCGACGACTGCCAAAGCGGATTCCTCGTTGCGCACGGCTCGCCAGGCGGCAACCTCTTGATCGACACCCGGCGCGACGATGGGCGCATCGCGGTCCATCACGTCACGCATGAGAGCGTCGGCCGGGGCAGCATACAGGTCCTCTATTCTGACGAGGCCCAAGAACTTGTCGTCCGCGCAGACGATGACATGGCTCGCGCTTTCGTATGTTTGTCCGACGAGATCCTGCCGCACGTCCGCGGCGCGGCGAAGCGGTGTTGCGACCGGAACCTGGGTGCAAGCGTGCTCCGCAGCGGTCTCGAAAGTAACGTGGCCATTGGCGACCAGAGGATCAAGGGGCATACAAAACCCTCACCCGGAGCTCGGATTGTTCCTTTGCTAGGGCTTGACGGCGTCCGCGAACTGCTTGGTATCGGTGTACTGCTGGAACTTCTGTACTTTGCCCTTGGCGATCGTCCACACATGCGCGAACTGCGCGTGCACCTGCTTGCCCGTGCCTTTGTGCTTACCGCTGTATGTGCCGAGCACGACGACGTGATCTCTCGCATCGAGAAGCGTCTCGGGCTGTGCGGCGAACCCGTCCCAGTCCCCGCCCAAGCGCGTGAAGACGCCGTCCAAGATGGCTTGCGCGCCGATGTAGGGATTGTGATCCGCGTAAAGAAAATTGTCTGCCTCGCGCCACTCGATCTTCGCATCGAAGGCGTCGAGCACGGCGGGCACGTCACCGCGCGCAAACGCGCCGTAGATGTTGCGTATCAGCTCCACGTTCTCTCGTGACATCACTGCGTCCTCCCTAAGCGTTGCCGAAGGCCTCATGGTACTTGACGGTACCCGAGACTCCGAGCAATGCCCCGGGATGGATCTCCATGACCATGAAGACGTCGGCCGGCACGTCGTACTCGGACGCGATGTGCCATTGCTCGCCGGGAGAGAACCCGAAACGCGGGTAGTAGGCGGGATGACCGACCACGACGACCCCGTGAGCACCGAGTCGTCTCAATTCCTCGAGCCCCGCCTCGACCAGCGCGGTGCCGACACCTCGATTGCGGTGCTCGGCGGCGACGGCCATCGGCCCAAGGCCCATGAGCCGGCATTGCGGTGCAGTCGCAATGGTCACGGGAGAAAACAGAATGTGGAGCAGCCTTCAGGAAACGTGTGCCCAGCCGCGGTAGGCGGCGACGTGCGCCGGAACGTTGTGCACGCGAAGGACATCGACGCCTTGAGCGCAAAGGTGCAGCGAGGCGCCGATCGTCGTCAAGTCGCGGTCGAGCTTGTCGCGGGTTGCGAAGCTCTGCATGAAAGACTTGCGCGAATGGCCGACGAGACAGCGGAGCCCATGGCGTTGAAACCGCCGAATGTCACGCAACAGGGCGAGCGATTGCAGCGGGTTTTTGCCGAAGCCGATGCCGGGATCGAACAGGATGCGGTCGAGGTTCAAACCCGCGCGCGTCCAAGATTCGAGTTGCCGCTCGAGCCAACGCTCGACTTCGGCAGACACGTCCGCGTCCTGCGGCAGGGCACGCTGCGCGTCGACCGGAATGGTCACGTGATGCATCGCGACCCAATCGGCGGCGTGCGTCGCGGCGAGCTCGAGCATCGCCGGGGACGTCAATCCGGAAACATCGTTGATGATGTCCGCGCCGAGCGCGAGCGCGTGCTCGGCGGTCTGCGGATGGTACGTATCGATGCTGATCAGCGGCCGCAGGCGATGCCCCGCATACTTGGCCGTCACGAGCTCGAGCACCGGCATGAGGCGCGCGAGCTCTTCGTCGGCAGACACGGCGACTGCGCCCGGACGCGTCGACTCTGCGCCGAGATCGATGATCTGTGCGCCGGCGTTCCACATCGCGTCGATATGCGCCTCGACAGCTTCCCATTGGACGTGCTCGCCGCCGTCGGAAAAGGAGTCGGGAGTCAAGTTGACGATGCCCATCCACAGCGGAATGTGGGTCGTGAGCTCGCGCACTCGTTGCAGCACGGTCTTGCCCGTGCCGTCGGGCACGACGAGACTGGGATGCAACGCGAGCAACGGCGTGAGCACGAAGTTGCGCGTCGTCAAGCCCGGATGCGGGATAGTGAGGGTACCGCTCGAAATGCGTGCGTCGTCCCAGAGCAGGATGTCGATGTCGATCGGCCGCGGCGACCAACGTGCGCTGTCGCGGCGCCCGAGAGAGGCCTCTATCCCTCTGATTTTACTGAGCAACTCCTCCGGGTTCGAAGCGACCCGGCACTCGAGCGCGAGATTCAAAAACGGCAGGTTCCAGTCCGGGGGTGCCCCTGGCGGCAACAACGCCGGCGATTCGACGATCGGCGAGACACGCGCGACGGTGACGCCGTTCTGCGCAAGCGCGTCGATCGCGGCGGCGAGGTGCGCGCGGCGATCGCCGAGGTTGGAGCCTAAACCTAGATAGATCGTCATCCCTACGATTGCGGCCTCAAGGCCGCTCCTTGTCGGGTCGCGATTGTGCCGCGGCCTTGCGGCCGCCTCGAGAATCGCCCGTACCAGACGTGATCTTAGCGCGGCTGGAAGCCGCTCCGACAAGTTCTTACAATACTGTCACCAATAAGAACCCGCTCGAGCAGAGGTAATCCATCCATGAAGTCGAGAGCCGCCGTGGCCTGGAAAGCCGGGGAACCGTTGAGCATCGAAGAGGTCGAGGTCGCGGGCCCGAAGGCTCAAGAGGCGCTCATCCGCATCGTCGCGACCGGTGTTTGCCACACGGACGCGTATACGCTGTCCGGGGCCGACCCCGAGGGCGCGTTCCCGGCGATCTTGGGACACGAAGGGGGCGGCATCGTCGAGGAGGTCGGTCCCGGCGTCAAGAGCGTCAAAGTCGGCGATCACGTGATTCCGCTCTACACGCCTGAATGCGGCGAGTGCAAGTTCTGCAAGTCGGGCAAGACGAACCTGTGTCAAAAGATTCGCGTCACGCAAGGCAAGGGGTTGATGCCGGACGGCACGAGCCGATTTTCGAGCAAGGGCAAACAAATACTGCACTTCATGGGCACGTCGACGTTCTCCGAATACACGGTATTGCCGGAGATTTCTCTCGCGAAGATCAGCAAGTCGGCGCCGCTCGAGAAGGTGTGCTTGCTCGGTTGCGGCATCACGACCGGTATCGGCGCGGTCCTCAACACAGCGAAAGTTCAGCCCGGCTCGAACGTCGCGATCTTCGGGTTGGGCGGCGTCGGCTTGAGCTGCATCCAGGGCGCCGTGATGGCCAAAGCCGGGCGCATCATCGCGGTCGACATCAATCCCGACAAAGAAAAAATAGCGCGGCAGCTCGGCGCCACGGATTTCGTGAATCCCAAAAACTACGACAAGCCGATCCAGCAGGTCATCATCGACATGACGGACGGCGGCGTCGATTATTCGTTCGAGGCCGTCGGCAACGTGCAGCTCATGCGCGCCGCGCTCGAGTGCTGCCACAAGGGATGGGGCGAGTCGACGATCATCGGCGTTGCCGGCTCCGGGCAGGAAATCTGCACACGTCCCTTCCAGCTCGTGACCGGCCGCGTCTGGCGCGGCAGCGCGTTCGGCGGCGTCAAAGGCCGCAGCCAATTACCCGGCATGGTCGAGCAGTACATGGAAGGCAAGATCAAAGTCGACGAGATGATCACGCACACGATGGGTCTTAAGGACATCAACCGCGCGTTCGACCTCATGCACGAGGGCTCGAGCATCCGGTCCGTGGTGCATTTCTGAGCGGGGGCGGGGGCTTTGCCGCAGCCGTGTAGGAGCGAGCTTCGCTCGCGATTGTTTCATTCGCGAGCGAAGCTCGCTCCCACAGTTGCCGTAGCGACGCTGCTCGTTTGCGGCACGGCGGCGGCGCAGCCGCACGCATCGGCCGAGCTGCCCTACACCATCGAATGCGTTCCCGTGGCCGAAGCTCCGAATCGAGTACCCTGTCGCACGGATCTCGCCACATTCATCGGCCGGCGCGTCTTCGACCAGTATTGCGCCTCCTGTCACGCTTCCGACGCCTTGGGCAGCAGCTTCGCACCGCCGCTCGGCGATCGTGTCAGGCGCTTGAGCTTGGCCGCGTTTCGTAATGTGCTCGAGAGCGGTTATCGCGGCGACGCCGGTGCGATGCCGCGCTGGGCCGACATTCCGGACGTGCAGCGTTACGCGGAGCCGTTGTGGATCTATCTGCTCGCGCGCGGCAACGGCGATCTGCCGCCGGGTCCGATCGCCTTGTTGCCGGGCGCGGGGGCGCCATGAAGAGCCGGTGCAGTCGAGCGTGCGTCATCGGTGCGATCGGCGCGCTCTCGTGTCACGAAGTCTCGGCGCAGGTCGAGGACTTCGTAGCCGTGACGAGCGACGCGCTCGAGCGGCCGCGTGCCGCGGATTGGCCGTCGTTCAGCCGCAGCCCGGACGCGCAACGCTACAGCCCCCTCGATCAAATCGACCGCGACAGCGTCGCGAGTCTCGTGCTCGCCTGGAGCCGCGGCATGGGGCCGGGAGCGCTCGAGAGTATTCCGATCGTCGCGAACGGCGTCATGTATATGCTCACGCCGAGCGTCGTCGTGCAAGCCGTCGATGCGACGAACGGCGATTTGCTCTGGGAATTTCAGCCGGAGGGCTTGGATTTTCAATCGGCTTCGCGCGAACGCAGCAAGGCGCT
>Ga0209640_10002582_pt1 | contig 15815 bp, 18 predicted proteins | sample RifCSP10_1_FD_184018 | JGI IMG/M metagenome (GOLD analysis project Ga0209640, IMG submission 184018) | Soil microbial communities from Rifle, Colorado - Rifle CSP2_sed 10_1 (SPAdes) (version 2) | ecosystem: Environmental > Terrestrial > Deep subsurface > Rock core/Sediment | place: Rifle...
AGCGGCACGAAATAGAGGAATACGAGACGCCCGAGCGTGTGCCAGAACAGCTCACGGGAATGCTCCTCGCTCCGCATGGCCGAGCCCGCTCCGGCGCCGTTTCCGGACGCCGGATCGCCGTCAGGGCGACGGCGGTCCGGGGCATCGCCCGGGAACGGGGCGCGGGCGGCGGCGCACACGTTACATCCCCGCCGCGCCAGCGCGAGTCTGCGGGCCGGTCCGCCGCTCGTGACCTCCGGGGTCCGGCGCGGGCGCGGCAGGCCGCCGCGCAGTCAGGCGGGCTGCGCGCGGCCGTGGGCCGGAAGCGCCGCGAGCTAGCGCACCACCGGCATTCCCATCATGGGCCAGATCACGCATACGAATAGCGCCAGTACGACAAGCAGGAGAATGCTCGCGGGCACGCCCGCGCGGAAGAACTCGCCAGCCGTGAACTGCCTGCTGGTATAGGCGATCGCGTTCGGGGCCGCCCCGACCAGCAGCAGGAACGGCATGCCCGCCGTGACCAGGCAGGCGTAGAAGCAGACCTCGGGTGCCACGTGGAGGTAGGGCGCCATGACCAGGGCCACGGGCATGGTGATGGCGATGGCGGCGACGTTCATGATGAAGTTCGTCATGACGAGCACGAACAGCGCCATGCCCATCACGAAGAGCATCCAGTGCGCGTGCTGGAACAGCGTCAGCCAGTGAACGGCGAGCCACGCCGCGGCGCCGGTCTGCCAGAGACAGAGCCCCAGGCTCATGGCCCCGCCGAAGAGCAGGACGATGTTCCACGATGTGCCTTCGAAGTCCTCCAGCGAGAGGATGCGGAGCACGAAGAACAGCACCGTCGCCGTGAGGATGATGGCGCTCTTGTCGATCGGTTCGAGCGCGGGGATGAAGGCGCGCAGGCTGAGCACGGCGATGCAGCCCAGCACGATGGCCAGCGCCGACAATTCATCGCGGCTGATCGGACCGAGGCCGGCGTAGAGCCGCCGCGCCCGTTCCCGCAACCCCGGAATGGCCTTCCGCTCGGGCGGATAGTACAGCAGGAAGAAGAGCCACAGCGCGAACACCATCACGGCACCGACCGGGAGCATGTAGTACGACAGCTCGAAGAACCCGATGGACCGGCCCGTGATGTCGTTGAAGAAGCCGATCGCCACCGCACCACGGGCGGCGCCCAGGAGCGTGATGATGCTGCCGGCGCCCGCCACGAAGGCCATCCCCATGAACAGGCCCTTCCCGAACCGCGTGGGAGTGTTGTCCTCCGAGTACAGCGCATAGATGGCCAGGAAGAGCGGAAACACGGTGGCGGCCACCGCTGTGTGCGCCATGACCAGGGTGAGCGCGGCGGTCATCACGAAGCAGCCGAGGTAGATCATGCTGGTTCGTTCCCCGACCAGCGCCAGGATCCGGTAGGCCATGCGCCGCGTGAGTCCGGTCTTGGTGAACACCATGCCGAACATGAGCGACCCGAAGATGAACCAGACGGACGGGTCCATGTAATCGGTGAACGCGGTGCGCGCCGGACGGATCAGGAAGAGCCCCTGGATCACGGCGATGGCGATGCTCGTGATGCCGATGGGAACGACTTCCGCGACCCACCATGTCGAGGCGAACAGGAACAGCGCGATCGCCGCCTTGCCTTCCGTTGTGAGCGGAAAGGCCTTGCCGTCGGGGTCGAATGCGGGCCCCAGCGGCGGCGCGAAGTAGAGGGCGGCGAAGAGGGTGACGCCCAGGAGCAGGAAGGCCACCCGCTTCCCGTCCGCGCTGGACGGCGTCCGGCGGAGCCCGGCGCGGCCGGCCTGGCGCGTGTCCGGGTGGGCGACGACTACCGGCCCGGCGGTGGGGGACAGCACCGGGTCGTTCATGGCGGAGTCTCATCGCGCAGGAGTCCGGCCAGCTCGTGGAAGGCGTCCACGGAGCGAACGACCCCCACGAGCTGCTTCTGGTCGACCACCGGAATCAGCGTCAGGTCGAGCGCGACCATCTCGTATATCGCCTTCATGACGTGGTCGTCAGCCGAGAGGATCGTCTCGATCGGCTGCATCACGTCGCTCACCGGCCGGCCGGCCTGTTCGCGGATGCCCCGCACGACGCGGTCGAACGACAGCTCCGTGAGATTGGGGTCGACGGCCACATCGAAGAGCTTCATCCGGTACTCGAGCGGCTCGCTGACCAGGAACTTCGGTTCGAGGCCGCGCATCAGGTCGCGGCGCCTCACGGTTCCCACCAGGACGTGGATGGCGTCGAAGACCAGCAGGGCGCGAGGCAGGGACTTGCGCAGCTCCACTTCGAGCTGGGCGCTCTCGATCACGGCCACCGCCTCACGCAGCGTGGCGTTGTCCCGGACCGAGGGATAGCGGTCCACGGGGATCATGATCTCGCGAATTCGCCTCATCGATTCACCGCATCACCAGCCCCGGGACCGGGTGATGTCCTTGACCTGCCGGTCGATGCGCTGGTCCTCGAGATGCGACCGCCGCAGGGCCGCTTCCTCGATGCGCGCCACCAGCGTCAGGATCTCCACGGGCTTCTCCAGCAGGTCGAGCGCGCCGAGCTTCATGGCCTCCACGGCCTGGCCCAGCGTGGCCCGGCCGGTGAGGACCACCACCTGCTGATCGGGATTGATCCGCAGGAGGCTCTTGAGCGTCTGGACTCCATCCAGCCCGGGCATCGCCATGTCCAGCAGGACGGCGTCGAAGACCCGGGCGCCGGCCATTTCCAGGGCCCGGGCGCCGTTGGCGGCGGTCTCGACCCCGATGCCGCGCAGGCGCAGGCGTTCGGCGAGCGCCGTGACGAATTCCTCCTCGTCATCCACCAGCAGCACCCTCGTCTCGTTCATGGCGTGTCCTCCCCATGGACGGCTGCCCGCACCGCCCGCACCAGGTCATCGATCTGTACCGGCTTCAGCAGGCAGGCCCAGGCGCCCAGAGCCAGGCCGCGCTCGGCGTCCGGGGCGGAGCTGTGCCCGGTCAGCAGGATGACCGGTAGTTCCGGCCATTGCGACTTGATCGCTCGCACGAGATCGAGCCCGCCAAGTCCCGGCATTTTCACATCCACGAGGGCGACATCGAAGGCGTCGGCGTGGAGACGGGCCAGGGCCGCTTCACCGTCCGTCACCCCGGTCGCCGCGAATCCTCGCAGACCGAGACGTTCCGCGAGTGCGCTCACCCACTCGTGCTCGTCGTCGACAATGAGTATGCGCAGCGCCTCCATTGCCACTCCTAGCGCGATTGCCCGTCGATGGGCAGGGTCACGGTGAAGCAGGTCCCTTCGCCGACCGTGCTCTGCACACTGATCTGCCCGCCCAGTTTCTGCACGATGCCGTACGTGATGGAGAGGCCCAGACCCGTGCCCGCTCCCTTCTTGGTGGTGAAGAACGGGTCGAAGATCTGCTCCAGCTGCGACTCGGGAATGCCGACGCCGTTGTCCGCTATGCTCACGACCAGTGCGTTGGGCCCCGTCTGGCGGATGCCGATCTCGATCCGGCCACCATCCTCGACCGCGGCGAAGGCGTTGTTGATGATGTTGAGGAACACCTGTTGCAGCTGGTTGCGGTCGCTCAGGATCGGGGGCGGCTGCTGGCCGTCGACGAACTCGATCCGGATGCTCCGGTAGGCGGCCTCCTTCTCGAGGAAGCCCAGCACCTCCCGGAGCAGCAGGTCGAGGTCGATGGTCTCGCGCTGCACGTCCATGTGCTTGGCAAAACCGAGCAAACGGTGGGTGATGCCGCCACAGCGCTCCGCCGACTTCAGCACGGAGTCGATCAGTTCGACCATCCTCTCACGGGACGGCAGCTCGGCCGGGATGGTGAGCAGGTCCCTCAGCAGACCGGCCTTCTGCGTGATGATGGCGAGCGGGTTGTTGATCTCGTGGGCGACGCCGGCTCCCAGGCGCCCGATGGCCGCGAGCTTGTTGGTGTACTCCATCTTGTGGTACAGGGCGGCGCGCTTGCGGTCCTCATTACGGGATTGACGTACCATGTAGATGGCACCGCCGATAATGATGGCCAGGATCAGGATGGCGCTGATCGATGGGAAGAGCACGAGTTCCCGCCCGAGCGAGCGCCAGCCGGCGTGCAGCGGCTCCAGCGGACTCAACAGCACGAGCGTGAACGGCGAGCGGGCGATCCGGGCCCAGGCGGCAACCACCGGCTTGCCATCGGCGTCCGCAGTCTCGATGAGTTCAGCCTCGGTGCTGTGCGGCAACGCCGGCAGGCGTGCGCGTGTCAGGACATCGCCATGTGATCGCGATGGAGTCTGCAGGATGCCATCATCGTTGATGATGAAGGCGTCACTGAAGGGCGGCACGGCGAGGGAATGACAGCGCAGGCAGACGGACTCCTGTCCGGGCCTGCGCGTGCTGCGGTCGCGGACCAGCCAGTGGAACACGTCGGTGTCGATGGTAGCGCGGAGCACGACCGAGCCGGCGGCCGGCAGCTCGCGATGGACGGCGACGACGATGTGGGGCAGATTCCGGTATCCGAGGAACACATCGCTTACGCAGGACCCGCGGACGAGCGCCTCCTGGAACCAGGGCTGGCCGGCGTAGCTGCGGCCCGCCAGGGCGTAGGGGCCCGCGTACGCGACCTGCACGCCCTGGTCGTCGATGAGTCCGAGATCGACGATGCCGCCGAATGTCTGCTTCATGCCTGCCAGCAGCGAGTCCAACCGGGCGGGATCGCGCAGCTCATCGGCGCGGGTTTCGCGAAGCACCAGCGCCAGGGCGGCGAGGCGTTCGGACAGAAAGGACTCCAGCGACTGCTTGCCGGCTTCGGCGAACCGCAGCATCGGACGCGTCAGCTCGGCGCGGAACGCATTCTGGTACTGGTAGTAGGCTATGGCCGACATCGTCAGCAGCGGCAGCAGGGCCACCGCTGACACCGACAGCACTACCTTGACCAGCATCCGGCGGTAGCGGTCGCGCGAGATCAGTTCGTCCGGATCCTCGACCGCCGCCGGCGGCTTCGGCGCGTCGCCCGCCGTCATCATTCCGTCCCTCGTTCCCATCCTGAAGCCTGCCCGCCGCCGCGCGCGGCCCGGCCCGCGTTGCGGATCGCGGCCACGAGCCGATTGAAGTCCACGGGCTTGCGCAGATAGTCGAAAACGCCCAGCCGGCGGGCCTCCTCCTCATCCTGCTCCGAGCCGTGTCCGGTCATGATGATGACCTCAATGCGCGGACACATCTTCTTCACGCGCCGCAGAACCTCCATCCCGTCCATCCCCGGCATCCGCAGGTCGAGCACCATGACATCGGGCGCCTCGGCCTCGATCTTCGTGAGGGCCTCGCTGCCGCTCAGGGCGACTTCACCGCCCAGGTCACGCAGCGTCAACCGCTCGACCATCGTGGTCACGAAATCCTCTTCGTCGTCAACGAAGAGCACTCTGAGCCCGGTCGGCTCGGCCACCGGACCCGGAGCCGGTGCTGCCGCTTCCTCGGTCCTCCCCGGCGCTGGACGTCGCAGTTCCTGCCTCGCTTCCTCCGCGAGACCGCCCTCCGCCATGGCCGCCGCCGTCATGGCGCGACTGAATCCGTCCGCCGATTCCCGCACCAGGCTCAGGCCCTTCTTCCACGCCGCGCGGACCGTTTTCAGAAGCTGACGGGCGTCCGTCGGCTTCTGCAGGTACTCGAACGCGCCCAGACGCCGAGCCTCCAGCTCCTCCCGCTCCGAGCCATGACCGGTCAGGATGATGATCTGGACGCGTGGATGCTCGGCCCGCACTCGCTCCAGCACTTCCATGCCGTCGATGCCCGGCATCCGCAGATCAAGCACCATCACATCGGGCGGCTCGGCCGCCACCGCCTTCAGCGCTTCCTCGCCACTCAACGCGACCCGGCTCGACACGTCGCGCAGCTCCAGCCGCGCCGCCATTGTGCGGACGTATTCCTCTTCGTCGTCCACCAGCAACAGTCTGATCTCGCTCATCACGAACTCCCCGCCGGAAATACGACCAGGAATCCGCTTCCCTCAGCGGTGGTCTCCACCCGGCCACCCAACTCGGCCACCAGATCCCTCAGGCCGGCCGAACCGATTCCGTCCGCGCGCACCGCATGCACCCCCCCCGCCAGACCCTCTCCGCCGAACCTCACCGCCGGCTCGCCTCGCAGCCCCTCCGCCTCCACTAGCACGGCGCCACCTTCCGGCACCTGCTCCACGCACAGATCGACCGCCGCCACGATCGCCATCCAGAGTCCCAGCGAACTCACTTTCGAAAACAGATCGCCGGCCCCCGGCCGCACACACAGTCGCCGTTCGCGCCTGCGCACGAACCGCTCGCCAAGAAGCGCGGCCTGCTCCACTTCCCGGCTCAGGACAGTCGCTCCGGCGGGCTTCTCCAGCGCATGCGCCAGTCGGTTCAGCGCTCCCGCCAGATCCGCACCCCGGCCGACCTGCGCCTCAATGCGCGCGACCGCGCGCAATACCTTCTCCCGATCCGGCATGCCCCCGGGACCGCCCACCTCCACCAGGTCCCCGATCAGGCCCGCAGACTCTTTCACGATCGCCAGGATGTTGCGGAACTCGTGCGTGGCGCCGGCCGCAATCCGTCCGACAAAAGCCGCTTCCATCTCATGGGGTATCGCCATGAACCCCGCCTGCCGATGCACTCGCCGGCCCTGTCGCTCCGACCGCGCGCAGCCGGCGAACCGTAGCCGCGAATTCCACGACGGGCGCGGGCCGCCGCATACCGAGATTTATTTCACGAATTCAAACGGCGCAAGGGCCATGCCCCCGGCCGGGCGTGCGCGACCCGCTCGCCTGTCGAGCGACGGAGGCGGGGGGGTGGGAAGGTCTGCGAGCGAGGCAGCCGCGTGTCCCGATCGGGACAGAGTGTCCCGTCCTACTGGCGGCAAATGCGGAAGCCGCTGCTAATGGGGTCGAGGAGGACTCAGCGATCCGGTGCGGAGTTCTGGGCGGTGGAGATCCCCGAATTGAAGCCGTGAGCGCGCACCACGTCGGCGGCGATCGAGAGAACGGACGTCAGGAAGCGGGCGGCCTGCGTGCGGCGGCGAGCAGAGCGGGTACGAGCCGCGCGAGGAGGAGCAATGTGAGGATGGCGGCGAAGAGGAGGGGCTGGCGGGTGTCGGCCTTGACCTTCCAGAAGAAGTGGAGGACGCCGAGCGCGGCGGTGGCATAGACGAGGCGGTGGATCTTCTGCCAGCGCTTGCCGAGGCGGCGGATCCAGCCGCGGGTCGAGGTGATGGCGAGGGGGATCAGCAGGAGGAAGGCGGTGAAGCCGACGGTGATGTAGGGCCGTTCCATGACGTCGTCGACAATTCCCTCCCACCAGAAGAACTGGTCGAGGACGATGTAGGTGAGGAAATGGAGGGAGGCGTAGAAGAAGGCGAAGAGGCCGATAGGCCTGCGGAGCCGGACGAGGGGGTTCCAGCGGGTGACGCGGCGGAGTGGCGTGATGGTGAGTGTGACCATGAGCAGGACGAGCGTGGTATAGCCGGTCCAGTTGGTGATGAGCTCGATGGGATTGGCGGTGAGATCGTCGCGGAGGGCTCGGATCGCGAGGATGGCGAGCGGCGTGAGCGCCCCGGCCCAGACGATCGGCTTCAGGCCCCGGCGGATGATGGCGGCATCGCGGCCGGCGGAGCGGGCCGCCGGTTTACGGCGGGTGGTGACCCGTTCCGTGAGGGTTCCTCTTCCCGGCGGCGCTCCCGGCACCGTTTCCGGCGGGGCACCCAATGCCGGTCCCGGTGGCGTTCCCGCGCCCGTTCCAGGCGCTGCCCCGGCTTCCCCTCGCGCCATCGCCTAGAAGTACTTCCGCAGATCCATGCCGCGGTAGAGGCTGGCGACCTGGTCGGCGTAACCGTTGAACATGAGCGTCTCCCGCCGGCGGAACTCCCCGATACGGCGTTCGCGGGCCTGGCTCCAGCGGGGGTGGTCGACGTCGGGATTGACGTTGGAGAAGAAGCCGTACTCGCCGGGGTTGGCGAGCATCCACGCGGTCTTGGGCTGCTGCTCGACGAACCGGATCTTCACGATCGACTTGATGCTCTTGAAGCCGTATTTCCAGGGCACGACCAGGCGGAGCGGAGCGCCGTTCTGATTGGGCAGGTCCTTGCCGTAGAGCCCGGTCGCGAGGAGGGTAAGCGGGTGCATGGCCTCGTCGAGCCGGAGACCTTCGACGTACGGCCAGTCGAGGATCGGCCGCCTCTGGTACGGCATCTGCGCGGGATCGAAGAGCGTGACGAACTCGACGTACTTCGCGCTCGCCGTCGGCTGGACACGATCGATGAGCTTGCGCAGCTCGAACCCGCGCCAGGGGATCACCATCGACCACGCCTCGACGCAGCGCAGCCGGTACACGCGGTCCTCCAGCACGTGCGGCTTGAGGAAGTCCTCGAGCGGGTAGACGGCGGGCTTCCGAACGTGGCCCTCGACGGCCACCGACCAGGGATGGGTCCGGAAGTTCCGCGCGTTCTTCGCCGGGTCATCCTTCGCCGTCCCGAACTCGTAGAAGTTGTTGTACGTCGTCACGTCCTCCCAGGGCGTCGGCTCATCCCGCTGCGCCTGCGCGCCGGCCGCCGAGCCCGGCAGCAGGATCGACGTCGCGCCTGCGGCCATCGACTCGAGAAAGCGCCGGCGGTCCAGCCACACGCTGTGCGGCGTGATCTCCGAGGAAGCCACGTCATCCGGCCGACGAATCAGCATTCTCCTGCCTCCTGCTCGCGGTTTTCGCGGCGATGGCTCACCGGGGTGACTTCATGGATTCGCCACGGTGAGCGGGCGACGGTCTGTAAAGGTCCCGACACCGCCGGCAGGTTCCCGCTGGCCCGGGATCGCGGGCCCGGTCCGCGGCCGAGCCGGACCGGGTTCCGGCCCTGAAGCGCGGTTGTGCCGACCTGCGCCGATGCGCTCGGCCGGCGGGCCCGACTTATCAACATTCATGCAACAAATTGTATAACAATGTGATACAGGATTCGGCACGTTCATTGCTTCTCAGCGGGGGGCGCGTTGTGGACAGAACTCGCGGGCCGGGGTCGAACCGGACGCGGCCAGAGCCGGCCGACCGGTGGGAGGCGGCCGCGGCGCGCAACAGGGGAGCGACCCTTCGGGGTCAGGCGCGGAACGCACGATGGAGGATCCTATGGGGGCGAACGTTGGTTGGGGTCGGCTGGCCCGGGGCGGGCTGGTACTCGGACTGGTCGCGCTCGCGGGCTGCGGCTACGCGAAGCGGAAGGACGTGGATGCGCAGGTGGCGCAGCTGCGGACGGACATGCAGGGCGAGATCCAGGCGGGAGACCAGGCGCTGGACGGCCGGGTCACGGGTCTGGACGGCCGGGTGAACGGCCTGGAGAGTCGGGCAGCGGCGCTGGAGCAGGAGCTTCGCTCCATGCGCGCGGAGTTCAACGCGAGCATTGAGGAGTTGAAGGGGATGCTGGCGTTCAACGTGCCGGTGAACTTCGAGTTCGACAGCGACCAGCTGCGGCCGACGGATCACACGGTGCTCCAGAAGTTCGCGTCGGTGGTGAAGGGCTACTACCCGAACGCGGTGGTGACGGTGGAAGGGTTCACGGATCCGGCGGGCAGCCGGGCGTACAACCTGGATCTGGGCCGTCGTCGGGCGGAGAGCGTGAAGGCGTTCCTGGTGACGGAGGGCCTGAACGGCGACGTGGTGAAGGTGGTGAGCTACGGCGAGGCGACGGACCGGCAGGTTGTGGCGGGCGCGCAGGGCCCGGGCGGTGACGGGCAGCAGAACCGGCGGGTATCGCTGGTGATCGACTATTCGGGAAGTCCGCTCATGGTGACGAGGCCGATCACGGACTGACCGGCGGAGTCCCGAGCGGTACGGGGACGGGGAAGCCCCGGGGAGTGCTTGTCCCCGGGGCTTCTCCGTTCTCAGGGCCCACGCTGCAGCTGGAGGAGATCGAACAGCGGACACGCAGCCGGCGCCCGAACGCGCGCCGGTTCATTGGCATCAGCAGCAGGTCATGACCGCTACCGGATCGCCTCTGCGTACGCCCGGGCCAGCGCCGAATCCGCGGCTACGTCGTACATGAGGGAGTCGAACGCGGCGCGGGTCAGCCCGTGCGCCGCGAGGATCGAGTCCCCAGCCGCGGGGTTCGTCCGGATCGCGAGCGCAACGGCCACGGCGCGGTCCACGAGGGCCATGGCGGAAGCCCCCTCGTCGGCCGCCGCGGCTCTTTCTCCCCCCGACCGGCTGCATGCGGCCGCCAGAATCAGCGCCGTGCCGAAGCACAAACGTCGAAAGCGCGTGCTCATAGCCTGCTCCCTCCACGTCTGGTGGCCCGCCCCTGGGCCCCGCGGCCCTCGGGGCGCCCCACGTCACGGGCCTGGTGCTCGGCCCGGATCGCCTCGGCAAGCGCGCGGCCGCGGAGCCCCGCGTCGAGCTGCGCGTGCACGAACGCACCGAAGTTGTCCCTGGGCGCGCCGGCGTCTATCGCGTCGATCTCCTCACGGACCACCCGTGCGGCGTCCTCCGCGGGCAGACCGCGCGACCGGAGCGCTTCGAGCACATCGCGCACCGCGACCTCGGCGACTCCGACCCGTCGGGCTTCGGTCACCAGCGCCGGCAGCTCGAGCGCCCGGAGTATCGTGAGCATGGAATCACCGACCTGCGCGAAGGGCGCCGCGGCGACAAGCGCTGCGAATGCCAGCAATCGCTTCATGTCTGCCATCCTCTCAGTTGGCCGCCACCGTCATCCGCCGCCTCAAGGTCAGCATCAGGTGCGCTCCCGAAGGCAGAATGATATCGCTGTCCTTGATTGCCACGGAGACAGCGGCCCCGGCGGCGCCGCCGAGAACGCCGCCGATGATCGTTCCCTTCGCGTCCCCGCCAATCACGCGGCCCAGGATCGCCCCGGCCACCGCACCCCCGGCCACCCGGGCGACATCCCCGCCCTCGATGCCCCGCGCCTGCTGGACCGTCTGGAGGGAGTCGATCGAAGCATCGACGTCATAGGCCCTCCCGCGCACCGTCACGCTGGACACCGCGAGTGTGAGCGTGCCCGTGGAGCTGGTGTTGGGAGCCGGGCTCACATCCGTGATCGTCCCCTGCAGTATGGACCCGGCGGGGATCGCAATCCAGCCGTCGGCGTCCTTGACATCCTCCACCACGCGGGCCGTGAACGTGTCACCCGCGCTCGCGTGGCGCGAGCTGATCGTGTCAATGATCGCCACGTCGAACATGGTACCCGCGGCGAGCGTGTAGTTCGTCGGCGCAGGCGATACGGAACCGGGCGCACGCTCCACCGATTGGCTGCTGGAGCACGCGGCGAGAAAGACCAGCGGGATCGCGGCAAGCGCGACGCCGCGTCTCAGGCCCTGACGTGCGTTCATCATTGGCCACCCTCACTTTCGATCCGCTTTGCCGCCTTCCTGCGGGCGGCCTTGATCCTGTCGAAGACCTGCTTCGCCGTTTCCTTCGTCTGGTCGATGGCCGACTGCGCGCCCTCACGCGCCGCGTCGGTGGCCTTCCCGGTCGCGGCCTTGGCCCGTTGCGCCACGTTGTCGATGGCGTCGTCTTTATCGGTCATGTGGTGCGCTCCTGGTTGGATTCCATCCTGACACGTCATGCCCGCTTCCGCGTCCCGGCCACGATCAGCGACACTCCCACTGCCAAGGCCGCCCAACCGACCCACGGTGGGACCACCTGCTGCTGATCCGCCGTGATCTTCATGTCGCCCATCTGGAGCACGTCGCGGCGGGTGCTGAAGCTGGCTCCGCGAAGGAGCACGAAGGCGCCCAGACAGAGGATCACGATCCCGGCGATGAGGATTCTTCGCATGGATTCTCCCTTCAGGAACGGTGCAGGTCCGGCGACCCGGACACGCGTCGTGGTGATCGCCGTGCGAGGATTGCGAAGTACTCCTGCCTGCGGGTGGTCATGTCCGGTATTCGCGAGGTGCGCTGTCGGGCATCGAATGGTGCCGCGAGCGATCAGCGGGCCGAGCCTCACGTACGGTGGTCAGCTGGCCATCCCCGCGGTCCAGCCGGCGTGTGGCCTCCCCCAGGGCCTCCTCGGCCTCCGTGACGGAGCGGAGCGCCTTCTTGAGCGTTTCACTGGCGCGGCGGGCCTGCTCCTGCGCCTGCCGGAGCTGGCCCTCGCACCGCCTGAAGGTCGCTCGCGCCCGCTCCTTCTCCGAAACCGGCTGCCACGCGCTCATCCCTGCCTCGTCCTCGTCTCGCGTCGAAGCGAACACCAGCGGTCCAGCCGCAGAGATGACGGCGGGCCGACGGTTCATCGAATGTACAGCTAACTCTACCCGAATCGCCGCGGCAGACCATCGTCCAATGGAGGGATTCAAGAGCTAGTCCTTACGGACGCTCTCGCGGTTGGCGGGGGGAGGAGGAACATCCTTCAGGACCGCGATGCCCTGGCCCATTGTCATGGCCTCGACCTGGCCGTGCGTGCCGTAGACCATGGTGGTCCGCAGCTCGCGGTGCAGGCGGACCGGCTCGGCACGCGTCTGCACGAGCCGCGCGCCGAGGTTGGAGCGCGGCTTGTCGAACAGGAAGACGCCGGGCTGCCGGACGGTCGCTCGTCCGAGCGCGACTCGCTGCCGCTGTCCGCCGGAGAGCGCCGCCGGCTTCGGCGACCGTCCCCCGAACCCGGTGCGGCGGTCCCTACTTCTTGTACGGCGGCCGCCTTGGTGTCTGCGTCGGGCTCTTCTTCAGCTCCTCCATCGTGACCGCGATCGCCCGCTCGAGCTGCGGATCCCGGCCGGCGATGACTTCGGCCGGTGTCTGCTCGACGTCGATGTCCGGTGGCACGCCTTCGTTCTCGACCACCCATCCTTCCTCGGCCGTCCAGATGGCGAGGTTGTCGTGCTCTGTGCGAATGCGGACGCGGGCGCCAGTGCCAGCGCGATGGTAACCGCAATGGTGGCCTGGGCACGCAGCAAGTCGCATTCGTTCAGCGGCCCCGGGCGCGCCCGGAGCCCTGGCGGCCGGCGGAGGCGTCGAGCCAAGCCTTCCCGTGTACCCCCCATCGCGCTCAGTCACTGATCCCGCCCCGCCCGCGCACCACCACGTTCGGGATGTTCCGGGAGCGGAGCATCTGGTTGAACGCCGCCAGGTCCGTGGTCAACAGCGCTTCCAGCTGGTTCAGGTGCTCCCGCAGCTGGCCGGCCAGCAGCGCCTGGACCTCGCCGTGCTGGTCGGTTGGCCCGAAGTCGCTGCTCCCGATGCCGTTGGCCAGGTAGTTGAGCTTGGCCAGCAGCTTCGAGCCGAAGCGCACGCCGTCCTGCCCGCCGCCTGTCAGCCGCAGGTCGACCAGGTTCATCTCGACGTCGCGCAGCTTCTGCTCCAGCGCCCGCGCCGCATCGCGGACCGTGGCGTCCTCTACTACCCGCGTGATTCCCTCGAGCTGAACGCGGGCAGACTCGATCCGCCCGACGGCCTCGGCGCCGCCGTTCATGTCCGCGCGGATCGCCGTGAGCAGCGCGGTCTGCGCCGCGATGTCGGCCTCGCTGCCGCCGGTGTTCGGGTCCTTGAGCACCACCAGCGGCTGCGTGTGCTCCCTGCCGTCCACCGTGAGCCTCACGGTGTACGTCCCCGGCGGCGCCAGGATGCTCTGCCGCCCGGTCCCCGGCGCGACTCGGCCCTCGGGTCCCGGCACGATGTGCGGCGCGTACAGCGGACTCGTCTGCAGCCGCACCTCCGCAGAGGGCTCGCCCCGCAGGTCCCAGTACACGCGGTTGACGCCGGCGCTATTGGAGCCGTTCAGCGAGCGCACCCGCTGACCCTGCCCATCCAGGATCTCGATGCCCACCCGGCCGGCGGACGGCGCCTTCAGCCAGTAGTTGATCGACGCGCCGTATTGCGGGTTCTCGCCGGTGGTCGGATCATCGTACGTCGTGGACGGCGCCGTGATCGGACGGAAGCGGTACGCCGGCCGCAGCGTAAAGAGGTGCGAGGGGCCGGCGAGCACCTCGGGCGTGAGCTGACGGAGCGGCGTGATGTCATCCAGGATCCAGAAGCCGCGGCCGTAGGTCGAGATCACGAGGTCGTGGAAATGCTGTTGCACGACGATTCCGGAGACGGGTGCGCGCGGCAGGTCGTTCTGCAGGGGCTGCCACAGCTCGCCGTCGTCGAACGAGACGTAGATGGCGTTCTCGGTCCCCGCGTACAGCAGGCCGCGGCGCACCGGGTCCTCCTGGAGCACCTTGACGTAGCTCAGCATGCTCTTGGGGATGCCGCTGGTGATGCTCTTCCACGACTTGCCGTAGTCCGTGGTCTTGTAGATGAACGGGTCGCGGTTGTCGACCTGGTGGAAGTCCACGCTGAGGTACGCGGTGGCGGCGTCGTAGCGGGATGGCACGATGCTGCGAACCGAGCCCCAAGGCGGCAGATTGGGCAGGTTGCCCGTCAGGTTGGTCCAGCTGGCGCCGTTGTCGCGCGTGAGCTGGACCAGGCCGTCGTTGGTGCCCACCCAGATCGTTCCCCGGTCCAGCGGCGATTCGGCGATGGCATAGACGACGCCCGCGTACTCGACGCCGATGTTGTCGGGTGTGAGTCCGCCGGATAGGCCCTGCCGGCTCTTGTCGTTGAGGGTGAGGTCGGGGCTGATGACCTGCCAGCTCTGGCCTGCGTTCTGCGTGCGGTGGACGTGCTGGCTGCCGACGTAGATCGTGTTGTTGTCGTGCGGCGAAATGTGAAGCGGCGCGTCCCACACGAACCGGTACCGGACCCCGCTCGCCTCGCCGTTCGACTGCTGCGGCCAGACCTCGACGTTGCGGAACTGCCGGCGGTCCTCCTCGAAGCGCACGACGATCCCGCCCACCATCCCGGAGCCGGAAGCGGTGGACCAGACGAGCTTCGAGTTCTTCGGGTCGGGCGTGGCCCAGCCGCTCTCGCCGCCGCCCACCGAGTGCCACATGCCGCGCGGGATCCCGCTGCCGACCCGGCTGTTGCTGGGCCCGCGGTACGAGGGCTCGTCCTGCTTGTTGCCCAGCACGTTGTAGGGGATCTCGTTGTCCACGGTGACGTGATACATCTGGGCGTTGCTCAGCCGCTGGCGGAACCACGTGCGCCCGCGGTTGATCGAGATGGAGAGGCCCTGGTCGTGCCCGACGATCATGCGGTCCGCATTGGTGGCGTCGATCCACATGTCGTGGTGGTCGCCGCCGGGCGCCTGGGCGCGCGGCATCACGTTGATGGTGGCGCCGCCATCGATCGACTTCGAGAACGACGCGGTCAGGAAATAGGCCTCGTCGGGATCATCGGGCGCGACCGCCATGCGCGAGTAGTAGTGCGCGCGGCCCATGGCGTTGCGGTCGCGGGTGATCAGCCTCCAGGTCAGGCCGCTGTCCTCCGAGCGCCAGAGCTGCCCGTCATCCGTTTGCTGGCCGTTCCAGGGGATGCCGTCGCCCGTCTCGATCAGCGCATAGACGCGGTCGGGATTGGATGGTGCGATCGCGACCGCCACCTTGCCGACCGGCTTCGTGGGCAGGCCGCGTCCCGTGATGCGCTGCCAGGTGGCGCCGCCGTCCCGGGACACGAACAGGCCGCCGCCCGGCCCGCCGCTGGTGCGGCCCCACGTGTGGATCTCGAGCTGCCACATGCCGGCGTAGAGGATGCGCGGGTTCCCCGGGCTCATGGCCAGGTCCGAGCAGCCCGTGTTCTCGTCCACGAAGAGGACCCGCGTCCAGGTGGCGCCGCCGTCGATGGTGCGGAACACGCCGCGCTCCGGCTGCGGCCCGTACGCGTGGCCCAGCGCACAGGCCAGGACGATGTCCGGGTTCTGCGGGTGAACCACGGTGCGCGGGATCCGACCGGTCCGCTCCAGGCCCATGAGCGTCCACGTCCGGCCCGCGTCCATGGACTTGTAGACCCCCTCCCCCAGCGAGATGTGGCTCCG
>Ga0209640_10002583_pt1 | contig 15813 bp, 11 predicted proteins | sample RifCSP10_1_FD_184018 | JGI IMG/M metagenome (GOLD analysis project Ga0209640, IMG submission 184018) | Soil microbial communities from Rifle, Colorado - Rifle CSP2_sed 10_1 (SPAdes) (version 2) | ecosystem: Environmental > Terrestrial > Deep subsurface > Rock core/Sediment | place: Rifle...
AGGATATTTTGGAGAGCAGGGAGTAAACCTCCAATTCATCCCAGTTGGATCGGCTGCGGAACGTGACCAGGTCATGGCAGCTCAGCAAGCGGATGCCATGATCAACGATCTGATCTCGACGCTTTTCTACAATCAAGATCAGGTCCAGATTGAGATTGTCCGCTTCGCGCGCACCGCTACTCCGGAATTCCCACAGTACCGGATCCTTGCGGCGGGCAACAGCGGGATTAGCAGTGTTGAAGACCTGAAGGGAGTCGAGATTGGAATCTCAGAAGGTTCGGTCATCGCCTACACCACCGATCGCCTGCTCCAGGCTGCTGGCTTTTCCTCAGACGAAATCAAAACTGTGGCCGTGCCCGATATTTCGCAACGTATGGCGTTGCTGAACTCCGGTGAGCTGAAAGCTGCAAACTTACCCGACCCGCTGGCGTTACTGGCCATTCAAAACGGAGCCGTTCTAATTGTGGATGACACCACCCGGCCAGAAATTGGAAATAGCCTGATCTCCTTCCGGAAAGCCTTTGTTGAAGAAAATCCTGAAGCCGTGCGCGGTTTTTTAGCGGCGATCGAAAAGGCAGTGCAGGAGATCAACGCCGATACGACAAAATGGGAGGATTTGCTCACCGAACAAAAGCTCGTCCCTGCACCGTTGATCGGATCCTATGAAATCCCAATGTTTCCGACAGCAAGCGTGCCCTCCCAGGTCCAATGGGACGATGTGCTGGCATGGGCAAAGGAAAAGGCATTGGTTACCAAAGATGTTTCCTATAGCGAATCGGTAAATGACGGCTTCCTGCCTTAGAGAAGAGTTACTACGTAATACGTAGTACGTAGTACGTACTACGATTCACGCTGCTATGATTCACGTTAGATCGCTCACCTTCGCCTACCCGAATAATCCTCCGGTCTTTAGAGACTTCAATTGGCAAGTTGAACGGGGAGAAGCCTGGGCGGTGCTCGGCCCTTCTGGCTGTGGTAAAACAACCCTGCTCTATCTGCTGGCCGGGTTAGTTTTCCCTTCATCGGGCTGCGTCCAGGTCGACGGCCAACCGCTTACCCGCCCGCGCCCGCAAAGCGGTTTAATCCTGCAAGAATACGGATTGCTTCCTTGGGCAACCGTCCGCCAGAACGCTGAGCTGGGGCTGCGTATTCGCACTTTCTATGGACCGGATGGCAAACACGCGCCTGAGGATTTTCAACCCACTGTAACTGTCGATCCCTGGTTAGTTCGCCTGGGTATTGACTGGCTTGCCGACAAATACCCGGGTCAGATCTCCGGCGGTCAGCGCCAGAGAACCGCCATCGCCCGCACGTTGGCCGTAAAACCAGATCTTCTACTCATGGATGAACCTTTCTCGTCGCTCGATGCTCCCACCCGTGAAGGGCTGCAAACCCTGACCCTGGAGTTGGCCGCCGAACAAGGCCTCACATTAATCATCGTCACGCATGCTATCGAGGAGGCTGCTATCATGGGGCGCAGAATCCTGTTGCTGGGCACGCCTCCGAACACAGAACCCACAATCATCGACAATCCCGGAGCCGGGCAGCCGGACTACCGGGAGACCGTCGGTTACCTGGAAATGTGCCGGAACCTGCGCTCCAGACTGGAGGCGTTATGAGCCGGAGAGCAATCCTGCTGGCTGCACTCGTACTTTTGGTCCTCTGGCAGGTAGCATCCATGCTGGTCAACAAAGCCATCCTGCCCTCGCCCCTTAAGGTGGCTCAGGTCTTCATCACCGAATTGAACGACGGTTTGGTTACCCACTTTCTGGCCAGTTTGTGGCGGGTGCTCGCCAGCATGGGCCTGGCAATCCTCTTTGCCGCTCCTGCAGGATTAATCCTGGGACAATCGAAAAGCCTCGACAATGTTTTTTCCCCGATGATTTACTTGCTCTACCCCGTGCCCAAAGTGGTCCTTGTCCCGGTTGTGCTGCTCTTCCTGGGCATTGGTGATCTTCCTAAGATTACCATCATTTTCCTGATCCTGTTTTTTCAGATCCTCGTTTTGGTGCGTGATCAGGCGGCCGCCCTTCGCCCAGAACTGCTTCAGAGCGTATGCAGTTTGGGCGCGGGGCGCAGGGCTCTCTTTCGCTTTGTCTATCTTCCCGCCAGTCTGCCCGCCGTCTTGACTGCCTTGCGCCAGTCCATTGGCACATCGATTGCCGTGCTCTATGTCGCCGAATTGTTTGCAACCCAAAAGGGGTTGGGTTATTACATATATCTCAACGGCAGCACTCTGCTTAACTACCCGGCGATGTATGCAGGTGTTGTCGCCATGAGCCTGCTTGGGCTGGGACTATACTTCGGTGTTGACTGGCTCGAGCGCAGGCTCACTCCTTGGCAGATGGCGACCTGATACCGGCCGTTATTCCCACAAAATAACTCTGATATAATCGCGCTATGAAACCCATCCGGGAATTTCTGGAACTTATCAAGTTCGAACATACGGTTTTTGCGCTGCCTTTTGCTTACCTCGGCATGCTATTAGCCGCGCGAGGATGGCCGGCCTGGAGTGAATTCCTTTGGATTACGGTCGCAATGGCTTCCGCCCGCACGCTTGCGATGGGCACCAACCGCCTTGCGGATCGATGGATTGATGCACGTAATCCGCGCACCGCCAATAGACCCTTAATTAGAGGCACAATCGCGCTGCGAACGGCCTGGATCGGCACGGCCCTGTCCGCCATTATCCTGGCCATAGCTGCCTGGCAGCTCGGTCCTCTGCCCTTTCGCTTGCTCCCCGGCGCCTACCTGTTCCTGGTTGGCTATTCCTTCACCAAACGGTTTACGTGGTTATCTCATTTTATTGTCGGTTTTACGGATGGGCTGGCGCCGATGGGAGCCTGGGCCGCGATCCGCGGGTCTTTGTTTACAGTGGAAGACTTGCCCGCCTGGATCTTGCTCGCCGTCGTTACCCTGTGGATTGGCGGTTTCGACCTGATCTATGCCTGCCAGGATACAAAATTTGACCGCCAGGAAGGTCTGCAATCTATCCCGGCCCGGTATGGTATCGCAACCGCACTTCACCTCTCAACCCTCTCTCATATCCTCACACTCGTGCTTCTCGTAATCCTGGGGTATCTGTTAGCCCTCGGTTGGCCTTACTGGCTTGGATTGATTGTGGTCGCTGGACTTTTAATTTGGGAGCATACGCTGGTCAAGCCGGATGATTTAGCAAACATCAATGTGGCTTTTTTCAACATAAACAGCTACATCAGCGTCACACTTTTCCTTTCAATATTAATTTCGTTGTATCTACCGTAGATATGCGAACTTTTTGCATTCCGAAAAAATCAACTTCACGAAGAATGAGCCCAGGGCGCCTTCTGCCAGCGTTGGCGCTCCTGTCGCTCCTCCTTCTCGCCACCGTCCGGACAGTACATGCGGATGAGAGCGATGCTGAACCTTATGAAGAGCCGTACAGCGGGGCAGTGGTCTGCATGCCGGATAACCACCAAAAAAGTGTGCCGGGAGAATGCCTTCGGATGGGGCCGGCGGCCTATTTGAAACGAATGGCGGGTATGGGAATTACCTTCCCCATTCTTCCCTTCTCCGGTAAGGCTCCAGATCCTTCTCTAACCTATGTAGATATCCGCTATGGTCAAGTGGTCAATGTAAATGCTCCGGTCTACTCCTCGCTTGAGGATGCCCTAAAGCGAAAGAGCGTAGCGCGACGGATCGACTCTCCGTATAGTTTCATTTCCTACACGGATGAAGCTGTGGTGGATGGGAAGCGCTTTTACATGGTCGATTGGGAAGGATGGATGACCGCCAATGATGTCTCTCGCATCGGGACGCCGTCTCTTTTCCAGGGCCTGGAGTTCTCCCGGACGCCCCAACGTCCATTCGGTTGGATTCTTTACCCTGTACAGACTAAAAGTACGCCGGGCTCTGGAAATAATGATTATACCGGTCACGAATTATATCGTTATGAAGTGGTAGAGGTCCTTTCCATTGAAAACGTGGACGGCATGGACTGGTATATGGTTGCGCCCAATGAATGGATTCCCGAAAAACAGGAGTGGCAGCGGCTTATCGGCCGCGTGATCCCCAGCACCACACCTCCTGAAGGTGTCGAAAACGGTCGATGGATCGAGGTGAACCTGTTCGAGCAAACCATTGCCGTCTACGACAACCGTAGGCTGGTGTTCGCTACCCTGACCGCTTCCGGCATCGAACCCTTCTGGACCCGTCCAGGCCTGTTCAAGATCTACGAGAAACTCAATAGCACCCCGATGCGTGGGGCTTTTGAAGCGGATCGCTCTGACGCCTACTACCTGGAAGATGTGCCCTGGACAATGTATTACGATGAAGCCCGGGCCCTGCACGGCGCATACTGGCACAACAGCTTCGGATCGGTGCGTTCGCACGGCTGCGTTAATCTTGCCGTTGGAGACGCCCGCTGGATTTTTGATTGGGCTGAAGAGGGAGACTGGGTTTATGTATGGGATCCTTCAGGCCAGACACCGACAGATCCAGAGTTTTATGGAGAGGGCGGTGCCTAGATTTGGTTGGCGTTATGATAAACTTTGAAGCGATCAAGCCCCATACCCATACCTGGAGAGATTGATGCTCACATTACCCGAAAAAATTCTATTCTCTCTGGCGGTACTAGGAACTCTTTACGTCGCCTTGCTCGTTACAAATCGAATTATAAAAACCATCTTTCGGGGGAAAGGTCAAGTGGATTGGCAGCTGGCGCGCCGGCGGCTGATCTCTGTAACCGCAAAAATCATAACCTTTCAACCTGTTTTTCGCTTTCGATTTTGGCCAAGCCTTTTCCACGGTTTGGTCGCCTGGGCGTTCATTTACTACCTGCTCGTAGACCTGGGCGATGTTCTGGCCGGGTTCATTCCGGGCCTTGTGTTCTTAGGTACGGGAACAGTCGGGAATCTTTACCGCCTTGGCGCGGATATCTTGAGCGTGGCAGCGCTGGCAGGTATGGTGGCCTTAATCATCCGGCGCTTTGCTTTCCAGCCCCAGAATCTCACGACGCGGGAGGAAGTGCTGCTTTACCCGGGCGCCCGAGCAAGCATTCGCCGAGATTCCGCCATTGTCGGCGCCTTCATCCTGGTGCATGTCGGATCCCGCTTCATAGGCAAATCCTTCGATATCGCTGTTGAGGGAAGCGCCGATCCCTGGCAGCCTTTCGCCTCAGCCATCGCCAATCTGTGGTCCAATTGGAACCCAGCGGCCGTCATTGTTGGACAGCATGCCGGCTTCTGGTTGGCTTTGGGGACTATTCTGCTGTTCATACCCTACTTCCTCTATTCAAAACACCTGCATCTGTTCTTTGCTCCGATCAATTTCTTGGTCAGGCCAGCGCGACGTTCGATGGGCGCACTGGACGCGCTCGACTTCGAGGACGAAACCGTCGAACAGTTTGGCGCCACCCGGCTTGAAGACCTGGGCTGGGAACTGATCATGGATGCCTACGCCTGCATCATGTGCTACCGCTGCCAGGAAGTCTGTCCTGCTTATAACACCGGCAAGGTGCTCTCCCCCGCAGCCATGGAGATCAACAAGCGGTATTATCTAAATCACGAGGGCGCGCGACTGGCGAGCGGCGTTCCCAGCCAAAAAACCCTCACCGAGTTTGCCATCCCACCTGAGGCGGTTTGGGCGTGTACAGCCTGCGGCGCTTGCACGGATATCTGCCCGGTTGGAAACGAACCCATGCGAGATATCATGCAAATACGGCGCTCCCTGGTCCTCATGGAGAACGACTTCCCAGAGCAGCTGCAAACTGCCTTCCGCGGCATGGAGCGCACAGTTAATCCCTGGAATGTCCCCCCAACCGAACGAATGAAATGGGCTGAAGGTCTGGAGGTCCCCACCATCGACAAAAATCCTGATCCAGAAATATTGTGGTGGGTGGGCTGCGCTCCCTCCACAGACGCCCGAGCTCAAAAGACTGCTCGCGCATTTGTTGAAATCCTTAATACAGCCGGGGTTGATTACGCCGTGCTTGGTCAGCAGGAGCAGTGCAATGGCGATTCGGCCCGCCGCGCCGGCAACGAATATCTCTTTTATGAGTTAGCCCTGGCAAATGTGGACATGCTTAACCAGGTGGCCCCAAAGCGTATCGTGACCACCTGTCCACACTGCCTCCATACCATCGGCAATGAGTACCGAGATTATGGCGGTGAGTACCAGGTCATCCACCACAGCCAGTTGATCAACGAACTCATTAGTTTAGGTCGGCTGGAACTCAAGGACGACGCCAAAGGCGCCGTCACTCTCCACGATCCATGCTATCTCGGAAGGCAAAACAATATTCTGGATGAACCCAGGTCGGTGATTAAAGATACCCGGGCGGAGTTGGTCGAAATGCCTCGCCATGGGATGAAATCGTTCTGTTGCGGCGCGGGCGGAGCTCAAATGTGGAAGGAAGAAGAGGAGGGCGAAGAGCGTGTTAGCGCGAACCGTTTCCGCGAAGCTCAAGAAACCGGCGCGGATACCCTTGCTGTCGGCTGCCCGTTCTGCATGATCATGCTCTCCGATGCTAAGAACGCTGCCGGCAGCGACATGCAGCTCCTGGACATTGCTGAGATCGTTTCCCGGTCATTAAAAAATAAGCAGGGAGTCGTAGAGAGAGACGATGCTAGAGATCGAAGTTTCCTCAATGCAAAAGGAGGTCAGACCGGCGAATAAGGAGCGTGTATGACCAAAACGGTTGAAAAATTGAAAGAGGTATCTCTCCCGGTAAGCGAGATCATCCAGGATTACCGATTGGCATTTAAGAGCCGCCGGGCCAGCCTGATCGGCAGAAGGGAGGTGATGAGCGGAAAGGCTAAGTTTGGCATCTTTGGCGATGGTAAAGAGCTCCCACAAATTGCCATGGCGAAAGCGTTCAAGCCGGGCGACTTCCGCTCCGGTTATTATCGAGACCAGACTCTTATGTTCGCCATCGGGGAGACCACGCTCGCACAATTTTTCGCGCAGCTTTACGCCCATGCCGATGTGGACGCCGAACCAGCTACTGCGGGCCGGGCCATGAACGCCCATTTCGCTACTCGCAGCCTGCATCCGGATGGCACCTGGAAAAACCTGACCGAAATTCGCAACAGTTCCGTGGATCTTTCCCCGACCGGATCCCAGATGCCGCGGCTGGTGGGTCTGGGATACGCTTCCGTGCTATACCGAGAGCTGGAAGAGCTACAAAATCTCAGGCAATTCTCTAACCGCGGCAATGAAGTCGCCTTTGGAACGGTTGGAAATGCCACGACAGCCGAGGGGATGTTTTGGGAAGCAATAAACGCCATCGGCGTACTGAAAGCGCCGGTCGTCCTCTCGATTTGGGATGACGAGTATGGCATATCCGTGCCCAACCAGTACCAGATGGTTAAGGCCGATATCTCCGAGCTCCTGCAGGGCTTCAAGCGAGAACCGGACACGCGCGAAGGTTTCGATCTCTATCAGGTCAGAGGCTGGGATTACCCAGCCCTTGTAGAAACCTACCTTAAAGCCGCTCGTATAGCCCGGGAAGATCACGTTCCCTCAATTATCCATGTTGTTGAATTAACCCAGCCTCAGGGACACTCCACTTCGGGCAGCCAGGAACGTTATAAGTCCAAAGACCGCCTGCAGTGGGAAGAAGAGCATGATTGTATTCGGCGATTCCGACGTTGGATAGTGGAGCAGGGCATCAGTACGGATGAAGAGCTGGATGAAATGGAGCAAGCGGATCGAGAAGAGGTTGAAGAGATCCGCAAAGCGGCGTGGGACGCCTACCTGAATCCCATCCGGCAAGAACGCCGGGAAGTTGTCGATTTGATAAACAGCATTATGCCCAGTTCTGCCAAAACAGATGAACTCAGCGAGATCAAATCAAGGTTGATGGCTATCCAAAATCCGCTGCGGAGAGATATTTTGAGCTCCATTCGCGATGTCCTGATTGCCGTGCGAAATGAGGATATCCCGGCTAAATCCGAGCTCATTGGTTGGAAGCGCGAGTCCGAAAATATCAACCAGGAAAAAATAAGTACGCATCTTCACAGCCAATCGGAGGAAGCGGCATTAAAGGTACCGGAAATCAAGCCCAAGTTTGCGGAAAATTCGCCCACCGTTTATGGTTTTGAAGTGCTGAATGCCTGCTTCGATGCCGCTTTCGGGCGTGATCCCCGAGTAATCGCCTTTGGCGAGGATGTAGGCCGGCTGGGTGACGTAAACCAGGGGTTTAAAGGTCTTCAGGAGAAATATGGCAAATTGCGCGTCTCGGACACTGGAATCCGTGAATGCACCATCGTTGGTCAAGCCATTGGCATGGCAATGCGCGGCCTGCGACCCATTGCGGAAATCCAATACCTTGACTACCTCTTGTACGCCTTACAGATCATTTCAGATGACCTGGCTACCGTCCATTGGCGATCAGCCGGCGGGCAGAAAGCACCGGTCATCATCCGCACGCGTGGTCACCGCCTTGAGGGGATCTGGCACTCCGGCTCACTCCTGGCTGGCGTGATCGATTTCGTGCGCGGTGTATATGTGCTCGTACCGCGCAATATGACCCAGGCCGCTGGCTTCTACAACACGCTTTTGCAGTCGGACGACCCGGCAATCGTCGTGGAGGTGCTGAACGGATACCGTTTAAGGGAAAAGCTGCCGGAGAACATTCATGAATTCACAGTTCCGATCGGAATTCCCGAGGTGATCCGAGAAGGCACTGACATCACTTTGGTTACTTATGGCGCATTATGCCGGATCACGATGGAAGCCACCAATTTACTCAGCAAAGTGGGCATCGAATGCGAAGTGGTTGATGTTCGTTCGCTGCTGCCATTTGATATCACAGGAGTCATCCTCGAATCCCTCAAGAAGACCAATCGCATCCTTTTCTTGGATGAAGATGTTCCGGGTGGGACAACTGCCTATATGATGCAGGAAGTTCTTGAGAAGCAAAGCGGTTATTACTGGCTCGATTCAGAACCGCGCACCCTCGCCTCCAGGCCTCACCGGCCTGCCTATGGTTCAGACGGAGACTATTTCTCCAAGCCGAACGTCGAGCAAATCTTCGAAACCGTCTATGAAATAATGAACGAGGTTGACCCGGAGGCCTATCCGATCTTCTATAATTAAATTATAGTGCGGAGGAAAAATGCCCACCAAAGTTATCCTACCCCAACTCGGCGAATCTGTTGATGAAGCCACCGTCAGCAAATGGCTTGTAGCAGAAGGGGACGAAGTCAAGGAATTCGATCCACTGCTCGAGGTCAATACCGATAAGGTAGATTCGGAAATCCCCAGCCCTGTTACAGGAACTATCCTGGAAATCCTGGTGCCGGAAGGCGAGACTGTGCAAGCGGGAACAGTGCTGGCTTATATCGCAGAACCTGGAGAAGAGATTTCAGAGGCAAGGGAAGACGGAAAAGGCAAGACAGGCGAAGTCGAAGTCACAGAAGCGGTAGATGAAAAACAAGCTTACTCACAAGCCGAAGAACCATCTAAGACCCCTCATCCAGTGTCCGCTCCCAAACAACAAGTTGAAGCACCCAGTCCAGGCCGGGACAGGCAGCTCGGATTCATCTCACCAGTGGTATCAAGGATCGCCAGTGAGCACCATGTTGATCTTAGGGACGTGACCGGAACTGGCCGCGAAGGCCGCATTACCAAAAAAGATGTTTTAACGTATCTCGAGCAGCGTGAACACGCTCCTGCGGAGTTTACAACGGCGCGGCCCGCCAAAGCACCCCCAGCATGGCAAATCCCTGTCGCTCCTGACGAGAAACCTTCCCCAGTGACAAAACCGTCCCCGATGCCCGCAGCGACTCCAGGAGAGCTGATCCATCACAGCCTCATGCGGCGGAGGATCGCCGAACATATGGTCCACAGCAAGCGTACTGCGCCGCACGTCACCACTGTAATGGAAGCCGACATGTCCCATGTGGTAGCGCATCGCGAGGCAAATAAAGGTAGTTACGCTCGGGAGGGAGCCAATTTAACTTTCACCGCTTACTTCGTGGCTGCTTCGGTTGCTGCTCTTAAAGCGCATCCTATCGTCAACTCATCCTGGGAGGAGGAAGGCGTCCGGATTCAACCAGACATTAACATCGGTGTGGCTGCATCGTTGGGCGAGCAGGGCTTGATTGTACCGGTCATTAAGAATGCCGATCGGTTATCCCTGCTCGGGATAGTGCGCACGATAAACGACCTGGCGAACCGGGCGCGCGCCCGCCAGCTGCAGCCAGACGAAGTGCAGGGCGGTACATTTACCATTACCAATCATGGTGTCAGTGGTTCGCTGTTCGCCACGCCGATTATTAACCAACCGCAATGTGCAATCCTCGGGGTTGGCGCAATTCAAAAGCGGGTCATGGTAATCAATGACGCCATCGCCATTCGTCCGATGGTATACATCTCTCTGACGTTTGACCATCGCATCCTGGATGGTGCCATCGCAGATTACTTCCTGGCGAAGCTGGTAGAATCTCTAGAAAACTGGCAGTAATTCCGATAATTTTTTGAGAAACGAGGAGGCCCATGAGCGATTATGATGTCATTGTCCTCGGCGCGGGTCCAGCCGGCTATGTCGCTGCAATTCGCGCTGCGCAACTCGGCCTAAAAACCGCAGTTGTAGAAAAGGAATTTCTGGGGGGCATTTGCCTGAACGTTGGCTGTATCCCTTCCAAAGCACTGCTCCGCAACGCAGACATCGTCCACATAATCCGTGAACGAGGCAAGGATTTTGGTTTTTCCTTCGAAAACCTTCAACTTGATTATTCCAAAGCGGTTCAACGCAGCCGGCAGGTCTCGGAACGCCTGGTCAAAGGGGTCGGGTTCCTGATGAAGAAGAACAAAATCGACGTGCACATGGGAGAAGGGAAGATTACGGCCAAGGATACCCTATCGGTGACCAACGAAGAGGGAGAAACTAACGAACTGAAAACGAAGAATATCATTGTCGCTACCGGTGCCCAGGCCACGGTGCCATCCGGCTGGGAAGTTGACGGCGAGCATATCCTCACTTACTGGGCAGCTATCTTGCAGGAAAAACACCCGGAATCGGTCGTGATTATCGGCGCCGGTCCGGTCGGTGTGGAGTTTGCTACTATTTGGAATTCATATGGCGTCGACGTAACCATTGTTGAGATGCTACCTCGTTTGGTCCCTTTAGAGGACGAGGAAAGCAGCAAAGAACTCGATAGAGCGTTCAAAAAACGCGGCATTAAATTCCTGACCGGTCACCGGGTTGAGTCACTGCAGGCCAAGAAGAATAAAGTTGAAGTCAAGGTATCCGGTGATGAAGGCGAGAAAACATTAGAGGGTGAGCAAGCGTTGATTGCGATCGGCTTCAGCCCTAACAGTAGAGGATTCGGGCTCGAAGAGCTTGGCGTTGAGACCGATGACAGAGGCTTTGTCCAGGTTGACGAGCGGATGGCTACTAATGTACCCGGAATCTGGGCAATCGGGGATGTGACCGGCAAGTTAATGCTGGCTCACGTCGGATCAGCGATGGGCATTATATGCGCCGAAAACATTGCTGGCGTTGAAACGACCACGCTGGACTATGAGATGATGCCTCGAGTCACCTTTTGCCAGCCTCAGATCGCATCCTTCGGTCTGACTGAAGCCCAGGCCAGGGAACGGGGTCATGATGTAAAGGTGGGTCGCTTTCCCTTCTCGGCGAACGGCAAAGCCCTTGGGCTTGGGGAGCCGGTCGGATGGTGCAAAATCATCACCGATGCCAGGTACGGGGAAATCCTTGGCGCCCATCTGGTTGGTCCAGAGGTAACTGAATTGTTACCCGAGTTGACGATTGCACAGATGATGGAACTCACACCCGCGGAAATCGCGCGCAATGTCCATTCACACCCAACTTTGAGCGAAGCCCTCATGGAGGCCGCTCACGACGCGGAAGGGCACTCCATCAATATCTGATTTTTCACAACTCCGGTTTTGGTAAGCAACGCACCTTAATTTTCCTTTAGTCCATCAACCTTTGAACTCGGGAGGAGTTTGAGCCGCCTGCACACTTTGTCAATTATTTGTGAAATAATGTTCGCAATCCCCTACAAAAGTTGCAACTCATATAAAATTATGATATAATATTTAGGTAATATCCCCGATGAGCATTTTCTGAGAATCCAAAAATCCAGGAGTTTGATGAGCAAGATAATTGACGAGAACCTTTTAACGGCAATTGAAGAAAAAGAAGAAAGTCCCACCCCGGTTGCTCGCATCATCGAGTTGGGTCGAGAACAGGGGCACATTAGCAGCGACGATATACTGAACAACTTTCCCGAAGCCGAACAGGATATTGACCAATTAGAAGAGATCTTTGCGGCCCTATTAAATGCAAACATTCCCTATATCGGCGATGTTGGCGAATTAGAAGCTACCGATCGTGAGTTGGAGGAAGAAGAGGATGAAAGAAAACCGGATCGTCAGGACGAAGCGGAAGACCTGCTCGCCAACATCGACATCAGCGATACCATCGGTCTTTACCTAAAAGAAGCAGCCAGCATTCCTCTCCTCACAGCTGATGAGGAGATTTATCTGGCGAAAAAAATTGAGCGGGGCCGTGAAGCCCGAGAAAAGCTGGCCCGAGGGGGTTTAAACGAAAAGAAGCGGGAAAAACTCCGCCGAGAGATCGAGGAAGGCTGGGAAGCCCGCGAACATCTGATCACTGCAAATTCCCGGCTGGTGATCAGTGTAGCCAAGAAGTACATGGGCAGGGGCGTCCCGTTCCTGGATCTAATTCAGGAAGGCAATATTGGTTTGATGCGCGCCGCCAAAAAGTTCGATTATAAGCGTGGTTACAAGTTCAGCACGTACGCAACCTGGTGGATTCGCCAGGCGGTAACCCGAGCGATTGCTGACCAAGGGCGTACTATCCGAGTTCCCGTACACATGGGGGACCAGATCAGCAAAATGCTGCGGACTCAGCACCAGCTTAAGCAGGAATTTGGGCGGGATCCTACGGTCGAAGAACTGGCTGAGGCACTGGATGTGACCCCCAACAAAGTGGAGCACATGATCCAGGTAGCCAGGCGACCGTTTTCTTTAGAAATGCCGATCGGCGAGGAGGAAGACGGCATGTTGGGAGATTTCATTGAAGATCATGATACACCGGCGCCGGATGAAACGGCTACAAATAACATTTTACGTAAGCATCTTGAAGAGATGCTCGACACCCTTCCACCTCGGGAAGCACGCATATTGCAGTTGCGGTACGGGTTATCCGACGGAAAAATCCTGACGCTAAACGAAGTGGGCCGGAAGATGGGCGTTACCCGCGAGCGGGTTCGACAGATTGAAGCCCAGGCCCTCCGGCGTTTACGCAGCCCGCGCATCCAGCGCCAACTGCGGGCTTATATTGAAGAATAATCATTGGGGCGACCTAATCGAAAGGTGGTAATCTAACGGCTACCACCTTTATCTATTAAAGCGCAGTAGAAACGTCGCGCTTCATCCATTACTTGCCGGTAGTCTGCCTTTTCAGCAATCAGCTGTAGATTATGCTGCGCCGCGCTCTGGCGCAATTCCCGGGCCTCCAATCCCTTCATAATTGCATCAGCTAAGGCTTTTGAGTCGCGGGATGATACCAATAGACCATTTACGTCGGGCCGGATCCATTCTCGAAGAGATTCGATGTCTCCCGCAATCGGAAAGCAACAGCAAGCCATGGCTTCCAGGAGCGTATTCGGGGTACCATCGTGTTCGCTGGGCGAGACGCTGATCAACGATTTCCTGAAGAGATCGGCCATTTGCGCATGGCTCTTTTCAGGAGCCAGGATTACCGAAGAACGAACGCCCAACTGATTCACCCATTTCTCAGCCAGCGCCTCTCCGCGCATCCCGGTGCCAATAAACCGGACCCTGGGAAAGGATTTTAACACCAAAGGAATCGCCTTGAAAAACGCGTCATTGCGCACATATGCTCGGAATCCCCGTGGGTTTATCACGGTTGGGATTTCTTCGCGGGTTTTCAATTCTGATTCAGATGGAGGATAAAAGATCTCCCGCTGTACCCCACCCGCTCCAGGTAGTACAATCACCCGCCTGTCCTCAACAAATCCCCAAGCGTGTGCTAAGCGTAAATCCCGGTGACAATCTGTGTGCAAAGCGTTCGCTCGTTTTAGCGTCCGCTCCGTGAAGGAGCGCATTAACGGCGTGGCGGGCGCGTGCAAGGTTAAATCGTTCCCCCAAACCGAAACCAGCAGAGGCGATTTAAGGTTATCAAAATTTTCCACCGCCAGAGCTGCCAACATGCCTTCAAAAGGTATCCGCATGGCGTGAATCAGATCTGGCTGAATCTCTCCGATCAACCGGCGCAATATCTTGGCTCCTCTTGGGAGCGTTAATGGACCCACCCAGCGCCTGAAGGCCGTCCGCGCCCGGGTCGTTCGTCCACCCCACAGCACTCGCTGACTGGCATTCTTCGCGACCAGGGGCCGAGAATTTTTAAACTCGCTCAGCCCTACCGGAACGATATTCAAGGAAGCAAAATCCAAGCGGGCATCGCAAGGAAATGTTGAAGCCAAATGCACTTCGTCACCCTGCTCCACGAAGTGACGGATCCAGTTCAGGGCAATCGGCGAACGACCGTCAGCAACGAAAAGCAGCCTCACAATGAAATCTCTGAAATTGGATTGTCGCTGGGAACCACAACCCGGACCGCGTGCGGTATTACTCTGGCTTGTGCAGGCGTTTCTGCTATCATTTCCCCATCCACCTGGATTTTTTGAGGCGGATCAGACCGGACAAGGACCCCACGCACCTGCCAGCGTTGCAGCGCCTCGCGGTTTTCCTCTCCATCTAATACGCTTGCTGCCAGTGAAAGTAAGGATGGAAGATCGGCCCTCCGTAGAACGATGACATCCAAAAGACCGTCATCTAACTGGATATTTGGAGCCAGGTATAACCCTTCGCGTCCCATCAGGCCTGAATTTGCAATAATACAGGTCAGACCCTGAACTTCTATTTCCTGATCTCCAAATGAAAGCTGATAGGTAGCGACAACCGGGTCCGCCAGTGCCTCGAGGGCTGACAGGCCATAGGCCAAAATCCCAAGGCGATCCTTCCTTTCTCGATCGGCTCCCGCAACCATGGCAGCTTCCAGACCCAGTCCGGCGCGCAGAATGAAATAATTGTCTCCAATCTGCCCCAAATCGATTTTCCGCACGGCGCAATTTACATTCACCGCGAGCGCGCTGGCCTCTACCAGGTCTCTCGGAATTCCCAAATCTATCGCCAGCACGTTTGCAGTGCCTCCGGGAATGATCGCCATAGGCACTTCACTGTGCATCAACCCACTCGCCACCTCCATGACTGAGCCGTCCCCTCCATAAACGACCACCCGATCGACTTTCTTCTTGATAGCTTGCCGGGCAAGGCGGTAGCCATCCCCGCGTTTTTTCGTGACAAATACTTCCCAATCTACTCCGGCGGTCGTGCATGCAAGGTTTAGCGTCTTTAAGATAGCCTGGTCTTTTCCTGCGGCTGGATTTACGATCACGTGGATCAGGTCTAAACCCTGTTGCCGAGTTTCCCTCCTTACCAGCAGAGTTTTCAACCGCTCGAGAATACCCTCGGAGCGATCTTGATCAGCGGATTCTTCCCGGGTCTCGTGCATATTTATGTCTCACATACTCAATTTTTCTTAACAGCAAAAGTGGATAGTGCCTTTAGAAAAACTTGAACCATATTTTCGAGGTTGTATTCTTCAGCCACGATCCGATAGGATTCAGCGCCCATTTTACGGAGGCGCTCCACGTCGGATAAGGCCACTCGAAGTGCCTGCTCCAGCGCGCTGTCATTGTTGGGAGAAACGATCCACCCATTCCCGGGTCCCCGATCTCCGCGCGTTCGGAC
>Ga0209640_10002584_pt1 | contig 15809 bp, 9 predicted proteins | sample RifCSP10_1_FD_184018 | JGI IMG/M metagenome (GOLD analysis project Ga0209640, IMG submission 184018) | Soil microbial communities from Rifle, Colorado - Rifle CSP2_sed 10_1 (SPAdes) (version 2) | ecosystem: Environmental > Terrestrial > Deep subsurface > Rock core/Sediment | place: Rifle...
CGTACCAGGAAGCCTCCTCGATCCGGCGCGCAACGAGCTCGTGTCCAATCGGGAATCACGCGGGGCCGCTCAAAATGGCGTCGCACAGAACGGCATTGAAAGTAGTGAAGCTGCTGGTGTGCCGCCGTTTATGGCGACGATCGGAAAAAAGGCGCCGTTGGCGCCCCTGATGCTTATTCTTTTAGGCATTATATTGGGAATCCTGGTATTTAAATGGATGCGGCGGGGTGCGTATAAAAGCTCTGTATTCTAGGCAAATATAGGCTCCGCAAATAAAAAGCCATCTTATGCTGACCGCTGCGCAGTATTAAGTTTATGCCCTGCCGTATTTTGTCTCTACGGCGATTCCGATGTCCCTCAGCACAGCCGTTGGCAGAACGCCTCCCGCGCAAATAATTACATCGTCATTTGGTATGTCGATCTCGCGTCCCTGGTAGAGTACGCCAACGTCGCGGTTACCAATCCGTTTCACATTGGATTGCATAAGAATTTGTACTTTGCCGGCTTTTGCCGCTTCATCGATGGCGGATATATTACGCGGATTCGCATCTTGAAACGCGGTGCCGCGATAGGAAAGCGTGACTTTCGCGTTGGATTCTTTCGACAGGCTCAGCGCGGCTTCCAAGGCACTATTACCGCCCCCCACAACCAGTACGTTATGATTACGATACTGGATAGGGTCATCGAGGCGGTATACTACTTTACTGCTTTCTTCCCCGGGAACTCCGAGCTTGCGTGGTGTGCCGCGGCGTCCGACTGCCAACAAAACTGTTTTGGTATGATAAGCTCCTTTTGGAGTCGTTACGACATAACCGTCATGGATTCGGTCCACTTTCTCCATATGCTCCTTGGCATGGATCCTGATGCCGGATTTATGCTCCGCGTCACGCCAGAAATTCACCAGGCCTTCCTTGCTGATTTCCCCGAGTTTAACCTGGCCAATAATGGGTAGCTTGAGCGGAGCTGTCATAACAATTTTGCCGCGGGGGTAGTGCGCCACCGCACCCCCCAGTGTCTCCTGCTCGATGGTCACATACTTCAGGTTATGCTCGTGCGCATATAGCGTTGCTGAAAAGCCAGCGGGGCCCGCGCCAACAATGACGACATCGTAAGGCGCCCTGCTGTCAATTGTGCTTACTGATTTGGTAATGCTTTCCATGGCCTGGCGCCCTTGCTCAACCGCGTTGCGAATCAGTCCCATACCGCCCAGTTCACCGGCAACGAAAACGCCAGGCACATTCGTTTCAAAATTTGGCTGTAGATTAGGGATATCAACGCCGCGTTTCTCTGATCCAAGCACCAGAGTTATGGCTTCCGTTGGGCATGCGCTTTTACACGCGCCATGGCCAATACAATGTGACGGGTTAACCAGCTGTGCTTTCTCATTGATAATGCCCAATACATTCCCTTCAGGACATGCATCAACGCAGGTTGCGCACCCCAGGCAAATATTCTTATCAATGAACGGGTGCAGTGACGTGGGTTCGAAAAAACCGGCCGCTTGCGATTGCGCGAGAAGTTTTCGTGCCCCCTGTTCTTTTTTACCTTTAATTTTTCGATAAATGATCCATGACAATACAATGGGAATCGCGTAGATCAGGATCTTGGGCAAATCCTGTAGACCGGTTACCGAAAGCAAATAGAGCAAATCAGCAATAAACTGAGAATTATTTTCCATACAACATTAACGGGGCATTACGTATTTTTCTGTACCTTGTTTTCTGCAATGGTTGATTTGCTTGACATGGTGTTGGCCTGGATAAGCGTTAACTTGATGTTACAGGGACGACAAAAGATGTTGTACTAGCAATGTTCCCGCGTTGTCAACCAATTAAGGGCGGAAGATGGCGTATACCGCAAGTTTTGGAATTAATATGATGATTTATTGAGTGTAATGCCAAATACAGTTGGCACAGCCAGAGTACGCTTGGCCTTTGAAGCCAGGGTAAAGCACGCATCCGCTGGATTCGGCGTACTCGGGGTTTACTCACACAATCTGCTAATAGTGAGATTATCCAAAAAGGGAAGATTCAGCTGATTCAGGAATATTCCCATCGATTTCGGCCGATAATTAAAATTTATAATAACAAGGGTCAATAACGGGATTAAAGATGATTAAGCCGGAGTGCCAGGCCTTGCGGCGCAGGGCGGTCAAGCGTAAATCGAAAATTCCATAATAAACAAGGCAATAAAATCTAGTCAGCAAGTAATAAAAAAATCATATTCATTATGCTAACTCTAGACCAACCCCTATTTCAGAAATTCCGAAGATAGTTGTTTAGCTCAGAATAAGGGGTTTTTACGTAGTTTGGAATTTTGCATTGACATTCACGTGTTCAACGTAGTTTACTTATGCACAGTGCGTAAAAACTCCAAAATATTTATGGAATTAGCGTAACTACCACACCCGTTCTATTCTGTCTCGCGAGGTGATTTATCAGGTCTCAAAACAGGATGGAGCAGCATGTTTGTACGTAGTTTGTGGTCCAGTGATAGAGTAATCTTTAAGTCGAATTCAATGTCCGCATTAAAGATTTATATACTGGTCAAGGTTTCCAGGATTATCTGGTTTCCGGCGCATCAGTTAAATGATGTTTTAGGCAGAATGTCTGCCTGATTTTTTGAACGGCTGTAAGTAACTTTGAAATCAACTTGAAGAGTAACAAACCACATGTCGACGGAAAAAAATATGGCCGCATTGGCTAAGCAACCCCTGGTGATTGCGGTTTTTCTCATTGCCGTAGCGATTGTTGTCGTTTGGGTTAATGAGAAACCGGCTTCTTCAAATTCTCAAGCAGCATTGAATACTGCGGCCGCTACGGAATCGGCAAATCCTTTGACAGCGGCAACCAATGACGCGCCGCAACTTAAGCCGCAAATTCCGGGGCAAAATACCCCGCGTATAGTGGCCAATATGAATCAACAACAGCCTGGCGGTGTTTCCGCGCCGGGCCTGGAATCGCTGGTAAAAGGTTTGGAAGACAAAGTTGCGGCTGACCCGGCAAATGTCAGCAACCGGCTGCTGTTGGCGCAAACCTACAATGAATTGGGTATGCAGGATAAAGCGCTTGCTGAAATGAAGACCCTGCAGAAAGCAAATCCGCAAGACAATCAAATTAATCTTATTTTAGGTTCTATGTTAAGCCGCAGCAGCGATCAGGAAAAAGTGAAAGAGTCGTTGGCGTTGCTGGACAAAGCGGCGGCCGACAAAACGATCCAGCAGTATCTGGTGCATATGCACCGCGGGGAAGCGTTGATTCGGCTGCAGGACCATAAGGGTGCGCTGAAACAATGGAAACTGGCGTTGCAAACCATGCCGCCTACCGACAACCGGCGCGGCGTATTAGAGCAGCGTATCAGCGAATTGTCCGCAATGGGCGACAAGCAACCGGAATCGCAGGCAGGCGGTTAAAGCAGGACGCTAAAGTTAGTGCTGTAAGCAATGTTGAATTTTAGATCTCGATTTATTCGTGGGTGGCTAAAAATTGATTTCCGTCAAAGATACGCAATTTGCTGTTGGTTATGGCGTTAAGGTTTTATTGGGGCGCAAATGACGACTAAAAGTAAGATAACGGAACCGGTGGTGAAAACTCGAAAAATCCTGGCGCCGGATGCGGAATTAAAAGCGCAATTGACATCTCACAAAGCGCCGGTAGCGTTGCCGGGACAGGCGCAGCAATTGAAAAAAACATCCCAGGCGGAAATTGGCGCTATAAAGCCTGTTAACAACGCATCAGCCCGCCGGGAAAAAGCTATCACCCAAAAGCCGAGTATTGCTACTGAAGCGCCCACAGCCAGGCCGGCAATTTCAACAACACCGGCTTCCAGGCCGCGTAATTTGCGTGCGGGAAGTACGGCGGTCAGCACGTCGCCGGTCGCCACAACGAAAAAAACGCAGGCCCAATTAGCCCGGGAAAAGCTTGCCGCTGCCGCGGCGAAGCGCATGCATATCGACGCACAAGACAAAGTGCAAGCAACACTCGCCAAAGCACAGGCGGCGCAAGCCCAAGCAAAAGCACGCGCCGCGAAAGCCGAGGCCAAACTACAAAGCCAAGCTAAAGCGCAGGAATCGCAGGGATCACAGGAATCAAAAGTACGCGCCAATGTGCAAGCCAATGGTATTCAGCAATCCGCTTCGCCATCAAAGCAGCAACCCACCGATTCGGCCAACCAGCCGGCCGGCCAGCCGCCTGGCAAACCCGCAAATCAGATGGTTGTGGTGGCTCCTCAGGAGCGTGACTCCCGAAGCGACAAGCGGCAGGAGAAGCATGGCAAGCAGGAGGCTGGCGAGGAAGCGAAAAAACCGCCGATAATCACCGCAACCGCCTTGCTCGCCGCCAAATATCCCAATTATGTTGCGGATCACAATGATCTTCGAACCAAGACGGAATCACGGGTGGTGTTTTTCGTGTCTTCCTTGATTCTGGCGCTGATTGCCTTTGGATGGATGCAGTGGACCAGCATCAACTTTCAAGCGGGTGGTGATTTTACTTACAATTCGGGTTTGGTCGGCGGTATCGCAATGGCGCTGGTGTTGATTTATGCGCTACGAAAACGCGTCCGTTCGATGCGTAAAGCCGGGACTATGGAGTTTTGGTATTACTATCATTTGCTAGGCGGCGTGTTAGGCCCGCTAGTCATCGTCTTTCACTCGGGATTTACCATCAAATCCATAAACAGCGGCGTGGCCTTGTTTACCATGATTGCCATTGTATTAAGCGGATTATTCGGCCGGTATATTTATACGCGTATCGGTTTTAGCCTGCATCGGAAATTGCTTTTGGTTAAAGAACTAGAAACACAATTGCTGGACATGTTGCACAGTTATGATTCACCCGTTGGGGAGAGAATCGAGAGGCGGTTATCGAATTTCGCGTTATCTTGTTTAACCGGGCCGCGTTCCATCATAAAGTTGCCGATGCGGCTGATTGCCGTCCGCGGATCAGCGGCTGCCTGTTACGTCAAGGCGTCTGCCGAATTAGCCGCGATGAATAAGTCCGTTGCGAACCGTGAAAATTTGCGTGGCGCCGGAGCCAGAGACCGTTTAAACGCTGAAAAAGAGCAGTTACGGGAATACATAGGTTCCGTGTCCAATATTGCTCTGGCGCATATGTTTGAGCGGATTTTGGTGAAGTGGCGGATATTGCATATTCCGTTGCTATACATTTTGGTGATTACGAGCTTATTTCATGTATTAGCGGTTCATATGTATTGATTGGGAGCATAGGGAAGTTGAGCCGCGGATTTTTCTTCATGAAATGGGTGGCGATGGTTGTGGTGCTTATGGGAGCGATTGCAACATCTTGGGCGGCGGTCACGCCCATGGAGCGCGTCGAAGGGCTGGTTATGCCTGGCGAACTGGTGCAAGGGCACGCACGTTTCGAAACCAAATGCGATAAATGCCACCAGACATTTGATAAAACCAAACAAACGAGCCTGTGCCGTGACTGTCACGAACAAATTGACATTGATGTTAAAAAGCAAAAAGGGTTTCACGGCAAAATCCACGATGCCGACAAACGCGAATGCAAATCCTGCCATACCGATCACAAAGGCCGTGAGGCTGATATTGTTCAATTGGATCATGAAGTATTTGACCACTCGCGGACCGAATTCGAATTGAGAGGCACGCATCAATCACTGACCTGCGATAACTGCCATAAAAAACCCAAATTCTTCCGAATACCGAAATATGACTGCATAGATTGTCATGAGGAAGACGATTCCCATAAAGGGCGCATGGGGCGCAAGTGTAACAATTGCCATTTTGAAGCGGGCTGGCTGCCGGCGAACTTCAATCACGACAAGACGGATTTTCCGCTGCGTAATGCTCATCAGGACGTGAGCTGCCAGTATTGCCATGTCAATGAGCGATACTTGAAAACGCCGAAAAACTGCTATTTTTGCCACTATCTAGATGATGTTCATAAAGGTGACAGAGGGGTTAAATGCCATCAGTGCCATCATGATGAGAAATGGGCGCGCATCGAATTTGATCATGATAAGGATACAAATTTTAAATTAAACGGCACTCATAAAACCGTGCTGTGTAAAGATTGCCATGAAGGCAATATGTTCAAGGAAAAAACCAAAACTGCCTGTTTTGCCTGCCATGAAGGGCAAGACTCGCATTACGGGAAAAACGGTAAACGGTGTGATGGTTGTCATACCGAGAAAAGCTGGCGGGAAATTCGTTTCGATCATGACAAGGACACCAGCTTCAAGCTAAAAGGCGAACATAAAGAGCAGGCCTGCGAAGCCTGTCATAAGGGTGATATATTCAAGGTGAAAACACCGGTTGAATGCGCCGAATGCCACCGCCTTGATGACGCCCATGATGGCCAGCAAGGCGAGAAATGCACGACGTGCCACAACGAAAATGGCTGGACCAAAAAAGTGGTGTTTGATCATGATATTACGAAATTTCCCTTGCATGGCACTCACCAGGTCGTTAGTTGCGAGGATTGTCATACGTCGGAACGATTCAAGGACGCCGAATTTCGCTGCGTGTCGTGCCATGAGAAAGATGATGTGCATAAGAAAAAACTGGGTAAAAATTGTGAGTTGTGTCACGGTCCGGCGGACTGGTTAATCTGGCTGTTCGACCATAACACGCAGACGGACTTTCCCCTGGACGGGAAGCACGAAGGCCTTGATTGCCATGCTTGTCATACAAGACCGGTAAAGGACAAGATTGAATTGCCAAACAATTGCTTTGGTTGCCATGAAAAAGACGATAACCACGCCGGGCAGTTAGGACGGCAGTGTGAAAGGTGTCACGTCACGAAGTCGTTCAAAACCATTAGAATTAAGGATAAAAAATAGGTTTAGTTTTATCGCCATGACAGGTTATACTGTTATAACCGATTGATTGAGTAATGGATCTGGTTGTGTAAGTGTGAAAAAGGAAGAAGTTAGACTTGGGGGCTTGGATAGAATGAGAGGTTGGAATATTAAAAAATTCGACTTTTTGTTGTTTTATTCATCTACGCCAGAACTGTGAATAGAAGATGGAGTTTTGGCAAACCAAAACGCCTCAAGTAGCCGATGCCGGTAATTGACGGGTAAACTGGTGTTGACTTGCTCGGCCGGTAGCGAATGAAGTAATTGCCCGGTAAGTATTCGGTAATAGTTATTTTCAACGTTGCCTGGCGCCTTTGGTATTTCAGGAAAGGTATTTCAGGAAAGGTATTTCAGGAACGGTATTTCAGCAACCGGAAATACCGACAAAAATATTTTAGGGAAGCTCTGAACAAGTCACTTTTCGTCACCCCGGCGAAAGCCGGGGTCCAGCTAAATCAATACCTTTCTGGATTCCGGCCCCGGCTTACACCATGCCGGGGCATGCTTTAAAAGACACCGGAATGACTTAATCAGAGGTTTCTTAGATAAAAATTAACTGCCGCAGCAGGGTGTCGCAGTGACAAACGGCCAATCCCGGACGTGTTATTCGTGAAGGAGCCGGCTTGCGTCTTGCCGCTGTATTTTAAGCGCCTGGCAACGCAACAAACTAGCTAGCCAAAGCGCGCTAAAGGCTACTACTAAAGACTACTACTAAAGACTACTACTACAGACGGTGTTATTGAGCAATGATGGCCATGCGGGTAGAACAAACATTCGAGTTTTAACACATTGGGGCATTAAACGATACGCGCCATGAAAGAAATAAGAAACAGAATCGATAACGTGCCAGTCAAGAACAAAGTGCCAGTCGAGGCCGGCAGAAAAGTTTCTCATGATGGAATTGCGAAGAAATTTTGGAGGTTTACGATGTTTAGTGGGCCACGGCGTTTGTATAGTAAACGGAATTCTCTGCTGAATAGCCTTCTGAGTAGTTTGTTGTTGCTTTGCGCCTGGTTAATGTTGCCGGTAACCAGCTCGGCGGAAATTGCCACGCTCGATGAGTTTAAGGCGCTTGGTGAAAAGTTTGATCATCTAACCACGGGGTTTGCGCTTACCGGGGAGCATGCAAGATTGGATTGCGGGGAGTGTCACATCGGCGGCGTATTTGAAGCGTTGCCGCGCGAGTGTGATAATTGCCATGATGATGTGATCGCCGCCGGTAAACATTCCACCCACATTCAAACCTCCCAACCTTGTGACGTCTGTCATGGCACCGGTTCATTTCTTGGCTCGGCAATAATGGATCACAGCACTATCAGTGGCAATTGTGTTACCTGTCATGACGGCGTATCCGCGACAGGCAAGCCGCCAACGCATATTGCATCCAGCAATATTTGTGATGCATGTCATACCGTCAACTCGTGGACCTCAGGGCTTTCCGTCGACCATGATCATGTGCTGGGTAACTGCAGCGGGTGTCATAACAACGTGGTCGCGGTGGGCAAATCACCGACGCACATCGCCACAACGGATATTTGTGAGGCCTGCCATCAGCCGACCGGTGATCCCAGCTGGCCCTATTATATTGTGGATCATGGCCACGTCATTGGCACCTGTTCTTCGTGCCATCTTACCGATCTGCCTGCCGGCCATATACCCATCCAGACGGAGTGTAATGCATGTCATGGAGTAGCGCCTACCCCCTGGTCGGACATGGCTGCTTTTGATCACGCGGTTGTTCAGGGGCTGGCATGCGCCACTGTCGGCTGCCATGCGAACGACAAGACTGTGGACCACCCAACTACCACCAATCTCTGTGACGCCTGTCATCAGGCAGGTGTGTCCTGGGTAATTACATCTCCACAAGCCGTGGATCATGGTCAGGTAATTGGCACCTGTTCTTCGTGCCATCTTACCGATATGCCAGCCGACCATATTCCTATTAATCAGGAGTGTAATGCGTGTCACCAGGTGCCGCCCCGTGTATGGACGGATGTTATTGCGCCCTAATGGCTCACAGCTATGCAGGACGGCAGTGTGTATTCAAACCGGTTACCGTTGCCGTCCACGGTGGCGGTGCCCATATTGGAAAATCGAATGACATCTTGCACGCGGCCATAAATTACGCCGGGATATCCGGAATCGGATAACACGCTTTCAGCTCATGTTGATTCGTGAAAAGCGAACAAATAACTAGTGTTTTGCCGCCTATTCTAGTTATAGTGTTTCTACTGCGTAAGTTGTTATAACGCCGGTTTTGGCTGTAAACTGAAGGTCTTAGCGGGTGATGGTGGGCAATGCAGTGAAAAAGCAGTGCAGTCACTTGAGTAGAAAATTGCTGGATGATGAAAGGAACTGGGAATAACGAGTAAGTATTTTTAACAGTGATCAATTTTAGTGCGCGGATGCTGAAGGCATTGATTGAGCATTCTGCTATACGAAACCCATCGGCGTTTGGCGGTGAGGCGCGGAATTTGCAGTAGTATATGTACGTTTCACGATAGTATATGTACGTTTCACGTTTGAAGACAGTCACATCCCAAAAGCCTGTCCAAAGCTACTAAATCATCCATAAATTCCTCAGCCTGTAACCGGTGGATGCAGGTCTGGCGAACAGACACAACTTTTTCTATTATGGTAATTTGTAACGAGATCAATATGAGTTGGATTGGAACAAGTTGGGTTAGAACATATGTCCTTTAAAAATTTCAGCATTGCATTAGTGATCACTATTGGTATTTACGTCTATTTTAAGTATGGACAGGAAACGCCCGCGCAACTGGTTAGCAATTTCCACATTACCAGTGACAAGGACGGCAACAATCTGGAATTCGGTTTTGCGAATCCGGTGCGCTACCTGGGCCACTTTCCGGATGAGTACAGCGATGTATTGCAAATCAAAATGCGCGCGATCGGGTTTGCTGATTTTAACGAGAATATGTCCCTCATGGACCAGTTTATTGTTGCGGTGGATGGCCAGGAAAAATTTATTGAAGATGTGCGTTACGAAGGTGATGTGCCGGGCGGGCCGTTTATTGTAGTGCGGTTTACCAAGCCGATGAGTTATCGGGTAACGGCCAGCAACGGATTGAAAGGTTTAATTGTTAATTATAAGCGAAGCTAGTATCTGTAACCTTGTTAAGGTGCAGTTACGGCGCTTTGTGTCCAGAAACGTGTTTTTTCGATATGCGAACTAATTTGTTACGGCTATTAGCGTTTTACGCTTTGATAATCAACGAGAAGTAGCATAAATGTCAGGTTGTGGCTGGATGGGGGAAACAGGCGTTGCGACGGAGCGTGCAGGTACTTCAAGGGCGGTGTTGCCGCGCCGCTTGGTCAGGCTTGCCTCACTTCTGGTGTTTTTATTCTTCCCCCTGCTCGTCAGCGCCGCGCCAACTGTTCTAAAGGATATCAAGACTCAGACCAGCAACAGCACCACCGAAGTCAATTTTGAATTCGGTATTCCATTGCGTTATGTCAAACACTTTCCAGCCAAGTCAGGAGAAATCCTGCAAATCCAACTCCTGGTGCAAGAAGATCAGGCGCGGCAAATCCGTAAAGAAGTCAAACAAGGATCCGAGCTGGCCGATCCATCCGACGTCGATCCCTTGTTGATTTATGTCACGTATGAAGAAGGGGTCCCTGGGGGCCCTTTTTTAACCTTGCGTTTCGCTCGCCGGGTCAGTTTTGAAGTAAACGCCGGGGAAAGCCTGACCGCGTTGAATATTTTAATTCGTGATGACCAGCTCAAGCAAAAACCGATTGTCGCGGTGAAACCGAAACCGGAACTCGTGACACCGTCGGCTGTGGGAGTACCGCCGGTAAGTAAGAAGGTCCCGGAAGAACAGGTAGCCAAACAGGCTGCAAAAACCGAATCGGTACTGGAAGAAAAAAAACCGGAAGCTGAACCGGCAAAATCTGATACACAAGACAAACCCGCCGCTTCCGGGACCGCGCCGGATAAACCAAGTGCAATACCCGGTCAGCAAGCCTCGCCGCTGCCGGCCAACAAAGACGCGGATGAATTAATGGCCAAGGCGCGCCAGGCGCTGACCTTTGGCGATAACGATGGCGCGATCGAACTGTTGCGAAGGGTGATTGCGATGCCTGAAAACCAACAAACACAAGACGCGCGGGAACTGATTGGCTTGGCGTTGGAGCGCAGCAATCAGGTGGTCCGCGCCAAGTTCGAGTATAAGAAATATCTAAAGGTTTACCAGGAAGGCGATGGGGTAATACGGGTTCAGCAGCGGCTACAAGCATTGCAGGCGCTTGATGCAAGCAGGCCCAAAAAACTCCGTGAGACGACCCGGCGTACGGCTAACACATTCACCACCTTTGGTCGTCTGTCTCAAGCATTTACCACCCGTTTTCAACAGCGGGAACCCAATAACGACGACGACAGGGTGGATTCCGAAGATATTACCTTGACCCGCCGGATTGATTCCTATTTATCACTGCGCAGCCGTATGCGTACCGAAGACAGCAATATCCAGGTTTTATTCAATGGCAATCATATCCTCGACTTGTTAGACAGTGAAAATACCGAAGGCCGGATTTCATCTTTTTTCCTGGACTATGACGCGTTCAAGCATGGATATTACACCAATATCGGCCGGCAACGCGTGCGCAATAGCGGTGTGTTTAGCCGCTTTGACGGTATTATTGCCGGCTATGATTTTGTGCCATGGGTTCGCGGGCACGCGTATATTGGCAAGCCGGTGGATCTTTATGATACACGGCCCATTGACAAGGATTTATGGGGTCTCAAGGTTGATATCGGCAGGCGCAATGATGCATTCAATATGAATCTATATATGGTCAACCAGACAGCGGACGGCTTTGCAGAACGCCAAGCGGTTGGCTATAGCGCGCGTTATACAGATAAGGATATCAACGCCTTTGGATTAGTGGACTATGATTTTCTCTTTGACGACGTGAACCTGCTGAATTTCCGTTGGGGCTGGAAATATTCCGAAAATGGCGGTATGAATATTTCCTACGATTATCGCCAGTTACTGTTTGTGTCATCCGCGCTGAATAACCAGCCATTGGAAACGTCGCTGGGTGATGTGGTTGCCCTGCTCGGCGAAGAGGCGACACGGAATTTAGCCAGGGACGGCACGAGCGCCAATTCCACGCTCACCGTGGGCAACAGTTACCAGTTTAACCGGGATAATCAGTTGAACGTGGATTTGACCGTGTTCGAGTTATCCGGTACCGTAACCCGGAATATCCAGAGCCCCATTCCTTGTGAAACCGTGGATTTAAATCCTCTTATTCCACCTTGTATACTGGTGAACGTGGCGGGCACGCCGGAAACCGACAAGCAGTACACGCTGTCCACCCAGTGGATTTCCGGTAATCTTTTCGCGCAACGCGATCTTTATGTGTTCGGTATAAGACTGTCCAAGTTTGATACTTACAACGAAGCTATGTTGTTTACCAACGTCCGCACGCCGGATATTAATCAGTGGAAGTTTCGTCCCAGGTTGAACTTAAGTTATCGGGAGTTCAATGAGACCAGTACCACGACCGGAACACGCTTTTCAGTATTCCCCGTATTCGCGATGGATTATGAGTGGAAAAAGGAATGGATTTTTGATTTCGAATTGGGTGTGGAATGGGTTTCATATACCGACGAGAACTTCGACAATGAACTGCGGCAAAACGTGCGCCTCGGTTACAGCTACACGTTCTAATTTCTTATATGCATTCTAACCGCTAACAGGGTGCTGGGTGGCGGGTGGAAGTTTACCCGTACGGCTATTTATTACTAACGTTACTTATAACTAACGCAACTCCTTTTCTAGCTGCCCCTTGGGAACCGGTATTCGAACATCCCTGGCGCCCGCCTGAAGCAGCCGGCTTTCGACCTTACTATTGTGTTTCTGTTGCGCGAGATACAAAGCGGTTTTACGGTTGCCGGAAAACGCATTCACATCCGCGCCATGATTCAACAATAAATCCACAGCCTCTTCACTGCCCGCGCGGGCCGCAAACATGATGGCCGTCCACCCGCTGTCGTTCTTTTCATTAGGGTCGGCTTTGTTTTTTAGCAATAACGATAAGGTGCTTAGATCCGCGTTGTCAGCGGCGTACATTAACGGTGTATAGCCCGAATCATTTTTAACTTTTGGCGATGCATTAAAGTTCAGTAACAAATTGATGACGTCGGACTTTTGGTTTCTGGCCGCGATATGCAGTGCGGTATTGCCAAGGGAATCCTTCATGTCCGGGTCGCTTTTATGAGTCAATAAAGCGTTGCTTATATCGTTGCCGCCCATCTCCGCGGCAATCATCAGCGGGGTAAAACCGCGTTTATTTTTGCTGTTTGGGTTATCTCCCGCAGCCAGTAACGCTTTCAGGGCGGCTGTATTATTCTTCTTGACGGCGTAGGTCAAGGGAGTATCGCCTTGAATATTGGTGATCGTGGTTGAGGCGCCGCCCTTGACCAGTATATCTATCGATTTGGAGTGGCCGCGTTCGATGGCCAGCATTATTGGGGTCATGCCGAATTCGTCGAGTGGGTCCAGCTTGGCTTTGTTGGCAAGCAATACTTTTAGCGCGTCCACGCTGTCAAACAACGCGGCGTAGTGCAAGGCAGTCCGGCCTATCTTCTGCAAGGCGCTGATGTTGGCGCCTGCACTCAGCAGGGCGCTGACGGCTTGCGCCCGGTTTTTAGCGGCGGCCAGCATCAAGGGTGTTTGCTGCAGGGGATCGGTTATATCGGGGTTGACTTTGCCCTTGCCGGTTAGCATGTTAATCGCGTCGGCGTGATTCTGGACGGCCGCGGCGAACAGTGCCGATGATCCGGCGTTATCCTTGATTTTTGCGTCAGCCCCGCTATCCAACAGCAATTCGATGGTTTTTGTATGCCCGTTAGCGGCCGCCTCCATGATGGGTGTACGGCCGTGTATGTCCCGGTAGCGCGGGTTGGCGCCCAGTTTGATAAGATCCTGCACGCCAACGGTTTTGCCTTCGCTGGCGGCCCACATCAGAATTTCATTGATGTTGACCGGCTTTTTACGTTCCTTTTCGGCTAACTGAGCTTTGTTGAGTGTGGAAAAAGAGTCGGAGAGTGAGTTTTTGATTTTTTCCTTTGCCATTGGCACGTCCTGCTTGGCCGCGCGGCGAAACCAGTCCTCGGCTTTTTTCGCGTCTCGCTCCGTGCCCCAGCCCTTTTGGTACATAACGCCAAGATTGTATTGGGCCAGTCCAAAGCCTTGTTCAGCCGAACGCTGGTACCACATGAAGGCTTTTTCGAGATCTTGCTTCATGCCAATCCCTCGTCGATTCAGCACCGCTAAACGATACTGCGATTTGGCGTGTCCGCGGGAAGCCAGGTTGTTCCAGATTTCGATCGCGGTTGCCAGATCGCGGTGGTTGGCTGCCGCCACCGCGGCTTTGTATTCGTCATCGACACCGGCATACGCCGTGCGGTAAGTTAAGGCGCTGATACAGATGATTACTGATAGGATGATCAATAGGCTTCGCATTGATGGAATTTCCTGACTATGAATGACTCTATTTTGTCGGTAAGATTGTCCCGGTATCAAGCTGAAAAATGGAATATTGCGGCATTCATCAACCGGCAGGCTGCGTGGATAGCCCATAGTTTACTACATTTAGCGCCGCGGTGAGACCCGCAGAATTATATCGGTATTACAGATTTTTAGTTTTAATTACGAAAAGCTTCACGGTTTTACTTATAATATCGCCAATCACTATTAAGGCAGGATTCCCGGCTTTGCGGGTTAGTGGTAGCGGCAGAGAGGATGTCTACTACACCTGAACTAACCAAGATCCGAACGATAACCCGGCTATAACTGAAAATTAGGATACCCGATGAATTTACATGAGTATCAGGCAAAAAAATTATTTACGGAATATGGCATTCAAGTGCCGAAGGGAAATATCGCGTCATCACCCGAGGAGGCCAAGCAGGTTGCCAAAAACCTGGGAGGGGAAGGCTGGGTGATCAAGGCGCAGGTACACGCCGGTGGCCGGGGTAAAGGGGGCGGGGTCAAGCGGGTGTCCGGCATCCAGGAGCTGGAAAAAGCGGCTAGCCAAATGCTGGGTTCCCAACTGGTTACCCACCAAACCAGTCCAGAAGGCTTGCCGGTTAACAAGGTATTGATTGAATATCTGAGCTCGATTGAAAAAGAATTATACCTTGGCGCGCTAGTAGATAGAGCCAGGGGCCGGATTGTATTTATGGCGTCCCCCATGGGTGGTATGGATATCGAAGAAGTGGCGGCGAACCAGCCGGATCAGATAATCACCGTGAGCGTGAATCCCATTGTCGGTTTACAACCCTATCAGTGCCGCCAGATCGCGTTTCGGCTTGGTCTCTCGGGATCGCAAATCAAACAGTTAACACAAACCATGAACGGACTGTACCGCCTGTTTGTGGAAAAAGATTTAAGTCTCATCGAAATCAATCCATTGATCATTACCACCCAGGAAGAATTGCTGGCCCTGGACGCAAAAATTAACGTCGATGACAATGCGTTGTACCGGCAGCCCGAACTGGCCGATTTGCGTGATCCGACCCAGGAAGACCCGCGTGAATACCGCGCCCGGCAATACGAATTAAACTATGTTACGTTACAGGGAAATATCGGCTGTATGGTCAATGGCGCCGGGCTGGCGATGGCAACCATGGATTTGATCAAGTTGCATGGAGGACAGCCGGCCAACTTTCTGGATGTTGGCGGCGGAATTACCGCTGACCGGGTGGTGGAAGCGTTCAAGCTGGTTGTGTCCGATCCGCATGTAAAGGCGATACTAGTGAATATTTTCGGCGGCATTGTGCGTTGTGATTTAATCGCGGAAGGTATTATCCAGGCGATGCGCGAAGTTCAATTGTCCATACCGGTGGTTGTGCGTCTGCAAGGCACCAATGTTGAGCGTGGACTCCAGCTGCTCAATGACAGTGGATTGGCGGTGATAACCGCTAATGA
>Ga0209640_10002585_pt1 | contig 15805 bp, 19 predicted proteins | sample RifCSP10_1_FD_184018 | JGI IMG/M metagenome (GOLD analysis project Ga0209640, IMG submission 184018) | Soil microbial communities from Rifle, Colorado - Rifle CSP2_sed 10_1 (SPAdes) (version 2) | ecosystem: Environmental > Terrestrial > Deep subsurface > Rock core/Sediment | place: Rifle...
ATAGCGGTCCTAGGCGCGCGGAGCGCGCCAAGAAGATGCTGCCAACCAGCCAAGGGCAATCATCACCGGGATATCAAGGGCAGGCCCTTGGCTGGTTCGCTGATGGCATTGACGATCTAATTCTTCTGCTCCTTGAGAAACGCCAGGGTGTGGGTGACGCACTCGTCCGCGTTGGCAGCGGCGATGTGGTACGCGTCGCTGCGAATGACGACGAGCCTCGAGTTCGGAATCTGCACCTGGCCGTTCCAGTCATCTGGACCAACTTTTTCTGCGCGGTGACATCGTGGTCACGACGTCCTCTTCTTGGCCGGAACCGGCACACCGGCGATCTTCACACTGACCATGTTCAGCGAAGACCTCGTGGTGAAATAGAGCGTCTTCCAATCGTCTCCGCCGAAGGCGACATTGGTCGTGGCGGGGAGGCCGTGCACGATGCGTCCGAGCTTCTTGCCGGTCTTGTCCATGATGTAGAGCCCGCCTGCGCCGCCGGTATAGACGTTGCCGGCCGTGTCCACTTTCATGCCGTCAGGTACGCCCGGCTCGGGACCCCCCATGTCGGCGAACAGACGGCTCGTCTGCTTCGCAACCGTCCCGTTAGGCAGAAGATCGTACGCCCGGACGATCCGGCGCCTCGCGTCAGTGACGTAAAGGACGGTTTCGTCGGGCGAGAGCGCAAGCCCGTTGGGCCCGATCAGATCGTCGATGATGAGCGATATGGATCCGAGGTCTGGCGAGACGCGGTACACGCCCGCCACCGTGACGTCGAACTGATCGGGCGCGAGTGGTCCTCCCGGATCGGTGAAATAGATCGTGCCGTCGGATTTCACAATGACGTCGTTCGGTCTGAGCAGGCGTTTGCCCTGGAAGTTATTGGCGACGACGGTGATGCTGCCGTCGGGATCCTCGCGTGTCACGCGCCGCGTCGCATGTTCGGCCGAGATCAAGCGGCCCTGGAGGTCGCGCGTGAGTCCATTGGCCTCGTTGGTCGGCGTCTTCGCGACGACGACGCCCTGGCCCGGCGTGTACTTCATCCGGCGGCTGGTCTGGATGTCGTTGAACAGAAGATAGCGGCCTTCGGCGATCCACACCGGGCCTTCGGCCGGGCCGGCGTTGCCGCCGAAGCCGGTGGCCAGCTCGCGGATGGACTGTGACGTGTCGATGATGGCATCCAGTTCGGGCGCCAACCGTTCGATTCGTTGTGCGCTTTGCGCCCACGCGCCGCGTGCGCGGCCCAGGAGTGTGAGACCGCCTGCCGCTCCAACTATCTCGAACATGCGCCGGCGGGAAATCCTGTCACCTACGTGCATGACGATCCTCCTGTGCGAGTGTGCGCTCGATGCCGAACCGTGCGTGGTACCCGAGGCCAGCGTGGCCCTGGTGTGATCTGGTGCGACCTAGGAGGTGTCCGAAAACGGCCGTATGGTAACTCAAACCGAGCATGATCTATTCAGCCGTTGAAACTGTGGTCGCGCGCAAAGACAATCGCCTGCGCGCGCGACCAGACGCCGAGCTTGTCGAACAGGTGCGACAGATGATTCCGGACCGTCTTCTCGCTGATGCCGAGCCGTTCGGCAATTTCTGCGTTGCTCAACCCCTCGGCCAGCAGCGCCAGCGTCTCGCGTTCCCGGCGCGAGAGCGCCTCGAATGCCGGGTCGGGGCTGGGCGCCGACGCCGCCTGTCCCGTGAACTCGAGGACCGCGTCCTGGAACCGCGTCCACGCCGGCTCGTGTTCCAGCAGCACGTGATTGCGCGAGTCGAGCTCGGCGAACTGCGCCCCGGGGATTTCCGACGCCAGCAAACGGCCCTCGGAGAGCGGCGCGATCGCGTCGTCGCGCGCGTGCAGGATGAGCGTCGGGGTCCGGACGCGCGTGAGCAACGCCGTGACATCCGTATCGGCGCGCGCGCGCAGGAGCGTGCCCGCCAGCGCCGGTGACGTGGTCCTCCGGCACAGCTCGTTGAACCAGCGCAGCTGCTCCTCGGTTCCTTCAGGAATGAAACGCGACGTGAACACCTGGCGAAACGCCGGGTTGTCGCTCCCCCACAGGCTGGCCAGATCGACGATCGCCTCGTAGACGCGCCGCGCCTCGCCGTCGCCGCGGCGCAGCGCGCCGCGCGCGAAGCCGCCGCACAGCACCATCTGCGCCACACGCTCGGGATGCCGGGCGGCGTAGGCGATGCAGACTGATGCCCCGTGCGAGATGCCGAGCAGCACGAAGCGATCGGTCAGGCCGGCCACATCGATGACGGTCTCGAGATCCAGCACGCGGCGCTCCAGCGACAAGTCGCGGATGTCCCAGTCGCTCATCCCGCAGCCACGCTCGTCGTACCGAACGAACCGGAAGTGGCTGGAGAGAAATGCGATCCAGTGCCGCCAGACGGGACTGTCGAGATCGTATTCGAGATGCGTCAACCACGTGGCGGCCTTGACGAGCGGTATCCCGCTCCCCGATTCGGCCCAGCCGAGGCGCACTCCGTCCGACGCCTGGACATACCGGACCGTCTGTCGGGTTCTGACGGGCATCAGCCCACCTTCCGCGCGCCCGTTCCGGGACATTCGTCCCATGGGAGCACGCGCGATTGTAGCGGACTCGGGACATTGATCGGATAGCGCCGCGCAGCGTCGCGGCGCATCCTCAGGACCTCAGAGCAGGAGGTCCCATGGTGACACGCATAGCGTTCTTCGTTTACGGTTCCCTCGCGTACGTGCTGTTCCTCGCCACCTTTCTGTACGCGATTGCCTTCGTTGGCGGATTCGCCGTGCCGACGCAATTGGACGGCCCGGCCACGACCCCGTTCGCGACGGCGCTCGCCATCGACACGGTGTTGCTCGGCGTGTTCGCCGTGCAGCACAGCGTCATGGCGCGCCGCTGGTTCAAACGGCGGTGGACGCAGATCGTGCCGTGGGCGATCGAACGGTCCACGTACGTGCTGTTCGCCAGCCTGGCGCTGGATTTGTTGTTCTGGCAATGGCGTCCGCTCGGCGGGCCCGTGTGGACGGTCGATCACCCCGTCGCACACGCGCTGGTCTGGACAATCTTCGCGTGGGGATGGCTGCAGGTCCTGGTGGTGACGTTCTACATCAACCACTTCGACCTGTTCGGCCTGCGGCAAGTGTGGCTGCACCTGGTGGGACGTCACTACACGCGGGTTGGCTTCGCCACCCCGGCGCCGTACCGCCTCGTCCGGCACCCGCTGTACCTCGGATTCCTGTTGGCGTTCTGGGCGGCGCCTACGATGACGGCGGCCCACCTGGTGTTCGCCGTCGCCACGACCGCCTACATCGTGCTGGCGATTCAGTTCGAGGAGCGCGACCTCGCGCACGAGCACGGCGCCCCGTATCAGGACTACCGGCGCCGCGTGCCGATGCTGCTCCCGAGCCTGCTCGGACGGTCGGTGCCAGAGAACGCGCCGGAACAGGCCTCGATGAGGTGACCTATGCGGATCCTCTACGTCTTTCCGCACCCGGACGACGAGTCATTTGGGCCGGCGCGTGCCATGGCGGCACAGCGACGTCAGGGGCATGAGGTCTATCTCTTGACACTGACCAGAGGCGAAGCAACGAACGTACGGCACAAGTTCGGCTGGACGTTGGAAGAGATGGGCCGAGCGCGCCATCGCGAGATGCAGGATGTGAAAGCAACGCTGGAGCTGGCGGATATGCGGGTTCTCAATCTTCCAGATGGCAAATTGAAGGAGCTCGACCCCTGGAGCGTTGAGGAGGTCATCCGGGAAGAAATACTCCGCGTCAAGCCGCATGTCGTTGTGACGTTCCCGGTGCACGGGATCAGCGGATTCCACGACCACATCGTGACGCACGCTGCTGTCACGCGCGTCTACCTCGAATTACACGGTCTGGAGCACCCCTGGTTACAGCGCTTGGCGTTCTTCACTGTCGTCGCGGCGCCGGCCACTTTTCCGTGGCACGTGAACATCACGAAGCCGGAGGAAATCGACTGCGCCTTCGACGCGTCGGAAGCTGACATGGAACGGTTTCACAAGGCACTCGACTGCTACGTGACGTACGTGGACGTCATTGCTGCGACGAAGATTCACGAAGTGTTCGGCAAGGACATTCATTTCGAGATTTTCAGGGAGGATCACAAGCCGCCGTTGAGGGATCTCTTTGACGGCCTCCAGGATGGGTAACGCTTGGACCGCTTGGAATAATCGATAGCTATTTCTGTTCCGCGTCTGTTTTCAGCAGCCACTTGTCCGGGGGCATGTTTCCCTCCCAGCACGCTGATTCCAGGGGCTCCTCATCCGGTCGGCGCTTCTCCACGACACGCATCGTCCAGGGGCGGGTAAACACCGTCGGATCGTCGATTGTCGCTTCGTAGTTCATCGTGTCCGCATCGACGAATGCGATCCGCTCGACGATATGCACGTTATCGCTGAAGAAGTCCCCGGTGAAGCTGAGACGGGTTCCTTTCACATTGGTTGTATCGACAACCAGCGTGGTCCCCTCCCAGTGGCCGCGCGCATCGCCCATCCAGAGCTTCACATCGGGTGCGATATGCGGCCGGCCGTCGAGAGGAATGACGCGGTAGGCGTGATATTCATCCCAGATGAACACGACCGCGCCCGGCGGCTGAATGATCCTGAACGTCGGAACGTTGGTGTAAAGCCGCGGGATGCCGCCGAGCAGGCACCGGTGCTGTGTGTCGATGTGCTCGGGCTTCGTCGGTTTGTCGTACACGGCCTCCTGCTGCTTCTGTCTCGCGGCCGCCCACGGCTGATACGGCACGAGGCCGTCGGGAGGATCGATGATCCGACTGGGAAGGCGGATATCCTTTCCGGTGATCCGCCGTTGCAAATCCGCGCCCCCGCTGATCGGGTTGCTCAACGAGACCGACCCGCCGGCCATGGCCGCCCACACGCCTTGTACGTCCGGCTGTCCATCGGCCAGCCGAGCCGGCGGCCATGGCCTGGACACGGCAGGCCGGTTGGCGGCGCCCTGAGCGTCCTGTCCGACAGCAGGCCCCGCCGTCGACAAGAGGACGACGCTCAGTCCAAGGGTCACGATCGTGCGTCCGGTTCGCATGTGCGAGCTCCTGGTGCGGGATGGCCGGGACCAACTGAATGTGACGCTACAACGTAGGGCAGGTGTGGACGGCTGTCAATGGGACGGGGTAGGCTTCACGCCATGCATCGCAACCTCGTCCTCTGTGCGACGTCGCTCAGCACCGCGGTTGCGGCGATCTGGGTGAGCGTCGGCGTCGTGACCGGGCAGGCGCAGGAGCATGCGGCCGTGCCCAGATTTCAATACGATCCGACATTTCCACAGCCCCTTCCCGACACATGGGCGATCGGCGCGATCGGCGGGATGGCCGTCGACAGCCGCGATCATCTCTGGGTGCTCCATCGGCCCGGCCCGCTGAAGACCAACGACCGCTTTTCGGGCGCGGGCGCGACGCCACCGAAGGCGGAGTGCTGCATTCCGGCACCGCCCGTGCTCGAATTCGACCCGAACGGCCGGCTGATCTCGTCCTGGGGCGGTCCCGGCGCCGGGTACGAGTGGCCGCAGATCGAGCACGGGATCTTCGTCGATCACAAAGACAACGTCTGGATTGCGGGCAGCGGGGACAAAGACGCTCAGGTCCTCAAGTTCACACGGCAGGGCAAGTTCCTGGCGCAGTTCGGCCACCAGGGCCGGAGCCGGGGGAGTGCCGACACGGAAAACCTCGGGGGGCCCGCCAACCTGACGGTCGATCCGGGAGCGAACGAACTGTACGTAGCCGACGGTTACCGGAACCGGCGCGTCATCGTGCTGGATGCGGATACGCTGGCGGTCAAGCGGCTATGGGGGGCGTACGGCAACACGCCCGACGACAAAGATCTTGGTCCGTACGACCCAGCGGCACCCCCGGCACAACAATTCCGCCTGCCGCATAACGTGGCGGTGTCCAAGGACGGCCTCGTATATGTTGCTGACCGCCCCAACGATCGCATTCAGGTCTTCAGAAAGGACGGCTCCTTCGTCAAGGAGGGATTCATTGCTCCGAGGACCTTGCTGGCCGGTTCTGCATCTGGTCTCGCATTCTCGCCGGACCAGCGTTTCCTCTACGTGATCGATGGGGCGAACCACCATGTCTGGATTCTGCGGCGGGATACCCTCGAGGTCCTCGATCGCTTCGGCCAGCAAGGTATTTTTGGCGGATCACTGAACGTTCCCCACGCGCTGGCGACTGACAGCAAGGGGAACGTCTACGTTGGTGAGAACTTCGACGGGCGGCGATTCCAACGATTCTTGTACAAACGCATGGGCGCGTCGACGGGCAGACTGCTTCCGCCCGTCCGGCCGTAATTCAGTTTGTCTGGTCGTTCGGAAACACCAGGGTGTTGGTGAGGCGGCCTCGAATTCGGAACTGCACCAACAGCCTGCGGATGGTGAAGCAGGGCAGAGGGGTTATCGAGTTTTCGGGTTGTGGGGTTTCAGTGGTGGCAACCGGCCGGTCTGATTGACATGCTGACGGGTGCGCTCAATATGGGTGCGGGGGTTGCGCCGTCGTACTTTCTCGAGGGGCTCCTCTGCAACGTCCCGAACGACAAGTGTGGTTCGAGCTACGAGGATACGTTCGTTGCCGCGTACAACTGGATGATTCAAGCTGACCAGACCCAGTTTGTGTGCGCGAATGAGCAATCCTACCTCTTGCGCGACAACGACCCAGTCACCTGGCCCACAGCCAACGGGAAACAGCTTCTAGACGAGCTCGCAACCTTCTGGCGCGATTGGAACTGAACCCGTTCCGTTCCAACCGCTCGGGATGCTAGCAGACGTGGAGGACGTACACGGCTTTCTCGAACCGAACCGTATACACGGCTCGACACGCGTTTCCGTCGTGCGACTCGACGATCTCCAGCACGCCGGGACCAAGGCCCTTCCACGGCTTCGCCGTCGGCGCGGTTCCGCCAAACTGCGCGATACCGAGAGCGTTGCCCATTTCCTCCTTGACCGCCGCGGGAAAGCTCAAGACGTCGCGCTTGGAGGACCGGACCCAATGCAGCGGCTTCTCGTCCGCGGCCAGGACACGTCGCACTGCACGAATATCCCACTGGGATAGTCAGGCAAGCACGCCTTTGTCCAAGGTCGGGTCACCAATCGCGCCCCTGATGGTCCGGCTGTTGGCTGCTGGCGGTGGCGATCACGCCATACTTGCTGGCCAGTCGATGCGCGCTACGCGCCCCAGCGGCGACGATACGCGTCAAGCACGCCCCGCTGGGGCCAGCGGCGATCCTATGGTGGTTTCGTCTTTGAGCGCACGTGTCGCTTCGACCAGTTCTCCACCCTCAGGCCTTTGAAGCGAGCGAAATCCTTGTCGTGTGTGGGAGGCCGCGCTTCAACTGCTCCCACGATTCCGCGCCGCCTTCGCGCTGTGAATCCTCTTCGAGCCACGAGTCCAGCAGGTCGATGACGGATTCGGCAGGCACCCGCGCCCGCGAGAGCCACGCGTCCTTGGCTTCTTCCAGGGCAGCGACGGCCTGATCCTGGGTCACGGTCGGAAAGTCGGCGAGGAACTCGGCAAGCGACCGACCGCGTTCCAGGTACTCCAAGAGCGTCTGGGCAGGCACACGAGTGCCGGCGAACACCGGGGTGCCGCTCAAGACCGCCGGATCGACTTCGATGACCGTCGCACCTCTCTTCACAATGTTCAGGATACACCCTTCGTCCGGTCAACTGTCAGGCGGCGGTGCGGTAGAATCTGCTGTGCTTCGACTTCGAACCGCTGGCGCCAGACTCGACCCGTAGGCACAGCGCCGATTGGAATCATCGCCCCCATGCTGCATGGATACCTCGAATGGAACCTCGAAGAACTCCGGGCCGCGATGCATCTCAATGCTGAGGACGTCCTTGCATACTTCACCGACGGCCGCCGGGTTTCGTTCATGCTTGAGCGGCGAATTATGCGAGAGGTCCTGGGCGGGCAACTGGCGGCTTCCGAGGGCGACGATCACGATCTCATCGATGCGCAAGGGCGCAAGTGGGAGGTTCGATCGATGTCCGCAAGCGGAATTTACTTCCGTCCCAGCTACATGGTCGGATCTGGACGCCGCTTTGAGTGTGACGGATTCCTGCGAAAGCTTGGGCAGATTCACGGGTATGTGATCTCTGACATCACGCAGTTCCCGAGGATCCCGTACTGGCTCGTTGAGGCTGGCCTTGTTCGACAGTGGTGGGACCGAGGTCAGCTTTTGACGGCGAGTAAGATTCCCAGGGCGCGTGCCATCGACCTGCTACGTACGGTGCCATGAACTCGAATCAACTCGCGCTATTTGAAGACGACACCCCATGTGCTCCGCGGCATTCGAGCGCGGTGACGCTCCTTGACGAGCTGCGCGCATTCAAGTGGGAAGGCAAGGAGACGCTCGTCGAGAGCACGACCGCTGACTTGAACGGGCATCACGTATCGGTGCCTTTGCTCGTCAACGAGTTCTGGACGAGTCGTCAGCGCGCGGCGCACAGTCTCCACGAGGTGTCGTACCGGGCGTGCTTCAAGCCCCAACTGCCGCGGTTCTTCATTGAGCGTCTCACGGAGCCTGGACAGACCGTGTACGATCCTTTCTCGGGACGCGGCACGACCGCGCTCGAGGCCGCACTGCTTGGCCGCATCCCGGTCGCGTGCGATGTCAACCCTCTGAGCCGAGTCCTTCTCGAGCCGAGGCTCTTCCCGCCGTCTCTGACGCAGATCGCATCGAGACTCGACGAGATTCCGTGGTCCCGCGTGGAGGGCCTTCGAGACGACCTCTTGGTCTTCTACCATCCAGACACCTTGGCGGAGATCTGTGCGTTACGGACTTACCTGCTGGAGCGAGAGTCATCCGGCGAACTCGACCTTGTGGACCGCTGGCTGCGGATGGTCGCGGTAAATCGTCTCACCGGTCATTCGCCGGGATTCTTCTCCGTTTACACGCTGCCACCGAATCAAGCGGTGTCGATTGATGCGCAGGCCAAGATCAACATTCAGCGCGAGCAGACACCTCCGCGACGGCACGTGGCTCGTCTGATTGTGGCGAAGTCTCGCGCCCTCCTGAAGGACGTTTCGGCTGATTTCGGGCGGCGTAGCCAACGCGGCGGTACAGGCGGCTTGTTGGTTACAGCGCGTTCGTCGTCCACGCCCCAGATCGCGTCGAGTTCTGTGGATCTGGTTGTCACGTCACCGCCCTTTCTGGATGTGGTTGACTACGCTGGCGACAACTGGTTGCGGTGCTGGTTTTGCGGGATCGATCCTCGGGAGGTGGCAATCACGATCGCGAAGCGGCCCGGAGATTGGCAGGCGGCCATGCGGGGCGTGTTCAATGAGCTGTATCGTGTTGTGCGTCCTGGCGGGTCCGTTGCGTTCGAGGTCGGCGAGGTCCGCGGCGGCAAGCTGAGGCTGGAGGACTTGGTACTACCGGCCGCGTTGGGTGCCGGGTTTGAAGCCTGCCTCGTTGTCGTGAACGCCCAGAAATTCACAAAGACTGCCAACTGCTGGGGAGTTACGAACAACCAGAAGGGGACGAACAGCAACCGGATTGTAGTTCTGCGAAAGCTAGTGTAAGTCCGGCGCTGCTGCTACGGAACCTCTTCATGACGAAAGCGAGCGTCGATTCTGGTGTTGAAGTAAGCACCCTTGGATGGCGCCACCATGAACCCACGGTGCAGGAATTCTGGCACGTCGAAGTAGCGGTAGACCCTGCCGTTGGTGAACTCCACTTCGAGGGTTCTGCTCTGTGGATCGAAGCCACGGAGGCGCTCCGAGGCCTCATCGACGCTATCGTCCTGATCCCAGACCAGGGCGCGCTGAGAATCGAGCTGAAAGGGAATCTCGCGGCCATGCTGTCGGCCGCCACAAATGCGAAGAGGTCGCCCGAAACAGGCGACCTCTCGCTGCAAGTTCAAATGGTTGCGGGGGCGTGCAGCCATCGCTACTTGCGGATGTGGAATGGGGCGGCTTAGGCTCCACGCATCGGCTTCACGCACCAACGAGCCTCTGGCTCCAGACGAAAGTCCCGGCCACATCTCAGCTCGAATACCACCGGCTCATCGCCATAGACCTTCGTGACGCGCAGAACGGAGGCCTTGCCGGCGACAAGAAGATCGTGACTCGCCTGGGAGGACACCTTGAGCTGTTGCCATGCGATGTTGCAGGCTGCAGTCCCTTTCACCTCGAACTGCATCGGGTCGTTCCCATCCAGCAAGACCGCCAGATCTGCCCCGCGAGCGGCAACGACAAACTGACAGCCTGGGTGCGTTCGACGAAAGTGGGTCTTGACAATCTCAAGGGCGCGCCCGCCGATCTGATTGCTGCCCTCGCTTGCGGGGAAGCGCAGGTTGAGATCCGCGAATTCGTCCGGACTCAACTTCACTCGAAAGGTATCCATGCTCGTCGTGTAGCCCAGGTCAGGCGCCGGAATTTGGACTCACTTTTGACTCTGGGATCCTCGGCCACGGTCGTGAAGTGCGTCTCGCGACTCTGCAGGCGTCCACTGAAGGTCACATCCTTTGCGAAGTCGAGCCAGCGCTCGACGCCCGGCGCTTGCAAAGGACCCGCGCCGTCGAGGACCGGTCTTGCGTTTCAGTGCCATTGGAACCTCAAGCCGCGACAACGCTGATTCGAGCAGCTTTCCGCGACCGGGGCTTACGCCGAATCACGATCTCGACGTCCTGGTCGAGCGCCGTCAGCAGATTCATCAAGCGTTCGACGGAGAAGCCCGCGAGCTTGTAGTGACGAAGCGCGGAGACCTTCGGCTGCGTGACTCCCAGCACCTTGGCTGCATCCGCTTGCGAGAGCTTCCGCTCCTCAAGCACCTGATTCAGCGCATACGCGAGGCGCAGCTTGGCCTGACGCTCTGCGGCATCAGGAAAGCCCAGGTCGGCGAAGACGTTTCCGGTGCCGCGGGTGATCGCCTCCCTCTGTTCAGCGTTTCGACTTGCCATAGTGCTCCTCATAGTCTCTTTCGGCGGTCTTCAGCCGTTCGGCGACCAAATCAACATCGCGCTTCGCGGTTCGAATGCCCGACGGCGACTTCTTCTGGAACGCATGGAGGACGTACACGGCTTTTTCGAACCTGACCGTATACACCGCTCGATACGCGTTTCCATCGTGCGACTCCACGATTTCCAGCACGCCGGGACCGAGACCCTTCCACGGCTTTGCTGTCGGCGCCGTTCCGCCAAATTGCGCGATGCCGAGCGCGTTGCCCATGTCCTCCTTGACTGCCGTCGGAAACGCCAGAAAATCGCGCTTGGAGGCCCCCACCCAATGCAGCGGCGTCTCGTCGGCAGCCGGAACACGACGCACCGTCCGATTATCCCAGTTCTGGGATAGTCAATCAAGCGATCGCTCACCAGAACCGCGTTTGATCATTGGCTTGCGCCTGCCGCCATTCTTCCAAGCTTGCGCGAGATCGGCTGACCATGACGCGGCCAAATCGTGCGAACTCGAAGGGTCCGGCAGCGAAGTAGTCGTCAGGCGAACGCTCTCTGGGCTTTCGCTTCCGGTGCTTTGTTCTCTTGGATCGTGAGCTCATACCGGCCCGCCGGTACCGCCTACTCGTCCATGTCGCGCAAGTCAGTACGGTCGACAACCGTTAGCTCTTGGAGATCGACGCCAAGAAGAGCCCGCAGTCGATCCGTGATGTCCGGCCGCGCTATCAGATCGGTGCCCTCACACATGACCGGCTCCGCGTCGACAGCCTCAAGGGAACGATGAACGCGCTGTTCCTGAAGGACCTGGCGGAGAAGACGCACCGGGGGCTGCGCGGACGCGTGGAAGCCGGCAAGGCCGGCGGCGGGCTCTGTTACGGCTATCGAGTCCGTGCGCACGATGACCGGACCCAACCGTATCGACTGGCGACCGCGAGATCGAGCCGACGGAAGCCGCGATCGTCGAGCGTATCTTCCGCGAGTTCGTGTCGGGACAATCGCCGAAGCGAATTGCGAAGACGTTGAACCAGCAGGGCGTCGCTGGCCCGTTCGGTGGCAAGTGGAGTCCAAGCACTCTGTACGGAAACGCGAAGCGCGGCACCGGAATCCTGAACAACGAGCTGTACGTCGGCCGCATGGTGTGGAATCGCTTGCGGTACGTGAAGAACCCCGACACGGGCAAGCGCGTGTCGCGGCTGAATCCGGCATCGGAGTGGATCACGACTGCCGTTCCGCCCCTGCGGATCATTCCGGACGAACTCTGGTCGGCCGCGAAAGACCGGCAGAAACACACGCGACATGCAATCACGACGACGGGCAAGCTCTCGTCGAGGAGTTGGTTCGCGAGGCGATCGAGCGCCTGATCGAGTATGACGACTGGTTCGTTCGGGAGGTCAAGAAAGGCCTAGCGCAAATCGATCAGGGTCGCACGCTCACCCAGGAAGAAGTCGGCGCACGTCTGAAGAAATACCTGACCGATAAATCGCCTCGTTGATGACGGCGGTCGGCCAATACGCCTCGCGCAAATCGCAGTCACTCTCGACCAAGCTTTCCAAGCAACCGCGCGACCTCACGCAGCTTCAGGAACTCGCCTGGCGTTACGACGCGAACCGACTGGTACGCCTTCCGATCGAAATGCCCCGGAGCTGTATTGACCGTGATGATGTAGTCCGCATCCGCAGCCAGAGCGCATTCGAGAAACCGGTTGTCAGGCTCATGCCGAATCACGCTCAATTCCGTCAACGGGTAGCAAGGAAGAAAACTCTCGACAACTTCGGCGACCAGCTCCGGGTAATCGCCGAGAACGTCGGAGTATTCCTCGAGAATCGAGGGCGTAACCCACGCCTCAATCAGGTCGGCGTGCACCAGCTCGTAGATGGCCGCTGACGCGTTGTTATTGCTCGGGAATGTCGCGAGCTTCAGAATGCAGGTGTCAAGGACGACTCGCAAGGTACGGCCTCGCGCGTCGCAGCGCCCGCGCACGTCGCTTGGCTTCGACGAACGCAACAGCCTCGCTTTCAGTCATGCTGTTGCCCCGATTCTGGCGATGCGCTTTAGCCAGAGCCGGCGAGAGTTTGAATCGGATGACTTTGCCTTCGACAACAGCTGTCGCGTACATGACACAAGCGTACGCAAAGAACGCAAGCCACACAAGCTCGAAACGACCACGTTCTTGAACAAGCCACTCGGGCATCAGAGGCACAGGATCCGGCAGTTTCACGCGCCTGTATGCGGAGGATGACGAGCAACCGATCCATTCGCTCCGGTCAGTCATTGTGCGGAATCGCTCGGGCGCGTCAAGGGTTCGCTTCGCCGCTCCAATGCATTCCGCTAGTCGCGCCCTTGACCCGCCCTGCGCGCTTCCGGATCAATGGCTCTTACCGGAGCGATGGCGCGCATGATCCATCTCCGCCCAGCGATGTTCGCGACGCGAGGCATTCGGATTGGAATTTGCACACCGAAATTACGAGGCGCATACTCACAGGAAGTTCGTGACGAACATCACCAGGTTGTTGACGAGCGGCCCGCGTCAGATTCGGCGTCAGCCGAGTGCGCAGTCATGGGCTCGGCTCATTGAGAGTCTGGCGAAGTTCTCGAAGGACTTCATGGCCGATAATCGGCTTCAACCGTCGGCGGAAGTACGGCGATTCACGAAGGGAGGCAGACAGAAAACCAGTACTAAGCGGGCCGCCCGCGTGCGCTAACACGCGAACGACCCTGACCAGCCTGTTGGTATTAGCAACCGGCGTGGCTGTCGCGGATCATGCCACAGCCCGCCATGCAGAAAGGCGGCTGACATGAACGACGATGTGAAGGCGGCGATCGATGAGATCGCCAACTCATTGCAGGTAATCAGTCTCCTGTCGACACGCCTGCGACAGGACCTCGGCGAGTCAGCGCAAAACGCGATTGATCTCGAAGGGGCGACCGCTCGTGCTGTTCGCGCGATGAAGCGCCTGCAGCCGGATGGAAAGAAGAAACGCTAACGACCTACCGCAACACGAACGCAGCTCTGAGAATCGGGACTGGCACCCTGCCTTCGCCTACCCCAACAGACACTCTCGTTCCGCTCTGGATCGTGGGCTGCCTCTTACCAGCCGTGAGGCGAGAGAACGCGTCGCTGATCTGTCTTACGTCGAATGCTGCTCCCAGGCTTCGATCAGGTCGAGCAGCTCCGTCACGCTGAGCAGAGCATCCTCATAGGTTGCAGTCCGCTTTTGGCGCGTGCCGCCGGAGTCATGCTTGAGTGTATTCACCTCGCCGTGGACCGTGCGGATGTTGGAGTTGTTCCAGGTTCTTTTCGTCCATTGGGTGTAGAGGGTCTCGGCCTTCGGTCGCAGTTTCCAGACGTGTTCATCTGTGTTTGGTTTGCCCAGGACGATTTTTAGGGCGCGGTGGTACACGGCGGAGATGCGTACCAAAGCTCCGTTGAAGAGGAATCCGGCGGACCATCCGCCGCGCTCACTCAATCGGCCACCGCCGAACTCCTCGGCGCGTTTCAACACAACGCCGGCGTCAGTCTTCGTCTTCGTTCGATTCTGAAAGTTCCGTTCTTTGGCGAGGGCAAGGGAATAGATGACGCCGACGAAGTAGTCGAGCGTGTCAATCACGTCGTCGTTGGCCGTGACTTTGCGCGACTTCAGTAGCATCGCGATCCTACTGCCCGCCGCAGTCAGCGCACGCTTGTCGGCTGCTCTCAGGCGAATGTTTCTGTACTTTGCCGGGCCAGCCGCAGCGTTTTTGGGGCGAGGTGTCGTCATGGTTTGGTTCAGAATGCAGCCGGCATTCCGAAGCTTGGTTCCGTCGGCCATCCTTCGACGCGACACGTGGTCACGTGGGTGTTTCCATCGGCGCGTTCAGCCATGCGGTCGTAAAAGGTCAGATCGCCTGCAGCCGGGTAATGGAGAACATACCGGCCAAACAACACTGCGTACCCACCGTGCGATTGTGGCTCGAGGACCGTGGCGACCACTCGACGGGTAAATGGGTAGTCCTGCGGGAGCTCCGACGTGAACGTGATCATCTTGCGCTCGTCGCACTCGATGATCTGACGGCGGACGATGTCCATCGCCGGATCCAAGGGCAATTGATACCGGCGCTTCGCATCATCAACAACGAGCTGTGGGATCGAGCGAAAGAGCGACAGAAGGCAACGAGGCGCGCTGTCGCGGACGGCGGCAACATGGGACGAGCGCGGCGCCCGCAGTACCTGTTCTCGGGGCTGACGAAGTGCGGCGTGTGCGGCTCGGGCTTCATCATGGCCAGCGCGAACCGGCTGTCGTGCTTCGGAGCGCGTTACAAGGGCATCTGCGACAACCGTCTGACCATCCGTCGCGACGATGTTGAGGCCCGTGTCCTCGAGGCCCTGCAAGAGAAGCTACTGAACCAAGAACTGTTCGAAGAGTTCTGCGAGGAGTTCACGCACGAGATGAACCGGCTTCGGATGGAGCAGCGCGCCAGCCTGAGTTCGGCCAGGCGCGAGGTCGCGCGGATCGGCACGCGCATCAAGAAGCTGCTGAACCTGATGCTGGACGACGCAATCGCGGTGGACGAGGCAAAGGCCGAGATGAACGCGCTCGACGGCCGACGAAAGGAACTGGAGGCTCAGCTCAAGACGGCGGACGAACCGCCGCCGCTCCTACACCCCGAGATGGCCCACATCTACCGCACGAAGGTCAGGGAGCTGGCCAAGGCACTGGAGCAGCCTGGGGGCCGAGTGGAGGCGACCGAGGCTCTACGCGGCCTCGTGGACGCCGTCGTGCTGACCCCTGCGGCGAGCGGCGAGGAGCTCGGCATCGAACTTCGCGGCAACCTGGCCGCGATGCTCGGAGCGACCGTACAAACGAAGAGGTCGTCAGAATCTGACGACCTCTCCCTGCAAGTATCTTTGGTTGCGGGGGG
>Ga0209640_10002589_pt1 | contig 15792 bp, 13 predicted proteins | sample RifCSP10_1_FD_184018 | JGI IMG/M metagenome (GOLD analysis project Ga0209640, IMG submission 184018) | Soil microbial communities from Rifle, Colorado - Rifle CSP2_sed 10_1 (SPAdes) (version 2) | ecosystem: Environmental > Terrestrial > Deep subsurface > Rock core/Sediment | place: Rifle...
GGGATCGGGGGGACCGGCGTCGTCACCGTCAACCAGATCCTCGCCACGGCCGCGCTCCTCGACGGGCTGGACGCGCGTACGCTCGACCAGACCGGCATGTCGCAGAAGGCGGGCCCCGTGGTCTCGCACCTGCGCCTGGCAAGGGGGGAGAGCGAGCCCGCGAACCGGGTCGGCGCCGGCCAGGCGGACTGCTACCTGGCGCTCGACATCCTCACCGGGAGCGAGGCACGGATGCTCCTCTACGCCGACTCCGGCCGGACCGCGGCCTTCGTCTCGACGAGCGACGTGCCGACCGGGTCGATGGTCGAGGGCTCGGCCGGGCTCGAGTTCCTCCCGCGCGAGGAGCTCCTCGACCGGATCCGCTCGTCCGTGCGCGAGGTCTTCGACCTCGACGCCCTCGCGGCCGCGCAGGCGCTCTTCGGGAACACGACCCCGAGCCACTTCCTCCTCGTCGGCGCGGCGTACCAGGCCGGCGCCCTCCCGATCTCGGCCGATGCGATCGAGCGGACGATCGAGCTGAACGGCGTCGGCGTGGAGGCGAACGTGGCGGCCTTCCGGTGGGGGCGCGTCGCCGTCGCCGACCCGGGGGCGTTCGCGGTCGCCACCACGCGTGCGAGCCGCCCCCGCCCGCGACACACGCTGCCCGACAGCTCGCTCGGCGGCGCGACGCGGGACGCGGCAGCGGTGCGCGCGCACCACCTGGCCGAGTACGGCGGCGAGCGGCTCGTGCGCCGCTACCTCGCTGTCGTGGAGGAGGCGTGGCGGGCCGAGCGGGAGGTCACGGAGGAGACCGCCTTCAGCCAAGCGGTCGCCGCAGGCCTCCACAAAGTGCTCGCGTACAAGGACGAGTACGAGGTCGCCCGGCTCCTCACGGCGCCCTCGTTCGCGGCGGTCGTGCGGGACGAGCTGCCGGGGACGCGCCGGATCACATTCCTGCTCCACCCGCCCTTCCTGCGCGCGCTCGGCCTGCGCCGGAAGGTCCCCGTCGGTCGGGCAGGGAGGCCGCTCCTGGCTCTGCTCGCGCGCATGCGGTTCCTGCGCGGGACGCCCTTCGACCTCTTCGGCTATGCCCGCATGCGCCGGATGGAGCGCGCGCTCGCCGCCGAGTACGAGGACCTGGTCTCGAGGCTCACATCGACGCTCTCGCCCGAGAGCTACGAGCGCGCCGCCGCTGCCGCCGAGGCGATCGACCTCGTGCGCGGCTACGAGGAGGTCAAGCTCGCCGGCCTGGAGCGCTTCCGGCGGCGGCTGGCCGAGCTCGGGGTCGAGGCCGCGGTCTGACCCGGGCAGCTACGCAGTCGTGGCGCGCCTGGCGGCCGCGTCGAGAGCGGCGTCCACGATCTTGTTGTAGCCCGTGCAGCGGCAGAGGTTCCCCGCGATCGCCTCCCGCACCTCGCTCTCGTCGGGAGACGGTTTCACCCTGAGCAGGGCCTCGATCGAGAGGATCATCCCGGGCGTGCAGAACCCGCACTGAGCGGCACCGTTCGCGACGAACGCCGCCTGCACCTCGTCGAGCCCGCCGTCGCGGTCGATGCCCTCGATCGTCGTCACCTCTCGCCGCTCGACCTGGCGCGCGAGCTGCAGGCAGGCGACGACGGGCTCGCCGTCGACGAGGACGGTGCAGGCGCCGCAGTCGCCGGTGAGGCATCCCCACTTCGTCCCGGTCAGGCCGAGGACGTCGCGCAGGAGCGAGAGCAGGGTGGCGTCCGGCTCCATCTCGCGGCGGTAGCGGTCGCCGTTGACGTCGAGCTCGATCCTCACGGCCCGTCCTCCGAGAGGACGCCGTTCGGGCGGGCGAGCACGCCTTCGGGCCAGCTGCCCGTGGCGCGCAGCCAGGCGATGCGGAGCGCCCGGGGCACGAGCACGGCCACCACCTGCCGCCGGTACTCGGCGGTCCCCCTGGCGTCGCTGATCGGGGAGCACGCTGCCGCAGCGCGCGAGCCCGCCTCGGCGAGAGCCTCCGGGTCGAGCGCGGTGCCCAGCACGGCCTCGCCCGCCTCGGGAACGGACAGCGGGACGGGCGCGACGGCGCCGAGCGCGACGCCGGCCGCGGTCACGGTCTCGCCGTCCGCCTCGACCTCGGTCGCGACGCCGACCCCGGCCAGGTCCATCGACCAGCGCACGGTCTGGCGCAGGTAGCAGGAGCCGGCCCCCGGGGCAGGTGTCCGCAGCCGGACCGCGGTCAGCAGCTCGCCCGGGGCGAGCGTCGTCGTGCCCGGGCCGGCGAAGAGCTCCGCGAGCGGGAAGGAGCGCTCGCCCCCGGGGCCCGCGACCTCGGCCACCGCGTCGTGCACGAGGAACGCGGGAGGCAGCTCGGCGGACGGAGTCGCGTGGCACAGGTTCCCGCCCACGGTGGCCATCGTCCGGATCTGGATCGATCCCAGGAGGCGGGCGGCCTCGACGACCCCGGTCGCGCGCCGCGCCAGCACGGGGTCGAGCTCGAGCGCGCGGATCCGCGTCAGCGCGCCGATGCGGAACGTGTCGCCGTCGGTGTCGATCCCGGCGAGCGTTGCGAGCGGGCTCAGGTCGACGAGCCAGTCCGCGTGCACGCGGCCGAGCCGCGTGTCGATCAGGAGGTCGGTCCCGCCGGCGATCGGGGTTGCGACGCCCTCGTGCTCGATCAGGAAGCCGATCGCGTCCTCCAGCGTCCGCGGGACGAAGACGTCAGCCATCTGATCGACCGTCCGCGACGAGCACCTGCGACCGCTCGCCCGTGTCGATCCACTCCTTCACCTTCCACGGGCGCATCGGATAGGCGCGCGGGCGGATCCCGGTGGCGTCGGCGACCGCGTTCGCGATCGCGGCCGGAGGCGGGATGATCCCGGCCTCGCCCACCCCCTTGGCGCCGAAGGGCCCGCGGGGGTCGATCGTCTCGACGAGCTCGACCGAGATCCGGGGCACGTCGACCGCGGTCGGCAGGCCGTAGTCGTGGAGGTTGGGGGCGGCGATCTGGCCGTCGAAGATCACGAGCTCCTCGGAGAGCGCGAGGCCGATGCCCATCGCCGTCCCGCCCTCGATCTGCCCCTCGCAGGACATGGGGTTGATCGCGCGGCCGACGTCGTGCGCGGTCCAGTAGCCGAGCACCCGCACCATCCCGGTCTCCGGGTCGACCTCCACCTCGGCGACGTGGGCGCCGAAGCCGTACGCGGCGGAGATGTTGCCGCGGTGCTCGACCTGCCGCTCGGTGGGAGGGTCGTAGAAGGCGGTCGCCATGACGATGCTTCCGTCCTCGCGCAGCAGCCGGCGCCGCACGAGACGCGCGTAGTCCATGTGCCGCTCCGCGTCGCCGTCCACCGACACGACGCCGTCCTCGATGGAGAGCTCGTCGATCGGCGCCCCGAGCACCTCGGAGGCGATCTCGAGCAGCTGCCCGCGGGCGTCGGCCGCCGCCATGCGGGCGGCGTTGCCGGCGACGAAGGTCGTCCGGCTCGCGTGCACGCCCACGTCCCAGGGCTTGACGTCCGTGTCCGAGTTGATCACGTGCACCGCCTCGAGCGGCACCCGCATCTCCTCGGCCACCATCATCGCGAGGACGGTCTCCGAGCCCTGGCCGAGCTCCGACGCGCCCGTGATCAGCGTCACCTGGCCGGAGTCGTCCACCTTGACCATCGCGCCGCACCCGTCCGAGCCGTAGATGCGGGCGCCTCCGCCCACGTGGATGTAGGCGGCGGCGCCGAGGCCGCGGTGGCGGTCGCGCATCCGGCCGCGCCGCTCGTTCCAGCCCGACTGCTCGCGGACCGCCTGGAGGCACTCGGTGAGGCCGCAGGACGTGATCTCCATCCCCTGCGGGGTGACGTCCCCGGACTGGTTGGCGTTCCGGAGCCGCAGCTCCATGGGATCCATCCCGAGCGCGTCGGCCAGCTCCTCCATCTGCTGCTCGACGGCGAAGGTCGCCTGCGGGTTGCCGAACCCTCGCACCGAGCCCCCGTAGTTCTTGTTCGTGTACACGACGGCGCAGCGCATCCGGCTCGCCGGCACGCGGTACAGCGAGGTGACCGTGTTCGTGGCAACGAGCATCGCGTGCGAGCCCCAGCCGTTGTAGGCCCCGTTGTCGGAGACCACCTCGGCGTCGCGGAAGAGCAGGTTCCCCTCCGCGTCCGCTCCTGTCCGCAGCCGAAAGTGCATCGGCTGGCGCGTGCGTAGCCCGATGAACTCCTCCTCCCTGGACATGGCCAGCCGCACCGGCCGCCCCGCCGCGCGCGCCAGCAGGACGGCGATGAAGTCGTGGGGGTCGATGTCGATCTTCCCGCCGAAGCTGCCTCCGACCGGGGGCTGGATGACCGTGATGCGCCGCCAGTCGAGCCCGAGGCAGTCGGCCAGCTCCTTGCGGTACATGAAGACCATGTGCACCGGGCTCCACACGGTGAGGTGGCCGTCCGGCGCGAACGAGGCGATGACGACATGGGTCTCGATCGGGGCCGGGGCAGCCTGGGGCGCGGAGTAGCGGCCCTCGACGATCACGGCGGCCCGGGCCGCGGCCTCGTCGACCTCCCCGTCCTCGAAGTCCCAGCGCATGGATACGTTCCCGTCGATGCCCTCGAGCTCGTCGTGGATCACGGGCGCGCCGTCCTCGAGCGCCTCGAAGGGGTCGAAGACGGGCGGAAGCACCTCGTAGTCCACCCGGATCAGCTCCAGCGCCTGCTTCGCGGTCTCCTCGTCGACCGCTGCCACGGCCGCGACCTCGTCGCCGATGAACCGGACCTTCTCTCCCTTGAGCGGGACGTTGTCGTGACCGTAGCCGTACGGACGCTGCTCGACGTTGCCCGCGTGGATCACGGCGCGCACGCCGGGCAGCCGCTGCGCCTCCTCGACGTCGATCTCGCGGATCCTGGCGTGGGGGTGGGGGCTGCGGAGGATCGCGCCGACGAGGAGCCCGGGAAGCCTCATGTCGTCGGCGTAGACCGTCTGCCCGGCCACCTTCTGCGGCGCGTCCAGCTTGGGCAGGCGCTTCCCGACCACGCGCAGCTCCTCTCCAGCCCTCGTCGACATGCGGCTCCAGTCGTTGGGGACGACGAGTTCATGCTACGGCCAGCGTGCCCGGTGCGCCCGACCGAACCTCACGCCACTATGCTCGGGTGAGCGCGTCTGGAGATCGGGCGCCAGGTGTGGGAGCGACGACGGAGGTCGAGGTGGAGGACAGTCGTCGGGACGCGCCGCTCGTGCGGGGGCCGCTGGCGGCCGCCCGGCGGTCGGGCATCCGCGAGATGATGGACCTCTCGGCAGCGCTGGAGGGCGTCCTGCACCTCGAAGTCGGTGAGCCCGACTTCCCGACTCCCGCCCACGTCGTCGAGGCCGTCGAGCGCGCGCAGCGGGAGGGGCAGGTCAAGTACACCCTCTCGCGGGGAACCCTCCGGCTGCGCGAGCTCCTCTCGGAAAAGGTGCGCGCGCAGAACGGCCTCGACGCGCCTTCCGAGCGGATCGTGGTCACGGCCGGCGGCACGCTGGCCGTCTTCACGGCGCTCGCCTCCCTGGTCGACGCAGGGGACGGTGTGCTCGTCCCGGACCCCGGCTGGCCCGGCGCCGACCTGGCGGTGACACTCGTGCACGGCCGGCCGCTCCGCTACCGCCTGCTCCCCGAGGACGGCTACCTGCCCGACCTCGAGCAGCTGGAGGCGCTCGCCGGCGACGCCCGCGTGCTCTTCCTGAACACGCCCAGCAACCCGACCGGCGCCGTCTTCGACCGCTCGACGCTGGAGCGCATGCTCGGCATCGCCGAGCGCAACGGTCTGGTCGTGGTCGCGGACGAGGTCTACGAGGAGATCGTCTTCGACACGGAGCACGTCAGCATCGGCTCGCTCGGCTACGAGGGCCGCGTGGTCACGGTCTTCAGCTTCTCGAAGGGGTACGCGATGACCGGGTGGCGCGTCGGGTACGCCGTTGCTCCCGAGGAGGTGGTGGAGGCGATGGTGCAGGCGCAGGAGACGATCGTCGCCTGCCCTTCCTGGACGGGCCAGAAGGCGGCGGAGGCGGCGCTCACCGGCCCCCGCGAGCCCGTCCTCGCGATGCGGGACGAGTACCGGCGGCGACGCGACACGGCCGTCGCCGCGCTGCGCGAGCACGGCCTCCTCCTTGCCGAGCCGCGAGGGACGTTCTACGCGATGGCGGACGTGAGCGCGCTGGGCGCCGACTCGTTCGAGATCGCGCGGCGGCTGCTCCTCGAGCAGCGGGTCGCCGTCGCGCCCGGCGAGGCGTTCGGCCCTGCGGGCGCGGGAACCGTGCGCCTCTCGCTCGCGTCGCCTCCGGAGGTGGTCGAGGAGGCGATCGGCCGGATCGCGCGCGCCGTCCGCGGGGCGGCCGTCACGTCCCCGTGAAGCGCGGCTCCCGCTTCTCGTGGAACGCCTGGAACCCCTCCCGCAGGTCGTCGGTCTCGAGCAGCTCGAAGACGGCCTCGCCTTCCCGGTCGAGCCCGGCGGCCAGCTCGCGGCCCCAGCATTCGTAGACGAGCTCCTTGATCAGGCCGATCGCCCGGGTCGGCCCCGCGGCGAGCTGCTCGGCGATCCCGGTCGCCCGGGCGACGACCTGGTCGTCCTCCACCACCTCCGTGACGATCCCGTGCGCGAGGGCCTCCTCGGCGTCGAGCCGCTTCCCCGTGGCGAGCAGCCAGAAGGCGCGGGAGACCCCCACGAGGCGCGTGAGCCGCTGGGTGCCTCCGGCGCCGGGGAAGAGGCCGAGATCGACCTCCGGGAAGCCGAAGATGGCGCCCCTGCCCATCACCCGCACGTCGCAGGCGAGCGCGAGCTCCGCTCCCCCTCCGAGCGCCCAGCGCTCGATCGCGCACACCACCGGCTTGCCGCAGCGCTCGAGCGCGTCCTCCACCTCGACCTCGCGGCGCATCGCGCGGTAGGTCTCGCGCGTGTGGTTGCTCATGACCTCGATGTCCGCGCCCGCGCAGAAGCGCCCGTTCGCGCCCTTGATCAGGATCGCCCGCACCTCGGGCTCGGTCGCGAGCCGGTCGACCGCGTCCTGCAGCGCGCCGATGAGCTCGGGGCTCATCGCGTTCACCTTCGGCCGGTCGAGGGTCAGCGTGGCGACGCCGCTCTCGGCGCGCTCCACGTGGAGGACGCTCGTAATCTCGGTGCTCATGTCGTCTCGACCTCTCTCGATCCGTGGGGTTTCTCGGAGGGACCCTACAAGCGCACTCCTCGGCCGACGCGTCACCACGTGAGCACGACGCGCCCGGAGACCGCTCCCCGCTGGATGCGCTCGATCGCGTCGTCGACCTCCGCCGGCGAGACGGTCTCCACTGCCAGGCGGAGCCTCCCTGCCGCGAAGCCCTCGAGCAGGTCTCCCTCCACGCCCTTCGGCAGCCGCCGCCGCATCATGTTCAGGGGGAGGAGCGCCACGTCGGCGGCCATCAGGTCGGGGAGCGAGAGTCGGATCTCCGTCCCCGCCGTGTAGCCGACGAGCACCGCCCGCCCCCCGGGCCGCACGGAGCGCAGGTGCTCCGCGAGGAGGAAGCCGCCGACGGTGTCCACGAGGAGGTCGACGGGCTCGACGGCGTCCCCGGGGGCGGCCGTCTCCGCGTTCGCGGGGAGAAAGGGCGCCTTGTCGGGGGAGCGCAGCCAGGCGACGAGGGTCTCCGCGCCCTCGAGTGCGGCGAGCTGGAGCGCGAGCGAGCCCACCGCGCCGGAGGCTCCGGTGACGCCGATCCGCTCTCCCGGCCGGAGCGCGCCGAGGCCCATCACCGCCGCCCAGGCGGTCGCCGCCACGGAGCCGCAGGCGGCCGCGAGCGCCGTTTCGAGCGCGTCGGGGATGGGCCGCGCCGCGCGGGCGGTCACCGTCGCGTACTCCGCCCAGGTGCCGGGCCGCGTCGCGCCGAGCCCGCCGCCGAACACGCGCACCCGCATGCCGGCCGCGACCCGGTCGGCGTCGACCTCGGCTCCCGCCCGGACGACCCGTCCCGCGCCCTCGATCCCCGGCACGTACGGGAGGCTCGGCCGGACCGGGAAGTCGCCGCCGGCGACGGTGAGGTCGTGGTGGCTGACGACGCCCGCCGCGAGCTCGACGAGGACGTCCTCGGGGCCGGGCTCCGGCACGGGGACGCGCTCGAGCCTCGGAGGCTCCCCGAAGGCGTGCACACGGAGCGCCCGCATGTCCTCCGGCACCGCGTTCGGGCTCGGGCCCACGTGTCCGCCGGGCAACGCTCAGTACGACCGCGGCAGACCGAGGTCGTGCTGCGCGATGTAGTTCAGGGTCATCTCGTCCGTCACCGGGCTCAGCCGGTACAGGCGCAGGTTGCGCCAGTGGCGCTCGATCCCGGAGTCGCTGACGTAGCCCGCGCCGCCGAAGGTCTGGATGGCGGCGTCGGCGGCCGCGAGCGCGGCGTGCGCGGAGGAGTACTTGGCCGAGGCGGCGGCGATGCCGCAGTCGCGGCCCTGGTCGTACAGCCAGGCGGCTTCGTACGTCTTCAGGCGTGCCGCCGAGAGCGCGATCCGCGCCTGCGCGAGCGGGAACTGCACGCCCTGGTACGCGCCGATCGGTTGCCCCCAGACGTTCCGCTCCGAGGCGTACTCGACCGCACGGCGAAGCGCCAGCGAGCCTGTCCCGACCGCCGCCGCCGCGAACACGATGCGCTCGGGGTTGAGCACGTCGTAGAGGGCTCTCCAGGCGCCGCCCTCCTCTCCGACGATGTTCTCTGTGGGCACCGCGTAGTCGGTGAAGTAGACGCGATTCGTGTCCATGAAGTGGTTCCCCAGTTTCTTGAACGGCCGCGCGGTCACGGCGGGGTCGGGGAGGTGGCCGAGCAGGAGGGAGATCCCGCGGGTGCGGTGGGCCTCGTCGTAGGGCGACGTGCGCGCCATGACGACGATGTGGCTCGCGTTCCCGACCAGCGAGATGTAGACCTTCTGGCCGTTCAGGACGTAGGAGTCGTCCCTGCGCTCGGCCTTCGTGGAGATCGCCGAGATGTTCGAGCCCGACTCGGGCTCGGTGAAGGCGCCCGCCCAGAGATCGCCGTTCGCGATGCCGGGGAGGTAGCGCTCCTTCTGCCCGGGGCTGCCGTGGCGGATGAGCAGGCACGCGCCGAAGACGGGCCCGCCGACGATCACCGATCCGCCCTCCATCCCGGCGCCGCCCTCGGCCACGCCCTCGACCGCGATCGCCAGCTCGAGCAGGCCCTTGCCTCCGCCTCCGTACTCCTCGGGCACGGAGAGGCCGAGCAGCCCGTGCTCGGTGAGCGCCTGCCAGAACTCGGCCGGGAAGCGGTACTCGTAGTCGATCTCCTGCCAGTAGGAGTCCTGGAAGCGCCCCGCCAGCTCCTTGCCGAACTCGAGGAGGGCGGCCTGGTCGGCGTCGTAGTCGAAGTCCACGCGCTCTCTGCGCTCCTAGCGGGCGACCGGCACGTCGCCGTCCTGGTCGAGCTCTACCTCTGCCCCCTGCGCGGCGTCGCTCTCGACGCGCGCGATCGCGAGCGGCCCGAGCGGCGTGCGGACGGCCCCCACCCTGACCTCGCGCTCGGCCGCGGCCTCGAGCACGCCGTGGTCCACCGGCTCCTCCCGCCACTCGCCGCCGCCGCAGTCGGGGCAGAGGAAACGACGCGGGAAGACCGCTCTCCCACAGGCTGCGCAGACGAAGACTGAGAGGCTCACGCCGCGGCGTCCAGGACGACGGCGTTCGCGCAGGCGCCGTAGCGGTACAGGACCATGCCGTACCCCGTGACCACGGCCAGCCGTGCGTCCTCCACCTGCCGCTCGCCCGCCCGGCCGAGGAGCTGGGTGACGGCCTCGACGAGCCCGTGCATGCCGCCGGCGCAGCCGGCCTGACCGGCCGAGAGCTGGCCGCCCGAGGTGTTGACCGGCAGGCGCTCCTCCTCGATCCGCCGCCGCAGGAACCCGGGCAGGTCGCCGTCGGGCGCGAACCCGAGGTCGGCGAGCTGGGCGAGCGCCATCGCCGGGTAGTCGTCGTACACGGACACGACGTCCATGTCCTCCGGCCCGGCGCCGGCGTCCTGCCAGAGCGGGCCGGAGAGCTCTGCGATCCCGGTGGTGAGCCCGTCTCCCTCCTGGCCGTCGTGATTGTGGAGCGCGCGGAGTGCGCGGATGCGCACGCCCTCGCCCTCGGCGGCCACGACGAGCGCGTCCGCGCCGCTCACCACGGGGACGCAGTCCAGCCGGTGGAGGGGAGCAGCCACGACTGGCGCCTCGAGGTACTCCTGGAGCGTGAGCGGGGCGCGGTACACGGCGAGGGGGTTGAGGCCTGCCCAGGCGCGCTGCGCGACGACGAGCCGCCCGTAGTCATCGCGCTCGAGCCCGTGCTTCGCCATCTGCTGGGCAGTGAGCATGGCGAAGAGCACGTTGGGGCCGCCGGTCGGGATCCCGGCCAGGTACTCGGCGGTCGTGCGGTTGTACTCGTCCACGAGCCGCCGGAACGACTCGCGGTCGAAGTGGTCGCCCGAGAGCAGGACGACGGTGCTCGCGTCGTCGGCCTGGATAGCGCGCACCGCGTGCTGCAGGAGCTGGATTCCGGAAGCCCCTCCATTCCCGTCGTCCATCAGCCAGCGGGGGCGGAGACCGAGCTTCCAGGCGAGGTCGATGGCGCGGTCGGGCGTGTGCGTGAAGGAGGCGACGCCGAGCCCGTCGACATCGCCGCGCTCGATCCCGGTGCTCTCGAGGGCACGGACGAACGCGTCTGCGAGCAGCGTCTCCGTCGTCGTGCCCTCCTCGGGATGGCGCGTGTACGGGGTCTCCACCGCCCCGACGATCACCGCGCCCGAGTAGTCGGCCACGGCACGACTCTAGTCTCTCGACCTCCGACGAGACCGGGGGATCGGCACGCGGCACCTGTGGTGAGGCCTCGAACGGGACCCGGTAGGCTGGCGCGGATCGTGCACGCCGTCGTCCTCCTCAAGCAGATCCTGGACTGGGAGGTGCCGCCGCAGAGGTTCCGGATCGACCAGGCGACGAAGCGCCCGCCCGACGACCTCGCTCCCAAGCTGCTCGGCCCGTTCGAGCAGAACGCCCTCGAGCTCGCCCTCCAGCTGAAGCAGGCCGGGGCGGTCGAGCGGGTGACGGCGCTCCTCGCCGGGCCGGCCGAGGCGACCGAGGCGCTCCGCAAGGCGCTGGCCGTACGGGCCGACGAGGCCGTACACGTCGAGGTGGAGCACACGGACGCGCTGGACCCCTCGCAGACGGCGGAGCTCCTCGTCGCCGCGGTGCGCCGTCTGGACCCGCCCGAGCTCGTGCTCGCCGGGCGCCAGGCCGGCGACTGGGATCACGGCCAGGTCGGCTACCTCGTCGCCGAGCGACTGGGCTGGCCGGCGGTCGGCCTCGTCTGGCGCGCGGAGCTGCGCGACGGGCGGCTGCACGTCTGGCGAAGCGGCGTCGCCGGCGTGGAGCACCTCGCCGTCCGTCCACCGGCCCTCCTCACCGTCACGAGCCACACGGACCTCCGGCTGCGGATGGGCAGCGTGATGGACCTCATGGCCGCGAACCGGAAGGAGATCGCCCGCTGGACCCCGGCCGAGCTGGGGCTCGGGCCCGAGGAGCTCGCCGCCGCCCGGCGGCTCGACCTCGCGGGCGTGCAGGTGTCGGAGGTGAAGCGCGAGTGCGAGCTGATCGAGGGCGAAGGGGCCGCGGAGGTCGCGGCGCGCGTCCTCGAGCGGCTCGCCGAGCTGAAGCTCCTCGAAAGGCGCGCGTGATCCTCGCGGCGACCTGGGACACCGAGGGCCTCGGCCGCGCGGGCCTCGAGCTGCTCGGGGCCGCGACCCGGCTCGGTGCCACGCTCGGCGAGGAGGTCGCGTTCGTCTCGCTCGCCGCGTCCGGCAGGGGCGCTGCCGAGCAAGCAGGCGCCCACGGTGCGGCCCGAGCGTTCGTGGTCGAGGGCGGCCACACAACGTCGGTCGGCGAGGGGGCGGTCGCCGTCCTCGCCGAGCTCGTGCGGGAGCTCGGCGCGCGCGCGGCCCTGCTCCCCGCCGACGAGCAGGGCGGCGAGGTCGCGCCGCGGCTCGCCGAGCGCCTGGGCGCCACCGCGATCACGCACGCGGTCGCGGTCGAGGTCGCCGACACGAATCCGGTGTGGACGAGGCCCGTCTTCGGAGGCAAGGCGCTGGCGACGGTCTCGGCGCTTGCGGAGCCCGTCGTCGCGACGCTTCGCCGCGGCGCCTTCGATCCTGCGGAGGCGACCGGAGGATCGGCTGTCGTCGAGACGCGCACGGTGCCGGCGGGCGACGGCGCCGTCGAGTTCCTCGGCTCCGAGGCCGCGGCCGACGGCGCGTCGCTCGAGGATGCCACGGTGATCGTCTCGGGCGGGGCCGGCCTGGGCAGCGCCGAGGCGTTCTCGGAGCTCGAGGAGCTCGCGGGGCTGCTGGGCGGGGCGGTGGGGGCGTCGCTCGCGGCGGTCGACGCGGGCTGGGCGCCGCCCGAGCGGCAGGTCGGGCTCACCGGGAAGGCGGTGAGCCCAGACGTCTACTTCGCGTTCGGGATCTCCGGCGCCAGCCAGCACCTCGCGGGGATCGGCGGCGCGAAGGCCGTCGTCGCGGTGAACACCGACCCCGACGCGCCGATCTTCCGCAGCGCCCGGCTCGGCGTCGTCATGGACTGCCGTGTGCTCGTCGGCGCCCTCCTCGCCGAGCTCCGGCGAAGCGCGTGAGAGCGGTGCTCGCCGCGGCGACGCGGGAGGTCCAGTGGAACGTGACGACCGAGATGGTCGTCGTCATGTACGCGAGCATGGTCGTCGCGCTCGCCGTCTTCGGATACGGCGTCCGGCGCCTCGTGCGCGTTTGGCGGCTCGGTCGCCCTGCGGCCGTGTGGAACGACCTGGGCGCGCGCACGCGGCGGACGCTCTCCGCGATCGCCCAGGCGACGGTGCTTCGCAAGCGTCTTCCCGGGGTCGCGCATGCGCTCGTCTTCTACGGCTGGTGCGTGCTGTTCGCGGCGACCGTGGTCGTGTTCTTCCACCACACCCTGGGCGTCCGGATCATGCAGGGCGCCTTCTACCTCGTCTTCCAGAGCCTCGTGGTCGACCTCTTCGGGGCGCTCGTCCTCGCCGGGCTCGGGATCGCGCTCTACCGCCGCTACGTCATCAGCCCCCCGCAGCTCGAGCACGGCAAGCGGGCGGACCTCGTCCTCCTGGGGTCGCTGCTCCTGATCGTGCTCACGGGCTACCTGCTCGAGGGCATGCGGATCGCGGCGACGGACGACGAGTGGGCGGGCTGGTCGCCCGTGGGAGCGCTCGTCGCGGCCGGGGCGGGCGCGGTCGCGAGCGACGCTGCCGTCGAGGACGCGTACCCGTGGCTCTGGGTGGGACACGTGCTGCTCTGGCACGCGCTGCTGGCCTCGCTTCCCTTCACGAAGTTCGTCCACGTCTTCACGAGCCCGCTCAACGTCTTCTTCTCGAACCCGCGGCTTCCGCTCGGCGTCGTCGCGCCGACCGACTTCGAGGCCGAGGACGTCAAGCTCGGCATCAACGCCCCGGCGGACCTGCGCTGGACGCAGCTCTTCATGCTCGACGCCTGCACGGAGTGCGGCCGCTGCGAGGCGGTGTGCCCCGCCTGGGCCGCCGGCAAGCCGCTGTCGCCGAAGAGCGTGATCCTCGACCTGCGCGACGCCGTCCGGCGGGACGGCGCGGACGCGGGGCCGCTCGCGGGTGGCGTGATCAAGCCGGAGACGCTGTGGGCGTGCACGACCTGCCGTGCCTGCGAGGAGGCGTGCCCGGTGGCGATCGAGCACGTCCCGCTGATCGTCGGCCTCCGCCAGAACCTGGCCATGGAGCACGCCTCCGTGCCCCCGGGCGTGTCCCAGCTCGTGGCGAGCCTGGAGGCGGTCGAGCACCCGTTCCGCGGGGCCCCATCGGGCCGGACGGACTGGCTCGAGGGCCTGCCCGTCCAGCAGCTCGGCTCGCTCGCCGACGCGGACGGCCTCGACGTCGTCTACTGGGTCGGTTGTGCAGCCGCGTTCGACGAGCGCGCGCAGCAGATCGCCCGCGCGCTGGTGCGTGTGCTGCTCCACGCGGGCGTCCGCTTCGCCGTGCTCGGCGCGCAGGAGCGCTGCAACGGCGACCCGGCCCGGCGTACGGGCAACGAGTTCCACTACGACCTGCTCGCGCGCGCGAATGTCGAGACGCTCGACCGTGCGGGTGTCACGCGCATCGTCACTCACTGCCCCCACTGTCTCCAGCAGCTCCGCCACGAGTACCGGCAGTTCGGGGGGCGGTACGCAGTGGTGCACTCCAGCGAGCTCGTAGGCGCGCTGATCGACGAGGGGCGGGTGCGGCTGGCGCCCGGCGTCCGCGAGGCAGCACGGGTGACGTACCACGATCCCTGCTACCTCGGCCGCTACAACCGGGTCTTCGACGCGCCGCGGCGCATCCTGGACGTCCTCCCGGTCGAGCGCGTGGAGATGCGCCGCTCGGGCCGCGAGAGCTTCTGCTGCGGCGCCGGGGGCGGTCACGCCTTCTACGCCGACGAGGAAGGAGAGCGCATCAACGGCATCCGCGCCCGCGAGGCCGCGGAGACCGGGGCGGCGACCGTCGTCACCGCGTGCCCCTTCTGCCTCACGATGCTCACGGACGGCGCGCGCCAGGTGGCGGGGGAGGGCAGGACCATCGAGGCGCGCGACCTCGTCGAGCTGGTCGCGGACGCCCTCGCCGACGACTGAGCACGCGCTCCGAGCCGGCGAGCCCGCCCTCAGTGTCCCGCGGGCTTCTCCCAGCCCTCGAGGGTCGACGGCCGCCAGTCGGTGCCGACTGTCGGCGAGGACTCGACCCAGGGCCCGAGCTCGGGCTGCGGGAACTTCGTGTGCTCGGCCTTGAGCTGGATCCCGTACGAGTTGCCCGACTGCAGGTGCGTGATCAGCACCTTGCGCGCAATCTCGTCCTCACGGCCCTCGGGGATCGGGAAGTAGATCTTGAGGAACGAGTTCGAGTACCGGTCGAACACGGCGGGCACGCCGTCCTCCTCGAGGAGCTGGATGTCCTCGAGCCAGTTCAGGTCCTCGCCCGGCGTCGCCGCGAGCAGGTCAGCGCCCTCGACGAGCGACATGTCCTCCTGGTACGGGAAGCGGTGCCCCGCGAGGAACTCGGCGTCGATCGACTTGATCTTCTCCGGCTCGGCGTACGCGATCTCGTGATGAGGCTGCTCGGCCACGACTACCGCTCCAGCGCCCGCAGGTGCTCGACGTTCTCCGCGTGGTGGGCGGCAAGCTCGTCCTCGGCCTTGATCGCGAGCAGCCGCTTCACCTCCGCGAGGATCTCGTGCTCGGTCTGGCCGACCGTGTACGTGGTGCCGGCGAGCGGGACGCGCGCCATCGCGGAGGCCTCGATCGTGAGCGCCGCCAGGTCCTCCGGCTCGAGCGAGTGCACGTTCGTCTTGCCGCAGGCTCGCGCGAGCATCTGCAGCTCCATCGTGAGCGTCGTCAGGAAGTTGTAGACGCGCTCCGCCGCCTCCTCGACCACGAGGCGCTTGCGCAGCTCGGGATCCTGGGTCGTGATGCCGACCGGGCAGCGGCCGGTATGGCAGTGGTAGCAGTAGCCCGCGGGGACGCCGACCGTGCCCTCGTAGTCGGTGACGCCCGGGATCTCCTTGTTGCAGTTGAGCGCCATGAGCGCGGAGTGGCCGATCGCGACCGCCTTCGCGCCGAGCGCGAGGCACTTGGCCACGTCGGCGCCGTTCCGGATGCCGCCGGCAACGACGAGGTCGATCTCGTCGGCGAGGCCGACGTCCTCGAGCGCGCGCCGCGCCTCGGGGATCGCGGCCATGAGCGGGATCCCGGTCTCCTCGGTGGCGATGTGCGGGCCCGCCCCGGTGCCGCCCTCCGCGCCGTCGAGGTAGATGATGTCGGGGCCGCACTTGGCGGCCAT
>Ga0209640_10002590_pt1 | contig 15791 bp, 13 predicted proteins | sample RifCSP10_1_FD_184018 | JGI IMG/M metagenome (GOLD analysis project Ga0209640, IMG submission 184018) | Soil microbial communities from Rifle, Colorado - Rifle CSP2_sed 10_1 (SPAdes) (version 2) | ecosystem: Environmental > Terrestrial > Deep subsurface > Rock core/Sediment | place: Rifle...
CGGCGCGCAGCCGCCCGTCGACCTGCAGCCTCCCGGGAGCAGTCGGGGCATCTAACGGCGAGCGTCGTCCCGCGCGCGGCCCTGATCGGGCTCGCCGCGCTCGTCGCCGCGGTCGCGCTCGGCGCCGCGGCCAGGCCCGACGGTCGCCTCCGACTCACCGTCCTCGATATCGGGCAGGGTGATGCGATCCTCCTGGAGGGCGACCGAGGCTCGCGGCTCCTGGTGGACTCGGGCCCCGATCCCGACCGGCTGCTGGCCCTGCTCGATGCCCGCCTGCCGCCGTGGGACCGGCGCATCGACCTGGTCGTTCTCACCCATCCCCACGAGGACCATGCAGCCGGCCTGGCGCTGCTCCTGGCGCGCTATCGGGTCGATGCCGTCGCCGAGCCCGGGATGCGCGGTCCCGGCCCCGGATACGCCGCCTACCGCGCCGCACTGGCTTCGCTGGGGTGGGTCAGCCGGCGCCTGGCGGCGGGCGACCACCTCGCGCTCGACGGCGCGACGATCGATGTGCGCTGGCCGCCCCGCGACAGCGTGCCCGCTGAACCACCAGATTCGGGCACGGGCATCAACAACGTGTCGCTCGTCCTCGACGTCCGCTTCGGGGCGCGCCGTCTCCTGCTCACCGGGGACGTCGAGGAGGAGATCGACCCGCGGCTTATCGCGGACGGCGTCGCCGACGGGCGGCGCCTCGACGTGCTCAAGGTCGCCCACCACGGCAGCCGCACCTCCTCGACGGAGGCCTTCCTCGACGCGCTGCGACCGCGCGTGGCCATCGTCAGCGCCGGTGCCGGCAACCCGTACGGCCACCCCACGGCGCAGGCGCTCGACCGGCTGCGCGCGGCCGGCGCGCGAACCTACCGCACCGATCGGGACGGCAGCGTGACCGTCGAGACCGACGGCCACGACCTGCGCGTCCATGCCTCCGGTGGTCGTGAGTCGGGCGCCGCCGGGGCCCCGCAGCCGCTGGCCCTCTTCCGCTGCGGTGCGCCTAGAATCGCCGGGTGGCCATCCCCGACCGGCGTCAGTCCGCCGCGCTCCTCGCCGACCTCCGGCCCCCCGCCTGGCATCTCCGTCACGTCACGGGCGTGGCCGAGGTCGCCGCCTTCCTGGCCGATCGCCTCGCAGCGCGCGGTGTCGGGCTCGATCGTCGCCTGGTCGAGGCGGCGGCGCTCCTCCACGACGTGGACCGGCTCCTCGCCCCCGACGACCCGCTCCGCAAGCTCCCGCACGGGGACGCGGGCGCTCGCTGGCTGACCGAGCGCGGACATCGCGAGCTGGCGCGCGCGGTCGCGGCGCACCCGGTGACCCGTCTCAGCGATGAGGTGCGCTTCCACCGCTGGGCGGGCCACGCCACGTGGGAGGAGAAGATCGTCGCCTACGCCGACAAGCGCTGCGGCCAGCACGTGGAGCCGCTGGCGAGCCGCTTCGCCGACTGGGCCCGTCGCCACCCCGAGCATGCCGCCGAGCTGGCCGTGGCGCGGCCGCGGGCCGCCCGCCTGGAGCGGGAGGTGTGCGCCGCCGCCGGAGTCCGGCCCGACGAGGTCCGTCGCCTGCGCTGGGTGGCCGCGGCATGGCGCGTGCCCTCCGAGCGTGTCGCGTGACGGCCAGCCTCGCCTACCTCTGGGGCGAGGACGCCTTCGCCATCGAGCGGGCGCTGGCCGGCCTGGCCAGCTCGCTCGGTGAGCCGGACGTTCCGCTCGAGACGTGGCGCGTGGACGGCCAAGAGGAGGCCGGCGCGGCCGGTGAGCGGCGCGCGGCTCGGCTCCTGGAGCGGATCGCCGAGCGCGTCGGGACGGCGCCGCTCTTCGGCGGGGGCACGCTCGTGGTGGTGCGCCAGCCGGGGCCGCTCCTGCGCGAGAAGACGACTCGGGAGCGGCTCCTGCGCCTGCTCACCGAGGTCCCGCCCGGCAACGGTCTCGCCTTCACCGAGCTGACCGACGGCTCAGCGCGACGCTCGAAGGCGTCCGATGGGCTGCGCGACGCGGTGGCCGCCGCGGGGGGACTGGTACGCGAGTACCCGGCCCTCAAGCGCGAGGGGATGGAGCGCTGGGTGGTCGAGCGGGCGGGTGAGCTGGGGCTGCGGCTCGGGCCGGGGGCCGCACGGCTCCTCGCCGAGCGCGTGGGCGCCTTCGTGCGCGAGGGCGACGTGGATCGCCGCCGGCAGTCGGAGCTGGCGAACGGGGAGCTGGAGAAGCTCGCCCTCTACCGGCCGGACGGCAGTGCCACGCGCGAGGACGTCGCGGAGCTGGTGTCCGAGGCCGTGCCGGGCTCGACGTGGGCCTTCCTCGATGCGGTCGCGCTGCGGCGCGCCGGCGAGGCGTCACGACTGGCGGAACGGCTCCTGGCGGAGGGCAGCGTCCTCCAGGTCCTCGTCTCGCAACTCCATCGCCGGTTGCGGGAGCTGGTCGTCGTGCGCGACCACCTCGCGGCGGGGACGCGTCCGGCGGAGCTGGTGCGGGTGCTGAAGCTGCAGCCGTTCCGGGCCGAGAAGCTCGTCGAGCAGGCCGGCGCCTGGGCCGCCGCCGAGCTGGACGCGGCGCTCGAAGGACTGCTGGAGCTGGACCTGGCGAGCAAGGGCATCGCCCTCGACGGCGAGACGCGGGCGTACTCGGACGAGCGCGCGGCGCTGGCACTCCAGGCGTGGATGGCGGGCTCGGTGGTCCGCGAGCGGTGAGGGTGGGGCGCGTTCGGCGCGCCCGGGCGTCAGGCGGGCAGCGCGGCCGTCACCCGGTCGACGACCAGGCCTCTTCCTGCAGGACGCGGTCCGACTCGATGGCGAAGACGCAGCGGGCGTCGCCCAGGTCGAGGAGCTCGATCAGCTCGGGATCGATGTACAGCTGGTGGCAGTCCTCACACAGGCCGCCGGGGATGCCGAAGCAGAGCCGCTCCGCGCCGTCGTCGAGGCGGAAGGTCGTGTCGAAGCGCGTGTTGATGAGCTGTCGCCCGCACTGGGGGCACCGCTCTCGTAGACGCGACATCTGCGACGACCTCACCTGACCCGACCGGACCATACCGATCGCTGGTGAGGTCAGACTAGGCAGCGTTGACCGCAGGCCACATCACACGGAGGTACCGGTCGGCACTGGTACCTGCACGCCCCGCGCGCCTACTGGACGCGCAGCAGGGTGGGTGCGTCGGACCAGAGCTTCTCGAGCTGGTAGTAGTCACGCTCCGGTGGCGCGAAGACGTGCACGATGACCGCGCCGAAGTCGAGCAGCACCCAATGAGCGCCCGGCAGCCCCTCACGGCCGATGGGCGGGAAGCCGTCGTCCTTGAGGCCCTCGACGATGCCGTCGGCGATGGCGCCCAGCTGGCGCTCCGAGCCGCCCGAGCAGATGACGAGGTAGTCGGCGAGGGTGGTCAGCTCAGCGACGCCGATGAGCACGATGTCCGAGGCTTTCTTGTCCGCGGCAAGGTCGACGACACGCCGCGCCAGGGCGAGCACGGCGCGGTCGTCCAGCGCCGGACCGACCGCTCGCGCCGGCGTCTCACGGGCGGGCAGGCCGGGCCGCCGGCCGCTGGGTGCGCGCTCGGGGGTCGTCTCGCCGGTCATCAGTCCTTGCTCCACAGCTCGGGCGAGTAAAGGTCGTGGTCGTGGATGTAGGCCTCGACGGCCGGGGGCACGAGGTAGCGGATGGAGCGCCCCTCCCCCACCAGCCGGCGGATGCGCGAGGCCGAGTGGCCCAGCTCCGGGCCATCGAGGAAGAGGATGCGCTCCTCCTGGCCGGGGAAGTGCTCGCTCAGCCAGGCACGGCCGGGGGTCCGGAACCCGGGACGTGGCACGGCGCCGATGCGAACCAGCTCGAGCAGCCGCTGGGGCTCGCGCCAGGTGTGCAGCTCGACGAGCGCCTCGACCGAGAGGAGCCACACGTACCCGCGGGGATCGGCACCCTCCACGGGCGGCGCCGCAACGAGCGCGGCGGCCGTGTCCACCGCGTAGCTCGGCCCCGGCCGGTCGAGCTCGGCGCGGCAGAGGCGGAAGGCGGGGTTGTCGGCGATGGCCAGCTCGACCATGGCCGCGCGATGGCTCGGCGCGGTGACGATGCGATCCGGCTTGTGGGGCGGGATGCCGGCCGGCAGGAACAGGACACCCTCGAGCCCGAGCGTCTGGCGCGCGCCCTCGGCGAGCGCGAGATGCCCGTAGTGGACGGGATCGAAGGTGCCGCCCAGGATGCCCCAGGCACCGGGCTTGCCGCCCGTCCCCGCCGTCAGGCCCACGGCTCCGCCCCCCATTCGAGCTCGACGGCACCGATGCGCACCATGTCGCCCGGCTCGACACCGGCGCGGCGCAGCTCGCGCTCGATGCCCCAGCGCACCAGGTCGCGCTGGAAGCGCTCGGCCGACTCGTCGTTGCCAAAGTCCGTTTGCGCCGCGAGGCGCTCGATGCGCTTACCACGGACGCGGAAGGCCTCGCCCTCGCGCTCCACGGCGAAGCCCTCGCTCGTCGTTTCGAAACGGTGGACGACGACGCCGGTGGGCTCGGGCGGCTCGGCCATCGCCGCCGCATCGGGCAGCAGTCGGCCGAGCGCGCCGATCAGCTCCGGGAGCCCCTTCCCCGTGAGCGCCGAGACCGCGACAGCCGCCAGCCCCTCGCGCCGCCGCGCGGCCAGGAAGGCCTTGAGGTTGTCTGCCGCGTCGGTCAGGTCCGTCTTGTTGGCGACGACGAGGAACGGCTTCTCGAGCAGCCGCGGGTCGTGCAGGCGCAGCTCGTCCCGGATGATGGCGTGGTCGGCTTCAGGGTCGCGCGCGGCGATGTCCACGACGTGCACCAGGACCCGCGTCCGTTCGACGTGCCGCAGGAAGGCATGACCGAGCCCTGCCCCTGAGCTGGCACCCTCGATGAGGCCCGGCACGTCCGCGATCGTCGGGCGTCTCGGGTCGGTGGGATCGATGGCCTCGAGGTCGAGGATGCCGAGGTTCGGCTCGAGGGTCGTGAAGGGGTACGGGGCGATCTTCGGGGTCGCCGCGGTCAGCGCGGCCAGTAGCGTGGACTTGCCCGCATTGGGCAGGCCGACCAGCCCGACGTCGGCGATGAGCCGCAGCTCGAGGCGGATCCAGCGCTCCTCGGCAGGCTCACCCTTCTGGGCGTGCAGCGGGGTGCGGTGGGTGGCCGTCGCGAAGTGGACGTTGCCCAACCCGCCGCGGCCGCCGCGCGCGATCATCACGCGCTGGCCGGTGGCCACCAGGTCCGCCAGCAGGTCGCCGCTCGTCTCGTCGATGACGCCGGTGCCGGGCGGGACGGCCAGCTCGAGGTCTCCGCCGGCCTTGCCGTGGCGCTTCGAGCCGCTGCCCTTGCCGCCGGCTGGGGCCTTGAAGTGGTGCTTGAAGCGGAAGTCGGCGAGCGTGGTCTGGCCGGGATCGACGCGCATGTAGACCGAGCCGCCGCGGCCCCCGTCGCCGCCGTCGGGGCCACCGCGCGGGACATGGGCCTCGCGGCGGAAGGTCGCGGCTCCGTCACCGCCGTCGCCGGCGCGCACCCAGATCTTCGCGCGGTCGAGGAACATCGGCAAAATCCTAGCAGGGGGCATGGGAACGCCCGACCCGCGGAGGGCCGGGCGCGGCGCACGCGAGCGGCGCGACTAGAAGTACTTCAGCGGGTTGACGCGGTAGCCGCCGTCCCAGATCGATCCTCGCCACACCTCGAAGTGGAGGTGCGGGCCGGTCGAGTTGCCGCTCGAGCCAACCCGCCCGATGCGCTCCCCCTTCGCAACATAGGCACCGGTGCTCGCCGTGATCGACGACAGGTGGTTGTACGTGGTGTAGACGCCGTTGCCGTGGCTGATCCAGATCTGGTACCCGCCGCCACCGCTGCGCCAGCCGGTGAAGGTCACCTTGCCGGCCACGGCCGCGAGGACCGACGTGCCGTAGTCGGCGGCGATGTCGACGCCGTAGTGGCCGTAGCGGAAGCCGCGGCTGATGTAGTTGCTGCCCCCGACGGGCCAGCGCATCCCGCCACCGAACGAGCAGTTGTCGCACGAGCCGCCACCGCCACCGCTGCCACCGGAGCCCGACCGCGGCCGGGCCTCCGGCTTCGGCGTGGGGATGGCCTTGCCGCGGCCGTCCGGCACCATGAGCTGCTGCCCGATGACGATGGTGTCGCCCTCGAGGTCGTTGAAGGCGATGATCTCCTCGATGTTCGCACTGTAGGCATCGGCGATGCCATCGAGCGTGTCGCCCTCCTTGACCGTGTAGAGGACGCCGTCCACCGGTGGGATGACGAGCAGCTGGCCGATGCGGAGCTCGTCTTTGGCGGCCAGCTTGTTCGCCCACCACAGGGTCATCATCTTGAGGCCGAACTTGTCGGCGATGCCCACGAGCGTGTCGCCCGCCTCGACGCGGTAGGTGCGTACCTGGTCCTCGATACCCCCGAGGTCGATCTCGACCGTGAGCGGCTTCAGGAGCGTGCCGTCGATGGTGTAGGCGACGCCGTTCTGGAACTGCGCGGCCGGGTCGACGATCTCGTCCCCGGTGCCGGTCGCGTCCCCGGTCCCGGTGGCGGGCAGGTCGAAGGGCTGGAAGATGCGGCCGTCGAGGTCGGAGGCCGTGCGCGGCGCGCCGTTGACGGCGCCACCCGCGAGCGCCGCGATGCGCGGCTGCGCGGCCTCGCCGGCACCGTCCGTGCCACCGACGGCCACGCCCTGGTCCGGCACCGCCGCGAGCAGCGAGGCGACGAGGACGAGGCAGAGGACGAGGACGGGAGAGCCGCGGCGATCCGCCGCGAGATCAGCGAGCCGGGGTCGGCGGAGGCGGTTCGCCATGCCGGCGAATCGGCTACTCGACGCCGCGGGCCGCGCGACTGGCGCACGGCGAGCGCCCGCGACCCGGACCGAAGACTCGGTCGGGCCGGCAGGGCGCCGGAGCTGGGTGAGCCGGGCAACAGTCCGGCGCTGGTCCCGCGCGAGGCGCCGGAGGGCGCGAAGCACGAGGACCGTCGCTTGGTGCAATACGGTCTCCTCGGATCAGGGACGGCGGTGGGGACGCGCGGGCGGGGATGTGGTGCGCGAGCCGTCCGTGGGAGCGGTATGGAGCTGGGGGCCTCACACTGCCGCTGGTTGCGCCCGCCGACCCTCCTAGTGGTCTCCGGCGAACGTTCCGTTTCCGGCGGACCTTACCAGAGGCGCCCGCGGACCGTCAATCGCTCCGCCCACGGTCAGCTCTCGGTCAAGCCTCGGCCGCGGCCGCGCCCTTCGTGAGGCTGGCCAGGAAGGCTGCGTTCGACTCGGTCTTGGCGAGGCGGTTGAGGAGCAGCTCGATGCCCTCGTTCGTGCCCACGGCCGACAGCATCCGGCGCATCGTCCAGACCATCTTGAGCGTACCCTCCTCGAGGAGGAGCTCCTCGCGGCGGGTGCCCGAGCGCTGCACGTCGATGGCCGGGAAGATGCGCTTCTCGGCCAGCTTGCGGTCGAGGATCAGCTCCGAGTTGCCGGTGCCCTTGAACTCCTCGTAGATGACGTCGTCCATGCGTGAGCCGGTGTCGACCAGGCAGGTGCCGATGATCGTGAGCGAGCCGCCCTCCTCGATCTTCCGCGCGGCGCCGAAGAAACGCTTGGGCGGGTAGAGGGCGATGGGGTCGATGCCGCCGGAGAGCGTGCGCCCGCTCGGCGGCAGGGCCAGGTTGTAGGCGCGCGCGAGGCGCGTGATCGAGTCGAGCAGGATGACCACGTCGCGGCCGGTCTCGACCTGGCGCTTGGCGATCTCGAGGGCCATCTCGGCCACGTGGGTGTGGTTCTCGGTCGGCTCGTCGAAGGTCGAGGAGATGACCTCGCCCTTGACGCTGCGCCGCATGTCGGTGACCTCTTCCGGCCGCTCGCCGATGAGCGCGACCATGAGCAGGATCTCCGGGTAGTTGGCCGTGATGCCGTTGGCGATCTGCTTGAGCAGCATCGTCTTGCCCGCCTTGGGCGGGCTGACGATGAGCGCCCGCTGGCCCTTGCCCAGCGGGTTGACCAGGTTGATCAGCCGCTGGCTCAGGTTCTTCGAGTCCGTCTCGAGGTTGATCAGCTCGATGGGGTGGATGGGGGTGAGGACGTCGAAGTGCGGGCGGCGCTTGGCGGTCTCCGGATCGACGCCGTTGACCGACTCGACGCGCAGCAGGCCCCAGTACTTCTCGCCGTCCTTGGGCGCCCGGATGACGCCGCCGACACGGTCGCCGGGGCGCAGGCCGAAGCGGCGGACCTGGCTGGAGCTGACGTAGACGTCATCCTGGCTGGGCATCAGGCCGTGGCGGCGCATGAAGCCGAAGCCCTCGTCCACGATGTCGAGGATGCCCGTCGCGTAGACCTGTCCACCGCGCTCGACCTGGCGCTGGAGGATGCGCTCGACGAGGTCGTCCTTGCGCATGTCGCGGGCGTCCGCGACGTCGAGGTCTCCGCCGATCTCGACGAGCTCGCGCAGGTTCTTCTCTTTGAGTTCGTTGATGTTCATGGGTGTGATCTGGGCATCCTTCGCGTGGGGTGGGACGGGGCTGCGACGTGGCGTGGGCCGCGATCAGGCAGAGGCTGGGGACCCGTCGAGCTCGGCCCTGATAGGTACGGCCGTCGCGGCGCCATGTAGAGGAATGGGAAACCCTGGCGCCGGATGGCCGGGTAGGCCGCGGCTCGGGCGTGGTTCGTGGGGTCACGGCCATCATAGCATCCGGATGGCGATGGTCAAGCCGCCAGAGGTACCGGGCAAAGGGAGGCGACGCTGCCCGAATCGGACGGAGGATACCGGCGTCTTGAGGCGGATCCGCTGGGTCGGCCAGACGGGTGCTCCCGAACGACGCCTACAGCAGGAGGAAGACGCCGATCGAGGCCTCCACGATGACCCGCGCCGTTGACATCGTGCTGCCTTCCCGCCGGAGCTGACGAAGGCAGCGCACGATGTTCTCGATGTCGATGATCGCGTCGTCGACTACCACGCCGACGGATATCACGAAGCCGGCCAGGATCATCACGTTGATCGGCGCGCGGCGCGCGTCGAGCACCACGGCGGCGGCCATCAGCGAGAGTGGGATGGCCACCAGGCTGATTCAGCGCCGTGCGCGAGTCGAAGAGGAAGAGGATCAGTACGACGAAGACGAACAGCGAGCCCAACTGCAGCGCGTTGGTCAGCGTCGAGCGTGTCGCCCACGGGAACTTCTCGACGACGCAGCTAGATTGTGGCTCAATTGAGCCACTACCCGCAGCCGAGGAGACTACCCTTGGAGCGACCGGTTTGGTACGTCATAGCCGCGGCGATGATTGCGGCGGTCACGTTCACGGGGTGCGCAGTTTCAAGCACTGCGACTGGCGCCGCGACGGTGGAGTTCAAGCGGGCGAGCCTGCGAGTGGAGGTCAACGCCACCGATGGCGACGCCGGCCTCCAGATCGATTTCGACCATGACCCCTGGGAGTCGATCACCCTCAAGGCGCCGGATGGGCGAACTATCCTCGACATCAAGAACCAGGGGGTACTCAAGGACTATGGCCTGACTGAGCTGTTCTCGGAGTCAAGCGAGCCGCCGTTCACGGAGTTCCCGCTCAGCGAGTTCAAGAAGCTGTTTCCCGAGGGCGAGTACGTGTTCGAGGGACTACAGACCGACGGCACCCGGATGCGAAGCTCGGTTACGCTCACCCACGACCTCCCTGGGGGGCCGGTGGTCATCTCGCCCGAGGAGGATTCAACCGTCGCCGCCGACGAGGTAGTGGTCAGCTGGGAGCCGGTCACCGAGCCGGCGGGCATTCAGATCGTTCGCTACCAGGTGCTGGTAATCTCCGAGCGCGACCCGGTTCACTCCTTCTCGGTCATCCTCCCTGGCGATGCGACGAGCATCGCCATTCCGCCGGAATTCCTGGCGACGGATGGGGCTTACAAGATCGAGGTGCTGGCCATCGAGCAGAGTGGCAATCAGACGCTGACCGAAGTCCCCTTCACTATCGGCTAGGCGGCGCCGTTCGCGGGTTTCGCCTCCATCCGGGCGGAGCCCGTGCCGTTGCCTGGTTCGTCAGCAGGGAGCGCCGAAACAATCGCGGCCATGAGGGTCTCGACTGATCGTGCCGAAGTCTGCGTCAGCACAGGGTCTCCTGGCCAGCCGCGGCTCAGCTGTCCGCCTGTGCTTCGATCACCTTCCGCGGCCGATGCCGCCCGAAGCGCAGGTACAGGGACGGCACGATGAACAGGTTCAACAGCGTCGACGTGACGAGGCCGCCCAGGATGACGATCGCCATCGGATGCTCGATCTCGTGACCCGGCAGATCGCCGGCGATCGCGAGCGGCACCAGGGCGAGTCCTGTTGCCAGGGCCGTCATCAGGATCGGCGAGAGCCGCTCCCGCGCGCCGCGCAGCACAAGCCCGAAACCGAATGGCTCGCCTTCGGAGTGCTCGAGATGCTGGAAGTGGTTGATCATCATGATGCCGTTGCGGGCGGCGATCCCCAGCACGGTGAAGAAGCCGATCAGCGAACCGAGCGAGAGGATGCCGCCCGTCAGGTAGGCCGCCAGCACGCCGCCCACCAGGGCCGACGGCAGCGTGAGGAACGACAGCGTCGCGAGCCGCGCGCTCCCGAAGGACGTGTGCAGGAGGAGGAAGACACCGATCAGAGCGGCGATCCCGAGGAGCAGCAGACGACCCTGGGCAGCCTGCCGCTCGGCGTACTCGCCGAGCAGTTCGGGGTGGTACTCGAGAGGGAAGTCGACCTGTCGGAGGGCCTCTTCGACGTCGCGCGCGACTGAGCCGAGATCACGTCCGGCCACGTTGAGGCCGACGTCGATGCGACGGAAGACGCCCTCGTGCTTGACCTCGTTCGGGGTTGGGACGATCTCCACCTTGGCCACATCCGCCAGGCGCACCTGGCCGCCGCTCGGGGTGTCGATCAGGAGCTCGCGAAGGGAGGTCAGGCTCGTCCGGGTCTCCGGCGTTGACCAGAGCGCCACGTCAAACGCCTTCCCGTCCCGGTAGATGTCACCGACCTCGATACCCGCCACCAGCGCACCGGCTGCACGCCGAACGTCGCCCGGCTTGATGCCATAGCGATCCGCCTTCGCGAGGTCGACCTCGACTTCGACCTGGGGGATGTCAACCTGAAGCTCGGTGTGCAGATCGTCGACGCCCTCGATCTCCGAGATCTTCTGCCTGACCTCCTCAGCCAGGCCGCGCAGGACCGCCAATTCAGGGCCGTAGATGCGCACCACGATCGCCTCGCTCGTGCCCGTCAGGACCTCCTTGGTCCTCTCCTTCAGATAGGTCTGCACATCGCGAACGATCCCCGGGTAGCCGTCGACGGTCTGCTGAATGGCGGCACGTGTCGCGTCGTAGTCGGCCGAAGGGTCGACACTGACCCAGTTCTCGGTGAAGTAGATGCCGACGACTTCATCCGATGCGATGGCCCGCCCGATGTGGGCCCCGAAGTTGCGCACGCCCGGGATGGATCGCAGCTCTTGACTGGCCGCCGTCGTGATCCGGGTCATTTCCGGATGGGACGTGCCGGGCTTGGTCAGCCAGTGCATCAGGAAGTCCCGCTCCTTGAAGTCGGGGAGCAGCGACTGGCCGAGCTGCGGCGTCACGATGACGCCGAGCACCGCGATGATGGCGACGGCCGCGAACGCCGGTCGCGCCGTGTGGATGATCCGCGAAAGCCCCCGCTCGTAGCCGCTCTTCAGCCACCGCGCGAGCGGGGAATCACGACGCTCGATCGGCGCATTCCGCAGGAGGATCAGGGCGAGCGCGGGGGTGACGGTCAGCGCGACGGCCATGGACGCCAGCACCGACAGCCCATAGGCGATGGCCAGCGGCCCGAAGAAGGCGCCGGTCAGGCCCTCGAGGAAAAAGACCGGCGCGATCGCCACGACGTCGATCAGCGTCGCGTAGATGATGGCGCTGCGCACCTCGAGCGACGAGTGGAGCACGATCGACGCGGTGGACTCGGTGCTCCCCTCCAGACGATTTTGACGAAGACGCCGCGTGATGTTCTCGACGTCGATGATGGCGTCGTCGACCACCACTCCGATGGCGATCACGAACCCCGCCAGCACCATCACGTTGATCGTCGCCCCAAGCTGATGGAGCACCAGCGCTCCCGCCATCAGCGACAGCGGGATCGCGACCATGCTGATCAGCGCGACGCGCCACTCCCACAGGAAGAAGAGGAGGATCACCATGACGAGCAGCGCGCCGATCAGCAGCGCCCAGCTCAGGTTCCCGATCGCCAGCTCGATGAAGGTCGCCGGCCGGAAGATGGTCGTGTCCATCTCCACGCCGGGTAGACCCTGCTGCAGGTCCGCCAGGGCCGCCTCCACACCACGCGTCAACTCGAGCGTGTTGCCCCACGGGAACTTCTCGACCACGAGCAGGAGACCCGGGCCGTCATTGATGACCGCATCCCCGATGAGCGGCGGATGATCCTCCACGACCCTGCCCAGATCACCCAGGCGCAGCGGTACGCCATCCTCGATCTTGACGACGACCTGGGCCAGCTCCTCCGGCGTTGAGATCGGCAGGACATGCCGGATCGCGAGCCGCTGCTGCGGGGTTTCGATCCAGCCACCGATGCCTGGATGCGCCGCGGCCGTGTACGTGAACAGGCCGACTTCCAGGGCGTCAGCCGTGATCTCCGCCACCTGGTCGACCGAAACGCCGTGCGCTCGCATCCGTGCCGGATCGACCTGGACGTGGATCTGCTGCAGTCGCTCGCCCCAGATGGCCACGTTCGCCACGCCGGGTACGGCCAGCAGGGCGGCCCTGACGTCCCAGAAGGCGATCGTCGACAGGTCCAGCAGTGACATCTCGTCCGAGGAGAGACCGACGAACATCGCCCGGCTGGTCGACGAGAGCGGCGGCAGGATGATCGGGACGGTGATCACGGATGGCAGGTTCGGGATCGCGGTCGCCAGGCGCTCGCTCACCAGCTGCCGTGCCCGCCAGATATCGCTTCCGGGCTCGAAGAGCAGATTGATGGACGCCAGTCCGGGGACCGACTTGGAGCGCATGACCACAAGCCCCTGCGTGCCGTTGAGAGCCTCCTCCAGCGGCACGGTGATGAGCTCCTCCACCTCCACCGTGGACATGCCCGGGGCTTCAACCTGGATCTCCACGCGCGGCGGTGCGAACTCGGGAAACGCGTCCACCGGCATGGCGGGAATCAGCGCGATGCCGACAATCATCATCGCCGAGGCTAGGGCGATCACGAGGAATCGGAAACGCAGGCTCGCGCTGATGAGGCGGCGCATCATAGCTGGGTGTCCCGCGCCACGGTCACCGTCGCATCTCGAATCAGTGTCCGCCGACCCCTGACTCGGCTCCGTACAGCTCGGCCGCTCCAACGGTGACGACCAGGGTGCCGACCGGCGGACCATCCGACAGGATGGCCAGGTCGCCCTCGATGAAGTCGACGGTGACCCCGTGGCGGACGTACGCCAGCCCTTTAGGGTTCGTGTACGTCCATGTGTCGCCCCGCTCGTCGTAGAGCAGCGCCGCGTATGGCATGACCGTTCGCGATGTGCCCCCAACGACCTCGCGGCTGACAGCGGCGGTCTCGATGCCGAGCCGCTCGGCCGAGCGGGGTATCAACGTGACCCGTTTGAGGTCCGTCCCGTCGATGGCCTCGACCGTCACCGGTGGGACCTGGGCCCCAAGGACCTCTTGTGACGGTGACCGCGAACAGGCCGCCAGGAGCAGCCCTGCGATCAACAGGGTTACGAGCATCCCACAGTCACGGCGCCGCATTTCCAGGACCTCCCTACCGATGTCTCATCAGGCCGCGACGGGGCGCGGTTGGTCGACCAGCAGGGTCGACTCGTCGGGCTCAGGGCTGGGCCCGAAACGCAGGTATGCCGCGGGCAGGATGAAGAGGCTGACGAGCGTCGAGGTGACGAGGCCGCCCACGATCACCACGGCCATCGGCCGCACGATCTCGTAGCCGGGAAGATCACCGAGGACGAGGAGCGGCACGACTGCCAGGCCGGTCGCAAGTGCTGTCATCACGACGGAGGAGAGTCGCTCACGCGCCCCACGCACGATGAGCTGAGGACCGAAGGGTTCGCCCCCGTGACGCTCGAGACGCTGATAGTGGTTGAGCAGCAGGATGCCGTTGCGCGCCGCGATCGCAAGGATGGCGATGAGGCCAAGAAGCGCGCCAAGCGAGTGGATCGTTCCGGTCGCCACCGCCGCCAGGGCGCCGCCAAGCAGCGCTGCCGGAACGATCCCGAGGGCGAGCAGTGCGAAGCGCCAGGTTCCGAAGGCCGCCTGCAGGAGGAGGAAGATCCCGATCGCCGCGGCAAGCGCCACGGCCAGCACGCGCTGTGGGGCTGTCTGCAGCTCCGAATAATCTCCCAGCAGCTCCGGGTGGTACTCGAGCGGAAAGTCGATCTGCTGGAGGACTTCTTCAACGTCACGTGCCACGGCCTCGGGGGCGCGTCCACTCACGTTCAGGCCGACGTCGATGCGAAGCGAGTTCGACTCATGTCGGATCACGGTGGGAGTCGATACGACGCGGATGTCGGCCACGTCTGCCAACCGGACCTGGCCGCCAGCCGGGGTGTCGATCAGAAGGTCGCGAAGCGAGGTCAGGGTCTCGCGTGTCTCCGGCGCGGACCAGACCACCACCTCGAACACCTTCTGTTCCTCGAACAGGCTGCCGACCTGGATACCAGCCATGAGCGTGGCAGCCGCCCGGCGGACATCGCCGGGTGAGAGTCCGTAGGGTTCGACCTTGGCGAGGTCCACCTCGACCTGCACGTGCGGCTCATCGACCTGCAGCTCCGTTCGCAGGTCAACCACGCCGTCGATCTGCGAGATCCCTTGCCGAACGTCCTCAGCCAGGCTGCGGAGGATCGTCAGGTCAGGGCCGTAGATGCGCGCCACGATGGCTTCGCTGGCTCCCGTCAGGACTTCTCTCGTCCTGTCCTGCAGGTAGGTCCGCACGTCTCGCCGGAGCCCGGGATAGCCGTCGACCGTCTCCCGAATGGCAGCGACCGTCGCGTCATAGTTGGCGGCAGGATCGATGCTGACCCAGATCTCACCAGCATTGATCCCGACGATCTGATCGCCCAGCACGGCACGCCCAACGTGCGCGCTGACACTGCGGACCCCGGGAATGGACCGCAGCTCCTGACTGGCCCTCGTCGTGATCCGGGTCATCTCGGGATGCGACGTACCGGGTGCGCCCTCCCACCGGATCATGAGGTCCGTTTCCCTGAATGGCGGAAGCAGCTCCTGCCCGAGCCCTGGCGCGACGGCGTTGCCGACCAGGCCCAGCGAGCCGAATGCGACGACGACGATGGCCACGAGGGCCAGGGCCGGACGCGCGACGGCGAGGACACGCACCAGGGCTGTTTCGTAGCCAGTCTGCAGCCGGCGCACGAACGATGGTTTGCGGCGCTCGCTCGGCGCCTTCCGGAACAGGAGGAGGGCGAGCGCGGGGGTGACGATCAGGGCGACGGCCATCGATGCCAGCACCGCCAGCCCATAGGCCGTGGCGAGCGGCTGGAGGAAGGCGCCGGTCAGGCCCTCCAGGAGGAAGACCGGCAGGATCGCCACCACGATGATCAACGTCGCGTAGACGATCGAGCTGCGCACCTCGAGCGAGGCGTGGAGCACGATCGACGCCGTGGACTCGGTGCTGCCCTCGAGGCGAGCCTCACGGAGACGATGGGCGATGTTCCGGATGTCGGTGACGGCGTCGTCGATCAGGACACCGATGGCGATCACGAACCCCGCCAGCACCATCACGTTGATCGTCGCGCCACGCCAGTAGAGCACCAACCCGGCGGCCAGCAGCGACAGTGGGATCGTCACGAGGCCGATCAGCGCGACGCGCCACTCCCAGAGCAGGA
>Ga0209640_10002591_pt1 | contig 15789 bp, 14 predicted proteins | sample RifCSP10_1_FD_184018 | JGI IMG/M metagenome (GOLD analysis project Ga0209640, IMG submission 184018) | Soil microbial communities from Rifle, Colorado - Rifle CSP2_sed 10_1 (SPAdes) (version 2) | ecosystem: Environmental > Terrestrial > Deep subsurface > Rock core/Sediment | place: Rifle...
TGAGATGGTGCGCCGCTACAGCGTGTCGCTGGTGCGCGGCAGGGCGGTGGTTCTGCTGGACGCGGTGGAGTTTTCCCTGCAGCCTCCGCTCGACCAGATGGCGATGCTCAACAGCCTGTCCTTTTCGGTGAACTCGGCGTATCGGCAACTGCTGTCGAAGGAGATCGATATCAATAGCGTGACAGCCGCGGATGTCATGTCAGCGGACCTGATAACCGCACAGGAATCCAGCCACGTTTATGACATACTTAAGCTTATGCGCGGTAAGGGTATCCGGCGCGTACCCGTGGTGAATGACGAAAATGTACTGATTGGAATCGTTACGGTGGACGACCTGCTGGATGTCGTGATATCGGAGCTTGATGATATCGTGAATATCGTCGCCATCGAGCAAAAGCGGGAAAAACAATTGCGCCAATAGGCATTTTGGTGTAATTATGAAAAACACGGCTAAACTTTCCAAAAAATCCATGGGGCGAGGAGTCCGCAATGGGAAAGCCAAACAAGGCGGAATTGGACAGCGCGTTTCTGGAAGCCAAGCGGTTGATTTGGCAAGAGAATGACCGGCATTTTCTCGCCAAGAGCCTGTTTGCCTTGCATGATCAAACCGAAGAGCTGACCAAAGTACTCACCGCCTGTAACGCCTATTTACGCTCCGGTCACACGACCACCGCCCACCGCGGCATCATCAGCGCCACCAACACCTACCGTAATTTTCATTCTTCCGACTACGCAGTGCATATCTCTGATGATGAGCTGCGCCAGGCGATTGCGCAGGCGGGTACCATGCGCGAGCAAAACAACGACCGGCATGCCATTGCCAAGACCATCCTTAATTTGAATTACCTGGTAAAACAGCTGGAAACCGTGTATCGCGCCGCAGAACGGTATTTGCATTCAGGCCTGTCGCTCACCGAACAACAAAAACTCGAAACCGCCATCAAGAAATACTCTATTGCGGAAAATCGCACATCGGGAACGGATGTAGGCGCATTTGGTAGTTATTGAACACCACCGGCCTCACTCAAGCAAGCGGATGTCTGCTGATTGGTAATGCGTGTTACATCATACCGGTGATGGTGGATAGTGGGCCGGGTAAGCCGCTCCGGCCACGCCACTGTCAATCGCCGCCCGGGCCACCGCGGGCGGGACATACTGCATCAGCCGGCTATCAAAGGGTTTGGGAATAATATAATCCTTACCAAACGCCAGTGACTTCAGGTTATACGCTTTCAACACTTCGGGTGTTACCGGCTCGCGCGTCAGCAACGAAAGCGCGCGCACCGCGGCGATTTTCATTGCCTCATTGATAACTCTCGCGCGCACATCCAGCGCGCCGCGGAAAATAAAGGGAAATCCCAGCACATTATTGACCTGGTTGGGAAAATCACTGCGTCCGGTCGCCATGATCAAGTCATCGCGCGCCGCAACCGCCACATCGTAGGCGATTTCCGGATCCGGATTGGATAAGGCGAACACTACGGGCCGTGGCGCCATGGTTTTTAACATCGCGGCTGACACGAGGTCAGGCCCTGACACACCGATAAAGGCATCGGCGTCCCGCATGGCATCGGCCAGGGTTCTTTTTGGCGTTTCCAGTGCGAATTCCCGCTTGTAAACATTCAAATCATCACGGCCGGCATGCACAACGCCCTTGCGGTCAACCAGAAGAATATTTTTTTTATTAGCTCCCAACGCCACCAGCAAACGCATCGAGGCAATACCGGCGGAACCGGCGCCAATACATACCAGCCGGGCGGTGTGCAGATTTTTCCCCTGCACCTCCAGGGCGTTGAGCATGCCCGCGGCGATGATAATCGCCGTGCCGTGCTGATCGTCATGGAACACTGGAATGTCGAGGCGTTCGATCAAGGCTTTTTCAATTTCAAAACACTGGGGCGCCGCAATGTCTTCCAGATTAATACCACCGAAGGTCGGCGCAATATTGGCAACCGTCGTGATAAATTCCTCGCTACTCGCGGCATTGACTTCGATATCGAACACGTCAATATCCGCAAAGCGCTTGAACAACACCGCCTTGCCTTCCATTACCGGCTTGCCGGCCAGTGCGCCGACGTTGCCCAGGCCCAGCACGGCGGTGCCATCGGTGATTACGGCAACCAGGTTCCCCTTGGCGGTATATTGGTACGCCAGTTCGGGGTTCGCGGCGATTTCCCGTACCGGGGCCGCCACACCGGGTGTATAGGCCAGCGAAAGATCCTGCTGGGTTTCACACGGTTTGGTGGTCTGGATGGCGATTTTTCCTGGCCTGCCTTTAACATGGTATTGCAAGGCCCGGGTTTTTAGATCATCACTCATAGTTAGTTACTCATGTTATGTTTGCTATTAGTCCAACACGTCCATTGACGCGGGATGGCGCAAGCGCATGACCATCTGGTTCTTGTACGGAAACAACCATCCTTTGATACTGACGGTCTTGTTTTTCAAAGTGGAAAATGTTGGGTCCGGAAAATACTGCAGATCATCCTTATGCACCTGGGCTGCAATTCCTTCGCCAAAATTCAGCCAAATATATTTTTTCCCCTGACCGATACGGGTCACGGTTCCCTGCATCCAGACAAAACCGCGATCCCGGCGGCCGAGAGAAGCTGTTTCACGCGGCGCCCGGTACTGCGCCGCCCAGATACCACGATGCTGTTGCCGCGATTGTTGTTCCTGCGCGCGGTAACAGTCCAGGTAGCGCAGGTTAGGCGGCACGGTAATCCAAATACCTAAACCATTGGCGATGAGCTGCGCCTGGATATTGCTACCCTGCGGGGAAAACACATGCGCCAGTTGCCGGCCATGGCTGTCTTGCGTTTCGCTATCGTAGTGCAGCAGTATGAACGCCTGCTGCCGGTCAATCAATGCTTGTAAAAAATCCCGTGCGGTTTCCGCAAGCGGCTCGGAGTCACCGTTTTCATGGTCGATTTCCGGGGTATTGACGCCAATCAGCCGGACCAGCCGGCCGTCCTGCAAACGCAGCGTATCGCCGTCGATGACTTTTTGCACCTTGACCCGGCTAACCTGGCTATCCCTAGCAAACGGCGGTTCAAGATCGCAGTTGGCCGCCGAGGCCTGGAATGCCGCCAAGCTTAGCAGCAAAAGCAGCAGCGCTTTATTCAATAAGGTTCGCATTCGTTTCTCTGCCATATCGGGCAACGCAAAGCGGAACAAGCTACACAACAGCCTGCAAGCGATACGCGCTAATATGCCGCACAATAAAAAAGGCGCCCTTATGAAGACGCCTTTGTATTGATACAAACCCGCTACCGTTGCTAACCAGTTACACTCATTCCTAATGCTGTCACCCTCAGGAACAACACCGGAGCCACGCTGAACCCAGCGGTGAGGTTCAGTAGTTACTTTTTCTTACCGTATTTTTGACGGAACTTGTCAACACGTCCGCCGGAATCAATCATTTTTTGTCTGCCGGTATAAAACGGATGGCATTGCGCGCACACGTCAAGGTGCAAGTCTCTGCCGACGGTCGAGTTGGTTGCAAAGGTGTTACCGCAGCTGCAGGTAACATTCACAGGCTGGTAATTGGGATGTATTTCGGCTTTCATTGTTTCATCAACCTCAGTATTCACTGACCTCAGTGTCTTATCAGTGTCTGCTTATCAGTGTCTGCTTATCAGTGTCTGCTTATCAGTGTCTGCTTATCAGCGTCTGCTTAACAACCGGGTCCGTATGCCAAATCACGCTGGCGCGGCCCGGAAAGCCGCTAATTCTATTGGATTCAAGGCGGCGTAACAAGTGCCGCGCGATGCCGCGCCTGGCCGCGGCATGTCCTGTAAATAGCGCCAAGCCTCAATACACAATAAACAGCTATACAATTCAATGCGTTATGCAACTCGTCAGACCGGATTATCGATATCGATAAACCGATGCTCAATATCGAAATGTTGCGCCAAATGAGCGCCCAGGGCCTGGACCCCATAACGTTCCGTGGCGTGATGCCCGGCGGCAAAATAATGAATACCGGATTCCCGCGCAATATGCACCGTGGGTTCGGAAATTTCGCCGCTCACGTAGGCATCCACGCCAAGCTTAACCGCCTGTTCTATATAGTTTTGTGCAGCCCCGGTACACCAGGCAACCGTGCGAACCTCGTGGGCAGCGCCCGGAATGTGCAGCGGCGCCCGGCCCAGGTTTGCCTTTAAATGTTGCGTGAAGGCGTGTGGACTCAGGGGAGTGGCGAGCGAACCATGCAGCCCCAGTTCATCCCCCGGCGCGCGGCCAAAGGTGCCGGCGATACGAAATTGCAGCCGTTTGGCCAGCTGTGCATTGTTGCCATAATCGGCATGCGCATCCAACGGCAGGTGATAGGCCAGTAAACTTACCTCGGCACTTAGCAAGCGCGCCAGGCGCCGGCGTTTCATGCCCACGATACAAGGATCTTCCCCGTTCCAGAAATAACCGTGATGCACCAACAGCGCATCGGCGCCCATCGCAATGGCGGCATCCAAAAACGCTTGACTCGCTGTTACGCCGGAGATTATGGTTTGCACCTCGTTTTTGCCCTGCACTTGCAAACCATTGGGGCAATAATCGCGGAAGCGCTGGATATCCAATAGCGTGTTGGTATAGTCGACGAGGTCTTGCAGTAATACCATGTGCGATTCCTTATCAATCTGAATGCATTGTAATTCGTAACTTAGCCCCAATCGTAATAAAATCAGTGACTATGCAAAAGAACAAGTTAGCACCCTTTATCTTCAAGTCGGTTATTTTTGGCCTTGCGGCGGCGTTTATTATTCTGATTTTGCGCCCCGACCTGCTTGGTCAAGGCCGGCCCGTGGTGGAACTCAATGAGGCGTCAACGCCGCAGCGCTTCAAGCTGCCCGATGGATTGTCCAGCGGCGTGGTGTCGTACGCGGACGCGGTGGATCTCGCCGCGCCGGCCGTGGTAAACATCTATACCACAAAAGTCATTACCGAGCGCGCCAATCCCTTATTCAATGACCCCTTTTTTCGTTATTTTTTTGGTGACCAGATAGCGCCCCGGCAGCGCCTGGAAAGCAGCCTGGGTTCAGGCGTCATTGTCAGTGACAATGGTTACATTCTCACAAACAATCATGTCGTGGAAGGCGCCGATGAAATTCAGGTGGCATTGCGCGATGGCAGCAGCGCCGAAGCCACGATCGTGGGCACCGATCCGGAATCGGATGTCGCCGTTTTAAAAATCAACCTGGAAAAACTCCCCGCGATCACGATCGGCCAGTCGGATGAAGTACGCGTGGGTGATGTGGTGCTCGCCATCGGCAATCCCTTTGGCGTCGGGCAAACGGTGACAGTGGGTATTATCAGCGCCATGGGCCGCAACACCCTGGGCATCAATACTTATGAGAACTTTATTCAAACCGACGCCGCCATCAATCCCGGCAACTCGGGTGGCGCGCTAATAAACCCCTTCGGGCAACTGATAGGCATCAATACCGCGATCTTTTCCAAATCCGGCGGCTACCAGGGTATTGGTTTTGCGATCCCCGGCAAATTCGCCATTGAAGTGATGCAGCAGTTAATCCAGCACGGCCGCGTTATTCGGGGCTGGCTGGGCGTCGAGGTGCAGGACATCACGCCGGCACTCGCGGAATCCTTTCATTTAAAAAACACCCAGGGCGTGATAGTGGCGGGCATACTGCGCAATGGACCCGCCGCCCAGGCAGGCCTGCGTCCGGGCGACGTCATCAAAAAAATCGACGACAAGGAAATTGACAATAGCAAGCAGGTGATGAATTCCATTGCCAACATCAAGCCGGATTCGAACATCAAAATAGACATAATGCGCCAGGGCAATGCCATGACGCTGGAAGGCGTCGTTGGCCAGCGTCCGGAACAGCAGAGCCGGCGGCAGCAGCGTCAGTAATCAGTAATTTCGCCTGCGAAGCATTTGTCTTTGCTAAATAGCGTACCAGCAAATCAATTTGCGACGGATAGTTGAATGGGCTTTGCGTCAGCTGTGCGTGCCCGATACTTAACGCCTCGGCCGCTTTAGCCTGTAGCAACTTATTATTGTCCCGCTGCGCCAGTTGCAGGCTCAGGTCGATTAATACGGATGATGCTGACGGCAGGGGCGCGTCCCTGATAACCGGTTCGCCATAGCTCAAAGGCAGCAACGACCGGGAAGTCAATCGCCAGCCGTTTTTATCATAAAACAGTTGCCAGGCCAGATCGACCCAGCGTTTAACCAGCTGGAGGTCTTTTTCATCACCGCTTAACAAATACCACTGCCATAATCCCATCGCGGCAAAGGCGTAGTCTTCCAGTGTCCCATCACCCAAGGACACCTGCTTTTTAGCGCGCAGTAACTTGTCGCCATCCCACAATACCCGCACCAGGTAATCGCGCAGTTGTCCGGCGGCCTCTTTATATTTTGCCGACGGCTCCTGTCTTGCGCCGGCAACCAAGGCCTGCAAGGCCAATCCATTCCAGCCGGCCAGTTGTTTGTCATCCCGCGGGATCGAACGTTGCTGGCGTGCCTGATGCAGTTTCCATTGCGCACTGGCAATCAGTTGCAAAACCTCATCAATGGGGCGATTCAGTTTTTTTGCCACCTCATCCGGCGGCACGGCATGCCTGGGCAGGTAGCCCGCTTCCAGCTCTGGCTTACTGGACATATTCCAGAGCCAATACACGGTGTCGTATTCCGGTTGGCTCAACAGCTTTTTCAGCATTGCTTCCTGCCATAAATAATAACCGCCTTCCACATTGGCGTTGTCCACGGCGGACAAACTGGAAATAAACGCGCCATCCACGGTCTTTAGCTCCCGCAGCATAAAATTCAGCGTTTCGCGGCCGACACCGGCATAGTCCGCCCGGTTCAGCAGCGGCGCGGCGCGTATATAAAGTAACGCGAGTTGCGCGTTGTCATACAGCATCTTTTCAAAATGCGGGGTTTCCCAGGTCGGGTTGATTGTGTAACGGTAAAAACCCCCGCCGATATGATCCCGCAGCCCCTGGGTCGCCATGTGGTCCAGGGTAAGCTCGAGGAATGCTTTGAGGTTCGGCGCAGGTTTGCGCTCATACTCATTCAGCAGGACATTGAGTTGCGGCGTCATGGGAAACTTGCTTTTATCGCCGAATCCGCCGGACAGTTCGTCGGCGATTGCCATGGCTTCCTGTAAGAACCGTGCCGCCAGTTCGCTGCCGGTATTTTTGGTTAACGCAAATGTTTGCAGCGGCTTGTCACTTCGTATTTGTTCGGCGGCCTGCAGCGCCAACTGCTTCAATGCCAGCGGATCGGTTTGCCAAAGTTGCGTCATTTGCCGCAATACCGTGGAAAATTCCGCCTTGGGCAAATAGGTAATCCCGACAATAGGATAACCCTCGGGCGTTATTATCACATTGAGCGGCCAGCCGGCGCTGCCCCGCGTGCGTTGCACGAAGTCAATCAGGTACGCATCCAGCCCGGGATCCAATTCCCGGTCGACCTTGACCGGGATAAAGTTATTATTTAATAGTTCGGCAATGCTTTCGTCTCTGAAACTCTCCCGCTGCATCACATGACACCAATGACAGGAAAAATAGCCGATGGAGACAAACATCATCTTATTGTTTTGTTTGGCCAGCGCCACGCTGTGCGGCCCCCATTGCTGCCAGGCGACGGGATCCTTTTCGTGCAAGCGCAAATAAGGCGAGCCATGGCCTCGCAGGGTATTGCCAAGTTCGCCATTGCTATAAACCAGCGATGGCCCTATAAGGCATAACACGAATAAAATCCGGCGTAATTGTCTATTCACTTATATAGTCCGTCATGCTTCGCAACAGTTGCCATGCGGCAACAAGTTTAACCAATCCCGCAGGTTAGACCTAATCGTCAGTAGTCCTCCCGGTTAAAGACACGGGTTTGCTCAATGCGTTACAGTTATGCCAACGATTAATCAACCGCCAGGCTGTGCCAGGAAAATTTACCCGGGCGTGTCCGGCATTTACCTACAATACTCCCTAGTAATCAAGTTATTGAAGCGATTTATTACTATTCACGTAGTAATTCCACAAAAACTTGTTACACTGAACAGCTACAACGATAGCGTAAAGCAGGAAGGGACTGATCCTGAGTTCGAACCGGATTGGAGCTGATTTCAACCCGCTGGCGAGAGACGAGAGCCGGATTTGCGGTTGATTTACCGCTGTCATGAGTGGGGTTTGGTAACAAGGACATGGTTACAAAACTGCTTTGTCACGTGAAATTTTCAACGCTACCGCCAGTTTGCATTGCCGTTTTACTCCTCGTTTTCACCTCACACTTACACGCCGAATTGATATTTTCCGCACCGCCCCGGGAGGACACCCAAAAAGACTATGAAACCTATGCCCCGCTGGTTGAGTATCTCAGTTACGTGATTGGTGAACGTGTGGTGTATGAGCATCCGGGAGGTTGGGCCGAATATGCCTCTAACATGCGTAACGGGCATTACGATATTGTCTTCGATGGTCCGCACTTCAGCGCCTGGCGAATGAAAAACCTCAGCCATGTTCCGGTAGCCCGTTTGCCCGGTTCCCTGGGTTTCGTCGTCGTTGCCAAAAAACAGGGTGCTCACGAAATTCATAAGATCAGGGATCTGTTGTCGTTAAAAGTTTGCGCATTGGTGTCACCAAACCTCGGCACCGTGACTTTTTATAATCTGTTGGCCAATCCTGTCTATGAACCGCGCCTCTACGAAGTCAAAGGGGGCTTTGCCAAGGTATTCGCAGCGTTAAAAGAGGGCAAGTGTGATGCGGCCGTGCTGCGCGACAGCTTTTATAACAAAATCGATCCCTTGGAAAAACAAAACCTGACGATTGTCACCGCAAGCAAGCCGGTTCCCAACCAGACCATTACCGTCAATCAACGGCTATTCAAGAAAAAAGAAATGATCGCGCAGAAACTGGTTTCCCCGGAGGGCAGAAAAGCAGCCGCCAACTTACTGCGGCGTTTCAGCGCAAACCAGGAGAGTCTACGGTTAACGGATGTTGGAGAATTTGAAAACCTGGATAATTTACTGACGGGCGTGGTATTTGGCTGGTAACACTGGGCTTCGCGTAATTCCCTCACCCCAGCATCCGTCATTGTTACTCCTTGTCTGGCTGCCACAAGAAGGCCGCGCCACGCACTCCACTGGAATCACCATATTTTGGCGCGGCCAAGCGGGTATTCACCGTGCCGGAAAACACATACCGGCCCCACAGTTGCGGCACATTGTGATACAAGCGCTCAATGTTGGACATGCCGCCACCCAGCACAATAACGTCCGGATCGAGCACATTAATGACACTCGCCAGGCACTTGGCCAGGCGGATTTCATAGCGTTTCAACGCGGCGCGCGCATTGACATCACCGGCCTCGGCTTGTTGGGCGATGGCTTCGGCGCTGTATTGCGTGCCGGTGACATTAAAAAACTCCTTTGCCAGCCCGGGGCCGGACAAAAAAGTCTCGATGCAACCGCGTTTCCCGCAATAACACAAGGGGCCTGGTAATTCATCCGCGCCGGGCCAGGGCACCGGATTATGCCCCCATTCACCCGCGATCGCGTTAGCACCGGTCAGCAGCTGTTTGCCCACTACTATTCCACCACCGGTGCCGGTGCCAATAATGACGCCGAATACCACGTGGCCGTCCCGTGCCGCGCCATCGATGGCTTCGGATAACGCGAAACAATTGGCATCATTGGCAAGACGCACCGGGCGCTGCAGACTGGCTTCAATATCCTTTTGCAGTGGCTTGCCGTTCAACCAGGTGGAATTGGAATTTTTCAGTAACCCGGTATCCGGCGAGATGGCGCCCGGGGTTCCGATACCGACACTGCAGCTTGCCTTCAGTGTCCGCTCGGTCTGCTCAACCAAATGCTTAATCGTTGCCAGGGTGGCCCGGTAGTCATTGGGCACGGTCGGGACCCGGCCGCGCAGCAGGATGCCGCCGCTGTGCGAGAGCGCAATGACTTCGGTCTTGCTGCCACCAAGGTCAATGCCAATGCGTATGGGATTTTTCATGGCACATTCAAAATTATTGCACTCGTTATTGCGCTTGGGTTTTAACTTTCATATTCCGCCGCGCGGTGTTCAGGGCTGCACAGATCTGTTCCACACCACGCAGAATCCGCGGTGTATGCCGATTGATGGTATCCGCATCGACGTGAAATAAATTATCGTAGCGCACCGCCTCCAGCGCGGTCCATTGGCGCCAGTCGTTCAACCACTCCGGCGCCCGCCCCTGGGTGCTGCTGGCAATAATAACCTGGGGATTGGCCGCCAATACCGGTTCCACGGCAACGGTTGGCGCCAGGATAGTCATACCGGCGAACACATTCCGCCCCCCGCAAAATTCAATCACCTCATTGATAATATGCTGGCCGTTCACGGTCATCATGGGCTGGTTCCAGATTTCATAAAACACCGTCAGCGTTGCCTGTCCGGCGTAACGCTTTTTTAATTGTTGCAACTGCGCCTGATAAGCGTCGACGGCTGGTTGCGCCTGCGCGGTTGTGCCCGCCAGTTTCGCCAATTGCATTAACGCGGCTGGGATATCGCTGAGTGTCTTCGGTTCACTTAAAAAAACCGCATAACCCAGTTGCTTTAACCGCGCCAGTGCCGCCGCGGGGTTGCCGCTGTGCCAACCGATAATCAAATCGGGCTTGAGCAGGCTGATACGCTCCAGGTCAATCGTACTAAAGTTGCCGATGCGCGGGATGGCTTTGGCTTCAGGGGGAAAATCACTGAATTCCGCCACTCCAACGATTTTGCCGCCCGCACCGGCGGCGAATAACAACTCCGTCGTATGCGGCGCCAGGCTGATAATGCGCTGCACCGGTTGCGCAAGACGCAGGGTATTGCCCAGATCATCGCGCACAGCAATCTCTTCAGCACTCACGCTCAGACCGATAAAAAACAACACCATGATACTCATCACACGACTCAGCAGCGGTTTCATGGCGTGATTATTACACCAGCGCCCGCGAATATCACGCAATCGCTGGTTTCTAACGCACACATGCGCTAGATTATGATGAAATCAACCACGCAACATGCCAGTGAAAATCGATAAAACAACAGGATTGCTGGACGAAGCCCGGCAAATCAATTCGCCGAATTACGACGACCGGCCGGACGAAACGGACATTGATCTGATCGTGGTGCACGGCATCAGCCTGCCGCCGGGTCAATATGGCGGCTCGTGGATTGACGCTCTTTTCACCAATTCACTGGACGCCAACGCCCATCCCTATTTCGCGGAAATACATCAATTGGAAGTCTCTTCACACCTGGTCATACGCCGTAGCGGTGAGATTGTGCAGTACGTGCCGTTTCACAAACGGGCCTGGCATGCGGGGAAATCCCGGTATGAACAGCGAGAGCGCTGCAATGATTTTTCCATTGGTATTGAGCTTGAGGGCAGCGATGAAGAAGCCTATGAACCCGAACAATATCAACAATTAGCCAGAATTATTCAAACCCTGTGCGAGACTTACCCGAAACTCAATGCCCAACGCATCGCGGGGCACAGTGATATCGCGCCGGGCCGAAAAACCGATCCCGGCCCTGCATTCAACTGGGGCACGCTCTACCGGCTGCTCGCAACAAATTCACGGCAACCAATATAGAGTTAACCGCGAATTGCCCAATGGTTAATGTAGTCAACAAGCGGTGTTTTCAAATCCCTGATCCACGTATAATACCGGTGTTTAATCACCGGAAAAGTTGACGAATATGAGCTTACTTACCATTTTGTTCGGTCTTGCCGTTGAGCGCTATGTTGACGCAGTCGACCAACTGCGCAAGTTTGACTGGACAATTTCATTTGCCGATTGGGTGAAGCAAAAATTCTCCCATTCAGAATTCTGGAATGACACGCTGGGCCTGATCGTTATTATCCTGTTACCCATGTTTCTGTGCGCCATTATCTATAACCAGCTAAATAATGCGCTGGGCTTGCTGGGATTTCTGTTTTCGCTGTTGGTATTGGTGTATTGCATGGGTCCCAAACGCATACAACATACCGCGCGATTATACATTGACGCCGCCGAACACAGCGATGAACACAGCGTGAAAACCTATGCCATTGAAATTCTGGGCGGCGATCCGCCCGGTGTCACGAAGGAACTCAACCGCAGGGTTTGCGAAAAAATTCTCGTCAGCACCAACGAGAATCTGCTCGGGGTATTTTTCTGGTTTGTGCTATTAGGCCCCATGGGCGCCCTCATGTTTCGCATGGCCAATGTACTTTACTGCGCGGCACAACACCAAAATGATGAACACAACGAAGATCCAAGCGCAAAGCCAAGTGAGGAAAAAATTTCGGACTACACGGAATTTAATAATTCCACGCGCATGCTTTACGCAATTCTGTTGTGGCTGCCCGCGCAACTCACGACACTGGCTTTCGCGATTACCGGTAGTTTTATCGATACCCTGCAGGAATGGAAGCAACGTCTGCCCAACGATTACCTCAATCCCCATGAGTCCGAAGACACCCTGTTTCATACCGGTTTGCGATCGCTGCAAATCGAACCGGACACCCATGCGTTTGATATCGCCACTGTGCAGGAAGTATTGGCACTGAGCTGGCGCAGTATTATTCTCTGGATCACCGTGCTGGCCTTGTTGACACTAGCGGGCTGGGCCGGTTAATAATCCGGGTAACGGCGTTGACCTAAAAGCGGCTGTTCAGGCTGAAATGACATATCACATCCGGTGACGCGTGCACGATCAAATCTTCCACCACGCCGATGTCCAGATTCCAGGCGTCGTTGAATTTAAGGTTACCTCCTAGAGTCAGCTGCAACGCGTAACTGTCAATTTCCACGAAACCGCTGTCCTTATATAATTGCGAGTGCCAATCAAGCTGCGCTTGCAGCACAACGCGTTCGCTGACTTGAATGCCGCTGCCAGCGCCGCCGAACCAGGCCCAGGATCGTTGCTGCCCGGGCAGTACGTCCCCCTGCTCCAGCCACATACCGCCCAGGCTCATATGGGTGACTCCCGGCTGGCCAAACCAATCGGTTTGCATGTCGCCGGTCAGCCATGCCGAAACGCCATAGGCGCCGCTGCCGGTGAGCTGGGCCGCATCGCCGGTAGGGAATTTAATCGCGGCTTTCAGGCTGAGGTGGTTTTGATTGGGCAGCCAGCGCTTGTTGAGTTGAACACCCACTATCACCTGCGCATCACCCATGCCGCCGGCAGGTTCCTGAAAGTCCAGCACTACCACGCCATTCTTTTGATAAAAATATTCCAGCTGGTTTTGCGGCGCCTGGTCCCGGCCATTTTGTGGCAGGCTAAATAAATCGTGCCAATGAATAATCGTGGAATCCAGAAAACCGCCAGCGTGCGCGATATAGGGCAGCTGAATCTCAAGCTCCATGTCCCGGCCCACCCCGGTTTTCAGGGACAACAACGCGCGCGTGGTTTCGCCATCAAACATTAATTGCTCGTTACTGGAACTGTGGGTGGTGAAATGACTGGTCACTTCGTACACCAGGCTCATCGTAAAATCGCCCGGCGCGGTGATCCGTGGATCGCGCGCGTTAGGCACTCCCTGCACCAGAATGACGGGGCTGGTATTGGTAATGGCAAGCGGGTGAATCGGTTGCGCCAGCAGGCTGGCTGGCGATAGTAGGAGAACGAACAATAGCGGAGTGACTACTGTGGCCAGGTGCTGGCGCCAGGTATTATCACCGGCAGTCAAAACGCCGATCCTTTCCATAGGTTTAATAAATAAGTAACAGTCACGTTGCGCGTTAAGCCGACGTTAGTGCGTGCGTTTGGCGTACATTTAGTGCGTGCGATAGTGGCTGAATAGGCTGTGCCCGCGTTCTAACACGAACTTAAAACAGGCGACTATTTCCCGGACAACCACAGCCGGGCGCGCGTTATGGCCTGTTGCACCTGCTTGGGCGCAGTGCCGCCCAAGTGATTCCGTGCCGCCACCGAACCTTCCAGGGTCAGCACGTCAAACACATCCGGTTCGATGGCGCTGGAAAACTTTTGTAACTCCGTGAGACTCAGTTGCGCCAGGTCCTTGCCATCCTTGATGCCCTTCTTGACCGCCTTGCCGACAATTTCGTGCGCATCACGAAACGCGACCCCCTTGCGCACCAGATAGTCCGCCAGATCCGTGGCGGTAGCGAAACCCTTGAGCGCCGCGGCGCGCATGTTTTCAGCCTTGACTTTCAACGTGGGCACCATGTCCGCGTAGGCGCGCAAACAGCCTTTCACGTTATCGATGGTGTCAAACAAGGGCTCCTTGTCTTCCTGGTTGTCCTTGTTGTACGCCAGTGGTTGCGCTTTCATTAAAGTGAGCAAGGCCACCAGATGGCCGTTGATACGGCCGGTTTTGCCGCGCACCAGTTCCGGCACATCGGGATTTTTTTTCTGCGGCATAATCGATGAGCCAGTGCAGAAACTGTCGCCCAGTTCCACAAAATCAAATTGCGCCGATGACCATAAAATCAGTTCTTCCGAGAAACGCGACAGGTGGGTCATGATCAAGGAACACACGCACACAAACTCGATGGCGAAATCCCGGTCGCTCACCGCGTCCAGCGAGTTCTCGGCGATGTCGTTAAACCCGAGCAGGTCCCGGGTGAAATTGCGGTCGATGGGGTAACTGGTGCCCGCCAGCGCTGCCGCGCCCAGCGGCATAACGTTGACCCGGCTGCGGCAGTCGGCCAACCGGCCGCTGTCCCGTTTCAGCATTTCAAACCAGGCCAAGAGGTGATGTCCAAAGGTGACCGGTTGGGCGGTCTGCAGGTGGGTAAATCCGGGCATTAGGGTGCTGACATGCCGTTCGGCCAAATCCACCAGGCTGGTTTGCAGCCGGTTGAGCAACTTACTGATGGCATCGATTTCTTCGCGCAGGTACAAGCGCACATCGGTAGCAACCTGGTCATTGCGCGACCGGCCGGTGTGCAGTTTCTTCCCGCTATCGCCAATCCGTTGGATGAGATTGGCTTCGATATTCATATGTACGTCTTCCAAATCCACACGCCAGGTGAATTCCCCGCGTTCGATCTCGTCCTTGATCGCTTGCAGGCCCTCGACGATGGCCTCGAACTCTTCACTGGTGAGCACCCCGATTTTGGCCAGCATGCGGGCGTGCGCCATGGAACCGGCGATATCCTGCGCATACAAGCGCTGGTCAAAACCAACCGAGGCCGTAAAGGCTTCCACAAACGCGTCCGTGGGTTCGTTAAACCGTCCACCCCAGGGTTTAACCACCGTTTTTTCTTTTTTCGTCATCTTAGGGTTCCAGCACAGATTCAGGTATGGCGCAGTATAGTCGATATTGGCACTATAACGCGACGTTACGCCACTTTCCGGATTGCTTTCAGGCTAGACTATAGAGCGCATGGAAAAACCTCAACCGAATCATGAATCCACCGAAAATGGGGAATCCCCCCCGGCGGACGGCTTTTTCCTGCCCGATTTTTGTAATGTCCGCATGGTTTTTGCCGTGATCCTGATTGCGGAGCTGCTCGCCATTGTCATTACCCTGTCCCCGCTGGAAACCGCCAGCAACCGCTGGGAAGATCTCGGTGTGATTTCGCTATTTATTCAGTGGGTGGCGCTGATTAGCGCCGGCGTGCTGTGTATCGTGCGCCCCTGGCTGCGCAAGCTCAGTGTCAATATCGCGGCCACAGCCGGTTATATCGTATTAATCATTACCACCACCCTGGTCAGCGAAGTGACTTACTGGACCTTGCAGTGGATGACAGCGGACCCCAGGGTCAGCACCGGCTGGTATAGCGATTTTTTACTGCGCAATCTGGGCATCAGCGCCATCGTGTCGGCCGTTGCCTTGCGCTACTTTTA
>Ga0209640_10002592_pt1 | contig 15787 bp, 15 predicted proteins | sample RifCSP10_1_FD_184018 | JGI IMG/M metagenome (GOLD analysis project Ga0209640, IMG submission 184018) | Soil microbial communities from Rifle, Colorado - Rifle CSP2_sed 10_1 (SPAdes) (version 2) | ecosystem: Environmental > Terrestrial > Deep subsurface > Rock core/Sediment | place: Rifle...
TATCGAAGGGCATGCGGCCTTGGATCGCGTTGCGATCCAACCTTCGATACGCGGCCCTTCGACAAGCTCAGGACCGCTACTCAGGACGAGCGGAATTATTAAGGCTTCGCCTTGTCGCCCGCCTTGTGCTCGACGGCGCCGAGCGCATCGGCGAGGCGCGCCTTGGCGCTACCGGGCCGTACGGGCCGCTGCTGCGAGTCGTGCGGCGCCCAGCCGGTGAGGAACAGCACCTCGAACGTCGCCGGGATGCGCGCTTCCTTTGCGTGCGCAATGCGGTAGCGGTCGACCGCGCCGAACAGGGTAGCGCGGCGCGAAAAATTGCGCCGGCGCAGCGCCGCGGCGTTGGTCTCGCCCATGCCGCGCAGATCGCGCATCAGCGCGAACGCATCGGCATAGGTGACGGTGATGGTTTCGGAATCCGCCACCGGCAGCGCGAAGCCGGCGCGCTGCAACAGGCCGGCGGCATCGGACAGCGCGGCCAGCGGCGAGGTGCGCGGGCTCACCCCGCCCTCCTCCGCCAGCTCCGATTCCATCAGCGCGCCGCGCAGCTCGCCCAGCGTATCGCCGCCCAGCATCGCCGCGAGGAACAGCCCGTCGGGCTTCAGCGCGCGGCGGATCTGGATCAGCGCGCCGGGCAGGTCGTTCACCCAATGCAGCGCGAGGCAGCTTATCGCCAGATCGATGCTTTGATCGGCGAGCGGCAGGAATTCCTCATCCGCCACCACGTCGGGCCGGAAGGCCGGCGATGGATCGAGGCCGATGAGCGTTTCGACCCCCGCGCGGCCAACGAAAAAGCTTTTGGCAAAGCCGTTGCGGCAGCCGATGTCCGCCGCGCGCGGAAACGTTCGCTTGATGCCGTCGAGCCGGTCGGCCAGCCGCTCGGCGACCTCGCGGAACAGGAAATCATGCGCGGTGAAATCGCGCGCCGCCCGATCGCGATGCAGCCGAATTGCGTTCCGGTCGAACACCACGATATCGGAGGTTTGCGCCATCGGCGCGCCGCGCCCTACACCACGATGCCGGGATCGAGCCCGAGCATGTGGCGGCCGTAGGCCGGCATGACCGCGTCCCAGTTCAGCGTGATGTGGCAGCTCACCGCGTGGATGTCGCGGTAGGCGCGCTGGATCGGGTGATCGGTGAACTGGCCGCGCGCGCCCGACGCATCGGTGAGCAGCTGCACGGCGTCCTTCAGGAAGCGCATGGCGAGCGCCTGGTCGCGCTTGTTGCGCAGCCGCTGCTCGAGCGGCAGCACCGCGTCGGAGCGCACGATCGCCATCGTGTCGCGGCAGTCGCGCAGGACGAGGAGCCGGGCGGCATCGAGCAGCCCCGCGGCTTCCGAAACGCGCATCTGCACCTGCACGTGCGATGCGATCTTGGTCGGCGTGCCGGCCAGCGAACCGGTTCCCTCGCGCACTTTCATCTCCGCGACATAATCGGCGAGCGCGCCGGCGGCGATGGCGAGGCCGGGACCGATCAGGCAGTAGCTCGCGATCGCGAAGAACGGCAGGCGGTACAGCGGGTGGCCGTGCAGCGCGCCGCCCGGCGTGGTGGCCTCGCGCGCGGCCGAAAAGCGCAAGGTGCGATGCTCCGGCACGAACACGTCGTTCAGCAGCACGTTCTTGCTGCCGGTGCCGGCGAGACCCATCACGCGCCAATTGTCGTCGATGGCGAGGTCGGTCTTCGGCACCAGGCAGAACCGGAAATCCGGCGCCGCGCCGGCCTCGCCCGCCACGCGCGCGCCGACGATGATCCAATCCAGGTTGTCGATGCCGCTGGCGAACGGCCAGGTGCCGTCGAGCCGCATGCCGCCGGCAACCGGCGTGGCGGCGCCCGCGGGCAGATATGAGGAAGCGCACAGCGCGTCGCGGTTGGCGCCCCACACCGCGTCCTGCGCCTGCTGGTCGAACAGCGCGATGTGCATCTGGTGGAACGTCACCACCGAATAGACCCAGGCGGCGGAGCCGCAGCCCTGGCCGAGCTCGTAGGTGATGTGCACCAGGTTCTCGAGGTCGAGGTCCAGCCCGCCGTAGCGCGCCGGCTGGAAGATGCGGAACAGCCCGGCGTTGCGCAGATCGGCGAAGGTCTCCGGCGGAATGCGGCGCGCGGCTTCCGTTGCGGCCGCGCGGCTGCGCAGCACCGGCGCGAGCGCGCGGGCGCGCGCGATCAGCGCTTCGGCGGTCGTGGTGGAATCCGGCGCGAGAGTCTTGGCGTCGTCCATGGAGCGCGATTGTAGAAGGCGGCCGCAAGATTCGCGAACCGGATTCCGCTAGACTCGGCGCCATGACAGAAGCGGCCGCAGCTAAACGGATCGCCGCGCCGGCATTGAAGGCGGCCCTGGTTGCGGGCGGCGAGTTGGCGCTCTTGGACGTGCGCGAGGAGCGCACGTTTTCCGAGGCGCATCTGCTGTACGCGGTGTCGGCGCCGCTGTCGCGGCTGGAGCTGGTATTGGCCGATCTGGTGCCGCGCACCGGCGCGCCGGTGGTGCTGTGCGATGCCGGCGACGGGCTGTCCGAGCGCGCGGCCGTGCGCATGGCGCAGCTCGGTTATACCGACATTTCGGTGCTCGACCGCGGCATCGCGGGCTGGAGGGACGCTGGGTTCGAGATCTTCAGCGGCGTGTCGGTGCCGTCGAAGGCGTTCGGCGAGTTCGTCGAGGAGAGTTATCACACGCCGTCGCTCTCCGCCGCCGAGCTGAAGGCGAAGCTCGACGCCGGCGAGGACCTGGTGATCCTCGACAGCCGCCCGTTCGACGAGTATCGCCGCATGAGCATCCCCGGCGGCATCGATTGCCCGGGCGCCGAGCTGGTCTATCGCGCGGCCGATCTGGCGCCCTCGCCCGCGACCACGGTGGTGGTGAATTGCGCCGGCCGCACGCGCTCGATCATCGGCGCGCAGTCGCTGATCAACGCCGGCATCCCGAACACGGTGATCGCGCTGCGCAACGGCACCATGGGCTGGGAGCTGGCCGGGTTCGACTGCGCGCGCGGCCAGGCGCTGCGCGCCGTCGGGCCGGTGCCGGACGCGGCGCGCGCCATGGCGCAAGGCTACGCGACGCGGGTCGCGGAGCGCTTCGGCGTGCGCACCATCGATGCGGCCACGCTGAAGGATTGGCAGGCGGAGGCGGACCGCCGCACGCTGTATCTGTTCGATGTGCGCTATCCCGAGGAATACGCGGCGGGTCACGTCGCAGGATCGATCTCCGCGCCCGGCGGCCAGCTGGTGCAGGCGACCGATCAGTATGTCGGCGTGCGCGGCGCGCGGCTGGTGCTGATCGACAACGACCGCGTGCGCGCGACCATGACCGCGTCGTGGCTGATCCAGATGGGCTGGGACGCCGTGGTGCTGCGCGACGGCTTGCACGATCTGCCGATCGAGCGCGGTGCGCGGCCGCGCCGCATCCTGGGCCTCGACCGCGCGCGGCCCGAGCAGATCGACGCGGCGCGGCTGAAGACGCTGCTCGATGCCGGCACGGCCGCGGTGGTCGACATCGGCACCAGCCGCGCCTACCGCGCCGGCCACATTCCGGGTGCGTGGTTCGCGGTGCGCTCGCGGCTCGATGCCGCGCTCAAGAAGATCCCTGCGACCGGCGCGCTGGTGCTGACCTCGGAGGACGGCGCGCTGGCGCAGCTGGCCGCCGCCGAGATCGGCGCGCAAGCGCTCACCGGCGGCACCGCGGCCTGGGCCGCCGATCATCCGCTGGCCGGCGGTCCCGGCCGGATGGCCGACGAGCCGGACGATGTGTGGCTGAAGCCGTACGAGCGCAACGCGTCGCCGAGCGATGCGCGCGCCGCGATGAACGAATACCTGAGGTGGGAGGTGAACCTGGTGCAGCAGATCGCGCGCGACGGCACCGCGCGGTTCCGCAAGTTCCCGGCCTGAGCCATGGCGGCCAAGGCGCAGGTCGCCAACTACCGCATGGGAACGCCGCGCAAGCCGGAACAAGGCGTGCGGTTCGGCGTCATGCGGTTCCTGCCGCGCGGGGTGAAGAAGGGCGACTACGCCAAGCGGCATTATTTCGACGTGTGGCTGCCGACGGTGGCGCCGAGCCGGAAGCTCCTGAAGCAGTACCAGACCAGCGGCGCGGCGAAGGACGCCAAGGCCTGGCGGCGCTACACGGCCGCCTATCGCCGCGAGATGAGCAAGACCGATGCGCGCCAGACCATCCTGGCGCTGGCCGAGATAGCCAAGCGCACGCCGATCGCGGTCGGCTGCTATTGCGACCTCGCCAAGCAGCACTGCCACCGCGTGCTGCTGGAAGACATGATCCGGCAAGCCGCCGACGGCCAGTTCTGATGGCGGTGCTTCGCCTGGGGCGAACCACCGCGCGCGCCGCGCTCGATCTTCTGTTGCCGCCGCGCTGCCTGGCCTGCGGCGAGCTGGTGGCCGAGCCGGGCACGCTGTGCGCCGCCTGCTGGCCGAACGTGCGGTTCCTGAGCCCGCCGCACTGCGCTGTCTGCGGCTACCCGTTCGAGTACGACGCCGGGCCGGACGCGCTGTGCGCGGCCTGCGCGCGCGAGCGGCCGAGATACCACCGCGCCCGCGCCGCGCTGCGCTACGACGAGGGCAGCGCGCGGCTGGTGGTCGCGCTGAAGCATGCCGACCGCACCGATGCGGCGCCGACCTACGGCGCCTGGATGGCGCGCGCCGGGGCCGAGCTGATCGCGGAGGCCGACGTGCTGGTGCCGGTGCCGCTGCACCGGTTGCGGCTCCTGCTGCGGCGCTACAACCAGGCGGCGCTGCTGGCGCACGTCATCGGCGCGGCGAGCGGCAAGCGCGTGGCGCCGGATGCGCTCCAGCGCACCCGCTGGACCAAGAGCCAGGGCCGCATGAACCGCACGCAGCGCCGTGCCAACGTGCGCGGCGCATTCGCCGTGCGGCGCGGCCGGGTGGAATTGATCGCCGACAGGCGTGTTCTTCTCATCGACGACGTGCTGACCACGGGCGCGACGGTCACCGCCTGCACGCGCGCCCTGGAAGCCGCCGGCGCGGCGCGGGTCGACGTGCTCACCCTCGCCCGAGTCGTGCGGCCATTATAATATTTGGCGGAGCAGCAAGAGATCGGCGATGCCCGAGGTAGTGATCTATATGACGATGTGGTGCCCGTTTTGCGCGCGCGCGAAAGCGCTGTTGAAGAGCAAGGGCGTGCAGTTCATCGAGATCGACGTCGAGGCCCAATTGGGCAAGCACGAGGAGATGATGAAGAAGGCCGGCGGGCGCACCTCGGTGCCGCAGATCTTCATCGGCGACAAGCATGTCGGCGGGTGCGACGATCTCTACATGCTGGAGCGCGAACAGAAGCTCGATCCCCTGTTGGCCGGATGACCAAGTTCCGCCTCGCCTGCGTGCAGCTGACCGCCGGCAACGACATGGCCGCGAACATCGCGGCCGCCGAGCGGCTGGTGCGCGATGCGGCGCAACAGGCGGATTTCATCGCGCTGCCGGAATGCGCGGTAATGCTGGAGCCGAACCGCCGGCTTGCCATCGAGAAGGCGGCGCCGGAGGCATCGCATCCCGGCCTCGCCGCATTCCGCGCGCTGGCGCAGGACACCGGCCGTTGGATCCTGGTGGGCTCGCTCACCATACGGCTCGACGGCGAGCAGCTCGCCAACCGGTCGTTCCTGATCGACAAGGCGGGCGCCGTGATCGCCCGCTACGACAAGATCCACATGTTCGACGTGCAGCTGCCCGGCGGCGAGAGCTATCGCGAGTCGGCGACCTACCGGCCGGGCGCCGCGGCCCAGCTGGTGCCGACGCCGTTCGGCAGGCTGGGCATGACAGTGTGTTACGACGTCCGGTTCCCGCAGCTGTACCGGGCGCTGGGCCACGCCGGGGCGGAGCTTCTGTCGGTGCCGTCCGCCTTCACCGTGCCCACCGGACGCGCGCATTGGCACGTGCTGCTGCGCGCGCGCGCGATCGAGACCGGCGCATACGTGTTCGCCCCGGCGCAATGCGGCGTGCATGCCGGCGGCCGGCTGACCTATGGCCATTCGCTGATCGTGGACCCGTGGGGCGCGGTGATCGCCGAGGCCGGCGGGCAGCCGGGCGTGATCACGGCCGAGATCGACCTCGCCAAGGTGGCCGAGGCGCGCCGCGCGGTGCCATCGCTCAGCCACGACCGGCCGTTCGCCGCACCGGACGCCGGCAAGGCTGCGGCCGAGTAGGAAAAACAGAGGCTTGGCGCTCTCCCTAAACGAGTGCTAAATAACTCCCATGATCGTTTTTGACCTGAAGTGCAAAGACGGCCACGTGTTCGAAGCGTGGTTCAAGGACAGCACGGCGTTCGCCGCGCAGGCCAAGGCGCGCAAGGTGGCGTGCCCGTTCTGTGGATCCAAGAAGGTCGCGAAGGCGCCGATGGCGCCGCGGCTCGGCTCGGGCGCACAGGAGCCGGTTGCCGCTACCGTATCGGCTGCCCCGCCGCCGCCCGATCCGAAGACGGTCGAGCAGGTCAAGTTCATGAAGGCGCTGGGCGAGCTGCGCCAGCACGTCGAGAAGAACTGCGATTATGTCGGCCCGCAGTTCGCCGAAGAGGCGCGCAAGATCCATTACAACGAAACCGCGCCGCGCAACATCTACGGCGAGGCAACCGCCAAAGAGGCCAAGGAGCTGCACGAGGAAGGCGTCGAGTTCGGCGCCATCCCGTGGCCGCAAACCCCGGACGCTTAAACCACGCTGTCGTCCCCGCGAAAGCGGGGACCCATTGGTTCGCGAAGTGAACCAATCCTCCGGAGGATCGATCCGCTTCGCGGCTCGATGGACCCCCGCTTTCGCGGGGGCGACACATTTAGTTGTTGGATGCGGGCTTCGGCGCGAAGGCCAGGTAGTTGACCGACACGTCGCGCGACAGGCGCCAGCCGCCGTCGAGCGCGTTGTAGGCGATGCCGGCAAGCTCCGCGATCGCCACGCCGTGCGGGCGCAACAGCGCGGCCAGCTCCGACGGCCGGATGAATTTCCGGAAGTCGTGCGTGCCGGCCGGCAGCCAGCGCAGCACGTATTCGCCGCCGACGATGGCGAACAAATAGGCTTTCGGCGTGCGGTTGATGGTGGACAGGATCAGCGCCCCGCCCGGCCGCACCAGCCGCACGCACGCCGCGATGAAGGCGTCGGCATCGGCGACATGCTCGATCACCTCCAGCGCGATCACGGCGTCGAACGGCCCGTCGACCTCCTCCGCCGTCGCCACCCGGTAATCGACATCGACCCCGCAGGCCGCGGCGTGAATCTGCGCCGCCTTGACCAGCTCCTCGGTCGCATCGATGCCGGTGACCTTGGCGCCCATGCGGGCCAGGGGCTCGCTCAACAACCCGCCGCCGCAGCCGACATCGAGGACCGATAGTCCGGCGAGCGGGCGCATCCGTTGCGCCTGCAGCCCGAAATGGCCGCACAGCCGGTCGCGGATGAAGCCGAGCCGCGGCGGGTTCAGCCGGTGCAGCGGCGCCAGCTTGCCGTCCGGGTCCCACCATTCGTCGGCCAGGGCGGCAAACCGCGCGATCTCGTCCTGGTCCACGGTCGTCTGCTTGCGCGCCGAGTCGGACATAGAGTAACCATCGCCCATGGCGCGCATTGTACAGAAATTCGGCGGCACCTCGGTCGCCGACGTCGGCTGCATTCAAGCGGCGGCGAAAAAGGTGAAGGCGGAGCTGGACGCCGGCAACCAGGTGGCCGTCGTGGTATCGGCCATGGCCGGGGCGACCGACCAGCTGATCGACTGGGTGCGGCAGGTCTCGCCGCTGCACGATGCGCGCGAATACGACGTGGTGGTCGCCTCGGGCGAGCAGGTCACCGCCGGGCTGATGGCGCTGGCGCTGCAGGAGCTGGGCATCAACGCGCGCTCGTGGCTCGGCTGGCAGATCCCGCTGATCACCGACGATGCGCACGGCAAGGCGCGCATCCTGGACGTGAAGACCGAGGCGCTGATCCGCCGCATGCAGGACGGCCAGGTGCCGGTGGTGGCCGGATTCCAGGGGGTGGGGCCGGACAACCGGGTCTCGACGCTCGGCCGCGGCGGCTCGGACACCTCCGCCGTGGCGCTCGCGGCGGCGCTGAAGGCGGACCGCTGCGACATCTACACCGATGTGGATGGAGTCTACACCTGCGATCCGCGCATCGTTGCCAAGGCGAAGAAGCTCGATAAGATCACCTACGAAGAGATGCTCGAGATGGCCTCTCAGGGCGCAAAGGTGTTGCAGACGCGCTCGGTCGAGATGGCGATGAACCATCGCGTTCGGCTGCGGGTTCTGTCCTCCTTCGAGGACGGTCCGGGCACGCTTGTCGTCGACGAGGAAGAGATCGTGGAAAAGGAAGTCGTCAGCGGAATCGCCTACAGCCGGGACGAGGCGAAGATCACGCTTCTGAAGGTGCCGGACCGTCCGGGCGTCGCGGCAGCGGTGTTCGGCCCGCTGTCGGACGCCAACATCAACGTCGACATGATCGTGCAGAACGTGTCGGACGACGGCCGCACCACCGACATGACCTTCACGGTGACCAAGAGCGACGCTGCGCGCGCCACCAAGGCGCTGGAGGGCAAGCGCAAGGAGCTCGGCTTCGAGCGCATCGTGACCGACACCAACGTCGCGAAGATCTCGGTCATCGGCGTCGGCATGCGGAGCCACGCCGGCGTCGCGCTCGCGATGTTCCGCACGCTCGCCGAGCGCGGCATCAACATCCAGGTGATCTCCACCTCCGAGATCAAGATCAGCGTGCTGGTCGCCGAGGAATACACCGAGCTTGCGCTGCGCTCGCTGCACACCGCCTACAACCTGGACGCGGGCTGAGTGGACGCCGCCGCCGCCCGTGCCCGTCTCGATGAATTGTGGGGGCGCGGGCGCGCGTTCCTAGGCTGCGAGCACGCGCTGATGGGCGGCGCGATGACCTGGGTATCCGAGCGCCGGCTGGTGGCCGCGATGTCGAACGCGGGCGCGTTCGGCGTGGTGGCGTGCGGCGCGATGAACCCCGCGCAGCTCGGCGCCGAGATCGACGCCACGTTCGCCGGCACCAACAAGCCGTTCGGCGTGAACCTGATCATCATGCACCCGGAGCTCGACCGGCTGATCGAGGTCTGCCTGGAGCGGCGCGTCGGCCACATCGTGTTCGCCGGCGGCATGCCGTCGTCCAAGGCGATCAAGCGGGTGCGCGACGGCGGGGCGCGCGTGGTGTGCTTCGCGCCGTCGCTCGGCATCGCCAAGCGGCTGGTGCGGCTGGGCGCCGAGGCCATCGTGATCGAGGGCTCGGAAGCCGGCGGCCATATCGGGCCGGTGTCCACCTCGGTGCTGGCGCAGGAGATCCTGCCTAATTTGACGGACGTGCCGGTGTTCGTGGCCGGCGGCATCGGCCGCGGCGATGCGATCATCGCGTTCCTGGAGATGGGCGCGGCCGGATGCCAGCTCGGCACCCGGTTCGTGTGCGCCACGGAATCGATCGCGCATCCGAAGTTCAAGCGGGCATTCATCAACGCGGCCGCGCGCGATGCCATGCCGTCGGTGCAGCTCGACCCGCTGTTTCCGGTGATTCCGGTGCGCGCGCTGCAGAACAAGGGAACCCAGCGGTTCGCCGACACGCAGCGGGAGGTCATCGCACGATTCCGCAGCGGCGCGCTGACCCAGGACGCGGCGCAGCTCGAGATCGAGCATTTCTGGGCCGGCGCGCTGCGCCGCGCGGTGATCGAGGGCGACACCGAGTACGGCTCGCTGATGGCGGGCCAGAGCGTCGGGATGGTCACAAAAGAGCAATCGACCACGGAGATAATCGCGGAGCTGATCAATCAGGCGATAGAGGCGCTCCGTGGACGCTGCCGCAATGGACATCGTGATGAGTGAAACCGCGAGCGGCGGGCTGAGGCGCGTCCTCAACCGCATCCGGCAGGTGATGGCCAAGCCCGCGACCGCGCAGGTCCGCCTGAACGAGCTGGTGAAGGTGATCGCGGCCGAGATGGTGGCCGAGGTGTGCTCGGTCTACGTGGTGCGCGCCGGCGAGACCCTGGAGCTGTTCGCCACCCAAGGGCTGAACCCGTCGGCGGTGCACCAGACGCGGCTGCGCGTCGGCGAAGGGCTGGTCGGCACCGTGGCGGCGACCGTTGCGCCGCTCAACCTGCACGATGCGCAGGCGCACCCGAAATTCGTCTACCGGCCGGAAACCGGCGAGGAGATATTCCATTCCTTCGTCGGCGTGCCGATCATCCGCGGCGGTCGCGTGCGCGGCGTCCTGGTGGCGCAGCACCGCACCCATCGCCACTACGACGAGGAGGAAGTCGAGGCGCTGGAGATGATCGCCACCGTGCTCGCCGAGCTGATCGCGGGCGGCGATCTGGTCGATCCGGGCGAGCAGACCCCGGCGCAGGGCAACGCGATCCTGCCGGTGCGGCTCACCGGCATCAAGGTGAACGGCGGGCTCGCCACCGGCGAGGCGGTGCTGCATCAGCCGCGCATCACCATCCGCCGCCTGCTCGCCGAGGATCCGGAAGCCGAGCATCGCCGGCTGGCCGAGGCGGTTTCCGAGATGCACCAGCAGCTCGACCGGATCTTCGCGCGCGAGGAGGTGGCGGTCGGCGGCGATCATCGCGACGTTCTGGACGCCTACCGGATGTATGCCGAGGATCAGGGCTGGCTGCGCCGCATCGGCGAGGCGATCGACAGCGGCATGACCGCCGAAGCCGCGGTGCAGAAGGAAGAAGACGACATGCGCGCGCGGCTGGGCGCGGTGCACGATCCGTATTTGCGCGAGCGGCTGCACGATTTCGAGGATCTGGCGAGCCGCCTGTTGCGCCATTTGGCAGGCGAGGCGTTCACCGCCGCGCGCGCCGACCTGCCGCAGGATGTCATCCTGCTCGCCCACATGCTGGGGCCGGCGGAGCTGTTGGACTACGACCCGCGCCGGCTGCGCGCGCTGGTGCTCGAGGAAGGCTCGCCCAACGCGCACGTCGCGATCGTCGCGCGCGCGCTCAACATCCCCGTGGTGGGCCAGGTCGAAGACCTGCTCGCCCGCATCGACCCGCGCGACCCGATCGTGGTCGACGGCGACAACGCCATCGTCTACGTGCGCGCCGGCGAGGACATCCAGCAGATGGCGGCCGAGACCATCGCGATGCGCCTGCAGCGCCGCGCGCACTACGCGGCGATGAAGGACTTGCCGCCGGTGACGCGTGACGGCGTGCGCGTGTCGCTCAAGATCAACGCCGGCCTGATGATGGATCTGGCGGCGCTGCGCGAATACGGCGCCGACGGGGTCGGGCTGTACCGCACCGAGATCCCGTTCATGGTGCGCTCGGAGTTCCCCAACGTCGAGGTGCAGACCGCGTCGTACCGCAACGTGATCGAGGCGGCCGACGGCAAACCGGTGCGGTTCCGTACCCTGGATGTCGGCGGCGACAAGGAGCTGCCGTATTTCCGCAATACCGGCGATGCCAACCCGGCGCTCGGCTGGCGCGCGATCCGGCTGTCGCTCGACCGGCCGGCGCTGCTGCGCCGCCAGGTGCGCGCGCTGGTGCGCGCCAGCCGCGGCGGCGACCTCGAGCTCATGTTTCCCCTGGTCGCGGAGACCGCGGAGTTCAACGCCGCCCGCGCGCTGGTCGATCTGGAAGTCGCGCGCGAGGCCAAGCGCGGCGAGGCGCCGGTGACGGTGCGGGTCGGGGTCATGATGGAAGTGCCGGGGCTTGCGTTCCAGCTCCGCTCGCTGCTGCCGCTGGTGTCGTTCATCTCGATCGGCTCGAACGATCTGTTCCAGTTCATGTACGCGGCCGACCGCGCGAACCCGCGCACGGCGGAGCGCTACGACACGCTCTCGCCGGGGTTCCTGACGTTCCTGAAATCCCTGGTCGAGGATTGCGGCCGCGCCAATGTGCCGCTCGCGGTGTGCGGCGAGATGGCGGGCCGGCCGCTGGAGGCGATGGCGCTGATCGGGCTGGGCTTGCGCGAGCTGTCGATGCCGCCGCCGTCGATCGGCCCGGTCAAAACCATGGTGCGCAGCCTGGCGGTGGACGAGCTTGCGCCGTACCTGGCAGGGCTGTTGGACAGCCCCGACCATTCGCTGCGCGAGACCCTCAAGAACTACGCCCGCGACCACGCGGTGACGATCGAGGAACCCTAGCGCGGCTATGATTCCATTGCGGCGTTGGTGGGTCTGTTCTACTTAGGCGGCTGTCGTGGCAACACAAGATCGGAAATCTGCCGGGAGCGCGCCGGTCGGAAGCCCCGCCGCCGACCTCGGCGCAATGCTGCGCGATGTGCGTGCTTCGCGCGGCTTGAGCCTGCGCGACGCCGCCGCTTCGCTGCGCATCCGGCTGGCCTATCTGGAGGCGATCGAGGCCGGGCGATTCAAGGATCTGCCGGGCGCGACCTACGCCAGCGGGTTCCTGCGCGCCTATGCCGCCTATCTCGGCCTCGACGGCGACGACGTCATGGGCCGGTTCAAGGAGGCGCTGGAAGGCATCAAGCGGCCGACCAACTTGACGCTGCCGTCGCCGGGCGAAAGCGGCCACATGCCGACCGGGTCGGTGTTCCTGGTGGCCGCCATCATCGCGATCGCCGCCTACGGCGGCTGGTATTACATGTCGGTCGAGGGGCGCGATCCGAGCGAGTTCTTTGCCGCGGTGCCGCAGCGGATCGCGAGCTTGCTGTCCAGGTCGGACAGTGCATCGACGCCGACCGCGCCGGATACGGCAACCAATTCGACGGTCATCGCACGGGCGCCCGAGCCGGCGCCTGCCGTCCAACCCGAGCCGTCGCAAACCCTGCCTTCGACCGAATCCGCGCCACCATCGCCGGCGACGACGATTCCTGAGCGCCCCGCGACGAGCCCGGCCGCACCGCAACCGCCGGTGGCCGCGCTGACGCCCGCGCCACCGCCCGCCGTCCCGCCCGCGCCGCCCATGACCGCCATTCCGCCGGCGCCTCCATCGGAAGCCGCCACGGCGGCGGCGCCGTCCACCCCGGCGCAGCCGCGCGGCCGTATCGTGCTGCGCGCCACCGCCGACAGTTGGGTCGAGCTGCGCGCACCGGGCGAAACGCCGATCCTGTCCCGCGTCCTCAAGCGCGGCGAAACCTATGACGTTCCGGTGCGCGACGATCTCGTGCTCGCCACCGGCAACGCCGGCGGGCTGGAAATCGCGGTCGACGGCAAGACATTGCCGCAGCTCGGCGCATTCGGCGCGGTGCAGCGCGGCATCGCGCTCAACGCCGATAGACTCGCCACCGTCAACCGTTAGCACGGCGTCTCGGAGAGGGATTTGGCATCGCTTCAGCCGGTACGTGGCACGCGCGACATTCTGCCTGCGGAAGCGCGCCGCATGCGCCATGTCGTGGAAACCGGCCGCACGGTGGCCGAGCGCTATGGATTCGACGAGATCGCGACGCCAATTTTCGAGTCGAGCGCGGTGTTCAAGCGCACGCTGGGCGAGACGTCCGACATCGTGACCAAGGAGATGTACACGTTCACCGATAAAGGCGGCGAGGAGATCACGCTGCGGCCGGAGGGCACCGCAGGCGTTGTGCGCGCGCTGATATCGGGCGGGCTGACGCAGGATCTGCCGCTCAAGTTCTTCTATGCCGGTCCGATGTTCCGCTACGAGCGGCCGCAGAAGGGCCGGCTGCGCCAGTTCCACCAGATCGGCGTCGAGCTTTTGGGCGTGGCCGAGCCGATCGCCGACATCGAGACCATCGCGGTGGGCGCGGCCGTGCTGGACGCGCTCGGCGTGCTGGCCAAGACCACGCTGGAATTGAACAGCCTGGGAAACCAGGCGAGCCGCGCCGCCTATCGCGCCAAGCTGGTCGACTACCTCACCGATCACGAGGCCCGGCTGTCGACCGATTCGAAGATGCGGCTGAAGCTGAATCCGCTCCGCATCCTGGATTCGAAGGACGAGGGCGATCGCCGCATCATCCACGGCGCGCCGCAGTTCGGCGAAAGCCTGGATGCCGAGTCGCACGAGTTCCTGAAGCAGGTGACCGCGGGGCTGCGCGCGCTGGGCATCCATTACGTGCTCAACGATCGGCTGGTGCGCGGGCTGGACTACTACTGCCACACCGCGTTCGAGTTCACGACCCAGGCGCTGGGCGCGCAGGGCACGGTGCTGGCCGGCGGGCGCTACGACGGGCTGATCGCGCAGATGGGCGGCAGCGCGGTGCCGGGCGTCGGCTGGGCCGCCGGGGTCGAGCGTCTTGCCATGCTGATCGACGATGCGCCGGCGGCGTTGCGGCCGATCGCGATCGTGGCGGCCGACGATGCCGCCGAAACGCCGGCTCTCATATTGGCCGAGGAGCTGCGCAAGCAAGGCTTCCGGGTGGAGCTGCCGCACCGCGGCAACATGGGCCGCAAGCTCAAGCGCGCCAGCAAGGTGAACGCGCGCGCCGCCGTCATCCTGGGCTCGACCGAGCTTGCCGCCGACAGCGCCACGCTGCGCGATCTCGACAGCGGCGAGCAATCGGCCATCCCGCGGGCCGAACTGGCCGCGCGGCTCGCGGCGTACCGCTGACATGGCTGGCTTCGAAGAGAGATTGGACAAGCTGATCGCGCGCCACGACGAGCTGGCGGCGCAGCTGTCGTCCGGCGCCGCCAGCGGTCAGGAATACGGCAAGCTTGCGCGCGAGCTGGCCGACCTTTCGCCGGTGGTGGAGAGCGTCAAGGCGCTGCGCAAGGCGGCAGCCGATCTCGCCGAACTCGATGCGATCACCGCCGACCCGACCAGCGATGCCGAGATGCGCGCGCTGGCCGAGGAAGAGGCGCGCGCGCTGAAGCGCACCGTGCCCGAGCTCGAGCAGCAGCTGAAACTCATGCTGCTGCCCAAGGATGCCGCGGACGAGAAAAGCGCGATCCTGGAAATCCGCGCCGGCACCGGCGGCGACGAGGCGGCATTGTTCGGCTCCGATCTGCTGCGCATGTACGAGCGCTACGCGGCCGTGCACGGCTGGAGATTCGAGACGATGGAGATTTCCGATACCGGCATCGGCGGCATCAAGGAGGCGATCGTCAACGTCACCGGCAAGGGCGTGTTCGCGCGGCTGAAATTCGAATCCGGCGTGCACCGCGTGCAGCGCGTGCCCGCGACCGAAGGCAGCGGCCGCATCCACACCTCGGCGGCGACCGTCGCGGTGCTGCCGGAGGCCGAGGAGTTCGACGTCAAGATCGAGGACAAGGATATCCGGATCGACGTGTTCCGCTCGTCGGGGCCGGGCGGACAGTCGGTCAACACCACCGACAGCGCGGTGCGCATCACCCATATCCCGACCGGGATCGTGGTGAGCCAGCAGGACGAGAAGTCGCAGCACAAGAACCGCGCCAAGGCGATGAAGATCCTGCGCGCGCGCATCTACGATGCCGAGCGCGCCAAGCGCGACGCCGCGCGTTCGGCCGCGCGCAAAAGCCAGGTCGGCTCCGGCGACCGCTCCGAGCGCATCCGCACCTACAATTTCCCGCAAGGCCGGGTCACCGATCACCGGGTGAACGTCACGCTGTACAAACTCGACAAGGTGCTCGCGGGCGAGGCGCTGGACGAGCTGATCGATGCGCTGATCTCCGAAGATCAGGCGGCGAAGCTGTCGGAGGCGTTGTGACCTCCACCCCAGGTGTCATTCCCGCGGAAGCGGGAATCCACAATTCGGACGCAACCGGTTTGCGGAGCGATGGGTCCCCGCTTTCGCGGGGACGACACATTTTGAATGACGCAGTTGCTGCCGCTGCCGAACGTCTCGCCGCCGCGGGCATCGAGGAGCCGCGGCGCGAGGCCCGCTATCTGATCTGCCATGCGCTGGGCGTCGGGCCGGAGGCGCCGGTGGTCGAGCCGGACCGCGTGCTGGAGCCC
>Ga0209640_10002593_pt1 | contig 15786 bp, 15 predicted proteins | sample RifCSP10_1_FD_184018 | JGI IMG/M metagenome (GOLD analysis project Ga0209640, IMG submission 184018) | Soil microbial communities from Rifle, Colorado - Rifle CSP2_sed 10_1 (SPAdes) (version 2) | ecosystem: Environmental > Terrestrial > Deep subsurface > Rock core/Sediment | place: Rifle...
GGTGTCGTACTGCTTGAGCGGGGTCACCTTGCCGTCGACTTCCACCTCGCCGACCCCTTCCAGCATCGTCACCTGCTCGTCGCAATTGTGCGAATGCATCGGCGCGCCCTGGCCCTTGGGGAAAGAGCTCATGCCGGTGGTGAATTGCGCGTGCGGCGCAAGTTGATGCACGATCAGCGGCCAGGTCTTGATCCCGCCGCCGCGTTCGAGCACGTTCACGCTGTCGATCTTCAGGATCGTGACGTCCTCGCTCATGCGCGTGCTCCTATCTTCCGGCGCGTGCAACGACGGTGCTGGGGAATGGGCGCCGCGTCAAGCCGACGGACGGTGGGGTTCAGTATTGCCGCACGATGTGCCAGCGCCCGTCGGGCATCAGGCAGGCGGTGCCGTAGAACGGCTGGCCGGTTTGCTCGTTCTTCGCATCGCCGCGCCATTCGCGGCACTGCGGCCCCGTCGTGACCGGCGCGGGCGCGTAGTATGCCGGCGGCGGCGGAGGCGGATAGTAGTAATACGGCGGCGGGTAATAGGCCGGGTAATAGTAGGGCGGCGGCGGCGCGTAGTAGCAGCACGGCGGCCCTAAATTGAGCCCGATGCCGAGGACGAAGTGGGATCGCGATCGCGCCGCCGCCGGGTTCGCGGCAGCGAACACGATGACGAGCGCCGGAACGATCCAAGCGATCCGTGAACGGGTCATGGTGCACCGAAGCCTATCGCAAAACACCGCCTGACGGATCAAATAGTTTCCCACGAGCCGGATAGCCAGCGCACCGGCATGCTCCGCGCCCATGACGGGGATGCGGGGTTGGCTTATGGTGCGGCGACGGGCGGACACAAGGGAGCGCAGGATGGCGGCACCGTACAAGGGACGGCGTGAGGATTTTCGGCTGCTCACCGGGGCAGGGCACTACACCTCCGACTGGAACCGGCCGAACCAGCTTTACGGCCATTTCCTGCGATCCGACCGGGCGCATGCGGAGATCGCTTCCCTTGACGTGAAGGCGGCGCTCGCCGCGCCGGGCGTGGTCGCGGTGTTGACGAGCGCCGACACCGTGAAGGCCGGCTGCAAGTCGGCGCAGCCGCTCGCCAAGTATCCCGGCAAGGGCGGGATGAAGATCAAGGAGCCGATGCGTCATCCGTTGGCGAACGGCAAAGTCCGCTTCGTCGGCGAGGAGGTCGCGTTCGTGGTGGCCGACAGCGTGACCGCGGCGCAGGACGCGGCCGAACTGATCGAGATCGACTATCGCGATCTGCCGGTGGTGGTGGATGCCGAAGCGGCGTTGCAGCCGGGCGCGCCGCTTCTGCATGACGATGCACCGGGCAATCTGTGCTTCGAATACGAATATGGCGACGCGGCCAAGACAGCGGAGGCGTTCGCCGGCGCGGCGCACGTCACGAAGCTCACGCTCGATGCCGCGCGCATCTTCGGCAGCCCGATGGAGCCGAAGGCGTGTCTCGCCGCGTACGAAGCCGCAACGGACCGCTATGACGTCTACACCTGCACCCAGGGCCTTTCGCTGATCCTGCATTCGCTGGCCGACGTGGTGAACCACCCGGCCGACAAGATCCGCGTCTATGCCCACGACGTGGGCGGCGGTTTCGGCGTGCGCAGCGAAGGCTATCCGGAATACGCGGTGGCGATGCTGGCCGCGAGGCTGACCGGACGTCCGGTGAAATGGGTCTCGACCCGCTCCGAGACGCTGCTCAGCGATCACCACGGCCGCGCCGCCAAGCTGATCGGCGAGCTTGCGCTGGATCGCGACGGCAGGTTCCGCGGCATCCGATTCGAATGGATCGTCAATGTCGGCGCGTACCCCTCGCAGCCGGGGCCGCTGATCAACACGCTGGCGCCCAGCGTGCACGCGGTGAATGCGTATCAGATTCCCGCGGCGTACGGGCTGCATCGGCTTGCCTTCACCAATACGACCGCGACCACGGCGTATCGCGGCGCCGGGCGACCGAACGTCACCTACATCATCGAGCGGCTGGTGGACGAGGCTTCGCACCAATTGAACATCGACCGGGCCGAGCTGCGCCGCCGCAACCTGATCCCGAAATCGGCGTTCCCGTACAAGACGCCGCCCGGCGCGGTGTACGACAGCGGCGACCCACCCGGCGAGCTCGAGGAGGTGCTGCAGCACGCGCAATGGAGCGGCTTCGAGCAGCGGCGCGCGGAGGCCAAGGCGCGCGGCAAGCTGCGCGGGCTGGGACTCGCCGTGTTCGTGGAGCCGTCCGGCGGCGGCTCGCTGCCGAACGAGGAGATCGCGATCAAGTTCGGCGCATCGGGCAATCCGATCGTGTACGCCATGGCCGGCCCATCCGGCCAGGGTCACGAGACCACGTTCCCGCAGATCGTGGACGAGGTCCTGGGGCTCGGCGAGGACAACATCGTTTTCCGCCCCAGCGATCCGGATGGTCCGAAGATCAAGGGCGAAGGGACGATCGGCTCGCGCTCGGTCATGTCGCATGGCAGCGCGATGGTGGTCGCGGCGCGGGAGATCATCAAGAAAGGGACGGAACTTGCGGCGCGACACCTGGAAGCCGCGGTCGAGGACATCCGCTACGATCACGGGCGATTCTCGATCGCCGGCACCGACCGGTCGGTCCGGCTTGCCGAGCTTGCCGCGCACAATGCCGGCGCGCTGGACACGGTCGGCGCCAACCCGCCGCCGCGGGCGTTCCCCGGCGGCGCCCATGTCGCGGAGGTCGAGATCGACCCGGAAACCGGCGCGATCGAAATCGTGCGCTATACCGGCGTCGACGATTGCGGTCGCATCATCAACCACAAGCTGGTCGACGGTCAGCTGCACGGCGGCATCGCGCAGGGCATCGGCCAGGTGATCGGCGAGGTGGGCATCTATGACACCACCGGGCAGCTGCTGACCGGCAGCTTCATGGATTACTACATGCCGCGCGCCGACGCGCTGCCCAGCTTCACGCTGTACGACCATCCGGTGCCCGCGCCGGGCAATCCGCTGGGAGCCAAGGGAGCGGGCGAATCCGGCACCACCGGCTCGGTGCCGACGCTCGCCAACGCGGTGATCGATGCGCTGCGGCCGCTCGGCATCGACCGCCTGGAATTTCCCTACACGCCGGACCGGGTGTGGCGCGCGATCGATGCGGCAAACGGCAGCCAAGCTGGGAGGCGGTAATGCGGCTCATTTCCTATCGGCGCAACAAGCAAGAGTCCGTCGGCGTCATGGTGGATGACGCGCGGTTCATCGACGTGCCGGGCGCCGATTCCGCGTTGCCGCCGAACCTGCGGCGGATACTCGAGATGCGCCACGGACTCGATCGGGTTCGCGCCGTTGCCCGCGGCAAGCATCCGCAGATCGCGATCGAGGAGATCGAATTCCTGCCGGTGATCCTCGAGCCGCATGCAATCTGGGCGTTGGCGCTGAATTTCAAGAAGCATATCGAGGAAACCGGGCTCACTACCTCGCGCGAGCACCCGCAGATCTTCATGCGGATGCCGGCGAGCGTGGTGGGCCATCGCCAGCCGCTTTTGTGCCCGCCCACGCAGCTGTCCGATACCTACGACTATGAAGGCGAGCTGGCGGTCGTCATCGGCCGCGGCGGCCGTCACATACCCGTAGAGCGCGCGATCGACCATGTCGCGGGCTACGCCTGCTTCAACGAAGGCTCGGTGCGCGAATTCCAGTCGCACAACCGGCAGTTCGGGCTGGGCAAGAATTTCGAGCAGTCCGGCAGCTTCGGGCCATGGCTGATGACCGCGGACGAATTCGGCGATCCGGCCAAGCACGAGGTGAAGACGCGGCTGAACGGACACGTGCGCCAGGATTCGCCGCTCAGCGACATGCTGTTCAACGTGCCGCAGATCGTCCACTATTTGTCGACCGGTTATGCCGTGCGCGCGGGCGACGTGATCTGCTGCGGCACGCCCGGAGCCTTGCCGCGCCGGCCGGGCGATCCGGACCATGGCAAAGAGCTGAAGAAGGTGGCCGGCATCCCGGCCTCCGGCGTCCAGATGAAGCCGGGCGACACGGTGGAGGTCGAGATCACCGGCCTGGGCGTGCTGCGCAACCCGGTGGTCGCGGACCAGAAGGTCGAATACCGGCCGGCGTAAGGCCGCTATGCCACGCTTTCGCCCGGTCCCGCCAATGCAGCCGCCCGCGGCTGTTCTGCCGCCTTGCCGCGCTTCACCGGTCCGTTGAGCACGCCGGCGAAGATGTTTTCCAGCACCGGACGCTCGACGGGTTTTTGGATCACCGGCACGTGCGCGAATCGGCGGTCGATGCTCTCCATCCCGTATCCGGTGACGAACACGAACGGGACGCCACGGCTTTCCAGGATCTCGGCGACCGGATAGACGTTCTCGCCCGCCAGGTTGACGTCGAGAATGGCGGCATCGATGTCGTCGTCGCGCGCCGCCGCTGTGGCAGGGGCCAGCCGATTGATCGGGCCGAGTACGGCGAAGTGGAGATCGCCCAGCATATCGGCCATCATCATGGCGACGATTGCCTCGTCTTCGACCAGAAGGATCCGCTTGACGACGCCGTTCGCGGTCGTGCGCTCCTTTACAGTATCGTGCGCGATCGCGGCGCCATCCTCGTCCTCCGTCTCCTCGCCCTGCGGCACCGCCAAGGTGAAATTCAGCCCCTGTGGGCGCCAGTCGAAGACGGTGCGCCCGCCGAGCTGGCGTTCGATGCTGGCGGCGATCACCCGCGTGCCGTAACCCTGTATCGAGGGCTTCACGGTGTGGGGGCCGCCGGTTTCGCCCCACTCCAGCAACAACGCGCTATCGGCCACCTGCCAAGTCACGCGGACCTGGCCGGCGATCGCGGACAGGGCGCCGTACTTCGCGGCGTTGGTCGCAAGCTCGTGCAGCGCCAGCGCCAGCGTCTGCGCGGTGGCCGGCTGCAGCACCACAGGCGGCCCGCTGATGAGGATCCGCTCACCCTCGCCGACCCGATAAGGCGCCATCTCTTCCTCGACCAGACGGCCGAGATCGGCGCCCTCCCAACGGGATTTCGACAGCAGGATGTGCGCGCGGGACAGCGCGCCGATACGGCCTTCCAGCGCGCTCATATAATCATCGACCGACTTTGCGCGCGTGAGCCGCACGATCGATTGCACCACCGCAAGCGCGTTGCGCGCGCGATGATCGACCTCGCGCGTCACGCGGGTGACCTCGGACGTGAACACGCCGAGCTGCTTGATCATGGTGTTGACGATGGTGGCCGACTGCAGGAACTCGCCCTTCAGCGGACGGCCGTCGACGTCCAGCCGCACGGTCTGCAAGAGGTCGCCCTGCGCGACCGCCGCGATCGCGCGCGTCACTTCCATGGTCGGCCACAACAGATCGTCGATCAGCGTGTTGACCGAGGTTTCCATTTCGCCCCAGGCGCCCGACGACAGCGTGAACCGCACGCGCTGGCGCGTCTTGCCTTCGCGTCCCACGACCTTGCCCACGCGCTCCAACTGATGCGCCATGCGCTGGTTGGCGGCGACGATCTCGTTGAACGTGTCGGCGATCTTGCCCGCGATCCCCACCTGGTCGCCCGCCATGCGGACGGAAAAATCCCCCACCCGCATCGCCTGGAGCGCGTGCAGAAGTTCATGCAGGAGCGGCGCACTGCCGTTCAGATGCTCGTGCTCGCCATTGAGCTCGGTGAGGTCGGCCGGCGCGGTTTTGCTTTCGCCGATGGCATCTGTCTTAGGCTGCATGTTCACTCCCAAACGGGTGTGGGGTTGCGATTAGGGATAATTTTAGGCGTGCTGCTAAACCCGCGGTCAGAGGCGAGGCGGGTTCACAAAAAGGTCTTCGCGCGGCGGCGAATCCTCCACGGGATGGTGCGGTCGACGGTGCCCTCCCCCTGCCGAAGCGCGCCTCGGAGCGGTAACCTACAAGCACGATCAAGCCGCTGCTGTGACATAAAAATGTTTTAGGGACATAAGTTGTTCATAAGTCTAACTTTTCCTCAGACCTGAGCGAAACTTTCCTGTCGCCCAAGCGTTTCTTTTAGTCGGCTCAAAGATGCTTTTAGTTGGACCGCCCATCGGCGCTAGCGACATACGGCGTCGGGGCCGCGTATCGTGCTGCGGACGGTTGAAAAGGTTCCAGCGCTCGCACCCATCCCTAACCAGATCTGCTTACCTCTCATGACCCCAGACCAGGCAGTGACGGCACCCGTGGCGATCATCGGCGGGGGGCCCGTTGGGCTGATGCTCGCGATGAATCTGGATTTCTTCGGCGTGCGTTCGGTGCTGATCAACACCGACGCGACGACGCGCTGGCTGCCCAAAGGCTCGACGCACAATGCGCGCACGTTGGAGCATTTCCGGCGATTGGGGATATCGAAGCAAGTTCGTGCGCTCGGCCTGCCTGCGGATTATCCAACCGACGTCGGATATTTCACGCGCTTCAACGGGCGCCAGCTTGCGCGGCTGAAGATGCCGAGCGAGGCCGAAAAGCAGCGCACGGTCGCGCGCGCATCGGCGACCGACCAGGTGCCCGAGCCGATCCTGCGCTGCAACCAGATGTACGTCGAGCGTTTCGCGTTCGAGCACGTGAAGACGTTGCCGAGCGTGTCGTTGCGGTTCGGCTGGAATTGCGTCGATTGGTCCGATCGCGGCGATCATGTGACGGTGGAGATCGAGGAGGTCGCGCCCGAAGAGGGCGCGACCAAGCGCCGCGAAACCTGGCGCTGCGCGTATCTCGTCGGCTGCGACGGCGCGCACGGCATCGTGCGCGAGAAGCTCAGTGCCCGCTACGACGGCGTCACGCTGAAGCAGGATTATCTGGGCGGGCCGATGCTGAATTCGCATGTCAGCGCGCCGGACTTCTACCGCGTGGTGAAGGCGCCGCTGTGCTGGCAGTACTGGGCCGTCAACCCGGAGATGCGCGGCAACCTGGTGGTGCTCGACGGCAAGGGCGAGTTCATCCTGACCTCGCGGCTGAACGCGCTCGACGACCAGGTGCCCGAGGCCGATATCGCACGCCGGCTGTGCGCGATGGCCGGCGTGGACATGCCGGTGAAGTTCATCGGCCACTCGGCATGGACCGCGGGCCACGTGCGGGTCGCCGATTATTTCGCGCGCGGACGCGCGTTCATGGCGGGCGATGCGGTGCACCTGTTCACCCCGGCTGGCGGGTTCGGGATGAACACAGGCGTCGACGACGCGGTGAATTTGGCCTGGAAGCTCGCGGCGGTGGTGCAGGGCTGGGGCGGGCCGAACCTTCTTGCCACCTACGAAATCGAACGCAAGCCGGTCGCCCGGCGCAACACCGCCGCGATGGGCCAGCTCACCCGCAATATCGGCGCGGTGCCCATCGGCCAGGATATGGAAAAGGACACGGCGGCCGGCGCCGGGCAGCGCCGCACGGCGGGCGATTACCTGTCGGGTTTCGGCGAAGAGTTTGCCTCGCTTGGCGTGCAGCTCGGCGCGCGCTACGACGGCTCGCCGATCGTGGTGTCCGACGGAACGGCGCCGCCGCCTCACGATCCGTTCCGCTACGTGGCGAGCGCGTGCCCCGGCGGCCGCACGCCGCATCTATGGCTGGACGGCCATGTCTCCCTGTTCGATCGGCTGGGCCGTTATTTCACCGTGCTGCGCTTCAACCCGGAGCGCGAGGTCGGCGCGCTGCGAGCGGCGGCGCAGACGCGCGGCGTGCCGCTCACCGTGCTGGATGTCGATCTGCCGGAAGGGCGCGATCTGTACCAGCGCGATCTCGCCCTGATCCGTCCCGACCAGCACGTCGCCTGGCGCGGCGATACGGTGCCGGACGATTGCGGCGCGCTGATCGACACGGTCACCGCCAGTGCATAATCCTTTCCATCGATGCTTGACCGGCATTCGATGCAACGAAAAAGGCGCCGTTCGGCTCCTGCTTGTGGCCTCGCCCTATTATATATAGCCACGTCATGGCAGATGACCCTTATGCAACGCTCGGTGTGCCGAAGACTGCGACCGATGATGAGATCCGCTCCGCCTACCGCAAGCTCGCCAAGCAGTACCATCCTGATCTCAACCCGGGAAAACCTGCGGCCGAAGAGCGTTTCAAGGCAATCTCCACCGCATATGATTTGCTCTCCGATCCGCAGAAACGCGCCCGGTTCGACCGCGGCGAGATCGACGCGAGCGGCCAGGAGCGGCCGCCGGAGCGTCCGTTCTATCGCAGCTATGGCGATCAGGCAGGCCGCACCAAGTACCGCACCGAACAGTCGTTCGATCCCGAGGACCTCGAAGACATCTTTTCGGCGTTCGGCGGCGGAGCCGGGCTCGGCCGCGGCCGGGGCTTCCGCGCCCGCGGCGCCGACGCGCGCTATTCGCTCACCGTCGATTTTCTCGATGCGGCTCGCGGCGCGACCAAGCGGCTCACCCTGCCCGACGGCAAAACTCTCGATGTGAACATTCCGCCCGGGTTGAAGGACGGGCAGGTATTGCGCCTCAAGGGCCAGGGCATGCCGGGCCTTGGCGACGGTCCGACCGGCGACGCGCTGATCGAGGTGCAGGTGGCGCCGCATCCGGTGTTCCGGCGGGAAGACGACAACGTCGTCGTCACCCTCCCGGTCACGATGCAGGAGGCGATCCTGGGCGCCAAAATCGATGTGCCGACGATCGACGGGCCGGTATTCGTGACCGTGCCGGCCGGGTCGCAGAACGGCGCACGGTTGCGGTTGAAGGGCCGCGGCATCGCCGGCGGCGACCAGTTCGTGCAACTCCAGGTCGCGCTGCCCGCGAGCGACGAGCCGGAGCTTGCCGAATTCCTCAAGACCTGGAAGCCGCGCCGTCCGCAGGATCCGCGCAAAGGTATGAAGGCATGACTCGGCTGGAAGATGTGCTTGCGCTGTTTCGCGACCTCGACGCGACCGAGCTCACGATCTGGATCGAGTCCGGCTGGGTGCAGCCGGAGCGCGCCGAGGCCGGCTGGGTGTTCCATGAGATCGACGTCGCGCGGGTGCGGCTGATCTATGACCTGCGCCACGAGCTCGAAACGCCGGAGGATACCGTTCCGATGGTTCTCTCGCTGCTCGACCAGGTGTATGAACTGCGCTGCACGCTCGCCGCGGTGATGGGCGTGATAAAAGACCAGCCGCCGGAGTTACAGGCGGCGGTTCGCGCGGCCCTCATAGAGGCGCGCAAAACATGACGGGGAGACACGATGTCGAAGCTACCACTCACCTTCGCCTGCGGCCTGTATGACCGCATGCTCGCGCTCCATACCGGCGACGTGCGGCCGGACGGGATCGACCTCAACTACATCCCGATTGACGATGCGCGGCAGATCTTCGACCGCATGGGTGGCGGGCTGGAGTTCGACCTGTGCGAGTTCTCCTCCTCCGAATTCATCAGCCGGATGTCGAAGGGCGACGATTCGCTGGTCGCGCTGCCGGTGTTCCCGTCGCGCGTGTTCCGCCACGGCTTCACCTTCATCAACAAGAAATCCGGCATCAAGAAGCCGAAGGATCTCGAAGGTAAGCGGATCGGCGTGCCGCTCTACACCATGAGCGCGGCGGTATGGGCGCGCGGCGCGCTGCAGGACGATAACGGCGTCGAGCTTTCGGGCGTGAAATGGGTGCAGGGTGCGATGAACTCGCCCGGCTCGCACGGCAGCCCGTCGGCGCCGCCGCTGTTGAAGCCGGTATCGATCGAGCAGAACAACACCGGCAAGTCCTTATCGCAGCTTCTGTCGGAGGGCGCGATCGACGCGACACTGGGCGCGGTGACGCCGGATTGTTTCGGCAAAAACCCGGATATCGTGCGGCTGTTCCCGGACTACCGCGCGGTCGAGCGCGACTATTGCAAGCGCACCGGGATCTTTCCGATCATGCATCTGCTCGCGATGCGGCGCGACGTGTACGACAAGCACCCGTTCATCGCCACCAGCCTGTTCATCGCGTTCGAGCGCTCGAAAGAATGGGCGCTGCATCGGATGCGGGAGCTCGGCACGCTCAAATACATGGTGCCGTGGCTCGGACCCGACATCGAGGAGATCGACGAGGTGTTCGGCGGCGACCCGTTCCCGTATGGGCTCGAGCCGAACCGCCCGACCCTCACCGCGCTGGTGAAGCACCTGCACGAGCAGGGGTTGATCAAGGCGCCGGTCCCGATCGAGAAGCTGTTCGTTCCGGTGCACGCGCAGCACTAGAGGGAAGCGATGCTTACGACAACCCTCGATCGGCCGCGCCATGGCAAGCTGCGTGCCGAGGAGAAGATCATCTTGCGCTGCTTGTGGCAGCCACGCTACGAAGGCGGTATGCTGCATCCCAACAAGCGTCAATAATCTGCGTGCGAGGAGGCTTCATGCAACGCCGTCATTTCCTGAAAGTCGCGGGAGCAGGGGCAACGCTTGCCGCGGCGCCGATCGCCGCGCCCGCGATCGCGCAGAACGCGATTCGCTGGAGGCTCGCCTCCAGCTTTCCCAAGTCGCTCGACACCATCTATGGCAGCGCGGAGTTCTTCGCCAAACGCGTCAGTGAAATGACCGACGGCAAGTTCCAGATCCAGGTGTTCGCCGCCGGCGAGATCGTCGGCGGCCTGCAGGTCGCCGATGCGGTGCAGAACGGCACCGTCGAGTGCGGCCATACCGCGTCGTATTACTATTTCGGCAAGGATCCGACCTTCGCGTTCGACTGCTCCGTTCCGTTCGGCATGAATTCGCGCCAGCAGACCGCGTGGATGATCCAAGGCGGCGGGCTCGAGCTGATGCGCGAGTTCTTCAAGGACTACAACATCTACAACATCCCGTGCGGCAACACGGGCGCGCAGATGGGCGGCTGGTTCAGGAAGGAGATCAAGACCGTCAAGGATCTCCAGGGCCTGAAATTCCGCATGGGCGGCTTCGCCGGCGCGGTGATGTCGAAGCTCGGCGTGGTGCCGCAGCAGATTGCCGGCGGCGAAATCTATCCGGCGCTGGAGAAGGGCACCATCGACGCGACCGAATGGGTCGGCCCGTACGATGACGAGAAGCTCGGCTTCCACAAGGTCGCCAAATACTACTACTACCCCGGCTGGTGGGAAGGCTGCACCCAGGCCTCGCTTTATATCGGCCTGCCCGCTTTCAACGCCCTGTCCAAGGAATACAAGGCGATCGTCGAGGCGGCGTCATGGGAGGCGCACGCTTGGATGCAGGCGCGCTACGACGCGCAAAATCCGGCGGCGCTGCGGCGCCTGGTCGCTGCCGGCACGCAGCTCAGGCCGTTCTCGCGCGACATCCTGCAGGCCTGTCACAAGGCCGCGCTGGAGCTGTACGAGGAGACCATGGCCAAGAACGCCAAGTTCAAGAAGGTCTACGAGCCATGGCTCGCCTTCCGCAACGAGCAGAATCTGTGGTTCAGGGTCGCCGAGTTCGGCTTCGACAACTACATCATGAACCAGCAGCCGAGGAAGACCTGAGCCTCACTGGCGCTGTTGGTTCAGCTGCCGCTCGATCTCGCTCGCCGGGTTGTCGGTGGATTCCTCGGGCGGCGGGATATTGATCTCGATCTTGGTCGGGTCGACGGCCGATGGCGCGCCTAACAGCGTCGTGACCAGGGCCGGAAACGCGATCACCACCACCACCATGATGACCTGCAGCAGCACCCAGGGCACAGCGCCCCAGTAGATGTCCGCGCTCTTGATCTCCTTGGGCACCACGCCGCGCAGGTAGAACAGGGCAAATCCGAAGGGCGGGTGCATGAACGACGTCTGCATGTTCACGCACAGCATCACGCCGAACCAGATCAACGCCGCATCGGCGCCCACGATCGGCGTCAGCACCTTCTGCGCCACCGGCGCCAGCATCGGCACGATGATGAACGCGATCTCGAAGAAATCGAGGAAGAACGCGAGGAAGAACACGAACAGGTTCACGAAGATCAGGAACCCCCACACGCCGCCGGGGAGCGAAGTCAGCATGTGCTCGATCCACCGGCCGCCGTCGACGCCCTGGAACACGATCGAGAAGCAGGTCGAGCCGATCAGGATGAACGCGACCATGGCGGTAATGCGCATGGTGGTGGTGAATGCCTGCTTGATGAGCTGCCACAGCGCGGGAATCCGCACCGCCTCGATCAGCAGCCATGCGATGGCGAGGTACGTCACCCCGATCGCGATCTTGAACGGCGGCGACTTGAAGGCGTAGAAGCCGATCGCGATGGAGATCAAGGCGGCGGCGCTCCCGATCACGAACGCGGCGCGGCCGAGGCGGCCGAGGTCGCGGCGATGGATGACCGCAAGCAGGATGGCGCCGACCGCGCCCATGGCGCCCGCCTCGGTCGGGGTCGCGAGCCCCATCATCATGGTGCCCAGCACCAGGAAGATCAGCACCGCCGACGGAACGATGCCCCACAGGCATTTCCGTATCAGCGGCCGGCCGCTCAGGCTGAGGTCGCTTTTCGGCACCGCCGGCACCCATTCGGGCCGCACGAGGCTGACCGCGAAGGTGTACAGCGCGAACAGGGCGATCTGCAGGAGCGAAGGGCCCCATGCGCCGAGATACATGTCGCCGACCGAGCGGCCGAGCTGATCGGCGAGCACGATCAGCACGAGCGACGGCGGCACGAGCTGCGTGATGGTGCCCGACGCCGCCAGCACGCCCATCGCATATCGGGTGTTGTACTTGTAGCGCATCATCACCGGCAGCGCGATCAGCGCCATCGCGATCACCTGAGCGGCGACCGTGCCGGTGATCGCACCCAGGATGAAGCCGACGATAATGACCGAATAACCCAGGCCGCCGCGGATCGGGCCAAACAGCTGGCCCATCGAATCCAGCATGTCTTCGGCCAGGCCGCAGCGCTCCAGGATCGTGCCCATGAAGGTGAAGAACGGGATCGCGAGCAGCAGATCGTTGGACAGGATCGAGGAATAGACGCGAAGCGGGATCGCCTGCATGAAGCTCAGGCTGAAATAGCCGAAGTCCATGGCGAGAAAGCCGAAGAAGAAGCCGACCGCGGCCAGCGAGAACGCGACCGGATAACCGATCAGCATGAACACCACGAGGCCGCCAAACATCAACAGCGGCATCAGTTCGAGCGGGATCATTGCACCGGGCGCTCGTAACGGTTTTCGATTTGCACGTAGCCCTTGAGCGCGGCGGCGCGTTTGATGATTTCGGAGATGCCCTGCAGCGCGAGCAGTGCGAACCCCGCCGGCATCATCAGCTTCACCGGCCAGCGCAACAGGCCGCCGGCGTTGCCCGACATCTCATTGCCGGCGAACGAGGTGATGAAGAATGGCCATGACAGCCACACCAGCAGGCTGCAGATCGGCACCAGGAAGATCGCGCCGCCCAGCAGATCCACCCACAGCTGGCCGCGCTCGGATAGCCGGAGGTAGATGATGTCGACCCGGACATGCTCGTTGCGCTGTAGGGTGTAGGAAGCGCCGAGCATCACGATGCCGGCGAACATGTACCACTGGACTTCGAGCCACGCGTTCGAGCTGGCGTCGAATGCGTAGCGCACCATCGCATTTCCAGCGCTCACAAGGCAGGCAAGCAGCACCAACCAGTTTGCGATGGCCCCCAGCTTTTCGTTCAGCCAGTCAATACCTCGGCTGATTTCCAGCAAAGGCCGCACGTGTTGTCCCCTTTGTTAAACCATTTATAGCACGCGCAGATGCTTGTATCTTAAGGTGAAATCGCTAGAGAGATTCGCATGCTGGTTTCCATCGACGGCCGACGCACCTATTACGACCTGGCAGGACCCGACGACGCGCCGGTGGTTGCCATGGGCCATTCGCTCGCCTCGGATTCCGGCATGTGGGGCGAGCAGATGGCGCCGCTGCTGGGCGCAGGCTTCCGGGTGCTGCGTATCGACAGCCGCGGTCACGGCGGCAGCGATGGACCGAAATCGGACTACACGATGGACCAGCTCGCCGACGACATTGCGGCGGTGATCCGCGCGCTGGGCATCGATCGGGTGCACTACGTCGGGCTCTCGATCGGCGGCATGTTCGGCCAGGGCTTCGCGATCCGGCACGGCGAGCTGGTACGCTCGCTGATGCTGTGCGACACGCTCGCCGGCACGCCGCCCGCGGCGAAGGAGGCCTGGGGCCAGCGCATCGAGGCGGTGAGCAAGGCGAATTCCGTCGCCGCGGTCGCGGATGCCACCATGGAGCGCTGGTTCACCGACGCGTTCAAGGCAAAGAACCCGGCGCGCTGGAATCAGATCCACGCAACGATCTGCGCGACCACGCCGGCCGGGTTCCTGGGCTGCGCCGCGGCGATCCGCGATTTCGACTACGCGGCAAAGATCGGCGCGATCAGGGCGCCGACTCTGGTGGTGTGCGGGTCGAACGATCCCGGCACGCCGCCTGCGGCCAACCGGCAGATTGCCCAAACCATTCCGGGCGCGCAGTATGAGGAGATTGCGAACGCGCGCCATTTCCCGAACGTCGAGCGTGCGGATGTATTCAACAAGATCATGATGGGCTGGCTGCAAAGCCGGCGCTGAACTTCGTCGCAACCACAACAGGGGAGAACCGCACATGCTTACGCTTTATTACGCACCCGGCGCCTGCTCGATGGCATCGCACATCGCGCTCGAGGAAGCGGGCGCCCAGTACACGCCCCACCAGATCCTCACCGCGAAAGGCGAGCAGCGTTCGCCGGAATATCTGAAGATCAACCCGCGCGGCAAGGTGCCGGCGCTGAAGCTGAACGACGGCTCGGTGCTGACCGAGAACGTGGCGATCCTGATCTACATCGCGCGCTCGTTCCCGGAAAAGAAGCTGGTGCCGGACAAGGTGGAGGACGCGGTGAAGGGGCTTTCGCACATGGCGTGGTTCTCCAACACCGTGCACCCGACCTTCGCGCACATCGTGCGGCCGGAGCGGTTCACCAAGAAGGCGGACGGCACCGACGGCGTGAAGGACGCCGCGAAGGAAACCTACTGGGGCTGCATGCAGGAGATCGACAACATCCTCGCCGGCAAGCAGTGGATGCTGGGAGACCAGTACACGGTATGCGACCCGTACGCGCTGGTGTTCTACGGCTGGGGCAACCGCGCGGGCCTGCCGATGACCGAGCTCAAGAACTACACCGCGCATAAGGATCGCATGCTGAAGCGGCCGGCGGTGCAGAAGGTGCTGCAGCGCGAGGAAAGCCCGCTCCTGAAAGCGGCATAATGCTGCGGCGTCGCGTTTGGCGCATTGCCATCGCGGCGCTGTTTCTGCCGCTGATGCTCGGCGCGGCGCTCACCGCACGTGACGCCGCGCCGAGCGCCTCGCTTGCCGGTCAGCTCCTGATCGCCTCGCCCTCGATCGGCGATCCGCGATTCGAGCAGACCGTGATTCTCATGGTGAAGCACGACCGCGACGGCGCGTTCGGCATCATCATCAACCGGCCGGTTTCCGAGCAGCCGTTGTCCAGCCTCCTGGAAGCGATCGGCGAGCCCGATCCTACCGTCGCCGGCACCGTGCGCATCCATGCCGGCGGCCCGGTCGAGCCGTCGATCGGTTTCGTTCTCCACGGCGCCGAGTACAAGCTCGACGCCACCATCGCGATCGACGGCCGCGTTGCAATGAGCTCGAACCGCAAGGCGATGCGCGACATCGCCTATGGTCGCGGGCCCAAGAAGTTCCTGATCGCGTTCGGGTATGCCGGATGGGCGCCGGGCCAGCTCGAAGGCGAGATCGCGAACGGCGGCTGGCATACGCGGTCGGCCGATCTGCATCTCGTGTTCGATTCCCCGCGCGACACGCTCTGGCGCGACGCCATGGCGACCCGCACGCGGGATCTTTAATTCAACCCGTCGTCCCCGCTTTCGCGCTACGGCATTCACACATCGCGAAGGCCCCTCTCCCGCTTGCGGGAGAGGGTGGCTTGCGAAGCAAGCCGGG
>Ga0209640_10002595_pt1 | contig 15782 bp, 9 predicted proteins | sample RifCSP10_1_FD_184018 | JGI IMG/M metagenome (GOLD analysis project Ga0209640, IMG submission 184018) | Soil microbial communities from Rifle, Colorado - Rifle CSP2_sed 10_1 (SPAdes) (version 2) | ecosystem: Environmental > Terrestrial > Deep subsurface > Rock core/Sediment | place: Rifle...
ACAAGAAACAACAACTGCTCGGAGCGCCGTAGCACGGTGAAGAAGCAATTCACAAGCCCCGCCTGGAGGCACACGATCATGAGCAACCCCGCTAGCATCGAGGTGATCATCCAGGCGGTCCCGTTTATCTCAGGCTGGAATATGAAAATCGGACTCGCGACAAAGATGAACGGGACCAGAAACCCCGCAGCCGCGGCCTTTGAAGCTTCTAGGGCCGTTTTCAGATAGCCCGCGCCTGCCAGCCGGGCACCGACGACCGCTGCGGGAGCCACGGGCGGGGTTACCATCGACATGACAGCGTAATAAAAGACAAATAAATGCGCAGTGAGTAAGGGCACACCCAGTCTTACCAGCACGGGCGCGGCCGTTATGGCGACGATGAGATACGCCGCGACCGGCGGCACACCCATACCCAGAATTAGCGACGCTACGGCCGTGAGGACGAGAGCCAGTCCCAGATTTCCCTGGCTCCAGCTTTCCACCACACCAGGTAGCCTAAAGGCCAAGCCCGTCAACGTTAGAACCTCGACGAGCATCGCGACGCAGACCATAGAGATGGCGATAGTGGCCCCCGTCAGCGCCCCGCTAGTGATCCCTTCGACCCACTGACGCAACGAAGGTCGCTTCCCTGGCGTCAACAGGCCGGCAGCGATAACGGTCACCACCGCCCAGAAGGCAGCGAATCTTGGACTGTATCCGCGAGCCAGCAAGGTCGTGATGACGACGAGCGGAGCAAGAAACCCCGGCGCCGTAATGAGGATCTGTTTGAGTTGCTCTCTGCCGAACGTTTCTACGGAGGGCTGGAGATTCATCTTGACGGCCGTGAGATACACGTAGAGCCCGACCGAGTAGAAGTACAAGAGAGCAGGCAGAACAGCGGCGACCGCGATTGTGAAGTAGGGAACCCCAATGAAATCCGCCATCACAAAAGCGGCAGCCCCCATTACCGGCGGCATGATCATCCCCCCATTTGAGGCCGCCGATTCTATCGCCCCGGCCTGGTGGGGAGCGTAGCCGGACTTTTTCATCAACGGAATTGTGAACGAGCCCGTCAGGGCGACGTTGGCATCTGTAGATCCGAGACACGTGCCCACAAGCGCGCTGCTGACCACGGCCGACATCGCCGGACCGCCCCGCAACCGGGCGGCAAGGCGTCCGATGACGCTAACGAAGTTGGCCACGGCTGTAACCTGCATGATCCCACCCATGATCACGAAGAGGAAAATGTAGTACGCGGATATTTCGAGCAGTTGCCCGTAGACCCCGGTAAGATTCGTTGTTAAAGCGGCGATAATGCTAGTGAGCTTGAAACTGTCCGTATACAAGGGGGCGGGCAGATAGACTCCGAGCAAGGCGTAGAGGATGAAAAGCAGGGCAAGTAGCGGAAGTGCGGGTCCCGAGGTTCGTCGGCAGGCCTCGAGAATGCAGACGATCAATATCGCTCCCATGACGGAGTCTATGGGAGTGGGGAACCCTTGACGCATCTCTAGGGCAGGCCGGTTGACATACATATATCCGGCCACGACGAGGGAGAGAAGCAACAGAACGATCATGAAGGGCCGCCACCTGCCCCCGCTCCTGATTAACGGCAGATAAGCCAGGACCAGAGCAAAGGTGAGGTGAGCGTTCAGAAAATCCCAAGGCTCGAGCAAGAGGCGAACGACCTCAATCATCTGATAGGCCACGACGGCGACGGCCACCGCGCGCAGCACAAATCTGAGTTTCTCATCCATGAAGATGCCCTACAGAGCAAGTTTGGCGGCCGGATCCGGAAGCCGACCGCCCGGAGATCGGCGCGACACAGGAAATGGCGGGCGTCGGAGGCTCATTGGAACCTCTTCTGGGCAGAACCAGTTTCACATGCGGGTGGGTCCTGCCGGCGAGATTCCCGGCCCAGACGACCCGCTAACTACTTAAGGCCAATGGGCACACCCACTTTCTTGTAAAACGTCGCAGCACCCGGGTGAAAGAAGTCTGCGGTGGTGTTGAGCGCACCCATCCGTTCCCGGTTCAAGACAGAGGAAGGGTAAGCCTGATTGAATTCCTGCAAGTGCTCGTACAGTATCCGGGCAATCTCGTAAACGACGTCGGGATCCATGCTCGCATCGGCCGCCCAAAAGAGCGCGCTAACGATTCCCCGGAGGGGGTCTTTCTGATTGGGGCCGTAAGAACCGGGCGTGACTACGTCGGAAGGCAGATCCACCTGCAGGACTTTAGCTGCAGCCTTGAAATCTTCCAGAGTGAACCCCGTGAAATAGAGGCCAGGTTTCAGGATTTGAAGCTGGTTGAGCTCCTCGCCTACATGCCAAGGCCCGCCCGGCATCCCATCGGCGTCCACCTGCCCGACATCGATGGTCCCATCTCCGAGCGCTCGCGCTATTGCCGTAGGAAAGGCATGGGAAAGCGTGACGCGGTTGCCGATTTTCCATACGTCGTTAACCAACACTTCCACGAAGCGCCCGGCGCTGAAAAACCTGGGGTAGGCCATGATCCGCTTGCCGATGAGGTCGTTCTTGCTCTTTATATTGCGGTCGTACGTCGCCAGCACCAGCGTGGCGTTCGAAAAGAGACTGATCGCCCTAGTACCCGCGTATGGCTCCTTGAAGAACTCGATCCCCTTCTGTGCCCACAACACCGTCACCAGCTCGGCGGTGAATAGATTCGATGCCCTTTCCGCCGGCTGCTGAGTCATAATGCGGAGATGTTCGCTCGCACCGCTCGCGCTTCGCAGGTGGAGGGTCACTGACTTGCTGTATTTGTTGACGAGGTTCGCCAGGGCCAGTGAGAAACCATAGCTGCCTGTGCCGGGTCTGGCTGCATACAACCCGATCTGTCGCCGCTGCTGTGAATGGGCGGGTTCGGCGATTCCCGCAATCAGCAAAGCCAGGATGATCCCTACGACGCGAGCGGCGGGCAGGCGCGTCCTTGAGGCAACCCTGAAATTTCTCATCGTCAAGTTCCTTTGTAGCATCATGTCCTACGCCTCCTTCTTTGATTTACCGTACCGCGGCGCCACGCAGGCGAGCTGCCGCGTTCAATACCGCCTGCTGAATTTTGACGTAGCTGCCACAGCGGCAGAGGTTGCCGGCGAGGTATGCCCTCACCTCCTCTGCGGACGGGGCAGGGTTCTCTTCTAATAGCGTCTTCGTCGTCAGAATAAAACCGGGGGTGCAATAGGAACACTGGAAAGCATTCTCGTCAATGAAGGCCTGCTGGATCGGATGCAGAGTTCCGCCATCCGCCAACCCTTCTATGGTCACGAGATCCTTACCTTCTGCCAGCGACGCCAACATCAAGCACGAGCTGATAGGCTTGCCATCGGCCAGGACCGTACAGGCCCCGCACATGCCGATACCGCAGCCCTCGCGGGCACCGAAGAGCTTAAACTCCTCACGTATCACCTCTAGCAGCGTTTGGTACACCTCGACGGCTACTTCCTTTTCCAGACCGTTGACCTTCAGCTTCACTATTTGCCTCATCACTCCTCCTGCCGTAGCACTAAAAACATGTTTTCGTCGTCCTCAGATTAAAAATGCTGAACCTCCGCGATATTTTTCTCCTTCAACCCTCGAAGTATCTTTTCCGGCGTAATGGGTAAGTCCTTAATCCGCACGCCTACCGCATTATAAATAGCGTTGGCGATGGCCGGCATGACGGGAGGCAGCGAGGTTTCCCCGATACCGTGAATCTCACCTGCCCCTTCGTGCTCAAGTAGCGTCACCCTCAGCTCAAGCGGACCATCCTCGAAGGACGGTATCATGTAATCCCCAAGATTCCTGTTGACCACCTGTCCGTTGTCGTCGTACATCATCTCTTCGAATAGCGCCTGCCCTAACCCGAAGAACGTGCTCCCCTCGGTCTGTAGCTCGCAGAGGCGGGGATTGACGACCCGTCCGGCGAAAACGGATGGATGGAATCTGAGAACCGTCACCTTTCCGGTCTCAGTATCTACCTCGACCTCACATGCGGCTGCGGCCTGGTGCCAGTGCACGGAGCCTATACCCTGCCCCGTCTCCAGATCGAGGCCACCCTGAGTTGTAAAGGCGCCCTCTCCGATCAAATCGCCCCGGCACGCCCTCCTTAAGATATCGGCGTAACCGAGGGAGCGCTCCGGCACACCTCGAACCTCCACCTTACCCTCCCGCAGCGTCAGATCGTCCGCGGAGACCTCCAAGAATTCCCCGGCAAGGTCCATGAGCTTGCGAGTGAGGTCCTTCGCCGCCAGGACAATGGCGCTACCCATAGAAAAAGTGGTACGGCTCGAACTCGTTTGCTGATCATATGGGGTAAGGTCGGTGTCCGGCTCGGAAACCAGAACTTTTTCCAAAGGGATTTGTGCCGCGTCGGAAGCGATTTGAGCCAGGACCGTTTTGGCTCCCTGGCCGATCTCGACGCTGCTCGTCAAGACATTCAGGCTCCCATCCGCGTTAAGCTTGAGGACCGCGGTGGAAGTGGAAGGCGTAATGGTTGCCTTGATAACCAAGGTGACTGCTTTGCCGCGATGAACTTTTTTTTGTGAAGCAGACATCGAACCGGCAAAACTCTTTTTTCTCCAGTAAGCCTCTTCCGGCGCCCAATTCACCGAAGCAGCGGCGCGCCGGAGAAGCTCCTCATAGTGGACGCCCTCGAGCTTCTCACCCGTTGCGTAGTGGTCCCCGTCGCGCACGATATTTTTCCGGCGGAACTCAACCGGGTCTAGCCCCAGTCGCTCCGCAATCATATCCATCTGGCTTTCATAGGCCCAAACGGCCTGTGGCACGCCGAATCCACGCAGCGCCCCGGCGGGAACCACGTGGGCCCAGACCGCATAGGAGTCAATCCTGACATGCGGCGTCCTGTACGGGCCTGACATTGCGGAGCCCGCATTCCGCGCGACGATCGGTCCAATGTCCGTATAGGCCCCTGTGTTAAACAGCGCCCTGACCTGCCGCGCCACCAGGATTCCGTCCTTCATCACACCTGTCTTGAGATGGATCGTCGCCGGGTGTTTGCAAACCGTGACAAACTCCTCTTCCCGCTGAAGCGTTATCTTGACCGGCCGATTCGCCTTCCATGCCAAGAAACTCGTGATCGGCTCAAGCCGCAGCGAACCCTTGGAACCAAATCCGCCGCCCAGCGTTTGCGTGATGACCCTGACCCTGGTTAAAGGCAGATTGAAGAGGGAGGCCATTTGCGCACGGATCGCATGGGGCATCTGAGTCGAAGTCCAGATCGTCAGTTTGCCGTTCGCGTAGTGCGCCACGGTCACATGGGGCTCGAGCGGTACGTGCTGCACCGCGGGAGAGCGGAAGGTGTCTTCGAATACGAAGTCGGCTTCAGCGAAGCCGCGCTCCACATCTCCGTGACGCAGCTTGAAGTGGCTACAGATATTGCCAGCGTCCGATAGGTTGCCTACCAAACTCGAGAACGCGGGATCCAGCTGGGGACGAGGATCGTGGACCAACGGTGATCCCGGTTTCAGCGCCTCCTCTTCATCAAATACTGCAGGCAGCTCCTCGTACTCGACCTTGATCAAAGAGAGCGCTTCGTCGGCCCTCTCTTCACCCACGGCGGCGACGGCCGCCACAGGTTCTCCAACAAACCTCACTTTCTCCGCCGCCACGACCCTTTGGTCGCGAAACACCCGCCCATAAACTCCCTTAATCGGGGTTTGGGGCGCAAAATCGGCCCTCGTCAAAACAGTGCTAACCCCCGGCAACTGCTCGGCCCGCGAGCCGTCGACCGCTGTGATCCGCGCGTGAGCAAAGGGACTCCGCAGAATCCTTCCAACCAGCATCCCGGGGACTTCGAAATTGAGGACGTAAGGGATTCGCCCGGTAACGCGGTCGTGCCCGTCCAACATTCCTATGCTTTGACCGACAATTGACACCCTTAAGTCCCGTTTCTCCCGCTCGCCAGCGCCTTCTGGATGGTGCGGCACACAAAGACACGAATCATCTGTTTGCGATACCAGTCCGAGCCGCGCATGTCCGAAATAGGATCGATCGCGGAGGAATACGCGTCAGCGATCTCTTTGGTCAGCTTATCGGTCAGCCGTTGGCCTCTCGCCAACGTTTCCGCCGACTGGACCTCCTGAGGCGTTGACGCTACGGCGCCCGCGACCACCCGCATGTCTTTACAGATACCGTCCGGTTCCATATCTAGCACCGCGGCCAATCCCACGCATGGGCGGTCCTCCGAGGAGCGCGTCACGTACCTGATATAAGCCGATCGGGTTGTTGGAGAGGGATCCGGGATAATCAGCTCGGTCAAGACCTCATCTGGCGCTAATGATGTCTCGTAAAACCCCTGGAATAGTTCGGTTAGGGGGATCTCCCGCTCTCCCCGAACGCTGTTCGCCTTAACTCGGGCTCGCATGGCGACGAGGACGCACGGTGGATCGGAGGCGTAGTCCGCCTCGCTCAGGTTTCCGCCCACGGTCGCGGTGTTGCGCACGCGGACATTTGCCACCTCGCCAAAGGTTTGGGCGAGCGTGGGGTTCTTCTCTCGCACTAGAGGTGATACCTCGGCCTCGCGAATCGCCGTGAGGGCGCCGATTCTAAGCCCGATCCCGGGCTCATGTCGGATGTAGCGCAGATTCTGCAACCGACCCAAGCTCAGCAATGCCGAGGGAGCAATCAAGCGATTCCTAAGCATGATGACCATTGCCGTGCCGCCAGCGATAATCTTGGCATCGTCCCGGTGTTCGGAGAGCATTGAGACAGCTTCTTGAATGGAGGTAGGTTGGAGAAGTTTTATATTGGGCATGAGTCTAAATCCACCTTCCCTTCACGTGTTGGTTCCTATAGCTTCTAGCCTTGTTTCTTCTGCAGGGCACGGAGCACCTTTTCAGGCGTAATCGGCAGTTCAAAGATGCGCACACCAAGAGCGCGACAGATCGCATTGCCAATGGCCGGCCGAATCGGCGGAAGAGCCGTTTCACCGATCCCGTGAACCTCCGTGACGCCCTCCGGCTCCAAGAGGTGGACCGTCAGCTCCTGAGGCACGTCATTAAAGGACGGTATCATGTAGTCAGACAAGTTCGGGTTAGTGATCCGGCCGTCCGTGTCAAACACCAGTTCTTCGAATAGGGATTGACCCAGACCGAAGAGAGCCGAGCCTTCCACCTGGAGCTCGCAGAGCCTCGGATTGATCACTCGCCCTACATAGAGCTCAGCATGGAGACGCGTGACTTCGACCCTACCGGTCTCAACGTCTACCTCCACCTCACAGGAAACCACCGCTGGGTGCCATTCCGCAGACCCGTATCCCTGGCCGGTTTCGGAATCCATCACGACCTCGCTGCCGTCCGGTCCATGTTTCGCAATGAACGTTCCCTGCCCCAGGATATTGGTCCGTTTCGACAATCTGATAACATCGGCATAGGAAACCGACCGATCTGGCGCGCCCCGCACCATGACTCTCCCCTCTCGCAGGGTCAGATCCTCTTTGGCCGCCTCGAGCTGCTCCGCCGCCGCATCGAGCAACTGCTCCTTGATCTCCTTGACGGCAAGGCCAATGGCGGTGCCCATACAATAGGTCGACCGGCTGGCTGCGGTCATCCAGTCAAACGGAGTAAAGGCGGTGTCCGGTTCAGAAACATGGACCTGGCTTAACGGCACGTTTCCTTCGGCCGCGGCGATTTGGGCTAGGGAAGTCTTCGCCCCTTGGCCCATCTCCACCGTGCTAGTCAACACATTCAGGCTGCCATCCGGGTTGAGCTTCACGGTTACCGTGGACGTCGTCGGGGTAGCCATGCCCTTTATGATCGCGCTCAATCCTTTCGCCCGGATCTTATTCCCCTCTCTCACTACCAAAGGACCCTTACGCCAGCCGATCTTTTCGGCCGCGCCCTTCAAGAGCTCAGTGTAATGCATCTCGGCCATGGGCTCGCCGGTCGTAAAGGGGTCGCCCTTTTGCAAGACGTTCTTTAACCGCAAATCGAGCGGATCGATCCCCAAGGCATCGGCGATAATATCCATCTGGGTCTCGTGCCCCCACGCCACCTGGGTGATACCATACCCACGAAAAGCCCCTGTAGGCACGAGGTTGGTGTACACACCGTAAGAGTCCACGTATAAGTTTGGCACCCGATAAGGTCCGGTAGCCGCATAGCCCCGTGTGATCAGATTCGGCGTCGTGTCGGAATAGGCGCCCGCGTTGTAGTAACAATACGCTTCCGTAGCCACCAGGGTTCCGTCTCGCTTCACTCCGGTTTTTAGCTTAACCTTCGCAGCGTGCTGAACCGCCACGAGGAAATCTTCATCGGGCCGCATTACCAGCCTGACCGGTCTACGTGCTTTCCAAGATAGCAGAGCAGCTACCGGCTCAAGCTTGGCCATGAGCTTCCCGCCGAACCCACCTCCCAGCGTAAAAACGACCACCCGAACCTCCGAGATGGGAACCTTAAAAAGCAGGGCTAACTGGGCCTGCACAGTGCTCGGGTTCTGAGAGGAGGTCCAGACAGTAACCTGACCGCCGCGGACTTGAGCCAAAGCGATGTGCGGCTCTAAAGCCACATGTCCCGCTGGCGGACAGGTAAAAATGTTCTCAAAAACCATGTCAGACTCGTGGAACCCTCGCCGAATGTCGCCCTTGCGCTGCTTGAACTGGTGTACGATATTCGTCCCTTCGAGCGACTGGGCCTTGACGTCGAGCCTATGTGGCAGTATCCGACGCGGCCCTTCATGAATGAGCGGCGCCCCCGGCGCCAAAGCCTCTTCAGGGTCGAACACCGCAGGGATTTCTTCGTATTCCACCTCAATCAGGTCCAACGCCTCGGCAGCGATCGTTTCGTCCTCCGCCGCTACCGCAGCGACCGCATCCCCCACAAAGCGCACCTTATCCAAGGCAACAGGGTTTTGGTCGCGGATCACCTGCCCGAAATAAGGCTCGATCTGGTTTTGTCCTACTAGATCCTTCCGACTGAGTACTGCCGCTACTCCGCGGAGCCGCTCGGCCTTAGAGGTCTCGATCTTGACTAACCGGGCATGTGGATAAGGGCTTCTGAGGATGCGCGCATGCAGCATTCTTGGCAGCTCGTAGTTGAGAACATAATCGATACCGCCGGTCACGCGCGCGAATGAGTCCACCATCGGAACGGATTGCCCTATCGCCATATCAACTCCTTGTTGCTCCTCTTGTGTGAAGAACCTAGCTGAACTACGGGTCTTCCCGTGGGACGAGAACGGACCTCTTTAGCCCTCTATCCCGCGCTAACACTTCAATCCAAAATCCACCCCCAGTGCTCGCGGGTCGCGCGCGACCGCTCCGGAGTGCTGATGATGTTTCCGGCTAGAGGATGGTTTTTCCACTCAAAAGGCGTGGTGGCGTCGATTATCATTCGTGAGTTCGCCTTCAATTCGCGCCTGTCAGGCGCGATGGCCATGTCGATCCGGCTCCCTTTGGCATCCTTGATAATTTCCACGCCGCGTTCGGGATCGCACCGTGCCACGATCGCCCAAACCACGTCCTGCAGGCTCGTGACGTCCACGTGTTCATCGACAACAACCGTCAGCCGGTTCATCTCGACGGCGCCGGCGCATTGGGAGGCAATGAGCCCCGCCTGCTTGGAGTGGCCGAGATACTGGGTCTTGATCGCCACCACCGTCATCAGGCGGTTTCCACCCTCGGGCGGGCTCCACACGCCGCACACCCCTGGGACTCCGGCCTTCTCTAGCTGATCCCAAATCATGCCGGAGCGAAGATAGGCGAGAAAGCGGTTATCTTCGTGAGGAGGTTTGCCTTGAGGGCAACCTAAAATGATCGGGTTGTTGCGGTGATAAATACGATGAATTCGGACGACTCGGTCCTTTTCGTATCCGTCCTGATAATAGCCCATCCATTCGCCGTACGGGCCCTCCTTGCGGAATTCATCGGTCGTCACGAACCCCTCGAGCGCGATCTCGGCATGGGCCGGAATTGGCAATCCCGTCACCTCCCCCTGGATCACCTCAATGGGCTTCCCCCGCACTCCACCCGCCCAATCAAACTCGCTCTGGCCAAAACTAAGCCCCTCCACGCATGACGCTAAGAATAACAGCGGATCGGCCCCCACGACCGTAACGATTGGGCAGGGTTGCCCACGCTGCATGTATTTTTCTTTGATGATGCCGCCGTGGTGCGGTGGGGCGACCCTGATGCCGATGCTGTTCTTATCAAACACTTGGTTGCGATAGGTGCCGGCGTTAATCGCCCCGGTGTCGGGATCGCGCATGATGTTGACGCTAGCGGTTCCGATGAAACGCCCGCCATCGAGCGGGTGCCAGATCGGCGCTGGGAAACGACTCAGATCCACCTCGTTATCCCGCAGGACATTCTCCTGTATGGATCCTCGTTTGACCTGGACCGGAGGAATGGGCGTGAAGCCCTTTAAGATGTCGCGCCAAAACTGCAGCAACCGCTCGTGCGAAGCCCCCGCGGGATCCAGGCCGAGGGTGATGGCCTGACGTTTTCGCGAGCCCATGCTGTTCGACAGAACACGGTAGCCGGGCTGAAAATTCGGTATCTCATCGAAAAGAACGCACGGACTGTTTTCGTTATGGTCGAGCATCTCCGTAATGGCGCCGATGTCCTCCTCCGAACCCGCACCCCGCACATGCTTCAGCTCGCCCGCGGCTTCGACTAACCCAAGCCATTCTCGCAAGTCATTCCAACGCGGCTCGTTGGCCTGGATTTCCTCAATCTGCACTCTCTTCGCCATTTAATTTCCCCCTTTTAGGTAGGTTATGTCCGGTTCCGTTAATGGCCGCACGTAATTTTCGGGGTTCATACGCCGGGCTATCGTCCGAATAGCTGCTTCAATATTCCTTCCTCCTCGGGAGTTCGGTTGGGATTCTCCGCCAGGTCGCTCAGCCAATATTTGTCCCCTCGCTTTGGATCCTTGCTCCAGTATCCTCCGCCGGTCTGAGGTATGACGTAGGGAGGCAGGTGATCCGTCGGGACGTCTACCCGCCGGCTCATGTGGTAGAGTGCTTGGCTCCACGCGGTCTGCCCCTCCTTGGCCAGCAGCCAGTTGGTGAAGACGGCAGCCGCGTTCGGGCGCGGGGCCCTGTTTAGAAGAACCAGGCTACCGAAACTCGCCGTGCTCCAGCCACCGACGTCCTTGAATTCGCCCAGCACGCCGACCTTGAGCCCGCGTTGAAGCAACTGCGCGAGCACTCCCCCGCTGGGGGCTACGAGGACGGCATACTTCCCTTGGGCGACCCACTCGATCTGCCGGCGCTGATCCCGGTCCACTGCGCCTGCTTGCTCGCGCAGTTTGCGGTAGTAATCTTTGGCCTTGTCCGGTCCCAGCAGCTCCCATATCCAACGGAAATGGAAATGCGCCGCTCCAGAAGGAAGGGGGTCGTTGAGAACGATCTTGCCCTTCCACTTGGGCTCAAGCAGACTGTGCAGTCCGTCAACGTCACCCGGCTTCACCTGATCCAGGTTGTAAACGATCAACGGACTCAGGTGATTGACAAAGATGAGATTGTCAGGCGTGGTTGAGTCCGAATAGAGAAGGCGATTGTCGCGCCAATGCTTCGGGTCTGCTACCTCCGGCAAAATCAGCGCGGGGGGAATCAGGCCCAGGGCTTGCTTGGGGAGGTACACGACCGCTGTGGACGTGCCGGTCAGAAAGACGTCTACGTTGTGTAAGCCTGCGTCCATTTCTGCCTTCAGCCGCGTGGCAAGTTCACCGCCGCGCCCCCCGGTATACTCAATCGTGACTTTTGGAAACGCCTTCCTGAAGCCCTGAGTTATAGCCGTTCGAACGATATCGCCTGGAGGGCCAAACACGACGACTCTGCCCTCTTTCTCTGCTCCGGAAACGGCTTGCTGCCATTTTTGTTGGGATCCAACAGAGCGTTGCGCCAACGCAGAGTCGCTGAGGAACAACAGCAAGAAAAGGAGAACGGCAAAAGGGATCATCAACCTGTAACCGTGCATAATCCCTCCCAATTGAATTTTCCTATCCTCGACGCAAATAATAGCCTTTTTGCCGCCGAGCTAACCCGCCTTTACCCCGTGCCACAGAAAGCCTAGCACATGAGTGCAGGGATGAATGTTCCGAACTTCCGTGAAGGGCGGCGCCCCTGCCCGCGCCCCGGCAGGCGGGCCAAAGCCAAGGACGCCTGTCTGCCGTTGCACAGGCAGGTAAGTCCGTGGTACGGGGCTTACTCCGGTTTGATTTTGCCTGTAGCGCCGACTCATCTGGAGGGGCGATGCTACTCTGCCTTCCAAGGGCTGTCAACACCGGAGCTCGGTCAAAAACCTTAAACCAACCGGTAAGGTTTTATGACCTCGTGTGGCAAGCGCGTTGCCAGAAGCATTGCATACAGAAATATTTTTGCTAAAAGAGGCGAATCGAGTCTGCACCCGCGCGTTGCGTACCATGAGAGATTTGATGGTGTCGCGAAGGCTTAGGTTATTACAAACGCCGGCGGCCGCGTTTTTTTGGAAGCGGCTTGCTCTGTTACTTCTGTTCGGACTCCTTTTCCTGACACTTGCCTATCCTCTCATCCTTCTTTTTCTCAAAAGCTTTACCATAAGCAAGCCAGGTCAACCAACGGTCTGGGGCCTGGAAGGATGGATCACCGCATTCACGGACCCGAAACTCCTTGTGGCTTGCGGAAATACCTTCTTTCTGGCTTTTGTGCGAATCATCCTGAGCACCGGCCTCGCCATTTTTTTCGCGTGGGTAGTCACCCGCACCGACACGCCTCTGAGAGGCCTCATCGAGCAGATGCTCTGGCTTGGCTTCTTTCTTCCCCTGCTTCCTATGACCATGGGCTGGATTCTCCTCCTAGATCCCTACAACGGTCTTCTCAACGAGCTTTTCATGAAGGTTTTTAACCTCTCCGCTGCACCTTTCAACATTTTCAGCTACTGGGGAATTATCTGGAGCCATCTTGCGTTCAGCACCTCGGTCCGATTCCTTCTCATCACCCCCGCCTTTCGTCATATGGACGCAGCTTTAGAGGAGGTATCTCGGACGTCGGGAAGCAGCAACTTCGGCACGCTATTCCGCATTACCATTCCCCTTTTAGCACCCGCGATCTTGGTCTCTACCGCATTGGGCTTCATCAAGAGCCTGGAGTCTTTCGAGATCGAGCTGGTCCTTGGCATTCCTGCGGAAATTTATGTACTCTCAACCAAAATCTACGACTACATTCATTGGGATCCTCCTCTACATGGCCGGGCCACGGCACTCTCGAGCTTGTTCCTTCTCATCATCTTCCTCCTCATCTGGCTTCAAAGGTTGCTGTTAAGCGGGCGCCAATACACCACGATCACCGGCCGGAGCTTCACCGTCCGCCCTTCCAGCCTGGGCGCCTGGCGGTGGCTTACATTTGGTCTGTGCGTCCTGTTCCTCATGGTCACGATTATCCTGCCGTTAGGGGCGCTCGCCATGGGAACTTTAATGGAGTTCTTTGGTAATTTCGGCTTGGAAAAACCCTGGACCATGCGCCACTGGACCGGTGCCTTCACCGATCCGATTTTTCTACGCTCCCTCGTCAATACGCTTATCTTAGGGATCGGCGCAGCCGTGGTCGGTACGCTCTCGTACGCGCTCGTAAGCTACTTTATCGTCCGTACTAACCTGCCGGGCCGGCAATGGGTCGACATCTTGTCCTGGCTACCCTGGGCCCTTCCCGGAGTTCTAATCAGCCTTGCTTTGCTTTGGGCAGTACTAGGCTCGGGTGCCACCGTGAAAGCGCTCTACGGGACGGTTTCCTTGTTGATCTTGGCCATCATCATCAAAGAAACGCCTCTCGGCACCCAGATCCTCAAAGCCGGCGTCATGCAAATAAGCAAAGAGCTTGAGGAAGCCTCCACGGCTTCCGGAGCTTCATGGTTTTTCGGTTTCCGTCGGATCTTTTTGCCCCTTCTTATGCCGACCCTGGGGGCTGTAGGGCTGATCGTTTTTATCTCGGCCGTGCGCGACGTCCCTACAGTGATTTTCCTTTCGACGCACAGCTCTCGGACGCTTTCGCTGCTGATGCTCGACTATATCGCCGACGCCAATAAGGAAAAAGCGGCAGTGCTCGGCGTATTTATCGTGGTAGTTATCTTCGCTCTTTTCTTTATCAGTCGCCTTTTAGGACTCAAGCGAGCGGCAGTGAATTCGTGAAGTCCTAGCGTAACACGCCCTCAAATGCAGCAGATGGGGGAGCCTTCTGTTCACGAAAGCATAGCGCGCAGGTTTTGCTACTTCACCCGAGGCCGGCCCCGAGTTGACATAAAACCAGCTTATCGGATACTCTCCGCTGCAAAACTCGATCGGAGTCAGGCTCCATTCCTTTCCATTGGCCACTCAAGGCTCAAAAGGGTGAGGTGGGCGGTGGTCGCGGGGAAAAATCGGGTGGTTCGAGGTCACGGGTCAAAAGCAATTTTCGGGTATCATCAGGAGGTGCCTATGGCTAGCGCCGATCTCGGTCGCATGCAATGCGTCGTGAAGAACGCACGGGTAGTGACATCCACACAGGAGTACATAGCCAACATCGGCATTCGTAATGGGCGATTTGCAGCCCTCGTCGACGTTAGCACTCCCCTGGAAGGAGAGACCGTCATCGACGCGGAGGGGCGCCCTGTGCTCCCCGGCATCGTTGATCCCCACGTGCATTACACGGCGAAACCCACGGCCAGCTTTCAGGACCTGGTGCTCTCCGAGACGAGGGCGGGCGCGGCGGGTGGTGTGACGACCCAGGGCATCTTCATGCACTACCGGGACGACCCGATCCCCCCATGGGTCGCCGCCAACGCAGAGGTGATCAATACGTGCTCGATGGTGGACGCTGCCTTCCACGTGTTATTCACGACGACGCCCATCGATATTGAGAGCCTGGCCACGTGGGTTGCGCACGGCGTCCCCTCGTGGAAGCTGTCGATCGGGTACAAGGGTCCCCAAGCGGCGGGACGCTCGCCCATCAACGACGGCGACGTGTGGGAGGTCATGGCCGTGGCCAGCAAGTTCCCGTATCCGGCGATGGTCATGGTCCACGCCGAAAACCCGGACATCATGCTCAAGGGACGAGCGCTCGTTGAGCGCACGGGCCGGCAGGACATGCAAGCCTGGAACGACACGCGGCCGAACTTCGTCGAAGAGGAGTGCATGCGCATGTGCCTGTTCCTGTCGAAGGTGACCGGCTGCCGCCTCTACATCGTGCACATCACCATCGGCGAGGGGGTCGACCTGATCGTGGACGCCAGGCGCCAGGGCATCGACGTGGTGGCCGAGACCTGCCCCCAGTACCTTACCCACAACAGCGAAGAGCCGGTCCCGCTGCTGCGAGAGATCCCGACCCTGGCTAACGTGAACCCGCCCTTGCGGAACAAGTGGAGTAACGAGAGGCTCTGGGAGGGAGTGCGGCAGGGCATCATCGATACCATCGGCTCGGATCACGCCCCCAATACCCTGGCCGAGAAGGGGCAGGACATCTGGAAGGCGCCAATGGGGTTGGGCAACGTCTCGGGGATGATCCTGCCGGTCATGCTGAGCGAGGGCGTCAACAAGGGACGCGTGTCCTTGCAGGACGTGGTCCGGGTATGCTGCGCGAATCCGGCCAAGGCGCTAGGCCTCCACCCGAAGAAGGGCGCGATCTCCATCGGCGCCGACGGCGACCTGGTCATCGTCGATCTGGACCGGGAGGTGGAGGTGACCCACAAGAACCTGCACTCGCGATGCGACTGGAACATCTGGGAGGGCTGGAAGTTCCGCGGCTGGCCCACCCACACCATCCTGCGCGGCGAACTTGTCTACCAAGAAGGCCGCTTCCTGGCCGAGCCCGGTGTGGGCAAGTTCATCACCAGAAAGGTGA
>Ga0209640_10002597_pt1 | contig 15772 bp, 16 predicted proteins | sample RifCSP10_1_FD_184018 | JGI IMG/M metagenome (GOLD analysis project Ga0209640, IMG submission 184018) | Soil microbial communities from Rifle, Colorado - Rifle CSP2_sed 10_1 (SPAdes) (version 2) | ecosystem: Environmental > Terrestrial > Deep subsurface > Rock core/Sediment | place: Rifle...
CGGCGAAAAGAACGCCGGTGCTGGCGGCCAACCCCGCCATAGTCCCCGCAGCTTCGCGCGAAGCAACTAGTTATTTCGATTTCGCTACCATGAAGTCAACGGCCGCTTTGACTTCGGCGTCGGTTAACGCGGCGTTGCCGCCTTTTGCCGGCATGGCGCCGGCATTACCCTGAAACCCGTTAATCGCGCTCGTGTACAGCGACTGCGTGCCCTTGGCGATACGTTTCGCCCACAACTTGCGATTGCCCAGCTTAGGCGCACCGGCGATTCCAGCGCCATGACAAACGCCGCAGGCGTTGTCATAGACCTTCTTCCCGTCCAGGGCTGCGGGGGCCACGACCGCCGCTGCCGCGCTGCCGGTCGCGCGCGGAGCCTCCGCGGCCACCGCGACGTTGACTTGCCCGATCGCCTGAATCCGTTCGGTGATGCTCGAACTGCCACCCAGTTGCTGGTTACGTTCACGACGAACCTTATCGGGAACGTCCAGATGAAAACTGACAAAAACGTAGCCAAACACGGTAAGCAAGATACCGAGAACGACGATGATTGAAAGATTCTTCACGGGTATATTCGCCGAAGGTTTTGGTTGGAGTCGATCGCGCAACGCCTAAGATTTAATCGCTTCACTCAGTCGGTCCGCGCTGGTCCGGCGCTACATCGCGCCGAAGAAAACACCACGCGCAAAGAATGTGTAGTCCGCCTCCAGCGCCCCGATGCCTAGCAGCACCAGCAGTAGCAACGGCGGGACGACAATGGCATACACCAGCGCCAGCCGCTCCCACAGCATGTGCATGAAGACCGCGACAATCAGCCCGGCCTTCAACATCATGAACAGAATTATCAGAAACCATCTGAGGTAACCCTGAAACTGCAAGTAATCGACCATGTAGGACGCCGCACTTAATACAAATAGCAGCCCCCAAATCTTGAGGTAAATCCCGATCGGATGTTGTTGTCCTTGTGCATGTGCCATGGCGATACCTACCAGAGATAAAAGACAGCGAAGATGAAAACCCATACCAGATCGACGAAATGCCAATACAGGCCCATGATTTCGACGATCTCGTAGTTCCCCTTACGTCCGGTCAAAAAGCCGGGCCGCTCGCGATCCAGGTCCCCGCGGTAAACCTTGATCGCGGTGATGATTAGGAAAATCACGCCGATCGATACGTGCGTGCCGTGAAATCCGGTAATCATGAAAAAGCTCGACCCGAACTGGGCCGCGCCGAGCGGGTTGCCCCACGGGCGTATCCCCTCGTCGACAATCAGCTTAGTCCACTCAAATGCCTGCATCCCGACGAACATGGCGCCCAGCGCCGCCGTCAGCAGCAGCAGTACAAAAGTTTTTCGGCGATCCTTGCGATAACCGAAGTTGACCGCCATGGCCATGGTGCCGCTACTGCTGATCAGCACGAAGGTCATTATGGCAATCAAGATCAGCGGAATGTGTTGCCCAAAGATCGTGAGCGCAAAAACTTCGCTCGAGTTCGGCCACGGGACGGTCGTGGTCATGCGCACCGTCATGTACGAAATCAAAAAACTGCTGAAGATGAAGGTATCGCTCAAGAGGAAGATCCACATCATGACCTTGCCCCAGGGGACGTTCTTGAACGCCCGCTGGTCCGAAGACCAATCCGCGACTACCCCCTCGATCCCATCCGGCCGCGCCAGAATGCCGGCCGTACTCGTCGTTGCCGTTCGCGTCATGTAGCTTGATCCTTGTTATCTAAGTCCACAAAACTTCAGCACGATGTTCAAGTTATCGCCGGTAAACAGCAGCCCGAAGACAATCAGCCAAATCACCAGCAGGAAATGCCAGTACGTGGTGCAAAGCTCCACATTCCGCCGAATTCGCGCTTCGTCAAAATCGCCCCACACCCGCGCGACGGTCCGGACCCAGGCCACCAGACCGCCGACAAGATGTAGCCCATGAATTCCGGTGATGAGATAAAAAAACGCGACCGCCGGGTTGCTGATATCGAAGAACTCCATCGCCTGCAGCTGTTGCCACGCCAAGATCTGGCCGACTAGAAAAACAATCGTCGCAGCACCGCCGGCCAGTAAACCGACGCGCATGCCGTCGATTCGATTCCGGCGCACCGCAAACCTCGCCCACTGAAAAGCGAGACTGGCGAAAATTAACACCCAGGTGTTGGTCCACAACAGTGCCGGCTGCGGCGTCGGGCGCCAGTCGGGGAACACCATGCGGTCGCCGTAAGCAACGATCATCAACATGAACAACACGGCAACCACGGCCAAAAACATTCGCAGCGCGGTGCGCGCCGGCGGGTGAGGTGAACGGCTCCAGGGCGGCAGGCGGACGACCGATCCGGTCTCGGTCGCCCAGGGCTTCTCCATCAGTTGATGAAAGATATTCACGACGCGGCTCTCGGTGGACTACTTTTTGTTTTTGTCTTTGGCGGCGGCAACTTTCGCCGGCGGGACATTTTGTGGGATGAAGTCCTCCTTCGCCCCCGGCACGCTGTAGTCGTAGGCCCAGCGGTACACCAGCGGTAGCGTCGAACCGAAGTTGCCGTGCTTCGGTGGCGTATCCGACGTTTGCCACTCGAGCGTGGTGGCGCGCCAGGGATTTCCGCCCGCCCGCTTGCCATTGAAGTAGCTCCACGCCAAGTTATACAAAAATATGATCTGCGCGGTTCCCACGATCAACACCGCGATCGTGATGGCGGCATTCACGCTGTGCGCGGAATCCGGGATGAAGTCGGTGGTTCCGAGCGCGTAATACCGTCGCGGCACACCCAAGATGCCCAAGTAATGCATCGGGTAGTAAATCGCATAGGTGCCGACGAACGTGATCCAGAAATGCGTCTTGCCCATGGTGTCGTTCAACATGCGCCCGGTGATTTTCGGGTACCAGTGGTAGATCGCCCCGAACACCACCAAGATCGGCGACACCGCCATAACCATGTGGAAGTGGGCCACCACGAAGTAGGTATCGGAGAGCGGCAAGTCGACAACGACGTTACCGAGAAACAGACCGGTCAGGCCGCCGTTGATAAACGTGAATACGAAACCGATGGCAAACAACATCGGCACCGTCAGGTGAATGTTGCCGCGCCATAACGTCAGCACCCAGTTGTAAACCTTGATGGCGGTCGGCACTGCGATGATCAGCGTGGTGGTGGCGAAGAAGAAGCCGAAATACGGATTCATGCCGCTGACGTACATGTGGTGTGCCCACACGACGAAGCTCAAGCCGCCGATCGCGATAATCGCCCAGACCATCATCCGATAGCCGAAAATGTTCTTGCGCGCGTGAACGCTAATCAGATCGGAGACGATTCCAAAGGCCGGTAGCGCGACGATATACACCTCGGGATGGCCAAAAAACCAGAACAGGTGCTGAAATAACACCGGGCTGCCGCCGTTGTGCTCGAGCTGTTGCCCCAGCGACATGATCGCGGGCATGAAGAAGCTGGTGCCCAGCAGCCGGTCCAAAAGCATCATCACCGCGCTGACGAACAAGGCCGGAAACGCCAGCAATGCCAAAACGGTGGCAGTGAAGATGCCCCACACCGTCAACGGCATACGCATCAAGGTCATCCCGCGCGTACGCAACTGCAACACGGTGACCACATAATTCAGGCCGCCCATGGTGAACCCAATGATGAAAAAGGCCAGGGAAACGAGCATCAAAACAATGCCGGCGTCCGATCCCGGCGTGCCGGGGAGAATCGACTGTGGCGGGTACAGGGTCCAGCCGGAACCCGTGGGGCCCCCGGGGACGAAGAAGCTCGCCACCAACAACAGTACCGCAAATAGATAAACCCAGTAGCTCACCATGTTCACATACGGGAACACCATGTCGCGGGCGCCAACCATGAGCGGAATGAGATAGTTGCCAAAACCGCCCAAGAACAAGGCCGTGAGCAGATAGATGACCATGATCATGCCGTGCATGGTCACGGCCTGCAGATAGTTGCCGGGTGAGATAAAGGAAAAGGTGTCGGGGAACCCCAACTGAAGTCGCATGACCCCTGACAATACCAGCGCCACCAAGCCGATCGCGATCGCCGTGATTGCGTACTGGATCGCAATCACCTTGGCGTCTTGGCTCCAGATGTACTTCCCGATAAAAGTTTTCGGATGGTAGAGTTCTACCTCCTCGACTTCGGCGGGTGGGATGTAAGCAGATTCGTCATGCGCCACGTAAGCCATTACTAAATCCTCAATTGCAATTTCGTTGTTACGTTTGAATCAGTGAATCCTCATCGCTAATAAAAAAACGTGTTTCTACAGCTGTGGACGCGGGTCGACTCGCCAGTTCGCGTGTCTTGCAACCCCCACTGCGGCGGGCACCGGCGGCGCGGCTAGCGAAACGTATTGATATAGGCAACGACGTCCGCCGCAGCTTTGTCGTCCTTCAGAACCGCCGCCATCAATACCATCTGCGGACCGTAGTTGTCGTTCGGATGAGCGCCGCGAATTCGGTGTTTGTAATTGTTGAGCTGGGTCAGCAAGTACCAATCGCTCATGCCCGCCAGCCGCGGGGCATTCGTCGCTTGTATACCTTGGCCATTGGCGCCGTGACACGCGGTGCAGGAGCGGTACACACCTTGTCCCCGGTTCGCATTTCCCGTCACGGTCGGCGCCGCGGGATTTTCCGGCAGCGAGTTGATGTACGCGACCACGTTGTTGATGGCGGCATCGTTCGCCAGTGTCGCGGCCATCGGCGCCATCTGCTTGCCGTAAACGTCTTTTTCGTGCGTACCGCGAGCCCCGTCTTTAAAGTTCTTCAGTTGCCGCGCGAGATACCAGCCGCCCTGGCCACTCAGCTTTGGCGCATTCAGCGCCGTATTGCCTTGCGCCTGCGCGCCGTGACAGGCGGCACACACGCCGTACTGGACTTTGCCGGCAGCGACGTCGCCAGCGACTTGCGTCGACGATTGCGCAAAGGTCGGGTAGCGACTCAACCATGTCTGAAACGCAGATTCTTCTTCCACCACGACTTTTCCGCGCATGGTGAAATGCGCGATGCCGCACAGCTCCTCGCACAACAGGTCGAATTTTCCAACGCGCGTAGGTGTGAACCAAACGTAGGACACTAATCCCGGAACCAGGTCCATCTTGACGCGAAACTGCGGCACCGCGAAATCGTGCAGGACGTCCTTCGATCGCAACAACACCTTCACCGGTTTGCCGAGCGCAAGATGCAGTTCCGGGCTGGAAATCAGAACGTCGTCTTTACCGTTGGGGTCGTCGGGATTCATGCCGAACGGGTTTTGATCGCTGACGAAGCGAGCATCGACGGTACCCAATCGGCCGTCCTTTCCGGGAAATCGATAACTCCAGTGCCATTGCTGACCGACGGCTTCCACCACAGACGCGTCTTCTGGAACCTCAACGAACTTCGCCCAAACCACCAGGCCGGGCGCCAACATGGCGGCGACGCCCAATGCGGTAACGACGGTAAGCCACCCCTCCAGCTTCTTGTTCTCGGGCTCATAGTCTGCCTTCGCGCCCTTGCGATGACGGTATTGCCACACGACATAAGCCAAAAACAAGTTGACGACGACGAAGACGATCCCCGTGACCCAAAACGTGATCGACACGGTGTCGTCGATCGATTCCCAATTGGAAGCGATAGGCGTGAAATACCACGGGCTCAGAAAGTGAAACAACAATGAGCCGAGAACCAATAAAACCAACACGATCGCTAGAACCACTATCCTAGCCTCTTGATTGGTAATGTCCGCGGAGATCGCAGACGAAAAGGTAGCGGCTTATATAATGGATTGCGGTGATATTGTCTATACGAATCGGCGCCCAATCCTACGTTTCTAAGTCCAGGTTGAACCAATCATCGCCCGAGCAATTCCTTAAATTAGTTAAGGGAACCTCTAAAAATTCCCAAAATACTATTGCTCACCACAAAGGCGCAAAGATCGCAAAGGTTTTTCTCGATAAAAACATCATGTTTTTCTTTGCGCCCTTTGCGCCTTTGCGGTGAGCATTAATTATTAGAGGTTCCCTTAATCCTGAACGCATGGGCGCGGTACAAAAACGACGCGGGCATTGACACAGCATGGATGACTCGATGCGTCTGTGTATCTTTAAATACTTGCAAGACTCCGATCATCGCTGCAATCGCGGCCCTTCAGGTTTCGCTACTCGGTCAATTGCTGTGCCCGCAACGCGGCACGTATCGACTCCAGACGCTCGCGATTGACGCCGAAATCGTAGTAACCCAATCGTGACGACGAGCGCATCGCGATCTCGCCCAGATCAGCGCGCAGCAGAAATTCAACGTCGTCCGTGAAGCGCAGTAGCCGCGAGGTCACGGTGGCGCGGAGATAGTCATCGCTCGCATCAACGATTTCTGTTCGCGGTAGGCTCGCCAAATGCGTTCGTAGACCGCGCCACGCCGCGGCGGCGTCACCTGCGACTTTCAGTGGTGCGATGCGAAACTCGACGCGCGGTTCATCGCTGCTGACGCAATGCGGGCCAGGCGGACAGGGTTGGAGTTTGCCGTTAACGACCCCGGTCGGTCCGCCGCTGAGCGATGCGCATGCCGGGAGAGCGGCTAGCGCCATTATGTATATCGCCGTCTTCAAATTACACCGCGGCATATGGTCGCTATTGCTCACTTAGCAACTCTCGACTTTAAGGCAAGGAATTTCAGCCGTCCCCGAGAAATACATCAAATATCCCGCAACACCGAAAGCGGGCTGCGCGCCACGACGCGGCGCGTGCCGATGAAACCGGCGAGACCGATCAACAGCGCGCCCACAGCGGGTGCCGCGATCCATACCCACCATTTCGGCGTGTAGGCAATTTCAAACACGCGCGCGTACAGCACATAGGCGACCGCCTCGGTACCGATCGCCGCGAGTAGGCCCGCGACCGCTCCGAGCGTAACGAATTCGGCGATATGACCGCGGCGCAATTGCCAGCGGCTGGCTCCGAAGGTACGCAGCAGCGCGCCTTCGAAGAAGCGCTCGTCCATGCTGGCCGAGAGCGCCGCAAATAAAACCGTGAAACCGCCGGCGAACACGAACAACAATACCAATTCAACCGCGGTCGAGGCCTGCTGCACAACCGCGCGGATCTGGCTCAGCACTTGGTCGAGTTCGAGCACGGTGACCGACGGGTATTTTCGCACCAGGTCCGCGAGCAGCGATTTTTGCGCGAGCGGAATGTGAAAGCTCGTCATGTACGTGGTCGGTAAATCGTTCAACGAGTTCGGCGAGAAGATCATGAAGAAGTTCGGGTGAAACGATTCCCACTGCACCCGCCGCAGGCTGGCGACGCGCGCGTGCAGCGTTTCGGTCGCGATCGTTAACGTCAGCCGATCGCCCGGCGCAATGTTCAGTCGCCGCGCGAGCTTTTCCTCCACCGACACTTCACCCGCCGGCGGACTCGCGTTCCACCAGGTTCCGGCACTGATGGTGTTATCCGGCGGCAGCTCGCCGGCCCAGGTGAGATTGAGATCGCGCTGCATCGCGGCGTTGTTCGCCTCTGCGCCTTCTTCTTTAGTAACTGCCTCGCGTACCGCGACGCCGTTGATCTCAACCAGCCGCCCGCGCACCAGCGGATACAAAGCCTGCGACGCGATGCCGTTGTCCTTGAAGAAGCGCTGAACGCCGAGGACGTCGTCCGGCTGGACATTGAAAATAAAATGATTCGGCGCATCCGCCGGAACCTGCGCTTGCCAAGTAGCGAGCAGGTCGGTGCGTGTTACCGCGATAACGGTCATCGCCATAATCGTAAGACCGAAAGCGAGAATCTGCCCGGCGGCGGCGTGCACACGCCGCTGCAATCGCGCGAATCCTTGGCGCCATCGGCTGCCGGCGCCTGATTTGAATTTGCGCTCCAACCGCAACAGCCCGAGCACTAACGCCAGCAACGCCGCCGCACCGGCAGCAGTACCGATCAACACGGCGAATGTCAGCGTCAGATTCTTCGTGTAGTACCAAAGCAGAACGATGAGTGCCGCGGCGGCGGCTGCGATTACCGCCCAGGCCGCGGCCGGCAACGGTGCCAGATCGCGCCGCAGTACGCGCAGCGGCGGCACCGAACGTAAACGCAAAATCGGCACCAAGGCAAAACCGGCGAGCGTGACCAGGCCGGCCGCGAGTCCGAGCAAGGCCGGACCCATTCCCGGCGCCGGCAGCGGCAGCGGAAACAAATCTTTAATGACGAAATAAATCGCGACTTGGGCGATCCAGCCGACGCCACAGCCAGCCGCGGAAGCGATCAAGCCGAGCACGAATAGCTGCGGCAGATAGAGCGCCAAAATATCGCGCTGGGTCGCGCCCATCGATCGCAACATGGCGCTCGTGTCGTAATGTCGCAGGCTGTAGCGGCGCGCGCCCATCGCGATCGCGACGCCGGCCAGCACCACCGCTAACAGGCTGGTCAGCCCGAAATAACTATTGATGCGCTCGACAGTGCGCGCGGTCGTGGTGTTGCCTTGGCGCGCATCGGTGATTTGATCGCTCGGCCCGAGCCGCGGTTGAAGCCACTCGCGATACGCGCGCAGCCGCGTGTCAATTCCGGCGAAGGCATAGCTATAGGTCACGCGGCTGCCGGGCTGAACCACGCGGGTCGCCGGTACGTCCGCGAGATTGATCAGTACGCGCGGCCCAAGAGTGAAGAAATTTCCGAGCCGTCCGGGTTCGTCCGTGAGTACGCGCGTGACGGTAAACGACGCACTGCCAATCTCGACCGTCCGACCGCTTTCGATCGCGAGCGCCTGCAGCACGCGCGCCTCGGCCCACGCCTCGCCCGGCTTCGGGCGTTGCGTCGTCAACGCGCCCGGTTGATACAAGGCGAGCGCCGTGCGCAACACGCCGCGTAAGGGGTAGTCGTCGTTCACCGCGCGCACGCTGGCGAGCTGCAGGCGATCGCCGCGCACGACGACGCTCGCAAAATCGAGCGACCCGGTCGTGCGCAAGCCCATGCTCACCGCCGTATCGATCCACTCGCCGGCCACCGGCGCGGGCGAGGACAAAACAAAATCCGCGCCGAGCAAATCGGCGGAGCGTTGCGTCAAACCGCGATCGAGGCGATCGTTAAAAAAACCGACTGCGGTGACCGCGCCGACCGCAACGACGATCGCGGTCACGAACAGACGCAGTTCGCCGGCGCGCCAGTCACGCGCGAGCAGGCGCAGCGCGAGTCTTAATTTTCCGAGTACGCGCACGATCAGTTGCGCTCCACCAGGCGGCCGGCGTCGAGATAAATTCGGCGCGAGCAGCGCTGCGCGATCGACTCATCGTGTGTCACCAGCACCAAGGTCGCGCCGTGTTCGCGATTGAGCTCGAACAGTAACGCGATGATGCGCGCGCCGGTCGCCGCGTCGAGATTGCCGGTCGGTTCGTCCGCGAAGAGAATCGACGGCGCGACCGCGAAGGCGCGCGCAATCGCCACGCGCTGCTGTTCGCCGCCGGAGAGCTGGCGCGGATAGTGCGTTAAGCGCTCGCGCAAGCCGACGCGATCGAGCAGCGCGCGTGCTTGTTGTTCCGGGGCCTTATTGCCGGCCAGCTCGAGCGGCAGCATCACGTTTTCGAGCGCGGTCAATCCGGGCAACAAGTGAAAACTCTGAAACACGAATCCGACCCGCCCGGCGCGCACGCGCGCGCGCCCGTCTTCATCGAGCGTGGTGATGGCTTGGCCCGCGAGCGCGACCTCGCCGCTGCTCGGAACATCGAGGCCGGCGAGCAGTCCAAGCAACGTCGACTTACCCGAGCCCGACACGCCGATGATGGCGATGCTCTCGCCTTGCTTGATATCGAGGTTGATGCTCGACAAGATGTCGAGCGGCCCTTCAGCCGTAACGACACGTTTACTGAGATTAACTGCGGATATGGCGGTTGTTATTGATCGATCATTCATACGTCGTTTCCTGGCGGCGCTGCTGTTGTCGCTCGCGTGGCCCATCGGCGCGCACGCGCAAACCGTACTCGTGGTCGGCGATAGTATCAGCGCCGCGTACAACATGGATGTTGCGGTCGGCTGGGTCGCCCTGCTCGAACGACGTCTCGCGCAAAATAAGCCGCCTTATAAGGTCGTCAACGCCAGCATCAGCGGCGACACCACGGCCGGTGGCGTCGCGCGGCTGCCGCGGCTACTTAGCCAGCACCGACCGCGCGTGGTGATCGTCGAGTTGGGCGGCAACGATGGATTGCGCGGGCTGCCGCCGGACCAAGCGAAACGCAATCTCGCGGCGATGATCACGCGCGCGCAATCGGCTGGCGCGAAAGTGTTGTTGCTCGGCATCCGGCTGCCGCCGAACTATGGCATCCGCTACAACGAAAGGTTCCAGCAGATCTTCGGCGAGCTCGCCGCCGAAAAGCGCGCGGCCATCGTGCCGTTCCTGCTCGAGGGCGTCGCTGCTAATACAGACTTTATGCAGTCCGACGGCATTCATCCGAAGGCTAGCGCTCAACCGCAGATTTTGGAAAACGTGTGGGGGCAGTTGCGGCCCCTGCTGTAACGCCGTTGCGGTGCAATTATTTCTTCAGGGCCTCTCCGATTTTCGGATGCGCCTTGATCTGCGCAACCAACTGACGCGCGATGTCGTCAGTCACCACACGCTGTACCAGAAACCCAGCCACGAAACTCGGCACGCCGCCGTGGTTCACCGCCAGCTGTGCGATTGATTTACGCACATGATCGGGCTCGATGCGATCGTTCATTTTTCCCGCGCGCAAATCGCCGAGCAGACGACCGAAGCGTCGATAGTCGAGCCACAACGCTACGCCGTGGTAACCAAATATCCACAGCGCCAGTAGCACCACGGCAATCCAAGCGACCCCGCCCATACCGGCGGTAAACCCGACATAAGCCGCGAACCCGATCAGCGCGACGGCGACCACAACATAGACCACGATGTACCGAAGAAAGAACGACATACGCGCTCCTTAGGGAACCTCTGATTAAGTACACATTCACCGCAAAGACGCAAAGGACGCAAAGAAAAACACTAGTTTTTATCGAGAAAAAACCCTTTGCGCTCTTTGTGCTGTGCAGGATGCACGAATGTCGCGAGCGCAGGGAGGCGCTGGAGCGACCGCCTTTGCGCTGAGAAATAGTTTTTGGGGACTTATTCCGAGCTTCCCTAGTCGTCGGCACGGGCGCGCGATCTGACCGTTGCGGATATTTTCAATTCGCCGCAATCTGTATGAGCGCCAAGGACGTGTAGGTTTGGATACTTTCAAAAGTTTTCTTTGCGTCGTCGGCAGTTCGAGCGAATCGAGTTGAATTTTCGTTGGACGGAACTTTCGAGGTGACCGCTCTCGATCTCACACTGGTGTCCGCGTTTTTGGTCGGCTTCATCGGCTCGACGCACTGCATCGGCATGTGCGGCGGCATCGTCGGTGCGCTCACGCTGGGCGCGAAGCGCGATGCAGCGGGCAGCTTGTGGTCGATGCTTCCGTATCTGATCGCCTACAACCTCGGTCGAGTTACGACTTACGCGGGTGCCGGTGCCGTATTCGGTTTTATCGGGGCCCAAGTGTTTCAGGCGGCGCCCCTACCGCAGGCGCAGCTCGCGGCGCGGTTGATCTCCGGGGGTTTTATGGTCGCGCTCGGTTTTTACCTGACCGGATGGTGGTCCGGTCTCGCGGCGCTGGAACGCATCGGCGGGAAGATTTGGCGCCGGATCGAGCCGCTCGGTCGACGGCTGTTGCCGGTGAACCATTCGGCGAAAGCATTCTTGATCGGATTGCTTTGGGGTTGGTTGCCGTGCGGCATGGTCTATGCGGCGCTCGCGTGGTCGCTGTCGGCAGGGGGCGGCGCGAACGGCGCGGCGCTCATGGCGGCGTTCGGGTTAGGCACGATGCCGATGTTGTTCGTGCTCGGCGCCGCCGCACGCGGGTTGGGCGAGTTCGTGCGCCGGCCGCTGGTGCGGCGTGTCGCTGGGATCGTGGTGCTGCTGCTCGGTGCGTATACGCTCTTCGCGTCGGATCACTCCGCGGCACACATGCACCATTCCGTCGGCGCCGGCTAAGCCGCGTGGATGTATCGACCGTTGACGGAATTTCGAGCGCAGCCTGCGGAGGTTATTACTTATTGGACTTTGCCGCGCTGGTGGGTTGCTGGCCCTTCAGTTCGCGGTAGCGTACGAGATCTTGTTCCGCCTGCGCTTTTATCGCGGCCTGCTCTTGGCGTCGTTGCCCGATCGCGGCCTCGTGTTTGGCAATTTGCGAGCGGGTTTGTTCGATTCCTTTCACGGTCTGCTCGGACGCGGCGCCGGATTTCTTTTCCGCCTCGGCCTGCGCCTCCATTCGCTGCAATGTCGCGCGCAGCGGATTGAGTGTATCGGTGCTCGCCTTAATCGACGCGTCGAGCTGCGCCACTTTGCGATCGCGGATGTAGAGGATATCGGCCTCGTGCGCGTAGGTTGTGCGTAAGATTTCGTCGCGCTGCGCTTGCTGCTTGGCGCGCCCTTCCTCCGACTCGATCTCCGCTTTCCGTGATTCGCGCTCCTTCAGTTCGGCGGCGCTCAGCGGCGCGTCGATAACCTTTGTCTTTATGCCTTGCTTGTTGATGACGGTAACCTTGGATTCGGCGCAGGCAGTCGCTGCGGCGTCGCCGTAATGCCAGCGACCGGTCGCATCCTGGCACTTCTTGATGCCGGTCCCATCTTTAGCGGCCGATATCCCCGGCACTAGGAGTGACGCGAGGGCGGCGCAGGCGCATGCGAGTAGAGTGGTTTTGTTCATGGATCAATTCACTTTGCGGGGACTGCTTTTAAGACTAGGTGCGGCAAGCCGGGACTGTCAAACCGGGCCCGACGGGTGAAACATCGGTCCGATGCTCGGTGCGGTGCTCCCAATTCGAGGCAATGCTCACGCGTAACAGCCACTTAGGCGACTCTTGGCTTGCTCGCTATCTGCACTTCGGCGTAATGTGCGCGAACTCCTTAAATTCGGCGACTATGGGATTCAATATATTTTGGCGCAAGAAGCGACGCGCGCTTGATCGCACTGAGTTTCCGACAGTGATCGGCGAATACGCGACCTATCGCGGGAATCTCGCGGGAACCGGTAATTATTTGATTCACGGGCGCGCCGAAGGCAGCTGCAACATCGACGGACACTTGCTGCTTGGGCCGACCTCGTATTGGCTCGGCGACATCATCGCCACCCATTTGGTGATTTCTGGAGAAGTCGTCGGTGATGTCTATGCCAGCGCCAAGCTCGAGCTGCAAGCCACCGCGCGCATACGCGGCAACATCACGAGCCCGGTGATTGCGATGGCCGAGGGCGCGCTCTACGACGGCGAAATCCGTATGCGCCCGCGGCCGCAATTGGTGCGCTTCAACGAAAAGCGCTCAGTATAAAGAACCGCGTGAGCGAACGAACTCGCCCTCTCCCCTTGAGGGAGAGGGATGGGGAGAGGGGTTGCATCAGCAAACCAAAAACGATCAACCCGCTCCGGCAACCCCATACTGTTTCCGATAAGCCGCAACCGCCGGCAGACGTTCCCCGTGCTCACCGTTCGCGCCTAAATACGCCAGCAACGTATCGAGATTCGCAATACTTACTATGCGCAGCCCAAACGCGCGTTCGACTTCCTGCACCGCCGATAACTCGCCCTGACCGCGCTCTTGCCGGTCGAGTGCGATGACTACGCCAGTTGGCGTCGCTCCGCTGCGGGAAATGATCTCGATCGATTCGCGCGCCGACGTACCGGCGGAAATGACATCGTCCACAATCAATACGCGCCCACCCAGCGGCGCGCCGATGGTGTCGCCGCCCTCGCCGTGATCTTTCGATTCTTTGCGATTAAACGCGTACGGCACGTCGCGCCGATGATTTTCTGCAAGCGCAATCGCCACCGCCGACGCCAGCGGTATGCCCTTGTACGCCGGACCATAGAGCATATCGAATTCGATCTTGGAATCGACAATCGCCGCGGCGTAGAACGCACCGAGTCGCGCGAGTCGCGCGCCAGTGTTGAACAAGCCGCTGTTAAAAAAATACGGACTCACACGGCCGGACTTCAGCGTAAACGTCCCGAAGCGAAGCGCTTCGCAGCCGAGTGCCGCGTCGAGGAATTCGCGTTGATAATTTTTCACGCCGGTATTCTAGCGTGAAACCTTGGCGTTGACCGTTCGGATCGTGCCGGCGGTGGGCGGCTAGTCCTCAAACGCACGATGCAGCTCACCGATCGGCACCATTTCCGAAATAAACCCGAAACGTCCGTCGCGCATTTCGCGCGCGGCGTGTAGGAAAGCTTGCAACGCCACCCGCGAAAGCCCCCCGCCGATGCTAACGCGTTTGACGCCGGCGGCGCCGAGTTGCGCGAGCGTCAAGGAGGCGTCCGCGAATCCCATCACGACATTGAGCGGTTTCGACACCGAGGCCGCGACGGTACGCATTTCATCGAGACTGTGCAGGCCCGGCGCGTACAGCACATCCGCGCCGGCGGCTTCAAAGGCTTGTAGCCGCTTGATGGTGTCATCGAGATCGCGCCGGCCGTGCAGAAAGTTTTCCGCGCGCGCCGTCAGCAGAAACGGCACCGGTAGCGTCCGCGCCACTTCCACCGCCGCATGCACGCGCTCGACCGCGAGCGCGAAGTTATAGATTCCGGTTTGTTCGTTGCCGCTCCAATCCTCGATCGAGCCGCCGACTGCTCCGCACTCGCAGGCGAGTCTTATGATGTCGGCGGCTTCCCGCGGATCGTCGGCAAAACCGTTTTCGAGGTCGGCGTTTACCGGCAGCCGCGTCGCTGCACAAATCAGCCGGCAGTTGTCCAGCACTTGCTGCTTGGTTACTTGCTTGCGTCCGAACATATTGGCGACGCCCAAGCTCGTCGTCGCCAGCGCCTCGAAGCCCATGCCTTCAAGCAGCAGCGTTGTTCCGCGATCCCATGGATTCGGAATCGCAAACGCCCCGGCACGCTCATGCAGCGCACGAAAGGCGCTGCTCTTCTCTTGCTGTGATTTCATTATTAGGCTCCTGGTTCGCGAAAGACGGGAATACGCACGTTCGCCGAGGGTCGATACGTCATTACCGTGAGTCGGTCGAAATCTAATCCGGCTTCGATCAGGTGCAGCACCGCGAGCTGCGCGATGGTGACAGCGAACGTATCGCCGGCGCAGGCGTGCACGCCGGCGCCGAACGTGTAGAGGCGCCGATCTTTACGCAACACATCGAAACGCTGCGGCTCTGGATTCGCCGCCGGGTCGCGGTTGGCGGCAGCCAGTACAACGAGTATCGCGTCGCCAGCCTTCATTTCCTGTCCCGCCAACATTGAGTCGCGCGCGAGAAAGCGCCGCGTATTATGCGTGGGTGGGTCGTAGCGCAACACCTCAAGCACCACTTCGCGCGCGCGGGCGGTATCGACGGCCACTTGACTGCGCAGCTCGGGGCGAGCAGCCAAAGCGAGCAAGCTATTGCCGATCAGCCCGGCGGTCGCTTCGTATGCCTGTGACAGCAGACCAATGCCATTGGCGATGATGACATCCGCTGCCGTGCGCCCAACGCGTTCGCCCTCGCGCACGAGCGCGGCGAGCAGGCCGTCGTCCGCGCATGAAGCCTCGGATTGATACAGATCGCGAAATAGTTCAAGCAAATGCCCAGCAGCAATCTTGCCCTGCTCGATCTGCGCGGGGGTGCTCGCCGGAAAGACGCAGCGCACGAACTCGCCGACCCATTGCGCTGTCTGGTTCAGCTTGTCCTGCGGCACGCCGAGCAGACTTCCAATAACGTACGCCGACAGTCGAAATGTAAATTCGGTTAATCCAGTTGAATCGCTGATGGGAGTGAGTTCGTCGGTCAATGCCTGTGCGTGCAACCTG
>Ga0209640_10002598_pt1 | contig 15770 bp, 11 predicted proteins | sample RifCSP10_1_FD_184018 | JGI IMG/M metagenome (GOLD analysis project Ga0209640, IMG submission 184018) | Soil microbial communities from Rifle, Colorado - Rifle CSP2_sed 10_1 (SPAdes) (version 2) | ecosystem: Environmental > Terrestrial > Deep subsurface > Rock core/Sediment | place: Rifle...
ATGCCGTCGCGGACCCAGCGCGTCAGGTTCGCGAACGCCGCGTCCATCACGTAGGTGTTGATCGGCGTCTTCTGCGTCAACATCGCGGGCTCGCACTGGTTGTGGAACGGCCAGTTGGCGAGGTACGGGTACTGGCTGCCAACCTTTCTGAGCACCTCCACGGAGGGCTGGAAGGGATAGAACCACCCATCGGCGTGCGCGCCGCCGGCAACCTCGTACAGTCTGTAGCGATCGCCCGGCGCATCGCTGTCTTCGCGCCGGAAGCGGTACAGCGTGAGCACGTCGGTCTCTGGAACGATCCGGATCACCGGCACGTCGACGTTGCGGACGATGTGGCGGGGATCGTCGGCGGCCGGGAGGACGCCGCAGCGGCGCAGGCGTCCCAGCGTGGGATTGCGGTGCTGCACGTAGCCGTCGTACACGGGGCGGCCGTTGGCCAGCCGCGCGAGGGGATGGATGCCCACCATGTAGTTGGTCTGGATGGCGTCGTACGCCGTCATGTATGCGCGCTGCACGTTGAACCCGGCCATCGGTCCGCCTGGACGCCCGGCCTTCAGCAGCGCCGCCACCTGGCTGAGGATGTCGTACTGCAGCCCGTCTTCAGACGTGGAGGTCTGCGGTGCCCCGCCGCCCCGGCCGACGGCGCACGCTTCCTCCGGAGTGGGATTCGCGAAGGAGAGCGACGCGTAGCGCATCGGATCGAAGAGCTTCAGCGCTTCGAGATTGCTCTGCGAGAGCGTGAGGACCACGAACGCGTCGCCGTTCTCCATGAAGGAATCGTGCGAGACGCCCCACGCGAAGTTGAAGTCGAAGCGGCGCGCGGCATTCGGGACTTCGATGATCACGTTGCCGCTGAACCGCTGCGGCGTCGCGGGACGCCGAATGAGGATGCGCGTCGTGTAGGGCGCGTTCGGTGTCTTGACGGTCGCGCGGCCGTCTGCCCCCCAGTCGTAGACGTTGGCGCGGCCGCTGATGAGGAATTCCTCCTCGACGTAGCCGGCCTTCCCCAGGTCGACGACCGTCTGGAGCTTGCTCGACATCATCATTGGATACGACTCCGCCGTCACCGGGAGCGGGCCTTTGACGTCAGGGACCGGCGTGCCCTGGGCGGCGGACGTCCCGGCGCCGATGAGGCCGCCAATCACGACGAGCAGGGTGAGCGAAGCCGACGAGCGCGCGCGTCCGAGGCGTGGCATGGTGCCCTCCAATCCCAAATCCCAAATCCCAAATGCGACGCCGAGTGTATCCCACTGCGTGCGATTTTTGTAACTCGCGCGATCCTGTCGATTGTGATTGGGCGGCGTCCACTCCTGGGCTAGAGTTCGCCCTTACCTTCCAATTCCACCCCCCCTCGCAGCGTTCGCGAGGAACGACGAGGAGCGTGTATGAGACGGATACTTGCGAAGTGCCTCCGGTTCGCGGCATGCCTGGTGCTCGCGGCGGTGCCTGCGCTCGCGCAGGGCCGGGGGCAGCCGGTTGTGACGACGGCCGTGATCTCGGCCGATGGATCAGTCTTGGCGGTCAGCGGCAGCAACTTCGGATCGAACCCGTTAGTGTCGCTGGGCGGGTACGTGCTCGGAGGCGTCGGGGTGAATCCCCAGGGAACCGCACTCAGTGCCCTGATGCCGGCGCTGGCTCCGGGCTCATATCAGCTTGTGGTCACGGCGGGCGGCAACCGATCCGCGGCGTTTGAAATCACCGTTGGCGCGCAGGGCGCCGCCGGAGCGACTGGTGCTCAGGGTCCCGCAGGCGCGGACGGCGCGGACGGCGCGGACGGCGCTCCGGGGGCGACGGGGCCCCAGGGTCCGCCGGGCGCGACCGGTCCGACCGGCGCGCAGGGCGCGGCTGGTCCCACGGGTGCACAGGGCCCGCAAGGGATTCCCGGGGTGCAAGGCGCAACCGGCGAGCAGGGCGCGACCGGACCTCAGGGTCCGGCGGGCGCCGCAGGGCCGCTCACCGGACTGACGTGCCTCGTCAACCAGGTGCCCAAGTGGGACGGCGAGGCGTGGGCCTGTGGCGGGACGCAGGGCGTGGGCTTTTCGCCCGTCTTCCCTGACACCAGTAACAACACCGTCTTGCTCGAAATCGACGGCGTCTTCCAGGGGAACGTCGTCATCACCGGAGGCCCGGGTTTTCAAATCGAGCGCATACCGGGTTTTCTCCCCGACGGACGACACAGTGATTCTCCGGGCCTCAACGTGGAGTTTCCGTTGATATTCGAGTACGCGGGAGACGACGCGCCCGCGCTCCAGCAGTTTCACGACAGCGATCCTGCCGTTGAGGGCAACAGGCCGGCGAGCGTCGTCGTGAAGGCCCTGTCAGGGATGGAGGTGTTCCGCTGGAATATCTTCGAGCTTCGCCTGACCCACATCGAGCCAGCCAGCGAGGGGCGAAAGCGCTACACACTGGAAGTGCAGGCACCGCCCGACAACATCGTGTGGGTGCAGTCGGGGACAGGCGACTTTCCAGTCCAGAGCTCGAACAATCTCGCCACCGACACCCGAATCGAGGTTGAGGGAATCCAATTGGGTCCGTATCCCGTGGTCGAGGTCGATACCACGAACCGGACGGTGACATTGACGTTTGACTACATCGAAGGCGGAGAGTCGTGGGGGTGGGCGTATACCACGGCGCAAGGCCTCGACCACAACCGAAACATGTCGATCATCCAGGAAACGAACGGCATGGAGACATCGAGAACGAATTACTACGAGGTCTTCCCGATCCTCTTTCAGCACGTCACCGGATTCGGACAGCCAGAGAAGGTGAAGCTACGGCTCGTGATCGCGTACGGGTGGGCGGAGCTCGGGTAGTTGTGAGACGCCGCTTATAATCGGCTTTGTGAAACGGATCGCATGGGTGCTGCCGGCGACGCTGGCGCTCTGGATAACCGGAGCGTCAGCCGCCGCGCAGCGGCCCACGGTTCCAGTCAACGCTGAACGGATCGACGCGGCCGCGCGCACGCTGCCGCGGCTGCACAGCCTGCTCGTCAGCCGCCGCGGCGAGGTGATCTTCGAGCGGTACTACAACGGCCGGGGACGCGAGCGGCTGGCCAACATCAAGTCGGCGTCGAAGAGCATCATCGCGGCGCTGGTCGGCATCGCGCTCGACCGCAAGATCATTCCGAACATCAAGACGCCGATCGTGACCTACTTTCCCGAGCTCGCGACGGACGCGGATCCCCGCAAGCGGGCGATCACGGTTGAGCACCTGCTGATGATGCGGCCCGGGCTCGAGGGGACGAGCAACCGCAACTACGGCGCCTGGGTGACGAGCCGCAACTGGGTCCGGCATGCGCTGGCGCGGCCGATGTTTGCCGCGCCGGGCGAGGAGATGGAGTACAGCACCGGCAACTCGCATCTCCTGTCGGCCGTCCTGACGCAGGCGGCCGGCAAGAGCACGTGGCAGTTTGCCAACGAGGTGCTCGCCAGGCCGCTCGGGTTCTCGCTGGCGCAGTGGCCGCGGGATCCACAGGGGATCTATTTCGGCGGCAACGACATGCTGATGACGCCGCGGCAGATGCTGGCCTTCGGGGAGCTTTACCTCAATGAAGGCCTGGTCAACGGCCAGCGCGTGCTCCCGGCGCGCTGGATCGAGCAGTCGTGCGAAGGACGGTCGCGTAACCGGCGGCCGGGCAATCCCGGGCCCAACGCCGACGGCTTTGTCGACCCGATGCGGGACCGCCAGTACGGCTATGGCTGGTGGGTCTACGAGATTGGCGGGGTCGATACCTGCTTTGCGTGGGGCTACGGCGGGCAGTACGTCTTCATCTTCCCGGCGCTCGACCTCGTCGTCGTCACCACCTCCTCACCCGATGTGAGCGACGAACGCCGCGGCCACCGCCGCGTCGTCTTCGACATCCTCGAGCAACTCGTCGTTACACCGATCGCGTCAAACTAGAAACAAACACGAAGGTCGCGAAGATATCGAAGATCACGAATTTCTTTTTTGGATTTCAAAAAAGCCCTTCGTACCTTCGTATTCTTCGCGCTCTTCGTGTTTGGTATTTCGGAGGAACCAGCGATCGATGACGACATGTCGCGTGAAGAGCGGCGAACGCATCAATCTCCGCCCCAGCGCCTTTGTCACGCCTGCAAGCGCGGCGGGCGTTTGTGGCGCAGGCGGATAACGGCGCCGCAGCTCGGCTTCGTACGGTTTCAGATCATCGATCCCCGCGCGTCCCTGCGCGGCAACCAGCGTCTCCGCGGCGAGCCGGCCCGATTCCACCGCCGGCTTGATCCCTTCGCCGCTCTCCGGATACGCCAGCCCGGCCGCGTCGCCCGCGACGAGCACGCCATCGGCGATCAGCGGCCGCGGCCCGGTGCCCGACGCGAGGTACGCGTGGCCGCGCCATCGGACGAACGACGCGCGGCGGGCGAGGCCGTTGCGCTCCAGAAACGCCATGAAGTCGTGAATGTGCGGATTGAGATCGCCGTTCTCACGCCGGCCGAGCCCGATGTTCAGATAGCCGCCCTTGCGCACGCACCAGCCGTAGCCCTCGAGGTCGCGGCAGAAGAAGAGCTCGGGAATCTCGCCGTCGGCGTCGCTCTCGTCATCGTCGAGGCGAAACTCTGCTTCTTTGGCGACCACCGGCCGGACATCGCGGACCGTAAAGGTCCGCGCCGCAAGAAACCGCGACACGGGACAGAAGTGCCCGCCCGCGCCGATGACGACGCGCGCGGTGATGGCGCCGTTGGCGACCCACTCGTTGCCGCGGCGCTCGAGCGACTCGAGCGGCGTCTCGTGAAGGACTTCCGCCCCGGACCGGTTCAAGAGGAACGTGTCGAACTCACACCGGCGGATGGCGTAGCTGATGGTCCGGCCGTACCGCGTCTCGATCGGGGGATCGCCCATGACCGACGTGCGGAACCCGGTGATGTCCTGGATCGTCAGCCCCGTCGCGCGGTACTCGGAGGGATCGAGGTCGAGGAGCCGGAAGACACCCGGCGTGACCCAGCCGGCGCACACCTTGTCGCGCGGAAAGCGCGCGCGGTCCATGACCAGCACCTGCCAGCCGGCCTGGCGAAGGACGCGTGCGCAGGTCGATCCCGCGGGCCCGCCGCCGACGATCAGCGCGTCGCAGCGAACCATCGCCCGGAGTTGTTGTCTCGACTTTGATCCGGCGTCGATCCCTGGTACATCCCGGCGCGCGCCCAGTAGGGAGGCGCGGTTTCCAGCGGCGAGAACACGACCTGGAAGAGCTGCAGGCTGCCGGCCGCAAACGCCGCTTCAGACCCCGCCAGGTACAGCTCCCAGGCGCGCCTGAACTGCTCGCCGTAGCGTTGGCGCACCTGCCCCTCGATCGCGGCGAAGCGCTCACCCCAGTGGGCGAGAGTGCGCGCGTAGTGCAGCCGCAGGTTCTCGACGTCGACGATCGACATGTGCGCGGGGCCGAGGACCTTTGTGGCGACTTCCGCGAGTGTGGGGGGATACGCGCCCGGGAAGATGCGCCGGCGGACCCAGGCATTGAGCGGACGCGGGATGTCGCGGCCGATGAAATGGAGCAGTCCGCGGCCGCACGTGCGCCGCAGCACGCGAGACAGGACCTCAGCCAGGCTGCCGAAGTGCTTGAGGCCGACGTGCTCGAGCATCCCCACCGACACGAACGCGTCGTACTCCCCTTCGACGTTCCGGTAGTCGTCGTCTATGAACTCGACCTGCGAGGCGAGCCCTTCGCGCGCCGCCCGCTCGCGCGCGTACGCGATCTGCTCGTGCGAGACGTTGAACGCCTTGACCCGCACGCCGTAGGACCGCGCCATGTGAAGCGCCAGCGCGCCCCACCCGCATCCCGCCTCCACGACGGTCTCGCCCGTGCGCAGCCGGAGCTTCCTGCACACGAGGTCGAGCTTGGCGCGCTGCGCCTCCTCGAGCGACACGTCCGGGTGCTCGAAGTACGCGCAGGTGTAGACGAGCTGGTCGTCGAGCCACGACTCGTAGAAGTCGTTGCCGAGGTCGTAATGGTGGTGCACGTTCCGCCGCGAACGCCCCTGGTCGTTGGCGACCGACAGCGGCGACGTGATCCGCTCGATCGGCGAGGGCAGCAGGCTCAGACGCGACACGGCTTCGACGACGCGCTCGAGGCCGCCGCGGACGTCGAGGCGGCCCGCCACGTACGCTTCGCCGAAGTACAGGTGAGGATTGACGAGGAGACCGAGGATGACGCGCGTGTCGCGGACGACAAGCGATCCGGACGCCGGCTCGGGGCCGGCGTAGGTCGACGTGCCGTCGGCGAGCTCGACCCGCACGGCGGCGGGAGCGATGCGGTCCTGCAGGATCCCGGCAAGCCATCGCTGGACCGCGCTCACGCGGGTGTGGGGGCCCATAGGCTGGACGATACAACGGACAACTCCCAACTCCCAAATCCCAACTTCCAAACTAATCAGGCGTTGGGAGTTGGAAGTTGGGCGTTGGGAGTTGACTGATTACTTGGCCTGAATGTGAATCCCGCACTCCAGCTTCTGGCCCTGCCAGCGGCCCGAGCGCGGATTGGAGGGGTCCAGCGGAAGCGATGTGCACGGTTCGCAGCCGATGCTCGTGTAGCCGAGCTCGTAGAGCGGCAGCAGCGGGATGCCGTGCTGTTTCGCGTAGCTCCACACGTCCTTCGCGGTCCACGAGGCGAGCGGCGCCACGCGCTGAACCGTCGTGCCGCTCGGGAGCCGGAACGGCTCGCGTTCCTGGAGATTCGCGCGCGACGCCGCTTGATCGCGCCGGAGCGCGGTAAACCAGACGTCGTACCCCTCGAGGGCGGCGAACAGGGGGCCCACCTTGTGGCGGGCGCAGCACGCCTCGGTGCTGTCCGCCTCCCACAGGCCCACGCGCGGTTCAGCCGCGCGCAGGGTGATCAGGTTCAACCCCCAGGCCTCGGTCATCTCGTCGCGGTACTTCAGCGTGTCAGCGAAGTGATGAAACGTGTCGAGGAACAGCACCGGGATATCGGGCTGTGTGGTGCGGAGCATGTGCGTCAGCACCATGCACTCGGCCTGGAAGCTCGAGGTGATGCAGGGCGCCTTGGCGCCGGCCAGGACGTCCGAGATGAGCTCTCTTCGGGTTTGGGAGTTGGGCGTTGGGAGTTGGGAGTTCACGAGAGCATCTCCTCGAGCGCCTTGCGGACGGCTTCGATCGCCTCGGCGTCGGAGCCGGCGTGGCGCGCCGCCAGCGCCAGGCGCTCGGCCGCGCTCACGGGCCCGCGCGCTCCCGCGGCCGCGCCGTCGCGCGCGGCGCCGACGATCATGCCCGCGCCCGCGGTGAACTGCGTGGCGGGATCGATCAGGATGAAGCTGCCGGTCGCGCGATTCGCCTCGTAGGGATCGAAGACGAGCGGGCGGGCCGTCGACACGGTGACGGTGCCGATCTGGTTCAGGAGCAGGGTATGGCTCACTTCCGCGGTGCACGTGCGGGACGTGTGCTTCAACAGGTAGACGCGCGCCGGATCGAGCGGCCGCTCATCCATCCAGACCACTTCGGCCTCGAAGCGCTGGCCAACGGTCGGCGCTTCTTCCTTCCGCCTGATCCCTGTTTCCTGAGACAGCCCTTCCCCCTTCCCCCTGCCCCCTTCCCCCTGCTGGAGCGCGAGCAGATCACCTCGACTGATATCGATTTCGTCATCGAGCGCGAGAGTCACCGACATCGGCGCGAACGCCAGTTCGAGGTCGCCGTCGTAGGTGACGATCCGCTTCACCCGCGCGGTGCGCCCCGACGGCCACGCGACGACCTGGTCGCCCACCCGGATCGTGCCCGACGCGACCTGCCCCGCATACCCGCGGAACTCGTCGTTCGGCCGGGCCACGAGCTGCACCGGAAAGCGGAAGGGCAGCGCCGTCAGATCGCGCGTGACATCGACGGTCTCGAGGTACTCCAGCAGGCTCGGCCCCTCGAACCAGGGCGTTCGGTCGCTGGAGGTAATCACGTTGTCTCCGTGCAGCGCACTGAGCGGGATGGCGTGGAACCGGGCGCCGCCAAGAATCTCCTCGAAGTCGTCGCAAATCCCGTCGAACACGTCGCGGTCGAAGTCGACGAGGTCCATCTTGTTCACCGCGAGGACGAAATCCGAGATGCCGAGCAGCCGCGCGATGCGCGCGTGGCGCCGCGACTGCGCCTTGACGCCCTGACGCGCATCGACGAGCAGGATCGCCACGTCGGCGGTCGAGGCGCCCGTCGCCATGTTGCGTGTGTACTGTTCGTGCCCGGGCGTGTCGGCCAGGATGAACTTGCGCCTGGCGGTGGCGAAGTAGCGGTAGGCGACGTCGATCGTGATCCCCTGCTCGCGCTCGGCTTTCAGCCCGTCGGTGAAGAGCGAGAAGTCGATCGGGCCGGCGCCGCGGTTCTTCGACGCATTGCGCACCGAATGCACCTGGTCCTCGAACACCGACTGCGAGTCGTGCAGCATCCGCCCGATCAGCGTGCTCTTCCCGTCATCCACGCTCCCGGCCGTGCAGATGCGAAGCAGGCCCGACATCTATGCCCTCCTCCGTCGCACCGTCGCACCCTCGCACCGTCGCACTAGAAATATCCTTCCCGCTTCTTCAGTTCCATCGATCCATCCTGATCGTGGTCGATGACGCGGAGCTGCCGCTCGGACTGGCGGGTCGAGATCAGCTCTTCGATGATCTTCGGAACAGTATCGGCGTCGGAGCGGATGGCGCCCGTGCACGGCGAGCATCCGAGCGATCGCATCCGGCACTTCACGACCTGCGGCTTCTCGCCTGGCATCGTCACCACGAACGGCTGCTCCTGGACGATCAGGGAATTGCCGCGGACGATGACCTCGCGCTCTTTGGCGTAATAGAGCGGGACGATCGGGATGCGCTCGACGTGGATGTACTGCCAGACGTCGATCTCGGTCCAGTTCGAGAGCGGAAAGACGCGGACGCTTTCGCCCGGCCGCAGCCGGCCATTCAACAGGTTCCACAGCTCCGGCCGCTGCCGCTTCGGATCCCACTGGCCGTTGGCGTCGCGGACCGAAAACACCCGCTCCTTGGCGCGCGAGCGCTCCTCGTCGCGGCGCGCCCCGCCGATCGCCGCGTCGAAGGTGCCGGCCTGCAGCGCGTCGAGGAGCGACTTTGTCTTGAGCAGCCCGCAGCAGCGCTGCGTGCCCACCTTGAACGGCTGCGTGCCGTCAGCGATCGCCTCGTCATTCGTGTGAACGATCAGCCGCGCGCCGACGGCCCGCGCCATGTCGTCGCGGAACTGGATCATTTCGCGGAATTTATAAGTGGTGTCGACGTGCAGCAGCGGGAAGGGGATTGGGCCGGGGTAGAACGCCTTCTGCGCCAGGCGCAGCATGACCGACGAGTCCTTGCCGATCGAATAGAGCATCACCGGGCGCTCGAACTCCATCACCACTTCGCGCAGGACGTGGATGCTTTCGGCCTCCAGCGCGCGCAGGTGGTCGAGGCGTGGTGCCACGGTGACGCTCGGTTCAGATACGGCTATAGACATGGGTCCAAAAAGAAAAAAGCCCGGGAGTTTCGGTCCCGGGCTTTCGATCTTCGCGTGTTGTCTGGGTGTTTTAAGCGTGACCCATTTCAGCGGACCGAGAGCGCCGGGACCCGACAGGCCCCCATACAACAACACGCGCAGGCTCGGCAGCAGGTGGACAACACGGTCCCATCATCCTAACTTGACACGACCAGACGGTCAACGGTACAAACTTAGGACCCGTGAACGCCGCTTACCTCTCCTGTTGTTGTCCCTGTTGCGCGCCCGCAGCATGTCGCTGCGCGTGTATCAGGCCGACGACGGCGAGGTAACAGACCAGTAGTTCACAGTTCTTCACTCCGGGTTCTTTCCTCCAACCAGTCGATCGGCTAACCCGATTTCTTGTGCCCTTGGGCCGGCTGAAGCCGGCCCCTACGAAAGTAGGTGGGCGCCAACCAGTCGTGCCGCCGGCTCGAGCCGGTTCGAGAGTCGTGGGGGCCGGCTTTAGCCGGCTCAGGAGAAAGATGGCATTGCAGAGAACAGCGGCGGTCGTCTTGGGGCCAGATGACTGATTCGTACGCGCTCGCACTCGCCGCCATCACGCTGCTCGCCGCCATCGTCAACGGCGCGCTGGGGTACGGCTTCTCCTCGATCACGGTTCCCATCGCGCTCCTGTTCCTGGCGAACCGCGTGCTGAACCCGGCGCTCGTCCTGATCGAAGTTGTCCTGAACGCGTACGTGCTGTGGAACAACCGCGAGGCGTTCGGCACCGTATGGCGCCGGGTCACGCCAATGGTCATCGGGCTGGTGCCGGGCGTCATCGTCGGCACCGCAATCGTGTCGCAGGTCCATCCCGGCTGGCTGCGGTTCGGCACCTTTATCGTGCTGCTCCCGCTGATCCTGCTGCAGGCCGCCGGGTACCGGCGGCCGATTCACTCCGAGCGGTCGGTGGGTCTCGTGTTTGGCAGCGGCCTCGGCGTGCTCTATTCCGTGACGACGATTTCGGGCCCGCCGCTCGCGATCATGCTCAACAACCAGGGGTTTGCGAAGAAGGACTTCCGCGCGGCGCTCGGCGTCGTGCGGCTCGCCGAGTCCTCCATGACCGCCGTGGCGTACCTCTACGCCGGCCTATACACCACCACGAGCCTGGGGCTGATTCCCTGGATCGTGCCGAGCATCCTAATCGGCGTGCCGATCGGCGCGTTCATCATCCGGCGTGTGGCGGTGGAGACGTTCCGGCGCATCTGCATGAGCTTTGACGCCTGGGTCGTCGGCTTCGGATTGTCCCGCCTGCTGAACGAACTTGGCCTGGTCGCAGGTCCTGCGGCCTACACCGTGCTCGTGGCCACGGCGCTGATCGACTCGTGGCTGCTGTACAGGTTCTTCTCAGCCGGGTCCGCTATGCGGAACCCGGCCTACGTACGCGAGGCGATGCCAGGGGAGGTACGTAGGGCGGGTTCCGCGTAGCGGACCCGCCGTAGCAGCCCCGCCGACCTCGCCGCGTTGACCCGTTGCCTCCGCAGGTAGTACAAAGGGCGGCTCACACCGAACCCCGGAGGCCTCCTCGTGGCAGCCCTGCAGATTCGCCCTGATATCCAGCAGCAGTACGCGTCGCTCTTTGGCGCGAAGTCCGTCAACGGACGAACACTCGTCGTTGAAGAGGTGATCGAGCAGCTGGCGAACGCGGTCGGCGGTGAGCTGCAGGCGCTGCTGGCCGCGCGGTACGTGCTCCAGGAACAGGTCGCCAGGAGCGGCGCCCGCTACGATTTCCTGCCCCCTGCTGAAAAGGTCAGCGACGCCGATGGCGATACCGCCACGGTGGAGTCGATCCGCCGGGGGCTGCTGGATGGCTTCTTCGGGCGCCAGACGCCCGACGCCTGGCGCCTGAATCCCACGGTCCCGATTCCCGCCGACACGATGCGGCCCGGCCTCGAAGGCACGGGCCCCGCGATTGACCTCGGCATGGCGATGAGCGCGCTGAACACCGGCGCCGCGTCATGGATGTGGGACTGGGAGGACGCCGGCGGCGACTACAAGGACCAGCTGTACCGCGCGTGGCAGAACCTCGCCGACATCCTGGCGCACAAGTGGGACGGCACGCCGTACGAGCATCCGGGGAAGAAGCGGACGTACACGATCGACGGCCCGTTCGCGACGTGGCCGACCATCTTTCACCGCGTCCCCGGCCTCCATCTGCGCAGCCGCCAAATCTCGCTGGCGGGGGAGCCGGTGCCCGGCATCATCCCCGCGCTGGTCATTCACGCCCTGAACAACTTCGACGCGCAGCAGCGCAACGGCTCGGGCATCTACTACTACGTGCCCAAGATCGAGACGTGGCAGGAAGCGCGCCTCGTCTCGATGCTGCTGAAGGAGCTCGAGGCGGCGATGGGCGTGCGCCGCGGCACCCTGAAGATCAAGATGCTGAACGAGCGCGCCGAGTACGCGCTGCAGCAGGAAGCGATCATGTGGGTGCTGCGCGAGAACCTCATCGGGCCGAACGTCGGCCGGTGGGACTACATCAACAGCCGCGAGGAGATGTTCCGGCACGACCCGGCGATGGTGATTCCCGACCCCAACACCATCACGATGACCGAGCCGTCCATGAGCTACTACACGATGCGCAACGCACTGCTCGCGCTGCTGGCGGGCGGCATGCCGATCGGCGGGATGGCGGCGCAGATGCAGAACCCGCGCGCGCCGGAGAACGACGCCAAGGCGCTGCGCGACATCTGGTTCGACAAGCTGCGCGAGCGGCTGACCGGGCTGATCCGCATCAACGGCACCCTGCACGACACGTATCGACAGAGCTGGGTGGCCACCGTCGCCCCGGATTACGTCGAGGCCGGACGCGAACCGCTCGTGACCGGCGTCGATGCCCTGCAGGGCGTCGTCGACAAGCTGCGCCCCGACGAACGGGCCCGGCTGGAGACGCTTGGGCTGCTCGAGGATGGACGCATCAGGCCGCTCGACCTGACGGAGGCGGACTTGACGGTGGAAAAGCTCTTCTCAGACGAGGCGCGCCAGCGGCTGCTCGCGCGCCCGCAGGGGCCGACGACCGAGGACGGTCTTCGGTACGCCATGTACATGGCCACCGAGTTCATGTATCAGCAGCTCCAGGGCAACAACGCCGCCGCCATCTACGACCCGCGCACCGGACTCCGGTTCATGAACGATCTCGCCACGTACGAGATCTTCTGGCACTTCCTCTACCTCGCCGTCCTCCACCGCGTGGAGCTCACCTCCGACGGGGCGACGACGAAGAAGGGGGAGCGGGTCACGCCGGCGCTGTTCGTGAGGCTTTTGGACGCCAGGCGCGAGGAGGTGAAGCAGCTGTTCGTGAAACTGGGCATCGAGTACGACAAGACGGATGCGGAGCTGGTCCTGACGGTCCTGAAGCGGCAGGTGGTGACCAGCGGGCCCGACGGCAAGCTCGTGCCGCAGCCGCGCTGGATCAAGTACGGGTCGCGGGTGCTGCTGTCGATCATCGAGCAGCCGCCGGAGGACCGGGCGGCGATCCTCGATGCCATTTTCAGCGGCCGCCGTGCGGCCCTGGCCCGGGCCGCCACCGCCAGCGATCCTGCCGCGCGCCTCCGCATGGACAAGGCGCTGCAGGCCCACGATTACGTCTACGATGTCATGCCACAGACGCTCGAACCGGCGATTTAGATAAATGGGGTCGGAGGTCATTTATTGAGGACACTGCCGGATTAATATCTGCGGTCGGCGGGACTGTCCTCTATAAATGACCTCCGACCCCATTTTTCTGATTGGTGACTTATGACTGATTCTCCTACTCCCTCTACTTTGCTCGATTTGCTCTCGGGCGGGCGCCCCGACAGCACGGCCATCATCGTCCCCGAGAAGGACCTGCGTGTCAGCTACGCCTCGCTGAAGGAGCAGGTCGTCGCGGTGGCGGAAGCGCTCGCGGCCGCCGGCGTGAAGCGCGGCGATCGCATCGGCACGGCGCTCCCCAACGGCCTTCCGAATGTCGTCACGTTTCTCGCCGCCTCCTTGGTGGGGACCGCGGCGCCGCTGAACCCCGCGTACAAGGAAGACGACTTCAGGTTCTACCTGGAGGACACGGCGGCGCGCTTCCTGCTGCTGCCGCCGGACGGCGCCGAGGAGGCGCGCCGCGCGGCCGGCGACAAGGTCCCGATCATTGCCGTCGACCTGGATGAGGCCGGCCGCGTGCGGCTTTCGACGCCAGGCCGGAAAGCTTTCACGCCCTCGTCGGTCGACGACGTCGCGTTGATTCTTCATACGAGCGGCAGCACGGGACGCCCGAAGCGGGTGCCGCTCACGCATGCGCAATTGTCGATCTCGGCGCGCAACGTGGCGCAGACGTACAACCTGACGCCCGCGGACGTCTCGCTCTGCGTGATGCCGCTCTTCCACGTGCACGGGCTCGTCGCGTCGACCCTCGCCACGCTCGCGACCGGCGGCACCGTGGTCGTCCCCGCCAAGTTCAACCCGCTGTCGTTCTGGCGCGTCGCCGGCGACTACGGCGCGACGTGGTACTCGGCCGTGCCGACACTGCACCAGTTGCTGGCGGCGCGCGCTCAACCGGGCGCGAAGCCGGCGGGCGCCGAGAAGCTGCGGTTCATCCGGTCGTGCAGTGCATCGCTCACACCGCAGCTCATGAGCGACCTCGAGACGGCGTTCGGCGCGCCGGTGCTCGAGGCGTACGGCATGACGGAGGCGGCGCACCAGATGGCATCGAACCCGCTGCCGCCGTCGGCCCGGAAGCCCGCGTCGGTTGGCCCCAACACGGGGACCACGACGATCGGCATCATGGACGCCGCCGGCAACCTGCTGAAGGCAGGGGAGCGCGGCGAGGTCGTGATCCGCGGCGCCAATGTCATCCGCGGGTACGAGAACAACCCCGACGCCAACGCCTCGTCGTTCACGAGCGGCTGGTTCCGCACCGGCGACCAGGGGTATCTCGACGCCGACGGCTACCTGCTCCTCACCGGACGGCTGAAGGAGATGATCAATCGCGGCGGCGAGAAGATCTCGCCGCGGGAGATCGACGAGGTGCTGCTCGGGCACCCGGCGGTGGCGGAAGCGGTGGCCTTCGGCGCGCCCCACCCGACCTGGGGCGAAGAGGTGGCGGCGGCGGTCGTCCTGAAGTCCGATGCCTCCGAGGCGGACCTCATCGCGTACTGCCGCGAGCGGATGGCCGACTTCAAGCGGCCGAAGCAGATCCACATCACGACGGCGATCCCGCGCACTGCCACCGGCAAGATCCAGCGGCGCGTCGTGGCGGAGGCATTTTCCGGAGCGGCGCAATAAGCAATGGAGGGTGCGACGGTGCGATGGTGCGGGGCGCGACGGTGAGAATTGTCATCGCGGGCGCCGGCGCCATCGGCGGCTACATCGGCGCGAAGCTCGCGAAGGCGGGCGCCGACGTGACGCTCTTTGCCCGGGGACCGCACCTCGAGGCGATGGCCGATCGCGGCCTTCGCGTGGAGGGGCCCGACGAGTCATTCGAGGTGCGGCCGCAGGTCAGCGCATCGCTCGACGCGATCGGGAAGGCCGACGTCGTGTTCCTGGGCGTCAAGGCGCACAGCCTGCCCGGCCTGGCGCCGCGGCTCGCGCCGCTCTTTCACGCCGACACGGTGGTGGTGAGCACCCAGAACGGCATCCCGTGGTGGTACTTCCAGCACCATGGCGGCGAGCTGGACGGCATCACGCTCGAGCGGGTCGATCCCGGCGGGATCATCGCGACGTCCATCGAGGCGCGCCGCGTGATCGGGTCGATCGCGTATTTCGCGACGGAGATCGAGCAGCCGGGCGTCATCCGGCACATCGAAGGGAACCGCATCAGCTTCGGCGAGCCGGACGGCACCAAATCCGACCGCTGCACGCGCGTCGCGCACGCGCTCATTGCCGCGGGGCTCCGCTGCCCGGTGTCGACGCGGATCCGGCAGGAGATCTGGGTGAAGCTCCTCGGCAACGTCGCCTTCAACCCGATCAGCGCGCTGACCGGCGGGACCCTCGTCCGCATTGCGACGCATCCCGAGACGTCGGCCCTGGTGCGCGAAGTGATGAAGGAGACGGAGGCCGTGGCGCATCGCCTCGGCATCGAGCTGCCGATCTCAATCGATCAGCGCATCGCCGGCGCCGCCAAGGTGGGTGAGCACAAGACGTCGATGCTGCAGGACGTGGAAGCGGGCCGTCCGATGGAGCTCGATGCGGTGGTGGGCGCCGTCATCGAACTGGGCGGCCGGCTCGGGATACCGATGCCGCACACGCGCGCGGTGTACGCCTGCGCGGCCCTTTTGAACGAGCGGCGGGTCCGCTCCGCGGAACCCGCCCTACGTACGTAGGAGTACGTAGGAGTACGTAGGCCG
>Ga0209640_10002600_pt1 | contig 15764 bp, 14 predicted proteins | sample RifCSP10_1_FD_184018 | JGI IMG/M metagenome (GOLD analysis project Ga0209640, IMG submission 184018) | Soil microbial communities from Rifle, Colorado - Rifle CSP2_sed 10_1 (SPAdes) (version 2) | ecosystem: Environmental > Terrestrial > Deep subsurface > Rock core/Sediment | place: Rifle...
ATTGCTGGGTTCAGGGTTGCCACTTGGATGATTATGTATCAAAATTATGCTCGCCGATGAATTGTCAATTGCAACCTTAAAAACCTCACGTGGATGAACTATGCTTGAATTTAGGTTACCTATAGAAATAGTTTCATGTTTGATGATCTTATTAGCAGAGTTAAGGCATACAACGATGAATTTTTCTTTATTGTCATCTCTTAAAATGGGGATAAAAATTTCTGCAACATCCTGCGGTGAAGTTATTTTTTTATTAGAGAACCACTTCGGTTGAGATAAAATTCTTCTGCTTAATTCAAATGCTGCAGCAAGAGTTGCCGCTTTGTCTTTTCCGATTCCACTAATTTTCTGTAAAGAGTCAACCGTTTTGGTTGCAAGCAATGCCAAATTTCCCTCACTGCTTATGAGTTCTCTGGCAATCTCTAAAACTGATTTTCCCTTCTTTCCTGTCCTGAGAAGGATGGCTACTAGTTCCGCATCCGAAAGACTTTGAGCACCTCTCAATATTAATTTTTCTCGCGGACGATCATCAACTGGAAGCTCTTTAACAGTAAACTTTCTATCCTCATTCATCTTCATTACTGGCTCAGTCTAAATTTATCAACTAACTCAAAAACCCCATTCTTGTAACGGACTATGTTCAAGAATTTATTCACTCTTCTTTCATCAAATGAAATGTTGTTGCGCAATCCAGTGCTAACCATTCCCGAGATCATTTTATTAACAAGATTTTTTCTACCTGGCTCGATATTTCTATATGCTGTTAAAACAAACTTTACAGCATCATAACCATAAAGAACATTTCGATTTACATCCTTTCCGGTAATTGAAATAAACTGTTCACTAAAATTTTTGTACGCCTCAGCATTAAAATCAACATAGTTATCAGATTCAAAAACTAAATTATTACTGATTTCCGGGGCTGTTTCAAATCCTTTTGCCGTAAACCAATCCTGATTACCGTACAGCGGAATTTTTATTCCATATTTAATCAACTCTGAAAAAATATAAGGAGCAACAGAATTATCAGATAGTGGGATATATATTCCCTCAACTAATAGTGAATCAGTGTAAATTTTTGAAATTGGCCCACTGAAGTCAGTATAATCATTTTTAAATGTTTCCTTTCTTAGTATCCTGCCACCCAAACTTTCAAATTCACTTATAAAAGAAGCAGCAAGGATTGGGGAATATCCGTCAATAGAATTCAAAACTGAAACCGTTCGTTTATTTTCAACGTAGAACACATATTGAGCCATTACTTTCCCCCTTACTGAGAATGATGGATTAGCCTGGAAAAAGTTGTGGCTGATACTGGTTAAATCATCATCGGTTGCAGTGGGAGAAATTATAGGAATATCGTAGTCATCAAATTCCTTAAGCGCAGCACGTACCTCACTGCTGAAAATTGGTCCAATAATGGCAATCAGGGAATTAAGTGAAGCAAACTCTTCTTTAATATTTTTTATTTGATTAACATCTCTCTTTGTGTCACGGATAAGCAATCCAATTTTATCATTTCTAAGCTTGTTAAATTCATCCACAGCAAATTTAATTCCCTCAAGAATTTCTGCAGCAGATTGTGAATTGTATGTATCAACCGAGTTTATTTCAAGAGGCAGCATAACACCTATTACAGTTGTTGCAGGTTCAGAAGTGTATGAATACTCTTTTAATTTTTTAGCCTCATTATATTCAGCGGATTCAGGGTAACTGCTTATCAATTCTTCGAACTTATTTTTTGCACCAGAGGGATTACCATTTCGAATTAAATATTTACCTTGTTGAAGCATAATATAGGATTTAACCTTGCTGCTGTTAAATGATGAGTTCAGGCGTTCAAGCTGAGTTTCATTCAGATATTTAGCTGATATACCTTCACCAATCTCCTTAGCTTTCAGCTCGTATGAAGTTGAATTTGTTTTTTCGATAATGAACAATATTTCTCTCAATGCATTAAAGTAATTAGCTATTTCAAGATAATATTTTGCTAGTAGCAATCTCATTTCATCCACATAATTGCTGTTTGGATAAACTTCTAAAAATTGCTCGGCTGTAAATTTAAACTGATTAAACTGCTTAAGCTCAAGATAACTCTTTGCTTTAAAAAATTCCGCAGAGGTTGTTTTTGAGTTGTACTTATAATCAATTATTATTTTACTAAATCCGGCGAGAGCTTCATCGTATTTTCCGGAATTAAATAATGTAACCGCATTATCAAACTGGTTATTAATTTCTTCTTCAGTAACTCCCTGAGAGTAGGTCAGGTTTGAAGTAATGATTATTAATATTACTAAGAAAAAAACGAAATTAGTTTTTGTAAGGAGTCTTCTCATCATTCAATTTAATAATTTATTTTTCATTTTATGAAATGAAGATAACAAAAAAATCTATTCCCACTCAATTGTTGCCGGAGGTTTTGAACTGATATCATAAACCACTCTGTTAATGCCTCTGACTTTATTGATTATTTTATTCGATACAGATGAAAGGAATTCGTGCTCGAATGTGTACCAATCTGCCGTCATTCCATCGACAGAAGTCACAGCTCTTAAAGCAAGAACAAATTCATAAGTTCTGGCATCGCCCATTACGCCAACTGAACTTACAGGTAAGAGGACGGTAAATGCCTGCCAGATGCTGTTATATAAGCCTGCTTCTTTAATCGATGTGATGAAAATATCATCGGCTTCTCGTAAAATATCAAGCTTTTCTTTTGTTATTTCACCCAGTACCCGCACTCCAAGGCCAGGACCCGGGAATGGATGGCGGTTAATAAACTCGGGAGGAATATTTAGACTTCTACCAACGCTTCTAACTTCATCCTTAAATAATTCACGAAAAGGTTCAACTAATTTTAGATGCATTTTTTCAGGAAGACCACCAACATTATGATGAGTTTTAATTGTAGCAGAAGCTCCTTTTACTGATACTGATTCAATGACATCAGGATATAGTGTCCCCTGAACGAGAAATTCTGCATCTTTAATTTTTGTTGCTTCTTCTTCAAATACTTCAATAAAAGTATTGCCAATAATTTTTCTTTTCTTTTCTGGATCAGAGACACCTTTAAGATTTTTCAGAAATTTTTCAGAAGCATCGACGTGAATATGATTAAGCTTTAGCTTTTCATTGAACAATACTCCAATTTTTTCACTTTCATTTTTGCGCATCAATCCATTGTCAATGTGGATACAAATTAAATTATCAGCAATAGCTTTTTTAACTAATACCGCAACAACGGTTGAATCCACACCTCCACTAAGTGCACAAATTGCTTTCGAATTACCGATAGTCGATTTAATTATTTCTAACTTTTCATCAATAAAGTTTTGCGGAGTCCAGTCTCCTTTGCATTTACATATATCGAAAAGGAAATTGTTGATAATTTTTTCACCTTTCTCGGTATGAACAACTTCCGGATGAAATTGTAAACCATAAATTCTTTTTGACTGATTTGAAATAGCACAAATGGGAGAATGATCTGATTCACCAACAACTTTGAATCCTTTTGGTAATTCGGTCAAATAGTCTCCGTGACTCATCCATACAATTGAGGCATCCTCAACCCCGCGAAGTATATCAGTATTATCTGTAATCCTTAAAATAGATTTTCCATATTCACGGTTGTTTGCAGGCTCAACTGTTCCGCCAAAATTTTTACAGATAAGCTGGAGCCCATAACATAAACCGAGAAATGGAACTTTAAGGTTAAATATCTGTGGATCAATAGCAGGTGCGTTATCATCATACACACTCATCGGTCCACCAGATAGAATTATACCTCTTGGATTTAGCTCTTTAACAGCTTCAAGTGAGATAGTATGCGGATGAATTTCAGAATAAACTTTAACTTCCCGAACTCGCCGGGCAATTAGCTGGGTGTATTGGGACCCAAAATCAATTATAAGAATTAAGTCTCGCTGTTTCATTTATCTTCAAAATAAATATTTCACTAAAAATAAAAACCCGTTATTCACGGGTTAAAATAGAAATAATTTCTATTAGAAATCGATAACCGATTTATTGACCGATCAAGTTTTTATATGCTTTCGCATCCAGTAAATCGTTGAGATCTGCAGGATTTGACAATTCGGCTTTTATCATCCAGCCTTCACCAAAAGGATCAGAGTTAACAACTTCAGGTGAGTCTGAGAGCTTCTTATTTATTTCAATCACCTTTCCACTGAATGGTGCGAATAGATCGCCGACAGTTTTTACTGCTTCAATAGTACCGAAAGAATTTCCTTTAGAGATTTCTTTTATATCAGGATCGATATCAACAAAAACAACATCACCAAGTTCTCCTTGTGCATAATCTGTAATACCTATCGTGCCTATTTTTTCTTCAACACGAACCCACTCGTGGTCATTAGTGTATTTAACATTTTCCGGTATTTTCATTTTTCTCTCTTATTTAATTTTTTTGGAATAGAATGAATATTAAAATTTTTCAAGAAAGCTCGTATCAAAATTACCACTATTAAATCTGTCATCTTCCAGAACTTTCAAATGGAATGGTATAGTTGTTTTAATTCCTTCAACGATGAATTCGCTTAGTGCTCTTTTACCACGCATAATTGCGTGTTCCCTGTTTTTTCCCCAAACGATAAGCTTTGCAATCAATGAGTCATAATAAGGGGGAATGGAATAAGATTGATAGATATGTGAATCATTCCTCACACCAAAACCACCGGGAAAATGCAGCGAGGTTATTTTACCTGGAGATGGTCTGAAATTATTTTCAGGATCTTCTGCATTAATTCTGAACTCGATAGCATGTCCGTGGGGCTTTTTCGGCTTGGTTTCAATCTTTTCTCCGGCAGCAACTAATATTTGCTGTCTTACAAGATCAACGTCATAAACTAATTCAGTAACAGGGTGTTCAACCTGAATCCTTGTATTCATTTCCATGAAATAAAAATTCTTGTGCTTATCAAGGAGAAATTCGATTGTGCCGGCTCCTTCATAATTAACTGATTGTGCACCTTTAACGGCAGCATCTCCCATACGGGCTCTTAGATCTTCATCAACAGCGGGTGACGGAGATTCTTCAACGAGCTTTTGGTGTCTTCGCTGGATTGAGCAATCTCTTTCTCCATAGTGATAAACATTTCCGTGCTGGTCACCCATCACCTGAATTTCGATGTGTCGGGGATTTTCAATAAATTTTTCTATATAAACATCACCATTGGCAAATGCTGCTTCAGCTTCTGTTCGTGCAGTCTGAAATGCCTTTTGAAATTCGCTTTCATCCCAAACTATTCTCATTCCTTTTCCACCGCCGCCAGCAGAGGCTTTAATGATGACAGGATAACCAATTTCATTAGCAAGCTTTTTAGCCTGATCCAGATTCTCCATAACGCCGTTGCTTCCGGGGATAACAGGCACTTCATTTTTTTTCATAGTTTCTTTAGCGAATGCCTTATCACCCATAGCTCTGATCATATCGGGCGAGGGACCAATAAATTTTAATTTGGATTCCTGACAAATCTCAGAAAAGCTTGCATTCTCAGCAAGAAATCCATAGCCCGGATGGATTGCATCAACACCGGTAACCTGTGCTGCAGAAATTATCGCAGGAATTTTAAGATAGCTATCCTTTCCAAACGGGGGACCTATACAAACTGCTTCATCAGCAAAAGTAACGTGAAGGGAATTTTTATCGGCTTCAGAATAGACGGCAACAGTTTTTATCCCCAGCTCTTTGCAGGTGCGGATTATTCGAAGTGCTATTTCGCCGCGGTTGGCAATTAAAATTTTGTTGAACAAAATCTATCCAGGTTTTAGGATTGGTTAAGCCAGCTCGATTAAAAAAAGTGGTTGATTATATTCTACAGGTTTACCATTTTCCACCAAAATCTTTACTATCTTTCCATTAACATCTGATTCAATCTCATTCATTAATTTCATGGCCTCGACTATGCACAACACACTGCCCGGTGATACAGTAGAACCAACCTGAACATAAGAATCAGCATCAGGTGCAGGGGCCCTGTAAAAGGTACCAACAATCGGTGATCTTATTTCATGGAGGTTAGCCGCAATTGGTTCAACCTCTGCTTTTTGTTTAGAAGTTTCTTCTACTCCGGAAGCAGCCGGCTGAATAACAGGCTGAGCCGATACAACAGGAATTTGTGACTGTGAAATTACCTCTGAGCTTCTGATCTTCTTTGCAATCTTTATTTTCAAACCGTTCTCTTCAATCTCAAGATCAGTAACATTGCTCGTATCCACAATTTTTATGAGCTTTTTAATAAGATCAAGATCCATATGCAGCCTCTAATTTAAGATTTAACTCTTTCTGTATATTCCCCTGTTCTGGTATCAACTTTAAGAAGATCACCTTCATTTATGAATAAGGGAACGTTTATGGAAGCACCTGTTTCCAGCCTGGCTGGTTTAACTGCACCGGTGGCCGTATCGCCTTTAAAACCCGGCTCTGTCTCAACAACTTTAAGATTTATAAAAATCGGTATGTCAACTGAAATTATATCAGAACCATTAAAAAGGATTTCAACTTCCTCACTTTCTTTAAGAAACTTAATACCTTCGCTGAACAAATCTCTGGGAATATTAATCTGTTCATAAGTTTCATTATCCATACAAACAAGTGAATCGCCTTCGGAGAAAAGATACTGATATTTTCTTCTCTCGACTCGAACAGTCTCAACTTTTTCGCCTGCTCTAAATGTATTTTCTAAAACTCTGCCTGTTCTTAAATTTTTAAGAGTGGAGCGCACGAATGCGCCGCCTTTACCGGGTTTCACATGCTGGAATTCTACAATGCTGTATAAGTCATTTTTGAACTTTATTATTAAACCATTTCTGAAATCAGATGTATCTGCCATAAAAAATTAAATAATATCATGTTGCGTTAAGTTTTGAATTATATGTTGTTAGGAAATAGAAATCTGACATTACTAAGTTAATTAAAGAATAAGATTAATTCTGATCAATCAATAGAAAATCGTTAATAAATCATAGAAAGATATTTATCAACTTCCCTATATGCTAAAGAGGTAGTGTAATCATCTTTTATTCTGTTAAAGAGAATCTTTGCTTCTTCTTTCTCGCCAGCCTTCAAGTAATATATTCCTGCATTCAGCAAGTAATCAGGATTTTGCGAATTTATTTTTGACATTTTTGAAGCCTGAAGATATAAGTTAGCAGCTTTCGCAAAATCTTCCTGAACTGCAAAATAACCTGCCTGCCCAGCTAAGGATGCTGCCTCGAAGTAATCAATGCTGCCGCTATAGTCTTTATAATATTCAAACGCCTCATCATAATTACCAAGAAAGGCATAGCAATTTGCCAGGTAAATTTTTGCTGTTTCACCGTTCTCTGATCCATCAAATTCCTCAACAATTCTTTTAAGTCCAATGATGTTTGTCCCCTGTCTACCCTCAATTGCCTCAAGGTATGCGCCCTGATCATATAAAGGCATGATGCGGGAAAGTTCCAAACCAGCCTTTTCATTGCTCTCAGATTTCTGATTTACATAAAAATACACTATTGCAGCAACCGCTACCAGGACTCCAGCATAAGTGAGGACTTTATTCTTGTTTTCCTCAAAGAAAACAACAGCCGTTTTATAAAATACTAAGAGTTTATCTTCTTTAATTTCCTTCTTCGAAAGTTTCTTCTTTTTCTGCAGCATTAATACATCCTTTAGTTAACAACTATTTAATTAAAAAACCTTGCAAAAATAATACTTTTTAACACAATCTGCCATTTGGATTGTACGCCCAGGAGGACTTGAACCTCCAACCTTTGGAACCGGAATCCAACGTTCTATCCAGTTGAACTATGGGCGCTTAAATGCCAATTCTGATGTGGTTTGAATAAATCCAGGCCTTATTAAGATAACGAACTTCTACCCTGTAAACGCCAGTTTTTTTTACTTCAAATTCTGCTCTATCTGAGTTAAAATCAGCTATTTCTTTTCCATTACGGATGATCTTGATTTCTGCATTTTGCCCTGGTAAAGTTACAGATAAAGTTATCTTTTCAGAAAAATCGAGATAATCACCCATATAATATTTCTTCTTCCCAGATTTAACAAAAAATTGAAATCCCTTTGAGTTGGCATGATAATCATTTGCAACGAAACATCTTCCATAAGCTAGTGCTTCATAAATCGCTGCTTTCGATTTAGCCACCTTCTGTTTACTGTTGCCTTTAGCAAGCGGTTCTGTCAAAAGTACATGGTTATGAATAGATTTGAAAAGAACTTTATAAGGGAAAATTTCTACTTCAAAGAATCCAAAAAGATTCTGTTTATGAGCATGAGCATCAACTCCTCCCATTCCGACTACTTTACGCTTTTGGTTAAGATCATCCCACAATTTAAGTGTCTCCGGAGGAGGAGCAACAATTGAGCGTAATGGATGAAGAAAGGAATTATATTTATTCTGCTCAGTCAGGTTTTCCATCCACTCCGACATATGGTTCCATATTTCAATTCCGTCATAATCCTCTATACTCCAATCAACCCAGGGATATGGCGGATGTTCTTCCATGTGGTTTCTTTTTTCGTGAGGATGAGCAATGAATCCAATACCACCAGCCTCTTTTACTTTTCGAACATATTCTTTTGCAGCTAAACGTGTGGAATATGTTTCATTAATTCCGAAAGCAAGGTAATGATTCCTGTTTTCTTTGTCGTTTATTTCACATCCTATCAGGCAAAGTGTTTTGCCATACCATTTTTCAAAACCTTCCTGCAAGCCTCTAAGAGTGTTGTGATCTGTGATCAGAAGAAAATCCAGGTCCGATTCATCGGCAAACTTCGCTATCTCGGGTATCTCACCCGTGCCATCTGAAAAGAGAGAATGGACATGTGCAACGCCAACGTATTCAATCATAAATATAAAAGTTTTTGTTAGTCAGAAATTAAAAAAGATTAGCTTCCAAGGAAAATGAGTAATTAGAGTATGTAACTTCAAAATGGCTGTTCAGTGAGTGTTAAATCTTAATTCACGTATTTACGAATTACTACTTTTGGGGCTGAATCCCAATATTTTAGTTAGAAGTTAGTTAAGATTATTACTATAAAACAACCTCTGTTTGAGTTGTATACTTTGTAGTATGTTCAACCGTCATCCCGCTGATTTTGTTAATGAGAATATTTACTCTTTCATCGGTATCATCTTCAAAATTTTCAAAAACTTCGTCCGAACTGAAGATGTATTGTTCCTGATAACGATTTGGTTTCCCTTTAACTTCGTAAACAGAATAACTTTCTAATCCTTCAGCTTTAATTAAATTTTTTAACTCCCTGATGGTTTTAAAATATTCTTCTTTTCTATCCCCTTGAATTTCATAGTTTATTGTGAACAAGATTTTCGACATTTAAGCTCCGAATTTTAGATTTTCATTTCGCCGGTAAATGTAACTTTAGCCGGACCTGTAAGTGATAAGTTTCTTACTTTTGAATTTTCCACATCAAAATTTACGAATAATTTTTCATTGGATTTAGGAATTATTTTTACCGGAACCGATAATTTTTTAGTAACAAAACATATTAATGCAGCTGCGACTGAGCCGGTTCCACAAGCCAGAGTTTCGGCTTCCACACCTCTTTCGTAAGTTCTGATATGAATAACTTCATCCTTAACAAAAATAAAATTAACATTAGTTCCACCTGGAGAAAATTCAACTAAATATCTTATCTCCCTGCCCAACTTTTCCACCGGAACGTTATCGAGTGAAGTAAGAAATCCTTCAGTTTCTTTTATATCAATAACAACATGCGGCGAACCAGTATCAGCGAAGTGAGCATTCATCAGCTTTCCGCCAGCTTTAATCTTAAAATTATACTTAATTTTTTTAGGTGGATTCAAGTAAAACTTTATTTCTGAGTTTGATGTAATCTCACCTTTATATTCAACACCATTTGAAATAAATTCTGCTTTGTTATCTTTTAATCTACTCGATTCTGAGGCAAACAAAATTGCACATCTTGCGCCGTTTGCACATAAGCTACCAGTCGAACCATCAGTATTGTAGTAATTCATAATGAAATTATGAGTGCTAGAATCTTCAATCGTGATAAGACCATCTGCACCAATACCGTTTCGTCTGTCACAAATTTTTTTAACAAAATCTGTGTTTACCTGAAGCCAATCATTTTGTTTCTTATCAATAAAAACAAAATCATTGCCGGCACCGCTCATTTTTGTAAAAGTTAAAACTTTCATTTCTTTAAACAAATTTAGGTGTGGGTACTAATGGATGCAAGAGAATCAAGGTTAATAATTAGTTTTCTCTAAAGTATGTGGAAACTTTAAGGTATAGGGTATAAGGACTCGAAATTAAACTTATGATTTATTGAGTATTCACCTTATACCCATATTTGATCATACTTCTATTTTCTGGATTACATCATACTGCGAATCATTCCCGCAACCTGCTGAGCCTGCTTGGAATTATATTCAAATGCAAGTTTTTTATGGTTAACTATATCTAAAATGGTTCCAATTAGACATAACCCACCGGTAAACAAAAACAATAATCCCATTCCCACCTGATTAATAACAAATCGTTGAATTCCTGCAATCCCCAGAAATCCTATTACTGCAAATAACAACATGTTGCTGGGATCCTTTCTTCTTGACATGTATGCAATTGCAAATTGCTGTGCCTGGCTGTCGTTCATATCCTTAATTAGTTCCTGCACAAAAGCCATTTCGTCTCCTTCAAGACTCGGCATTAATTGGAATGCATTAGGCATATTTCCTCCTATTATTTTTTATGATGGTGAAGATTCTGAATGTTATTATTATTAAAGCAAAAATTCCTAAGGGATGAGAATGGAATGAGGACATTAAATCACCCTTGAAAATGTATGAAATGGAATTTCCTAATCCACAACCCGGACAAAATTCAAAGCCAAGGTTGGAGAATGGACAAATGGTAAAATGCGTTTCTCCGGGAGTATGAATTATAAGTAAATAGACTAAGCCCAATATCCAAACTAAAGCCTCGAAGCCAATTAGATACCATAGTTTCTTAATTTGCTTGGGAAAAACCCGAAACAGATTTTTCGTATTAAAAATATATGCAGAGTCTAAATTCACTTTTGTATCAAGAATTATTTTATTGCTGATTTAAACTTATAGAATCAGTTTAGTATTAGCAATTGAAGGCGGATGAATGGTATGATTTTATCGGTGAGTGAAGACTTGTTATTTCTGATTACACGGCTTCGTCTCTGAAGAGACTTCGCCGATGCAGGCTTCATTTTTCGCAACGCCTGCCAAAGGCAGGTAAACTCAAAACGAAGACTTGTGGAGGTGGCGGGGGTCGAACCCGCGTCCGAAATTAAGATCCAAAGAACATCTACATACATAGTCTGTTTCATTTGGACTTTAAGCTGCCAAACAGACGAAGATCACTTAAAGTCTGCCCACTGTTAAATTCGCTTCATCTCCGCAGGCGAAAGAATCGGCTATTTTACCTAAACGGCGTTCTTCCCAACCCCGGTAAAAGGGAGAAAGGAGAACGGCTGCGCTTTATTTACGCAGCTAAGGCGTAGTTATATTCGCCAGTTATTGTTTTGTTCCCAATTTTTTAACGTGTCTTCGGGGAACACGGTACGCAGTTCTAAGTCTCCTCAATCCCGTCGAAACCAAAATTTCACCCCCAAAAAACATTGGGCAAATCACAATTGGAACTAGGCAATCCTAATCAAGGAAGCCACTTTGTGTCAGGATGGTTTGAGACTTTATTCTCAAAACGTGAAAGAACAAAGAAAAGATCTGATAATCTGTTGAGGAAAATAATAATATTATCACCGATTGTCACTGAACTTTTTAATGCCACAACTTCTCGTTCAGCTCGTCTGCAAACAGTTCTGCAAATATGAAGTAAAGCAGAGCTTTTTGAGCCGCCTGGCAGGATAAAATTACGAAGCTCTTCAAGCTGTGCATCGTATTCATCTATCATTTTTTCAATTTCTTTATAGAATGATTCAGGTGCTCTTTGAATGTTTAACTTTTCAGTTTTTTCATTATCAGGAGTCGCTAAATCTGATCCGACGGTAAAAAGGTAATTTTGAATCTTCGATAAATTCTCTTTGACACTTTTATCATTAACTGCGGTAATAGCATAACCTATAAAAGAATTCAATTCGTCAATAGTTCCATAAGCTGCAATGCGGAGTGAATCCTTACTGACGCGTTTGCCTCCAAATAATCCGGTCTCACCTTTATCACCGGTTTTCGTATAAATTTTCATTTTATAAAAGGTAGTGGATGTACTTCTGATTTGACAATTTTATTATCAGAAAGTTTCAACGATATTTGAGTTCCCGGAGTCAGATGTGAGTTACGAATATAGGCTAATCCGATTGGTGTTTTAAGTTTGTGCGAAATAGCATAAGAAGTAAGTCTGCCAACTTCTTCTCCATTATCTTCAAGAACAATATGACCATTATTAAATTCTAAAGGTTCACTGAATTTTAAACCGACAAGTTTCTTTTGCACTTTATTGTAAGTCTGTAATCTTGCAATAACTTCCTGTCCTATGTAACAACCTTTTTTGAAATCAATGATATCGTCTAAACCAGTTTCCAGAGGATTATATTCATCATTCAATTCATTCGGCGCAATAGGTAAACCCTGTTCAACTCTGAAAACATTATACGCTTCTTCTCCAACCATACTAAAATTGAACACACCTTTGTGTTCTTTCATAAAGACGATCAGACGTTTTGAATTTTCAAAATCAGCAAGAAACCAATACTTATTTTTTCCTCTCTCAACCTGAAGTTTTACAAGAAAGAACAGAATATTTTCGGTATGTATAATTTTGAATGAATTAGTCTGAATATCGTTCACCATATTGCCACAAATTAAAGTAACAAAAGAATCTGCTTGTGAACCGCTTAATTCAAGGAGATTATATTTCGCATTTGCATCATTAACCTCGACATCATCACTAATAACGTATTTCCTTATCCAGCCAATCACTTTTAATTTACTTGCTCGGTCACAAACAATTATCTGGTAGTTTTCAAAATTCATCAATGTAGTTAAGCCGATGATTCTACCTTTTTCAGAAGTAAAAATTGTTTTCTTTACACCTTCTTTAGGTAAATCTTTTACACCGTTAGTCCCAATCCTATGAACCAAATCAAGCGTATCTTTCCCTTTAAGCTCTATCATTCCCTGATGTGAAATATTTCTTAATGCCACACCATTGTAAATTGAATCAAGCTCCTCTTCCAGATTTGAATACCCGTTTATAACCTTATACCCATCTATAGGAAAAGATGAAAATCCCATCGATTCGAAGTAATCGATTAGCTGTAAATTTTTCTCGTCAGCAGCAACCATTTATTTATTTTGAATAGAAAAGAATCTAAAAGATTTATATATAGCACAAAATTTGTGCTACAAATATACAGTACTGAATATCAATAAAAAGCTTAAATACAAGTTAAAATTTCATTATTTATTAGGGATAATAGTGATAGCGGCGAATAAGTCAATTTTACCTACTCAAAATTTTGTAAGGGAAATTGCTCAGGAAGGACAATCGCTAATTGCCTATCAGATAGTTCCGTAAAGGAAGATAAAGATTATCAAAATAGAAGTCTGATAACTTTTCTCTCCAAAAATAATAATGGATCGAACTTATTTCGAAAACTCATCCATAAAGTAAGCAGAACTTAAAATTCCCAAATGAAAATGGTTCAAGTTAAAATGTTCATTTGGTGAATGAAGATTTTCACTGTTGAGTCCCATTCCTAATAGTACAGGGGCAGCTTTTAATTTTTTTGCAAATGTAACAACAATTGGGATAGACCCACCTTCTCGCATAAACACAGTCTTCTTTCCAAAAACTTTAGCTAATGCTGCTGCTGCTGAGAGAGTTGCTTTATCATCCAGTGAAGTAGCTATAGGATACGCACCATGCAGGGTGGAAGCTTCTACTTTTACTGTTTTGGGAACAATTTTATTTATATAAGATTTGAAGAGCTTCGCTATTTTTTTAGGATCCTGATTTGGAACCAATCGCATACTAATCTTTGCTGTTGCTTTGGATGGAAGGACTGTCTTGGCACCTTCACCAGTAAATCCACCAAAGATACCATTGCAATCCAGAGTTGGTCTTGCCCACACTCTTTCAAGTGTTGAGTAACCCTTCTCACCTTTTAATTCCTTTACGCCAAGAGTCTTTGCGTATTGTTTTTCAGAAAAAGGAAGAGTCTTGAAGTTTTCTCTTTCCTTTTTGGTGAGATTAACTACATCCTTGTAGAAGCCAGGGATTTTTATTTTCCCATTATTATCCTTAAGCTTCGATATCATTTCAGCTAAAACATTTATTGGATTATCAACGCCACCGCCGAATGTTCCTGAATGTAAATCCCTGTTAGGTCCTGAAACCACAACTTCCATATAACAGAGACCTCTTAGTCCATAAGTTAGTGTTGGAACACCAGGTCCGTACAAAGAAGTATCTGAAATCAGAACAGAATCACATTTGAGCATCTCCTGATTTTTATTTACAAATTCATCCAGGTTACCGCTGCCTATTTCTTCCTCACCTTCAATAATAAATTTCAAATTTATTGGAAGCTTCCCAACAGTCTTAAAATATGCTTCAACACTTTTAATGTGCATATACATCTGTCCTTTATCATCGGTCGCACCGCGTGCATAAATTTTCCCATCCCTTATAGTTGGTTCAAAAGGCGGTGAATCCCAGAGATTAATCGGGTCAACGGGCTGAACATCATAGTGACCATAAACGAGCACAGTCGGTTTTCCGGGAACTTTCAACCAATCTGCATAAACCAACGGGTGACCTTTAGTTTCAATAATTTTTACATTTTCCAGACCAGCTTCACGAAGTTTCCCAGCAACAAATTCTGCAGCAGTGAGCATATCAGCTTTGTTTTCTGCTAATGTGCTGATACTCGGGATTCGCAAAAAGTCTTTTAATTCCTCAACATATTTTTCTCTGTTTGAGTTTATATAACTAACTACATTTTCCATAATTACTTTCCTTATTTTTATTCAATCATAAACTTATGAATGACTGGTATAAAGTTATTAAAATTATTAACTGTGCTTTCGTCAAGTTTATCTAAAATTTCATTTGGTGGTATGAAGAACTTATTCCAGGGATCGTCCACCAGAAAAAGATATTTTTCATTCGCAATTGTAATTGACTCAAGTGAACCGACATATTCAAAATGATTGTATTTTGGGACAACCGTTTTAATGTCAAAAAAAGTTAAATCAACTATGTGAAAATATTCATCGAAGAGCAATTGAAAAACCTTTCTGTGATTTCTGTCAATACCCCAAAGAGAAAAATTCTCTTCAGAATAAAGTCCGCAAACAGTTGATATATCAATATTTTCTGTCGAAATTTCTTTAACGATTGTCAACGAATTCTTATCCGCAATTCTTATTAAAGTCTGTTCACTGAAGTTGCCTTCAGATGTTTGCTCATTTTCCAGGCCCAGATAAAAGTAATTTTCATCGGCAGCCAATCCCTCATATCCAATATTCGGTGAAAGGTTTTCTAAAAACTTTTCCTGGTGTTGAAAAACAAGTTTCTCCAATGCAATAACCGAATCCTGAAAAATATCATTATCCTTGAACTTCAATCTGTGAATACCATGATATAATAAGTGGTCCTCTCCATTTCCTTCTATTGTTATATAAATTTCACCGGTATGTTTATCATAAAGTATCTCTTCAAAATCAAGCTTTGGGAAATCAGCAAGGTAATCTATTACTTCATCA